>Ga0190303_1001217_pt1 | contig 10401 bp, 5 predicted proteins | sample 48700701_MG_FD_161672 | JGI IMG/M metagenome (GOLD analysis project Ga0190303, IMG submission 161672) | Hydrothermal vent sediment bacterial communities from Southern Trench, Guaymas Basin, Mexico - 4870-07-0-1_MG | ecosystem: Environmental > Aquatic > Marine > Hydrothermal vents > Sediment ...
CAGGATAACTTGATTTTTTTAGGGGGGAATAAGGGTGCGCCGAGGGGTCTTACAGTAGATTGGCAGATAATTTGTTGAAATTATTGAATAAAATTGATAAAAAGAGAATTAACGGTTAAACTCCTGATTAAATAGGAGTAGCTGGAGACAGAAGGCCTTACATCTATCTCAAGATCAGCAAGGCCTCGTCTGGTTAAGATCGAGTGGACAAATCTTACCTTGGTATCTTCTTTACCGCCGATAACCTTTTCCAGTGCACAACCCATGGTTAAGGCAGAAAGATGTGTTCCCATCTGGGCCAGTCCAAACCCGTAATAGGGTTTAAGCTGGATCCAGGTAAATAGATGCCGCTTAAGCCAAAGGAGACGATCCTTATGATGTTAAGGACCTGGATAATGAAAAAGCCTGCCAGGATCCCCCACAGCTTCTTTTTCCTTTTTTTGGTCTTTCAGCCTCCGCTTCCGCCAAAAACAGTAATAGGTTGGGATGAGCCATCCCCCTCTCCCTCAGAGGATACGCCCGCACCTGAGATGTCCACCTGGAGAGATCCCTCATCCGGGTCGTCGGATTGTATAGTCAGCACCGCGGAGCGCGCCCCTTCAGCCTGTGGAGAAAACAAGACCGTCACGCTGCAACCCTGGGCTGGAAGAAGGTAGGCCGGGCAATCATGCGAAATAGTGAAGTCAGGATCGCCTGAAAGGGTGATTCCAAGGAGATGAAGAGGCGCAAAGCGGCCAGCGTTCTGGATGAAGACTTGCTGGGTGGGCCTGAGACCAAACCCGATTGGGACCTCGCCAAAGTCGACACTTGGGGGTGAAACCGAGATGTCCACGTTTTCCATTTGCTGTATCTCCACCTCTGTAATGGAGCAGACGGTTTGGGCGTCTGCAAGGGAATCCCCCGGTTCAACCGTCGTAGTATTCCCTATAGCCGTTGTGTCCTCTGGAATTGCGCTGGTATCTACGGGCATGATTGATGTGGGTGCCGCTGAGGCTGCCGAGGTGTCTTCCACTCCGCAGGCATTTCCAATATTGCCCCATTCATCCGTGCGGATTACCCACAGGTCGTAGTTTCCTGAGCCGTAGGAGGTGGTTCTGAAAGAATTGGTGTATCCTGCTGTTACAAAGCCTCCATCAGGGGTCTGGCAGACGGAGTAGGCAACATCTATTCGGTCTCCACCAAATGTCCGTTGCCACTCAAGGTCGCCGTCGGCCCCGAGCTTGAACAGCCAGGCATCGTCTCCCCGACCTGACCTATAGTAAGAACCAGCCACGATGAAGCCCCCATCCTGGGTCTGGCTTATTGCCGAACCGGCACCGTCAAAGCCGCCGTAGGTGTTCTGCCAGACCACTTCACCATCAGAGTCGAGTTTTAGGACCCAGGCACCGCCAAAGGAGTACGAGGTGCCGAGGAGGACGTAGCCTCCGCCCTGGGTCTGCTGGACCGAGTAGCCGTAGTCATAATCCGTGCCACCGTAGGCCTTTTGCCATTCCACGGCTCCGGAGGAATCCAGCTTGAGGACCCAGATGTCCTCGTTCCCGGCCCCAAAGGACTCGGTCACACCGCAAACGATGAAGCCCCTGTCATCGGTCTCTTCCACCCAGTTTGCATAGTCGTCGTCCGTTCCGCCATAGCTCTTTTGCCACTCTACTTCTCCAGAGGAATCCAGCTTGAGAACCCAGGCGTCGCTTCCACCAGCCGTGAAACCAGGATCCTGGGTGTTGCCCGCAACCACGTAACCGCCGTCCTGGGTCTGGCGGATACTGAAGTTGACCCCCCAGTCTCCCCAGTTGTCATCGAGCAGGCCCCCGTAGTACTTCTGCCATTCGACATCGTCCATTTGATCCAGATTGAGGACCCAGAGGCCATAATCCCCGGCGCCTGCAGAATATGAGCCTGCTGCAACGATATATCCCCCATCCGAGGTTTGCCGTATATCGTATCCCCGCTCGGCATCCGGCCCTCCAAGGGTCTTTTCCCACTGGATGTAGCCGGAGCCGTCTATCTTGAGGATCCACACGTCTTCCGCGCCATTGCCGTAAGAGTTGGTAAGGCCCGTGACAATGAACCCGCCGTCGGAGGTGGGCCGGACAGAGGAGGCGTATTCTCCCCCTTCCCCTCCAAAGGTGCGGGCAAAGGCGGCAAGGGAAACAGGGACCGTCATGGTGACGTCTATCTCCTTGTCCCCGCCGTTCGATACCAGGCTAAGCGCGTGCTGGTAAGTGCCTGTATCAAGCCCTGCTCGGTCTGCAAGAAGCACGATGCGGTCAATCGCACCAGGTGCCACCTCACCGCTCATAGTGGAAGCAGAGAGCCACGGCGGCAGGTCATTCTTGATGCTCCACTCCAGGTTGCTCGATGCGCTTTGGTTCTGAATGGTAATAAGGATCCTTGTCTTTGCATTGGCAAAATCAATGGATTCCGGCTCTGCTGCAAGGAAGGGTCCTATGCCGTTTCCGGAAAGACTGCCTGTAAATACCGGCGTGTCCGGGTCGTTGGATGCGATGGTGATGGTTCCATAAACAGTCCCTGTGTCGGCGGGGGTGAACGTCACCGTCAGGGTGCAGGTAACCGGCGAAAGTGGCGTATAGGGCGCCAGGGTTCCGGTGCACTGGTTGGCTGTCAGGGCAAATTCCGGTGCTCCGGAGACGGAAACATTGCCGATCGTAAGATCGGTGTTGCCGGCATTATGGATGATGATATCCTGGGACTGGGAACTGCCCAGGGGGACATCGATAAAGACGAGATTTCCGCCAAAAAGAACCATGTCAGGCGCCTGGGTCACCACGCCCCTGCCTTGCAGCTGGACCTCGGCGGTGGGATGATACGGGTCCTCGGATGCGATGGTGATCACCCCGGCGGCCGGGCTTTCAACAGCAGGTGCGAAGATGGCTGTAATCGTGCAGCTGGCTCCGGGTGCCAGCTCGGCCGGGCAGTCATGGGTCTGCTGCATGTCACCGGATGCAACGATGCTGTTGATCCGCAGGTCGGCATTGCCGGCATTGGATACCGTAATAATTCCATTTACAGTCTGTCCAAGCTCGACATCGCCAAAATCAATGCTTGTCGGCGAGACGGCAAGCTGCGGACGGGCAAAGCTAATCCAGCTGAATGTTTCATCGCCGGCGGCATCCGATACCGCCAGTTTCAGATTCTTGAAGTTTTCATCCACGCATTGGTCAAGACTCAGCCGCACCTGATCCCCATTGTATTGTGCCTGAAACCAGCCCGGCAGCCCTTGCGAGCACAATACCCCGATGGATGTCTGGGAACATCCAAACCAGCTGAATTGATAAGGGGTCTGGCCGCCATGGGCGGCAAAAACCTGCTCGCCGCCACATACATTCATGGTGGCCGCCGCCGGCGAGATTGTCAGCGGCCAGAACTCTGTGGAGCCCTCATAGAAAATGTAAAGCATGCCGGAATAATCACGCAGGCCCGACGGGGAAGGCGGATTGGGCGCATCCGCCGCCGGGTCGATGACCAGGACATCATCGCCCACATAGGGATTTAAATCGCCGGCGGCGACAAAGGCGCCGAATCCCGGCAGATCCACCGGCTTCGGCTCAGGGCCGATAAACAGGTAATCCAGCCCCTCTTCAAGAGCAGTGGGCGCGAAAGAAGAATAATCAAGATCCCGGAAGTGGACCGGGTAGCCATTGTATCTTGATCGATCCTGGAGCTGCACCAGGTCCTGGCCGGCAGTGTCAAGCCAGAAGGGCGTCTGGGCACCGTACAACACCCAAACATGCCCGCGGGCATCGGTTCTTCCGGGGGCGCCGACCAGCAGGTCGGTGATGCCGTCATTATTGATATCTCCGGAGGAAAAGGCCTCGCCGAAGTGCGAGATGGACGTGGAACCGTTGACAATCACATCGGCGTCATAATCCGCGGTGGTCTTGGGCTGGCCCAATTCCGGATTGTCGCCGTTGAAGATATAGATGCGTCCGATCTGCGGCGCTTCGATGTCGGCGATGCTCTGCCAACCTTCTGCAAGCAGCATGGAAGGACGGATCTGGAGTTCAAGACGCGCAGCCGGGGCCCCCACAATGAGTTCGCCCTTGCCGTCATCATTCAAATCGGCCACAGTAACCGCGCTGCCGAAGCGCGTAATCTCGTTGACAGCGCGGGTTCGCGGCCCCCATATGGCTGTATAATTGCCGGTGTTATTGGTTTTGGCATCCACAGGGTAAACGCCGTCAAGCGGGTCCTGGTCCTGGGGCTTTCCATAGAAAATATACACGGCCCCCTGCAGCCCGGTCCAGGGGTTGGTGCTCCAATCCTGGCTGTAGGCGGGCGCACCGAGCACGATGTCATCCAGCCCGTCGCCGTTGATGTCGCCCAGAGTCAGCGCTTTGCCCAGCCCGGAGCCGATATAATCCGTGCCGGTCAGGGGATCATGTTGATAGTAGTTCTTCCCTTCAATGATGGCGTGATGGCTGAATATGTCCAAATCATCCGGCAGCCGGATGTCTTTGGCGGCAAGGGCGCCCTGCCATCCCTGGATGACGTAGACCCTTGAGGTCAAATTGTTGAGAACGTCTGCGGGAGCGGTAATCACCAGGTCCTCCTGGTTTTGGCCGTAGATTCCACCCACCCCGACCTGGAAGCCGAGCTCCCGGTCATCGTCGCCGTAAAACTTGACATCATATTGATCCTGGTACAGCAGGTATTGTTGTTGCCAGTTGGTGCTGCCGTAGATTACGTAGGCCTTCCCGGGGATGTGGGCGGGATGGGCGGTGTAGCCCAGATCGATATCCGCCCGGTGCTGGTCATCGTCGTTTCTGTCCGAGGTGCCGATGATCAAATCCTCTATGCCGTCGCCGTTGACATCCCCGATGGCCAGTGATTTGCCGATTCGCCGACTGTTGCCGCCGCTGTCCACATCGTGGATATCGCCGTAGATTTTGACATCCCAATCGCTGTTAAGATCCACAACAGATCGCACACTTTCGCCATACTGCAGATCTAGGCCCTCCACGGGGCCGAACTTGATGTAAACGGCTCCCACGGGATGTCCGGCATCCCTTCCAGCAGAGGGGGCGCCCACCACCAGGTCATTGACCCCGTCACCGTTAAGATTGCCCACGGCCGCGCTGCGGATATAGGCATTTTGATCGGAAAATACCATCAGGTCCTGGTCGTCGACCCCGGTAGTGCCCGCGGATTCAAAAGCCAGCAATTTCAGGTTTTCCTGTGCGCTGGTGATATACGGGCTCTGGCCGACCTGCAGGGTGGCCAGAAACTGGGTGTCGTCAAAAGCGCGCAGATCCGGTATCTCGAAGGCCAGCACATCGAATTGCGTGGCCGCGTTTTTCCACCATATCTGAGAGGGATTGATCTGCGCCTGAAGGCCGCCGGCCTGAGATAATGAAAACAGGGCATCGGAAGGATAGGAGGTGAAATAGTTGCCAACGGCATAGACAGTGTCACCGGGATAGGCTGAAGGGTTTTTCAAGGAAAAATTCGCCTCCAGATCGGGGCTGCCAGGGATGTAAATCGGGGTGCTTTCGCGCCGCTTGCCGTCGGTGCTAATGACGGCAACGCTCAGCCATCCCGGTTTATGCCCCCAGGGATTGCCGTAAACGTCAAATGCATCGGTACCGGCATTGCCGGCATATTGTTCATCATCGTTCCAGGAAACTTTAAAGCGCCCGAAAAGCCCACTGAAGCCCTTGCCGTCTACATCCAGGTCATATCTTTGTCGCCAGCAGCCCTCCCAGCGATCTTCGGCCGGGTTATAGTTGCAATGATCATCCCAGTAAGTCGTTTGCTGCCAGTGCCAGTTTTCGATCACCGGAACATCAATGACCTCCATCGGGAAGTATTCCGGGTAGTCGGTGCCCCATTGCGTACAGGTGTTGCCGACAAGCTGTTCGCACTTGGTCCGGTGAGGGTATTGAAACGCTCCGCAGGCGGCCTGGATATCGAGATCATCCGTGCCCAGGGAAGCGCCCGCCAGGATGGTATGGGTTTCAGCATCCACACCCTCATCCAGGAGGGTCAGGGGGCTTGAGGGGTCCGTGCTTGCCACCGTGGATGACACCTGGATGTCGGCAAAGGTCAGGTGGATTTCATCGATATCCAGCAGATCCACCACCAGATCGACCAGCAGATCCCCCAGAGCGTCTTCAATTAAAGCCTGGATATCGACCCCTGTGATTTCTTCTACCACCCCAAAAATACCCAAAGGACCCGGGATGCCAATGCTCAGATCGACCTGCCCGCTGAGCAGTTGTTCAAAGCCGGCATTGGTGAAATTGGCATAGACGCTCAACTCGTTGGTGGTGTCAGTGTAAAGGATATGATTGCTGATGCCCGGAATGGGTCCCGAAACCGCCACTTTCCATTCACTGGGGGTCGTCGGAATGGCGGCCCTGAGAACATCCACCACCGTGTCGACCACGGAAAGGATGGCATCGATCACGCCATCGATGGCCGCAATGGAATTAATGACTTCATAAAGTACCGGAATAAATCCACAACAGGGAATGCAGATGCCACTGAAGCAGGAAATTGAATCTAGAACCAGCCCTGCATAAAGTGTATCCAGGGTCGTATCCAGGATGTCATTGATAATGCGGATGGGCTCTAAAATTTCATTCAGGATTTCAATAACTTCGTTGATATCGCAGGGGGTGGTGTGGCTGAGGATTGCGTTGGCCTGCTCGAGTTTTTGCCGGATGAGCGTAAAGTACTCGCTGCCGAATACGGCGTCCAGGTTTGACTTGATGCTTTCATCAGGGATGGCATCGACACGGCTTTTGACCGTTTCGACAAAGTCCTGCAGCCGGTGCAGGTTTTCTTCCAGAATCGACCAGGTATCGGGAGACACGTTGGGTTGGGTCCACTGCTCCAGTTTGTCGAAGACGTTTTGCAGTTGTGCGAGGATCAAGTTGAACTGGTCATCGACCTCGTTGCCCCTGACATCAGGGGTTGGATCCTGGGCGGGCACCACATGAAAGGCAATGGCATTCGAAATATTTTCCTGATCATAGACAGACACTTCCAAGTCTTCGGCGCTCTTGATAAAAATGAATGGCACCACAACTTTCAGATGATCTTCGGCGGCTTCAATGACGACGCCTTTACCCTCGAATTCGGCACCCTTGAAATAAACTCCCATCACCTGGGTATCGGCGGTAAAGCCGCTGCCGGTAAGGGTGACCATCGATCCGGTCTGGCCGGAGGAGGGGTCGATGCTGTCCAGCGCAAGCACCGCTGTCGGGGCGTATGTGGTTTTTAAAAGGACGGACGGGCTTTGGACGGCGTCGATTTTTGCAAAAACTTCAATCTCGTTTGGTCCGGTGGCCAGATCCAAGTCTTCTTCGAAAAATCCATTCGGATTGTCAACTTCCTTGACTTCGCCGGTGGTTTTATTGTTGATGACGATGATATCCCCCGGCAAAGAGACCCCCTTGATGGGAATGGCGGGGTCACGGGTGACCGCGGGGGGCGGCACGATTAAAGGGGGCCCGATCACCGTGATGTTGACAGTGCTGAGGGCACTCTCGGCGCCCTGGTCGTCGGTGACCAGCAGCGAAAAGGGATGTACCCCCTGGTTGAGTGCCACCACGGGTGCGGCCACATCATCCGGGTCGGGCGTGCCTGTCCATTGGTATCCGGTGACCGTGCCGTCGGGGTCGCTGGAGGCGCTGCCGTCCAGGGTGACGTCGACTGTCTTCTGACCGGCTTCCAGGACGATCACCCGGTCCTGTCCGGCATTGGCTGTGGGCGGCCTGTTTTCGTGGGAGACGATGGCGCAGCGGGGGAGCGTACACAGAAGAACCAGCTTCCGGGCATCGAGCACGGTGATGATGCCGTCGCCGTCCAGGTCGCAGTCTTCCCCGCATGTGCTCTGGTCCACGGGCTTGTTGCGATCGGCAAGGAGTATGGTGAGGTCCTCGCGGTCCACATCCCCGTCGCCGTCGATGTCACCTGACGAAACGATGGCCGCGGCGGGCGTGGCGAGAAATACGAAAAACAAGACCAGAACGCCGAAAAGCCGATTGATAACTGGATTTGCGGACTTGAGATCCCCCATGGCTTCCTCCCCCAAAAAAGAAAAGCAGGACACACTGGCCCTGCCTTTCAAGAAACTCTTTTGCTCAAATTACCCCTCATGTCTTCATATGTTTCCTTCGAATGCCAAAGACCCCCACAAGCCCCGAGCCAAGAAGCAGAAGCGTGGCAGGCTCAGGAACAGGAGAAATACTGCCGGATTGGATATCGGCATCGAGCCAGGCACCATCGGCATCGCCCAAGCTATTTATGGTAATATCCAGTGAGCTTGTGCCTACCGCGAGTGTGTCAAATGTTGGGGTGGCGAGGATGAAGCTGTTAGCTTGGTAGTCATTTAAATCATCTGCCGTGTCAAAGGATACCTCGTATAAATTCACCGTACCAGGGACGGAATCATCAAAGTAGGTAATAGTGCCAAGGCCCCAAATATCCAGTTGGTCACCTATTGCGGGATCGCCAAAGACAACGCTGTTAAAAGCCAGGATGGTGGGATCGAAAGTGATATCAAGATCAAAAGTGCCTAAAGAAGGTGCCTCATAATCTCCAAGGCCTGAGATATAGAGACCTACATCAACTGGGTCGCCGACATTCACTGTTTGAGAAGCTGGATCAAAACCGAGGGTTATGGCATGAACGGATGAAGGACATAGAAGAATAAAAACAAAACTCAGTTTCATCAGGATTGCAAAACCGTTACGCATTTTGACCCTCCTAATAAACAGATTCCACTTGAAAAAGAGAGACCTGATCCGCGAGCCATTCATCAGACTCGGTTAAACTCAGATTATACACTTAAAATACCGAGCAACAAATAATGAATAAAAAAATCAATACGTTATTAGCATTACCCAGGTTGAAATGTTTACCAAAAAAGCGCGCCTCATCAAAGTTAAAAGTTGCTCGACATTCGAAGCAGCAAGAGGCGGCAGAGCTTACCAAATCTTCTTTGTTGTCAGGCACTTGAAGTACAGAAATACGTCTATGTGCCTTTCGCCTCGCATTAGAGAAAAGCATCACAACTTTTTATATATTATATAACAAGTTATATAATATAACAAGAAGAAAAAAGCAAGATGGATGTATATTTTCCAGAGACTGACTGCCTGAATGCTGCCGGCCTCCAGGCCGGCAGCATTCAGGGCCTCAACCGTACGGGCGAGGGAGGTGGTCTTGCCAGCCCCTCTTTTCCCGGTGACGATGAGAGTAGGCGGCCTCCAGGGAGATTGGGCCTGGTGCCGGTTGAGTAGGAGTCCACCTGGCGAATGATCCTGACCACGGACTGAATTTGGAGACAGGCAAATAATGTTTCTTTCTGAGAGACTGGATCATTTTTTCTATTAAGCTCAAAGAAATTTTGTGCCTTTGGTCTTGGAGGGTTTAACGACCGGAATTAATCCAGGGACTGCACAAATTGGCTGATACCTATTGGAATAGATGGCTTGTAAATGGTCATCTCTATCCAGCCATGAGCGGGGAGAGGAATTGATTATGATAAAATTGGGCATAAACAAGGAAGATGCCTCAAAGACCCTCCTTGTCCTCGATTGGTCTCCCAAGAGCGATGCCGAGTGGGCAATTGTCCGGCGATCGTGAAAAACCAAAAGAATCAGTGTCGGTTTTTCTTCTTGACACACGTTCCCCACCCAATTGCTGAAAAAGCAATTTCTTATCACCTCAGAGTACGGCCTTATCAACAACAGAAGGTTTATGATGAAAATTTGCATTTCCTGGAGTGGCGGGCAGGGAGAGCCACCGGAAAAGAAGCGAGCACTGGCATATTGTTAGCGGCAATGCCGTGGCAACCCTGGACGATCAAGATATCCCTCTTAAAAGGGGAGAGTCTGTTGATATTCTGTGTGGCGGCGTTCATCGGATCGAAAACCCCGGTCAAGAAGAGGTGGTCTTTATTGAGGTCCAACAGGGTGACTACTTTGGCGAGGATGATATTGAGCGGCTTGAGGACGATTTTGGACGCGTGTGATGATGAAAAAGCCCGAAAGGTGCGTTTATTATTGAGGAGGGTTCGACTATGGCAGAGGAACTCATGAACATCACTATATTAGTAGTCCTGATAGTGATAATGCCTATCATACCCGCATACATCTTGTACAAATCTCTACCGGCCCGAACAACGGTGAGCGGGCCTTTCAAAGGACTCAACATCCAGTTGACAGGCGCTTTTGGGGGATACTTTGTTGTTGTATTGCTCATCGCCGGCTTTATTACAGGATATATGCATATGAAACAGATGGAATGTACTATTTTCACGACGTTCCCCCTGGAGATTACATCCTTGAAATATGGGTATCCCCTGACAGACCGCTAAGCTATAGGATTCATGTTTTCAGGCGGCGGTACGTTGACATAAAGCCGATATTA
>Ga0190303_1001218_pt1 | contig 10396 bp, 6 predicted proteins | sample 48700701_MG_FD_161672 | JGI IMG/M metagenome (GOLD analysis project Ga0190303, IMG submission 161672) | Hydrothermal vent sediment bacterial communities from Southern Trench, Guaymas Basin, Mexico - 4870-07-0-1_MG | ecosystem: Environmental > Aquatic > Marine > Hydrothermal vents > Sediment ...
CGGGATTGGAGCGGTAAAGGACATGTATTCTCCGCTTTGCGGGTGTGCAAATTCTAGGCGCCACGCGTGCAGCATTAATCGCCCATTTACGTGCCCGTAGAGCACATCGCCAATGACCGTGTGGCCGATGTAACGCATATGGACGCGTATCTGATGCGTTCGCCCCGTGCGCAGGTGCAGCATGAGGAGGCTAGAATCGGCGTTCCTTTGCAAGACACGGAACTCTGTCTGGGCTGCTCGTCCTTGTGAGTTAATCGCCATATAACGAGGATTCGTTGGGTTGCGTCCGATGGGAGCGTCGATCATCCCTTCTTCCTCATCCACGATTCCCTCCACGCGTGCGATGTACAGCTTGCGTACAGTGCGGGCGGCGAATTGCTCCTTGAGTGCGTGCATTGCTGATGGAGTCTTCGCGATGACCATGGTGCCGCTCGTATCCTTGTCCAGGCGATGAACGATACCCGGGCGCGATGAGTCGTCATCGACGGGGAGATCACGATCGACAAGGAGCCCTTGTACTAGGGTGGTCTCGTTATGTCCGGCCCCGGGGTGCACAACCAGTCCGGGTTGCTTGTTAACGACGACAATCGAGTCGTCCTCATATAGGATTTCGAGTTCGAGAGCTCTTGGGACGAGATCCTCTTCCTCCGGCAGATCGCAGGAGATCGTCTGATTCGGGCGGATGCGGTGCGACGGCTGAGTGATAACGCTCTCCCCGACGGTGACCCGCCCCGTGCGGATTAATCGCTGGATCGCACTTCTGGAGATGCTCGCCACATTACTCGCTAGATAGCGATCAAGTCGCAGCCCCCTTTCCATTTCTGTTACGGTGAATTGAATCTTACCCATTGTACTCCTGTTGTTTGCCGATGTTGCTGTAGCGTATAATACGAGCATCATGTGAAGAATGGAAGCGCACTGGAAAGCGAGATCATCGTGATCTGCCTGTGGGCGCTGTTCTTCTTTACGAGGAGAGTGAACCGAAGCCTTTTCGGGATGAGATGAATATTGCATTTATAGAAGCCTTGGAAGAGATGGCAAAAGAGAAGGGCCTTCCTCGCGAGGACCTGTACGATGCCATCCGACTGGGCCTGGCAGCCGCCTACCGTGAGGAGCATCACACAGGGGCGGAGAGCGAGGTCGACGTGGAGATCGATCAGCACTCGGGGGATATTTTCATCAATGGTGAGCAAATTGAGTTAACTAACTTCGGTCGGATCGCCACCAAAAAAGCAGAGGAGACAATCCGTCAGGCGATCACTCGCAAGCGACGTGACATCGTGTACGATCTCTACATCAACCGGGTCGGTGAGATCATCAGCGGCTCGATTCATCGATTCGAAGGCAAGGATGTGTGGGTGAACCTGGGTGAGGTGGAGGCGATACTGCCTAATTCGGAGCGTATCCCCGGTGAACGGTATCATGCCGGCGATCGGCTGCGGGCATATCTTGTCAGCGTTGAGCGCACGCAGGGCGATCCGCGCGTCCTCCTCTCCCGTTCTCATCCCGAGTTTGTTCACCAACTTCTACGGTTGGAGGTGCCCGAGATCGAGGAGGGTACGCTCGTCGTGCGCAGGATCGCGCGTGAGGCAGGGCGCCGTAGCAAGGTGGCGGTCGAGTCTCTTGACCCGAACGTCGATGCCGTTGGAACCTGTGTTGGAGCGGGCGGCGCGCGTGTACGGGTCGTAACGCGCGAGCTCTCGGGGGAGAAGATAGATCTCGTTCGCTGGAGCGATTCCTTGGAACAACTCCTTAAGAACAGCCTTGAGCCCGCATCGGTCATTTCAGTTGATCTCGATGAGAAGAACCGTCGCGCTAAGGTGATCGTTCCTGATGACGAGCTTTCCCTTGCGATTGGAAAGGGAGGACAGAACGTCCGCCTGACGGCAAAGTTGATCGGGTACGATATCGAGGTGACCAGTCCTAGCGAGGAGGCCAGCTAGGCGGGCGCGTATGGCGAGGAAAAGACCGATCAAGGAACGGATATTCTACCGCATCTTTAGGATCAGCCGGCGCTACGCGTGGTGGATAGTGATAGCCTCTCTCCTGATCACGGGGAGCGCCGTTTACTATGTGCGTGACATCCCGATTCGCGGATCGTTCCTCGACTTGCTCCCGCAGAATGACCCATTGATCGAGGACTATCGCCATACCGAAGAGTCGCTCCTGCAGAGTGACTATTTAGCCCTTCTCGTCTCTCTCGATTCTCCGGATTCCCTCAGCGAAGAGGAGCGTACGGCTAGTCTCCTGGCAGTCGCGCAGCAGATTAAGGCAGAGCTCGACAAAGACCCGGAGTTCAAAGAGGTCAGCTACGAGCGCGAACTTGCGCCGGAAATCCCCGATCAGTACCTCGTCCTCTATCGCCTGAACAAGGATGAACTGGCGCAGATCGTGACGAGTGTTAAGTCCGCCGAGAAGGCGATCTCTGGATCAGAGCACACGACTCCACAACTGAACATCGACCTTGCTAGTGCCTACCAGCAAGTAAGTGAGGCATTCACGCAGGCGATATACGGCGGGGATACCAGTATGTCTGAGCAAAGCGGTGTGGGAACGATCGCGTCTCAGCTCGATCAAGTTGCCTCCCTGAACTCGGGTATTATTGCCACTATCGATAACCTTGATAGTTTATCACAGGTAACCAGAGACGTGCGGGAGATCAAGAAGGTGTTTGCACCGTCTGCTGAGCCGACTGAGCGTGTGCCAGAGCCGTTCTTCTCCAGTGATCACACGAAGCTTCTCATCAACGTGCACCCCAGTTCTCCCTCCGCGCGCGGTGTTACATACTGCGAGGACGTAGTGACAAGAGTTAACGCGGCACTGTCGCGGGTTGACCTGAAGAGATACGGTGTAAGCGTTGGCATTACCGGCTCATACGCATTCAACACCGAGACTAACTCGGTGATCAACGAAGACATGCTGCGCAGTACGATCATCTCCTCGATCGGAGTATTGGTGATACTCTTCTTGGCCTTCGGTTCTGTCTTCTACAGCGTTGTCGCCCTTATCCCTCTTCTAATGAGTGTCGTTCTTACCATGGCCTGGGCGAAGTTTATCTTTGATGGGTTCAATCTTGTGACCACATTCCTCCCCGCACTTGTACTTGGGTTGGGAATTGACTATAGCATTCACCTCATATCCCGATATGCGGAAGAACGGAGCAAGGGGACTTCGTTTAATCGGGCCCTCTACACGACTGTGTCGAAAAAGGGTGAGGCGGCCTTTGTTGGGGCTGCGACGACGGCCATTGTTTTTCTTGGTCTCCTCCTCTCACGCTCGCGGGCCTTGTTTGAAATGGGGGGAATCACTGGTGTAGGCGTGGTCATCTCCTTCACCGTGACAATCTTTCTTCTCCCGTCGCTTCTCACCCTCTTTCACTTCTTATTTCGCTTTCACCACAAGGAGAGCGTAATCAACCACGCACCGCACTTCACCCGCTTCTTTCAGCTCATCACTGGGAAGGCACGGGCGATAATTGTCATAGTTCTCATCTTAACTTTCTTCATTGCCTTTCAGGCCGCACAGACCAAGTTTGTCTTTACTGGTGGAGACTTGTCTCCCGAAGTGGAGAGTCAGAAGGTATTGCAGGAGGCTCTAACAGCATTTGGAGAGGATAGCACGCATTCCGGTGATTACTATACCTTCTTCGCCAAGGATGAAGAAGATCTGCAGAATATAGTTAGTCACCTGAGAGAGAGCGATTTAGTGGAGGGAATAGACTCTGCGTTGAGCTTTCTGCCGGTAAACTTGGCGCAGCAGCAGAAAGTCCTCGACAACTTAGATATATCGGCATATATTGCCCAATTGGATATAATTGATCGCAGTCTCAGCGAGCGAGCATCGGCACAAACACAGATCAGGACACTTCTCGCTCAGTTTGGGCTCCTACAGTACATCTCCGGAATGAACGGTGAGGCGCAGCTCGCAATCAGCGCAAACAAGATCCAGAGACAGCTCAAGACAGTGCAGGAGAGGCTCAATGCAATAGACGTCCCCCTGGCGCAAAATGATATCTCCGCTCTCAAAGAGGAACTGGTCGAGCTTGACCAGAACCTCGCGCAGGTGAAGGAACTTCCTCCTGCAAATATGTTGTTGCGCGACATTTTAATGGCTCTTCCCGAAGGGATTCGCGCTCGTTATCTCGCCCCCGATGGTAGCTATATCGTCCAGGCACGCATGGTTAATACAATCTACCAGCGAGGTAATATACAGCGGTTTAGTGACTATGCGAGTACGTTTGCTGACAGATTTTTCGGCATGCCGCTCGTGACAGGAGAGCTTGAGAATTACATTCGGCGGGATTTCCTTGTATCTACCGTATTTGCACTACTGATGATCGTAATTACGTTGTGGCGCAGCATGGGCGGATGGAAGCGTGGCCTGATCGCTGGTTCCCCGCTTATTCTCGGATATGTGTGGATGCTCGGAGGGATGCGCCTGTTGCAGATAGATTTTAACTTCATAAACATCGCGATATCACCGTTACTGATTGGTTTTGGTGTCGATGACGGAATTCATATCATGCATCGGTATCTGGAAGAAAGGACGATCTCCCCTGACGGGGCGGCCGAACGGGCGGGGCAAACGACGGCGGTGGCTGTTCTCGTTACGTCGCTGACGACAATGCTAGTTTTTGGTAGCTTGTTAATAGCGCGCACTCCAGGATTGCGTCTTCTCGGGGTGTCTGCATTGCTCGGTATCGGGTTCACCCTCTTGTTCAGTCTTGTCTTCCTCCCGGCGCTCCTACATATCACGGGAGAAAAACGGGTATAATGAATGGTTGTTTTGGTGACAGCAGGGGTACAAAGGACGGGAAATGATGGGTTTACTAGGATATATAGGGCTGGGGCTGTGCATCGTTGCTGGACTCGCGGCTGGGTATCTTATCGGGAGCGTGCCGCGGCGACGTAAGGAAGAAGAGTACCTGCAGCAAGCGCATGAAGAAGTGGAGCGACTGAAGGCGGCCACGCTTCTGGATGGACAACGGGAAATCGAGAAGCTGCGCGACGAACTCGAAGATCGCAGCAAGCGCCGCGAGGAGGAGTTCTCTCGCATGGAGGAGCGCATCCTCCAACGTGAGGATCGATTAGGCAGGAAGTCAAACTACCTCGAGCAGATTGAGGACTCGCTGCGCAAGGATGAGGAGGAAGTTGAGCGCTTGAAGAAGGAGGGGGCCGAGCTTCTTGACGAGGCGAGAGTGCAGTTGGAGCGCGTCTCTGGCTGGAGTCGGGATGAGGCACGGGAACACCTGTTGAAAGTGGTGGAGAGCGAGTCACAGCGTTTCTTCTCCCGCAAGGTGGAGGAATCCGAGCGTAGGGCACGAGAGGAATCGCAACAGCGCGCCGCGAAGATCCTCGCCACAGCGGTGCAACGCTATGCGGCAGAATACGTGGAGGAGCATACCACGAGCTCTGTTCCTATCCCCTCGGAGGAGTTCAAGGGCAGGATCATTGGACGTGAGGGGCGCAACATAAAGACCTTCGAAGCCCTGACCGGCGTCGAGTTGCTGGTCGATGATACTCCGGAGATGGTTGTCCTCTCCTGTTTTCATCCGCTCAGGCGCGAGGTGGCGCGCATGGCGCTCATTCGATTGATCGAAGACGGGCGCATCCACCCGGCGCAGATCGAGGAGAAGGTGCAGCGTGCGAAGGCGCGCCTTGCGGAAAAGATCAAAGAGGAAGGGAAAAAGGCGGCGTTTGATCTGGGCATCGACCTCCACCCCGAGCTTGCTGCGCTCCTTGGTCGTCTTAAATACCGCACGAGCTACGGCCAGAATCAGCTGGCCCACTCGCTCGAGGTGAGCTCCATCGCCAAGATGCTGGCCGATGAGTTGGGAATTGACGCGAAAAAGGCAAAGCGCGCCGGGCTGCTGCATGATATCGGAAAGGCAGTTGATCACGAAGTCGACGGTCCGCACGCCCTGATCGGCGCCGATCTCGCCCGTCGCTATGGCGAAGGACCGGATGTTGTGCACGCTATTGCCGCGCATCACGAAGACATCCAGCCGAACAGTGTGCTTGACGTTCTCATCCAGGCTGCTGATACCTTGTCCGCGGCCCGCCCTGGAGCGCGGCAGGAGACGTTTGAGCGCTACATCCAGCGCTTGCATGATCTGGAGGAACTGTGTCGGTCGTTCCCCGCTGTGCAAGAGGCGTACGCACTGCAGGCCGGGCGCGAAGTGCGAGTGATGGTGCAGCCAGAGCGAGCCAACGATGACGTGGCGGCAAAGCTAGCCTATGACATCGCGCGGGCGATCGAGGGTGAGCTCAGCTACCCAGGGGAGATCAGGGTCAATGTGATCCGGCAAACCCAGTTCACTGAAAGCGCGAAATAGCGCTCCAGTCAACATGCACGGTGCAGCGAGCGGGTGAGGAAGATGTTCTTGTCATCCTCCGCCTGCCTTGTTTGCTTGAAGCAGTCCATGTACCATTCTGCAGAACTTGAGTTTCTGCCTAAAGGAGTGAGTGACGGAAGATGTATAACTTTTTCGAGCGGCACAAGAAGGCGATTATCTGGACCATTGTCTTTGCCTTTCTCATCGGAGGTGTGGGTCTGTTCGGCCTCAATCAGGCCGGCAGGTTTAGGAGGTCATCGAGCACTGATCAAACGACGAGCGTTGCAGCAACGGTGAATGGGACGAAAATCCTGCGTAGCCAACTGGACACTGCGTCAACGAACTTATCGAATATGTACCGTCAATACTATCAGCAGATGGGGCAGGACCCAAGTTCCTTATTTGCTGGTGCAAGCGGTGCTTACTTCCAGCTCTCGATTAATGGACAAGCAATGCAGGAGCTGATCCGTGAGGCACTGTACGCACAACAGGCAAAACAGATGAAGATTAAGATTTCATCCAAGGATGTCGACGCTCAAGTTGATAAGACATATAACGATATACTCGCTAACAATAACATTACAGAAGATCAACTGAAAACCTACCTGCAAGGACAGGGGAAAACCCTCGAAGAATTCAAGAAAGAATTGCACGATGACGCGGAGAGGCAACTGCGCGACAAGGCATTACATGACGCAGTCGTTGGGAACATCGAACCGACCGACGATGAGCTTGAAGCATATTTCGAGAAGAACATATCCAACTACACCGAGCATGAGCAGGTCAAGGCATCGCACATTCTAGTTGCGGATCTAGACACAGCGAACAAGGTCCTCGATGAGCTGAACAACGGCGCAGACTTCGCGGCATTGGCTAAGGAATACTCCATCGATAGCGGCACCAAGGACAACGGCGGTGACCTCGGTTGGTTCGGTCGTGGGCGGATGGTGAAGGAATTTGAGGATGCCGCCTTCTCCCTCAAGGTCGGCGAGATCAGCCAGCCAGTGAAGACGCAGTATGGTTATCACATTATCAAGGTTACCGATCACAAGGATGCACACACCCCGACCCTTGCCGATGTGAAGACACAGGTGCACGACGATTATATAAAAGAAGTGGGGGACAAGAAGTTCAGCGACTGGTACAAGAACATTCATGATCAGGCGCAGATTGTTATCAATCTACCGCTTGTGAACGCGTACATGATCGAGCAGCAAGACCAAGACAAAGGATTGGCCGAGTTCGAACGCATCCTGGATGAGGGCTTATCGGATGATTCTTACCTCCCCTACTACATCGGGCGGATTTACGAAGCGAAGATGACGGCCGCCCAGCAGGATAAGAAGACACTCGATGACAAGACCGATCAGACCGATGCTGACAAGGAACAGATTGCGACATTGGCAAAAGAGATCGATGAGTATAAAGCGAACGCTCTCAGTGCCTACCTGAAGGCTCTGGAGAACACGGACACCGACGAGGCATTCCTGCGGCGTGTTCTCACCCTCGCCCCGGACAGTACAACCGCCATCTATCTCTACGGAAAGCTCCTGGCGGAACGCGGTGATACGTTGGGGGCGGACACGCGATTCCAAGAGGCGATCAGCAAGGATGAAACCTATGTTCCCGCATATATCGGTTCAGGGGACATGGCGATGGAGAGCGGTAACTACGAGCGCGCGGTGAAGCAGTACCAGTCTGCCCTCGATCTACGACCTGGCGATGTGAGTATCTTGACGAAGCTCGCCTCAGCCTACCTAGCTTTGAAAGACGTCGATGGCGCGCAGAAGACGCTTGATCAGATCGCACAAACAGACCCGAATAATATCAAACTGATCATCGGCCTTGGTGACCTCGCCTACGAGCGATTGACCGCGGCGATTTCCAAGCGTGACACGTTGAGTGCCAAGACGGATCGTACAGCGGATGAAGACGCTCAGCTCAAGGAGCTGAACGATCAGATCACACAGTACGAGAAAGAGGCTGTCGATCAGTACATAAAGGCGATCGGGAAGGGCGGTTCGCTCGATGTGTACATCAAGCTGGGTAACGCCTATCTCGCTGGCGGTGACCTGGAGAAAGCAAAGCAGAACTTCCAGCATGTCATACTGCGCTCACCGTACAAGGCGGAAGCCTACTCTGGTCTTGCGCAGACGCTACTCCAGCAGGGAGACAAGGAAGGCGCTATCAGTAACTACCGCCTGGCCTTCACCCGCACGTTTGATAAGGGAAAGAAGGAGCAGCTAGGCGAAACACTGATTTCGCTCGTCCCTGATGACATGGATGTGCGCTTGCAGCTTGCCGCCGTTTATTCTAGTGAATACAAGTGGAGTGCAGCCATCAAACAGTATGCTGTTGTTCTCGATGCCCGACCTGACTCCCTTGAGGCGTATCGCGGGATTGCCGAAGCCTACAAATGGCGGGCCGAGTACGACACATCGATCGACTACCTGACGCGTGCACTACAGCATGCCCCTGATGCCGCGGACAAAATCGACCTGTACAACAAGATCGTCGACATTAATCAGAGGCAGGTCGGGCAAGCCAAACCGCTGACCGAAGCTGGCCTCGATGCGCTATTTCAGTTGGCAAAACTCTATCTGGCGCAGGGAGACCAGGACAACGCCAAGGCGAAACTGCAACAGCTTGTCTCGGCAGCTCCCGACTATCGTGCTGACGAGGTGGCTTCTATGCTTGTGAAGGTGGGGATTACGCCTCCGGCACCGACCCAGACCCCAAGTGAATCCGTGCAGCCGGAGGCTAGCGAGTCGGGGAGCGACACGGTGCATCCGACGCCAGGGTCAAATGAATGATCGTAACACCTTTTCCGATCTCGTTGCGCTGATTGCCAGGCTTCGCGCATCAGATGGATGCCCATGGGATCGGGCACAGACACACGCAAGTCTGCGCCCATACGTCCTGGAAGAGGCGTACGAGGTCATCGCGGCGATCGATGAGGGTGAGCCATCCTCTCTTGCCGACGAGCTGGGCGATCTGCTGTTACAGGTGTTGTTGCACAGCCAGATCGCTTCCGAGAACGGTGATTTTACGATTGAGGATGTGATCGACGGCCTGGTGCGCAAACTGATAAGGCGCCATCCGCACGTCTTTGCCGATGCCCCGGACGACTTGGCCTCCATCAACCGCACCTGGGACGAGGTCAAGCGCAAGGAAGGGCGTAGCAAGGCACAGCTTCCGACCATTCTCACTGCAAGGAAGCTCGTCGATCATCTGTCCTACTCACCGCAGGAGATCGAACAGAGTGATTATTCTGATGACGAGGCGCGCACCGGCGGTATAATCCTTGCAGCGATTGCCCGCGCCTGGAAGGATGGGGTCGACCCGGAGATCGCGCTGCGTAAGGCGATTCTTCACTTCTCGGAGAAGCTCAATGTGATGAGGGACTGATGCGTGAAGCCAGCGTATACTGGGTCAACACGACCGAGCGGGAGGTCCACTTCATCGACGCCATCCTGAGCGCCTACGACGGTTTGGCCAACGTGCGCCGCGACTATCGTCTACACGACGGCAAGGTCTTCTTCAAGATCTACGTTGCCCCCGGCATGGAGGAGGAATTTGAGGAAGTCATGGATCGGCTGTGCCGGCAGGCAGAGATTGGTGAGTTCTTCCGTGGAGAGGACGATGAAGCTGCTACGGCCGCGTGAAGAAGTTCACTCTCTCTTCGAGATCGATTACGATAGATTGTACCGCTTAGGGAAGCGCGGCATCCTGTTTGATCTTGATAACACCCTTGGTGGCAGGCGTCCGGCACAGCTTGCGCCTGAGGTGACGGCACTCCTCGACGATCTTACGAAGATGGGGTTTCAGGTTGGGATCCTTACCAATCGGCGGATTGGCACAAAGGATCCAGTGATCGTGGAACTGGAGAAGAGTTACCCCCTTCGCTGCCGTGCGGGCAAGCCGCGGAAGAAGGGATTCCTAGACATCCTGGCACAAATGAATGTCTCGCCCGAGCATGCAGTGATGATCGGCGATCGCCTGCTCACTGACGTCCTTGGCGCCAACCGCCTGGGGATCTATTCGGTCCGAATTAAGCCTACT
>Ga0190303_1001220_pt1 | contig 10392 bp, 8 predicted proteins | sample 48700701_MG_FD_161672 | JGI IMG/M metagenome (GOLD analysis project Ga0190303, IMG submission 161672) | Hydrothermal vent sediment bacterial communities from Southern Trench, Guaymas Basin, Mexico - 4870-07-0-1_MG | ecosystem: Environmental > Aquatic > Marine > Hydrothermal vents > Sediment ...
TCTGCCTCTATTCCCACTGGAGTTTTCTCTGCTATAGCTTTTCTTATTATATCCCCGGTTCCTATGTGAGGTATCCCGAGCTTTGGTGCAACTCTTGAAGCATAAGTACCCTTTCCAGAACCAGGCGGACCCAAAAACACTAACCTCATTCTTCCTTACCTCTCAACTTTCTGCTCACCCTTGTCCACTTTCTCTTTCTTGGGTCTCTCTTCATCATGAAATTTTTTTCGCATTTTGAAGAGCAAAAGCTGTATATCGTTCCATCTTTCTTAACGAAAAGCCTTGCCCTTCCTTCTAAAATATCCCCACCACAATAAGAACATTTCATATTTATTACCTGCCGAATTTTCCAGAGCTTTCCATTTCAGTCTCTCTTAACATTAGAACATCACCTTCCCTCACGGGACCCATGACATTCCTTTGAAGAATTTTTCCTTTATCCCTTCCATCAAGAACTCTACATCTGACTACGGATACTCCCTTTACCCCGCTTCTGCCCAAAATCTTGACGATTTCTGCTGGAACGGCATCACTAGCTTTTTCAGTTTCCTTTGGCATAAACTACACCCATTTATTTTTTGGATTCAGAAGACTCTTTCTTGGATGCTTCCTTTGATTCCTTCTTGGATTTTTCTTTTGGTTCTGTTTTCTTGGCCACTTTTTTTGGTTTCTCTACATCCTCTTCCTTTTTGGTTTCCTCTTTTGCCTCTTTCTCCTTCTCTTCCCTTTTCTCTTCTTTTTCGGGTTCTTTTTTCTCTACCTTTTCCTCAGCTTTCTTTTTCTCTTCTTTTCCTTTTCCAAGTATTTCATCCAATATTTTCTTAGCATCTCCGGATTTAACAATAGCAACAGAAGCGCATCTTACATCTATGCCTGCTGCCCTTCCAAGCTCATCTTTGTTCTTTGTGTAAACATATGGTATGTTTTTTTCTTCACAAAGAGGGGGAAGGTGCATAACAACTTCAGGCGGGTCAACATCTTTTGCTATGACAACTAATTCTGCGTCGCCCTTCTCTATTGCTTTTGTGGTTTCATTTGTTCCCTTTCTAACATATCCTGTTGCTCTTGCGGTCTCCACTGCTTCCAAAATTTTGTTGTTGAGTTCATCGGATATTTCCATATTTTTCACCTCTTAAAGTATGAATTAATTTGTATATATATTTGCAACCTATTTAAAAGTTTTGCTTCCTATTTAAATAGACTATATGCTCTTAATTTTTTCATAATAGTCTTTTTATAGCTTTGTTTTTTTTATATATTCTATGCCAGAAACTGATGTCCTGCATTTTTTAGAAAACGAAGAAAAAAACATAAAATTTGTCAACATTCTTTTCCCTGATATTATTGGTGAATTAAGGGGATTTTCAATACCTTCTTCTGAGGTGGAGTCTGCATTCAAGGATGGAAAGGGGTTTGATGGCTCTTCCATAAACGGCCTTGTAAGGATTGAAGAAAGCGATTTAGTGGCAAGGCCAGACCCAAATACTTTTAAGGTTTTTCCTTGGGAGTTTGGTAAGAAAAACTTTGGGTGAACATATTTTCCAAAAATTTGTAGAAAACAAAAAATTAGAAACAAAAATTTACAGAAGGGAAGTAGGTCAAAAATATGACAAAAGCGTAAGCCCATTTGAAATAAAAAATTATTTACCAAGGCTTTAGTTTATTTATTTGGCTTTTTACATAATTTTTTCATGAAAAAAGTTCTCCTTATAGTTTTAGATGGCTGGGGATTAAGAAATTGCAAGAAAGGAAATGCCGTCAAACTTGCAAAGACGCCAAACTTTGATTATTTCTGGAAAAATTATCCACACACAAAATTAAACGCATCGGGAGAATCTGTCGGCCTGCCAAAAAAAACACTTGGTGGAAGCGAAGTTGGGCACCTGCACATAGGCGCAGGAAGAATAGTAAAGCAGATGCTGACAAGGATAAACGAAAGCATATGTGATGGAAGTTTTTTCAAAAAGGAAAAACTAAGAAAAAGCATTTTAAGGTGCAAAAAAGAGAAATCGTCTCTTCACTTGATGGGACTTCTCTCAGACGCTGGCGTCCATTCACACATAAACCATCTCTTTGCTCTTTTAAAGGCAGCAAAAAAATACGGGCTGAAAAAAAACCAAGTTAAAATTCATTGCTTCTTAGATGGGAGAGACACCCCACCAAAAAGTGCCAAGATATATCTGAATCTCCTAAAAAAAGAAATTAAAAAAATCGGCGTTGGAGAAATAGCAACCATATCAGGCAGGTATTATGCAATGGACAGGGACAAGAGATGGGACAGAACAAAAAAAGCATTTAACGCTATACTTGGAAAAGGTCCAAGAGCAAAAAATCCGGAGGAAGCCTTAAAAAAATCATACAAAAGAGGAGAAGCAGACGAGTTTGTAAAGCCTATTGTAATTGAAAATTACAATGGATTAAACAAAAAAGATTCCCTTATTCTTTTCAACTTCCGTTCAGACAGGATGAAACAGCTGACATCCCTTCTCATAAAGGTAAACAGCAATGTGCTTACAATGGTCAATTATTCCAAAACGTTAAAAGCAGTATATCTGTTCAAGGAAGAAATTGTAAAAGACTCGCTGGGTGAAGTGATAAGCAAAAAAGGTTTGAAACAGTTGAGGATAGCAGAAAGTGAAAAGGGTCCCCATGTGACCTATTTCTTCAGCGGTGAAAGGGAAAAGCCATTTCCTGGAGAAAAAAGAATAATAATACCATCTCCAAAAGTTGCCACTTATGACTTAAAGCCTGAGATGAGCGCCTACAAAATAACAAAAGAATTGTTGAAAAACCTCAGATACGACTTCATTCTTTTAAACTTCGCAAACGGCGACATGGTGGGGCACACAGGAAATTTAAAGGCGACCATAAAAGGTGTGGAAGATGTAGATGAGTGCCTGGGAAAAATTTACAGCGCAGCCAAAGATTATACAATAATCATAACAGCTGACCATGGGAACTGCGAGGACATGATAGGGAAATCAAAGACAGCACACACACTTAACAAAGTTCCATTCATTCTTGTGGACGGGAGATACAAAAGCAAAAAATTAAAAGAAGGTTCTTTGTTTAACATAGCGCCAACCATTTTAAAAATAATGGGAATAAAAAAACCAGTGGTCATGAATAAAGACTTATTCTAACTGTTCCAGTATCTCTCTAACCCTTTCCTTTCCCACTGCCAGAATAAATTGTGCTGCCCTTGGACCGCTCCCCTTTCCTATTAATATCCTGTAAAAGTATTCAAAAAACTTTCTTACATCACCAGATGCTTTGGCTATATCATAAATTTTGTTTTGAAGCTCCTCATATGTCCAATCCTTCTTGAGCTCTTTAGACAACTTTAAGAATGCTTCCCTTTGTTCTTCTGGAATCTTTTGCTTTATTTCTTTGGGTAATTTATTTTGGATTTGAATTTTCATATTATCCTGCGCATACCTCTTTACCCATTCCTTTGCCGTCAAAAGCCTGCCTCTTATTCTTTCCTCATCCTCCTTTGATATGCCATTCTTTATGTGCCCCGTGTTTTTTAACAAGTCAATTATTTTTTCCATAGATTTGTCTAAATTGTATATCTGACTCAAAAAAACTGCAAATGAAAATGGCAGCTGCACCGGAAGTTTCTCCGGAATTTTCCCTATCTCAACCATCTCATAAAGTCTTTTTAAATGAGCTTTCTCTTTTTCATTTTCCACTTTTTCCGCACCAAAATAAATCCGCTGTAATTTGTCGTACTCATCCACATAATCGGGTATTTTCTGATAAGAAAAGTCCCTCACTTTCCTGAGCTTCTTTAAAAATATTAGCCTGAGAATCTGCGGAGGCGCGAATTTTGGCCAGTCCCAAGTCGAGACAACATTTCCAACTGAAGCAGACATCTTTTTTCCGTCTATTGTCAGGTACTCGTATGGTTGCAAAGGATTTTCAGATGGATGCGGCTCGGGCCACCCTAGAATTTTTTCGGCAATTTCTCCAGCTGTCCAGAATGAACCGGTGGGCATAAAATGCTCTTTTCCTGCACCTTCAAAAGATATTTTCCATGCAGCCCATTCCACTGCCCACTCTGCCCTCCATAAAAGTTTGCCGTTTCCATCCTTGAACTTGCTTTCTCCTTCATATCCGCAGCCTGGAACCTTTGTATAGGCATCTTTTCCATACTCCTTAAACTCGTAGTCCTGACAAACGTACCTCACTCCATTCTCATCATAATCCTTAACAACAGTCGTCATTATTCTCCCACAATTTTCACAGACAGGCTTCCATGGCGTCCACTTTTCTGGAAGTGGTGTTTCTCTGGATTTATTCCATATCTCTCTCACCAAATCAAGATTCTTCATAATTTTTTTAATATAAGGATTAAATTCCCCAGAACGATAAGCCTTGTCAGTACTCTTGAATATTAAGTCCACCCCAAAATTTTCCTTGAGGCTTTTCACAAAAAGATTTGAGAAATGCTCGGTATAACTTCCACAGCAGTTTTCAGGGCACGGTATATCTGCTACTGGCATTCCAAGATATTTTTTAAATTCTTTTGGTATTCCCACCGGAACTTTCCTCAGGGCATCCATGTTCTCGGCAACCCAGTAAAGAACAACTTCCTTTCCCATATCCTTTAAGGCCCTGAATAATGCGTCATGTCTTATAACATCGGATGCGTTGCCTATATGTGGAACCCCCGATATGGAAGTAGAACTCTTTATGAAATATTTGCTTACTTGTGGCACTTCTTTATCTACATAGTTAAATTTTTTTCTATTTACTATATCTTTTGCCAGAGTATCAGCCCAATATACAGACATACTTTAACTATTTAAATGAGAATTAATAAATCTTTGGCATGGATTGGTACTTAATTTCATTTTTTGTTTTTATTGGAATTGTTGCTATTCTCATTTATAAAAACAGAAAGAAAATCACGCAAAAATACTACATCTTTTACAGGTATGACACCGAAAAGGGTAAGAAATTAATTGACAGGATTGCAAAGTGGAATCCAAAATTCTGGAGAATTTTTGGCTCCATTGGTGTTTTCGTGGGTTTTTGTGGCATGCTCTTTGCAATTTTATACATCTCAATCTCTTACATAATTTATTTAACAAGGCCAGAACTCTTTGTCCCAAGTGTGAGCCTTGTAATACCAATACCATTTGAAAACATAGCATTCGTCCCTGGTTTTTTAGGAGTTCCGTTCTGGTACTGGATAATACCCATAGCCATTTTAATTTTCTTCCACGAAGGAATGCACGGGATAATGGCAAGATTAGAAGGAATAAGAATAAAAACTCTGGGGTTGTTTCTACTTGCCTTCATTCCGGGAGCATTTGTTGAGCCGGATGAAAAACAAGTGAAAAAAGCAAACTGGAAAGCAAAATTGAGAATTTTTGCAGCCGGGAGTTATGCCAACATTTTGATCGGCTTGGCATTTTTGATAATTTTAAATACTGTCTATCTGCCTGCATTCTATCAGGATACTGTCGGCTTTAGCGGTTACACTGTTTTGGAGAATGGAACAGAACTTCCAGCCCAGTTAAACAACCTTACAGGAGCGTTATATTCTATAAACGGGGAGAGGATTCAATCAGTGCAGGACCTTGCCTTGGTGATGAATAAAACCAAGCCGGGAGAAACTTTGCACATAAAAACAGTTAAAGGAAGTTTGCTTGCCCCTGTTATAGACAAAATAATTATGAAAAACACAGAATTCAAAGACTACGAAATCAAAACTGCTGACATTGGTGGAAGACCTGTTATTGGCATTTCACATTTTTCAGACGTTAAAATTTTAAAAAATGATGTCACCAATCCAGAATTAATCAACTTCCTAACAGGGATATTGGCATGGATATGCATACTTAACATCGGAGTTGGAATAGTTAATATGTTGCCTATAAAGCCGTTGGATGGTGGGCTTATGATAGAAACGCTTGCCGAGAGATTTGCTCCTAAATATAAAAGGGTTTTAACAAGAATTATAAGTGCATTCTTCTTAGTGCTTTTGTTAGGAAACTTTTTGATAGGGTTCCTGTAAAAATTTAAACAGGTGCACAATTACTTATTCTAATATCAACCGTGTGCATGGTTCCCCTTGCAATTTCTTCTGGTGGCGTGAATTTGAATTTTATTTTACAACTTCCTCCAACAGGTATTTGAACATTTTTTGCATCTTTAAATGTCATTCCACTCATGATGTTAGTCCATTCATCTAAGTTATCACAGTTCACATTCTCAAATGAATAATCCCAGTCTTTATAGTCAAGCTTGTTGTCAACAAAAACATTTACCGAGTAAATATCTGGATTGGTGTTTTCCAAAGTTAACTCAATTGTATTTTCCTCACCCGGTTTTGCTGTAACAAATTCTTGGGCAGAAATATCTATACTCTCACATCCTGGAACAACAGAAGAACACGATACAGTTTTGTTTTTCCAATTGTTGTCTTCATCGGATTCTGAAATCGTATTTAAACCATCGGCTTTTAAAGACAGTTCATCACTTGAATCACTACACACCCATGATTCTGAAAATGTTCTTTCAATAGAATTCCCCGAGGATATACTGGTCACACTATCAGAATCTACAAAAATTCCATCTACATAAAGATATGTCACAACACTATTTGCTGTTGCACTTCCTATATTGCTAATTCTATAGTGAATTGTATTACTTACACTCCAGACATTGTCAATAATCAAATCGGGTAAACTTCCTGAAGTAGTTGTGAAACTCCACGAATTCGACTGCGTACATTCTCCATCAGGATCACATGCGACTGCATACCAAGAATACACTTGACCCAAACTAAGCCCTTCCCATTCACAAAAGGCCCTTCCTCCTGAAGATACATGGGGAACATAACAAATGTCTGAACCGGAATTATCATAAAATGTTACATCCATCCTATCCGAATCAGGGTCCGTAACGTTAACTGCCAAAACTGGTGTACTTGAAGCCTTTCCATTATTTTCTGGGGACGGATTAAACGGTTTGTCTGGTGGATTATTGTCAGGTGTATTCTCTACTGTAAAACTTCCATAAGTTCCTGAAGAGCAGGAACCTAGAGAATCACATACAAAAGCATAATAGTCGTTGGAACCAACATCGCTATCACTTGTTGTGTATGAGCAGGAATCTGTTCCACTTCCACCCGATATAGTTGCACTGCACCATTGCCCGCCAGAGCAGGATGTTCCTGACAAGCTATTGGTTTTGCAAATCAAAAGCTTCTGCCCGTTATCGTCACTATCGCTCCATGTGACGCTAAATGTTATACTATTACCAGTAACAACAGGATCTGGCGAATCTGTAACTGAAGAAATGGTTGGTGGATTATTTGTGTTAACACATGTGCCATCTACACAGTTATAACCAACTCCACAGCTGTTTCCACACGAGCCACAGTTGTTTGGATCAGTGCTTGTATTTACACATGTTCCGGAGCAGCAAGATAACCCTGAACAACACTCGTTTGGAGAGCATGACTGTCCCTGAATCTTGCATGTGGTGAAACTCCATGTATCTGATGTATTATAAGATCCAAAACTTTCTCCTGCTACACTGTACCAAGAGTAAGTAGTTCCAGCTGAAAGACCTGACCATGTTACATTTGTTATAGTATCCGAAAGGACATTAAAATTACATCCTATCTGTGAGCCATCTAAATAGTTATAAAAACATACTACATATATATCATCTCCATCGGGATCACTTGCATATACGCTTAGCTTTGGATTTAAAGAAACTCCGGTTATTCCACTAGGAGCAGGAGAAATTAAAGTCGGTTTATTTGGAATATAATTTACAGTAAAACTCCACGTATCAGACTTTGGAGAAGAGGCGATTCCATCATTTGCAATAGTATACCAATTATAAGTTGTTCCTCTATCTAAATCAAACCATTGACAACTAGCAGTCCCCCCAGAGGGAACATCAGTATCTGTACATATTAGAGAATCGTCAGCAGAGTTATAAAACGATATGGTCATATCATCTCCATCAGGATCACTTGCATATACTGACAAAGTAGGGCTTTTGTACAATCCTGTTTCGCCATTATATGGAGAAGGGTTTGTAGGAGCATTAGGAGGAGAATTACAAGCGGGATCACAATCTGGATCTTCACAATCAAAAAGTCCATCGAGATCATTATCTATTCCATCGGTACATATTTCTGGAAGAATTTCAAAACAATAAAGCCTAGAAATAGAATCACAAGACCTTGATGACCATTCTTCAGTCCATCCATAATTTTTTTCACCAACGCTTCCAGCTCCTCCACTATCACTGGAAGAACTAGAAGCCCAATTATTACAGGAATTACCATTCCATAAACCAGAACTTTTTGTACCAGTCCATACTGCTGTAGTCCCAAAAGAATCCGTAACATCTTCTAGAATATTTAGATAATAAATTATATTTCCATCCGTTAAGTCAGCTTTATCATTTGCAATTTTAGTACCATCTAATGTATAATAACCAATAGTAGTGTCAGCAATTCTATCTTTTGCATTAATAGTTTCATTACTTAACCAAGCAACCCAATTTCCACCCAGACCAGCAGCATCTGCTCTAGCTTGACATTTAGCATCTGCTCCAGATAGACCTCCAAGATTTCCAGTATATTTAGTAGAGGTCACAAAAACTCTTACTGCTCCATCTGGAATATATATACAAGAAGCATCATCTTGACAATAAGAAGGGGTCCCATCAACACATTTTTCAGTATATGAACAGTCATCTAGTGTTTGCCAAGAGCTCCAACTAGAAATAGTTCCAATACAATCAGCATCGGTTCCAGTACATTTTCTTGTTTTATATCTTACCTGTGCATCCGCTCCACATGCTGTTCCTGAGCACCGATAATCAGTAGCATAATGATCATCACAAACATAAGTCGAAGGTCTAAAAACTCCATTATTATCACAACACGGATCTGCAGGATTGCATTCTGTTCCGCAAGTACAGTCAGATAAGCAAACTCCAGAAGCACAATCACTATCCTGGTCACACTCTGCACCACATGTCCTTACGGAACCATCTATATTTGGAACTCCGTCACTGGAATCAGAATCAGCACAAACACCGGGTTGTTGACAACAGGATACAACCCAATCATCACAACACTTATAATCATAATATTTACTGGAGGACTCGCCACTACCATCATTTGGATATGTCCCACCGCAACTGCTGTAATCATTACAATCAGTTATATCCCATGTTCCTCCACAACACTCCCAGTGACATGTATCAGGGGCACAAGGATCAGTTGAACCATCACAAACTTGATACCAATATCCACCACTAAAATGCCATAGCTGATTCTTATTAGCCATATTACAGGAAGCAAAATCATCACAACTACCTGAATGAGGAGAACAGTCTGCAAAAGGCATAATAGGACAAGCTCCTTGAGCTCCCACATGAGAAGAAAGTAATATGGGAAGAATTAAAAGTATCGCTAATAAATATAAGATTAAAAACTTATTCATGCAGTAACCTCCTTGCAATACTCTTTTCTTGGCACAAAAGTGTTCTCTCCTATTTTTTTATTTAAAAAACAAATTCTCTTTAAGTTAAATAAATTATAATACATATCTATATTTTCCAAAAAGATATAATTTTCTTTCTCTCTTTTCTTTAAAAAAATAGTTGAGTTTGGACACTGATATTTTCTTGCTCCTTCAATATATTTCTCATATGGGTTAAAATTGACTATGCAACACCCTTGAAATCTTCGGTTAGAGGTTACAAAAAATACATGCTTACCATCAGCTGGTTCTTTATCGTAATAAAGAGTCTTATAAAATTTATCTTCAGTTCCAGATATGTTAATTTTCCAATGGAAAACGTTTCTTAAAGAAAAATTTCCTGATATATCCGTGTATAAATCCATATCTTCAAACTTCATATTAGCAACTGAAGGATCTTCTTGTATCAAAAGAGAGCGACACTGTTCCTCAGTAAATGGTTTCTGAGAATTGGTTTCAGAAGTTGGTTTTTGTGGATAAAAATAATAGGTAGTTACAGCCAATACAACTACAAGAATTATTGCGGCTATAATCAAATTTGTTGGTAGCTTGGACATCGTTTTATTTTTTATTTTCCTTGAATTTAAAACTTTTTGAATCGCTGAATTAGCGTCGTCCTTTGAATACCCAGCTTTCAAAAGAGATTGAAAAACCTGCTCCTGAGAATAACCGGAATCCAACTGTTTTTTTATCCATTCTTCAAGGTCAGGCATATAATAATTTTGAATTTCTGAATATAAATTATTTTAAAATATTAAAAATGTGGTGGGTCTACTTGTATTCTACTGGCACCTTTCTGTCCATAGATGAATCCTGCATTAAGTATGCTGCAACTCCTTTGTCGTCTACTCCCAATACTCCAATC
>Ga0190303_1001221_pt1 | contig 10388 bp, 8 predicted proteins | sample 48700701_MG_FD_161672 | JGI IMG/M metagenome (GOLD analysis project Ga0190303, IMG submission 161672) | Hydrothermal vent sediment bacterial communities from Southern Trench, Guaymas Basin, Mexico - 4870-07-0-1_MG | ecosystem: Environmental > Aquatic > Marine > Hydrothermal vents > Sediment ...
CAGAGGTGGGTATTAAGAAGGGTGTCAGTAAAGACATAGAATCACTTCCAGATGATATGCCTGTATTCTTTCAGTATGGTGATGGACTAATGGTATTTGGTTTTGACAGGGATGGTGGAGTGTATGCCAAGGAGAGGATGAGGAAATCCGGGGTCAGGCATTAACAAGTAACATAGTTTTAAACGGATAATTTTTTGATATTTAAACACTTATTTAGCAATTAAAATGTTACCCCCTCTCTACTTTCTCATCTGTTCAGCATTATTCCTCATGCTTGTCCACACGCATTCAACCTAACCATTTTAATGTCAATCTGTTATAAGCAAAAGTAAAAACAAACAGGTAAAGGGTTGAGTTCTGGATTCCAGGGCATAAATTTTTAGTTTGCATTAGATTAACCTTACCCTTAACATAACTGATTGCAATTTAAAGAGATAGAATAAAGCATTCAAAGGTCAAATGTAACCTGTTAATGACTGACCCCAATTGTTACGAGGGTAAGGCAAATGAGGTTTTTTCAGGTTGAATTTTTTATCCCTCTACCTGTAAGAAAAGAATTTAATTGATTTTCAGAGCCATACTGAAACTTGATTTTTATTTCGCCATGGTTATACTGAACAAAAAGGAGGAATTATGGATATGGATAATCTGGCAGTTTTGGATGATAAAGTGAAGGTTGTTTCTGGAGAGATCTCCGGGTGGCTGAAACTTGTGGGGATTGTCAGTATTGTTATAGGTGGACTTTCTGCGCTCACAATCATTGGTATAATCACTGCCTGGCTTCCCATATGGCAGGGTGTTCTACTTCTAAGGGCAGGTAATGACTTTGCAGATGTTTCAAGAGAGAAACAGGAGGCAGTTTTATCAGGTTTGAAAAACCTGAAGATTTACTTCATTATCCAGGGTGTTATTGTGCTGATCGGTATTGTTTCATCGATTCTTGCAATATTCCTTGTTGGCGTTTCTGGTATAATGGATACCTTCAGGGGGCTATATTGAACAGTGAATTCTCTCTCCGTCAAAAGATGATTGAGATTGGAAAACTCCTTGAGCAGAAGGGGCTTGTTGTTGCAACGGATGGAAACTTCAGCACGAGACTACCCGATGGTAATATCCTGATAACCCCATCGGGCCTACCAAAGGGAAAACTCACAATTGATTCACTGGTGAAGATTGACCTTGAAGGAAGGAAGGTGAAGGGAACCTACAAACCATCAAGTGAATACAGGATGCACCTTGAGGTTTACAGGAAGAGGCAGGATGTGAATGCTGTGGTTCATACCCACTCTCCATATGCAACTGCATTTGCTGTTTCCCATATCCCACTTGAACCGGTTGTTTCTGAGGCCGTCCTTGCCAATGGGCATGTACCTGTTAGCCCATATGCAACACCATCAACAGAGGAAGTTCCCCGTTCTATATCTGCATACATTGAGAAGCATAATGCCATACTCCTTGCCAATCACGGCTGCCTTGCAATGGGTAAGGACCTTGACGAGGCATTTTACAGGGCAGAGAGGATAGAGTTTCTTGCAAGGGTGATGTTTATATCACGTCTCCTTGGTGGAGAGAAGAAGATTCCTCAGGAAGAGATTGATAAGTTATTAAAAAACTGGGGAATTGAGGTGTGAAGTTCATATGTGATTTCATGCTTGGAAGACTTGCAAGGTGGATGAGGCTTCTGGGTTATGATACCGAGTACTTCAGGGAAGATCACCCGGATAAACTCATTGTAAAAGCAAAGGCTGAGGCAAGGGTTGTCCTTACCAGAAATTCAAAACTTGTGGAGATACCTGGCGTTGTTTATATAAAGTCAGAGATGATCCATGAGCAACTCAGGAAGGTGATGGAGATTTTTCCTCCAGAGGGAGAACCCCTTTCAAGGTGCAGCCTATGTAATACCCCAATACAGAAAATTGAAAAGGAGAAGGTTAAGGGAAGGGTTCCAGAGTACGTATATAAAACCCATAATGAATTCTATTACTGTCCCGTATGTGATAAGATATACTGGCAGGGAACACATATAGACCTGATGAAGGAATTCTTGAAGAGGGTGGGATGAGGAAGTCATTTATACTCCTGTTTGCAATCATACTTTCAGGCTGTGTATCAAAGCAGGCAGTCAGGCCAGTGCCAAGAAGAGGTATGCCAGAGCCGGATGTGAGGATCCTTCTCTTAAGAAACCCACGAAGGTTCACAGTTTCATCGGATATCGGGACAAGGGTATATACCGGAGGAAAGAAGGGGGTTTTTGCTGGTGAGATTGTTGTTTATACAGGACCCCTGAAGATAAAGGTTCATGGGAATATGGTTGTGAAAGATGCCAGTTTTCCCCTTGCTTTTGTTCCTGTAGGAGGTGCAGGAATATACCTCAATGGAAGACCTTACAGGGGTTACATAAAGTTGATAAAAAATGGTGAAGATATACTTGTGGTAAATTTTGTGAAGATGGAGGATTACATAAAGGGTGTTGTTCCAAGGGAGATGGGGAGACTATCTCCAGAACTGATTGAGGCATTGAAGGCACAGGCTGTGGCTGCAAGGTCATATGCATTCAACCTTCTCAACAGAGAAAAACCATACGACCTTATAAACACAGAGGCACATCAGGTCTATGGAAGCTACGATATCTCAACCCCCACCACAGATAGTGCTGTGGAACTCACAAGGGGTGAGGTTCTTATGTACAGGGGGAAGGTTGCTGATGCAAGGTATTCATCCACATGTGGTGGAAGAACAGAAAACAACGAAGAGGTCTGGCCAGGTAAACCACTCCCATACCTGAGAAGTGTTTATGATGGAAGGTTTGGTGAACCGTTCTGCAGATTTTCCCCATATTATGAATGGCAGGTGATATACAACAGGGATGAATTCTTTAATGTTGTGAAGAAGAGGATAAAGCAGATGTTCGGGAAGGATGTGAACAGGGTGAAGTACATAAAGGTTTCAGGAAGAACAAGGTCAGGGAGGGTGAAAAAGGTTGAGATAGGAACTGATAGAGGTAAGTTTACGATTGAAAAGGATAGGATTCGTTCAATCTTCCAGTACAATGGAAGATCACTCAAGTCCATTCTTTTTACCATCAGGCAGAAAGGCAACCTGATTATCATTGATGGAAAAGGATATGGGCATGGGGTTGGGATGTGCCAGTATGGTGCCATAGGAATGGCAAGGCTTGGTTATAATTACAAACAGATCTTGAGGCATTATTATAGAGGAACCAGGATTGTAAGGTTATGGTGAAGATAGGGTGTTGCGGTTTCCCTGTTGCCAGGAAAAGATATTATCGTGAATTTAATGTAGTTGAGGTTCAGAAGACCTTTTACAATCCCCCTGAAAAAAATACCCTTGAAAGATGGAGAAGAGAAGCACCACAAGATTTTGAATTTGTAATAAAGGCATGGCAACTCATCACACACCCTGAAACCTCTCCCACATACAGGAAGGCAAAGGTAAATTACCATGATTGTGGATCCTTCAGGGATTCTGAGTGTGTTAATATAGGAATGGAGAAAACCCTTGCGTGTGCTGAACTGCTTGAAGCAAAGATAATCATTTTCCAGACCCCTGCCTCTTTCAGAGAATCAGAGGAGAGCATTAAGTCAATCATTAACTTTTTCAGAAGGTTCAGGACAGACCAATTCATCTTTGGGTGGGAACACAGGGGTACATGGAGCAAAGATGCGCTGGAGTATATTTATTCAGAGACAGGTCTATTTGAAGTCGTTGACCCGTTCAAGACAGAACCACTCAAGACAGATTTTGTATACTTCAGACTGCATGGAGTAGGTGGATACAGGTATAGATACACGAATGAAGACCTTTTGAGGTTAAAGGAATATGCTGAATGCGATGGATACATCATGTTCAACAATACAAATATGTTTGAAGATGCAAAAAGATTCAGGGAAATGGTATCCAGTTAGTGGTTTGAGATTGCTCTCATCGGACAGTCTTGGAGTAAGGAGTTTCAGTATATTTGTTGATACAGGAGAAGAGAAGATAATCATTGACCCGGGGCTTGACATTGCACCTCTCAGGTTTGACCTGCCACCCCATCCACGGGAAATAGAAAGATTTTATGAGTTGAAGAGCAGAATAATACAACACCTTGAGACGGCTGATGTTGTCATAATATCCCATTTCCACCACGACCACTTCACAAAGGAACTTGTACCAATGTATAAGGGGAAAAGATTAATAATGAAGGATCCACAAAGGAATATAAATTTTATGCAGATGAAGAGGGTAAGGGAAATAACAGATGTGATAAAGGATTACGAGATTGCAGATGGAAGGGAATTCAGATTGAAAGGCGGTAGGATTAAATTTTCAAGACCCCTTCCCCATGGAGCAACACCTGCGGTTGTTGTAAGCACATTCATTGAAACAAACAGGTTTAAACTTCTCCACACATCGGATATTTCAGGTCCTATTGAGGAAGAGGCATTGGGATTCATACTTGAGATGAAACCAGATATACTGATACTTGATGGCCCGGCACTGTACATAAATAAAAAGCATAGAGATGCATTCTTAAAAAACATGGATACAATCTTTGAAAAATTGTCCGATGTAAGACTGGTGATAGACCATCACACAACAAGAGACCCAGGGTGGAGATATGAAATTGGTTCTATCTCTAAAAAAGCAATCACATTTGCTGGATATAACGGCCTTGAAGACCAGCCTCTTGAAGGATTGAGAAAACAGCTGTGGATATCCTGCTGAATAAAATCTTTATTTCATCATTTATCTCCTTGAAACTTAAAGAGATAAACGTAAAAAATGTCAAAAATGTCAACCTAACGTCCCCAGGGGGTTATTTTAATAGTATTATCTTTTTCAGCAGCAGGGGCTTACCGTCCTTTTTAATACTGATGAAGTAAACCCCATTTTTCATTCCGTATGAATTCACCATGATTTTTCCGGTGTTCAGAACCCTGTATTTTTTATTCAAGACGCATCTTCCTGTAATATCAAAGAGTTTTATATTCACATTACCAGGCCTTGCAATCTCCATGTATATGGGGATACTGTTACCGGTGAGTATGGAAGAATTGAGGAATGCAAGGTCACTATCTTTCAAGGTGTTTTGCTCAACAAAAACCGGTTCTGGTGGTTCTGGATGGTATGGGTCAGAGTTTGTGCTTCCATAATACCAGGCAAGGAGTGCATCATAAATCTGCCTTGCACCCGGCACATATCCCATTGAATATACAGTATCCCTTCCTCCATTCATACCATATCCAACCCCGGTTCCAAACACGAATCTTAGTGTCTCCCCATCTACAATGGTGAATGGTCCCATGCTTATATAAAACCTGTAATCAAACTCATCTGCACAAAGGTCGTATGGGTGGGGTTTCTGTCTGAACCCGTAGAGATGTTCGCTTGTTCCATCCATGAATCTATATTTTGCCTCATCTGTTCCAGGGTCCTCATCCCAGCTCCACCACCCATATGCAGCGGGCTTTATAATCCTTGCAGTATCACCATATGCATCAATGAATATAGAATCTGAACCTGATGGAGGTGCATAGATGAATCCACCAAAGATATAACCAGGGGAAAGACCATTATCACCCGTATCATTTTCAGGTGTCTCAGGGTCGTCTGAATCGTACATGAAAGCTATGTTCCTCCACACAAGGAGCGTATCACCATGAACAGTTGTTTCATCAGGGTCATCGCCAAAGAGTGTTGCCTCATCATAAACACCATCATCACCTGTGAGTGTTGTATCCCTCATGATAGTCAATGTATCAACAGGTGAAGGGAAGTGGGGAAGTGTATCCCAGGCATTCCCTGTCCATCCATCAAAGTGAACAAGGTCATCAATGTGTGGGCTTGATAGGTCAGCAGAGGAGACATCTGCGTCAAAGATTATGGCAAAGTAAACATCTTCAAGTGTATCAGGAAGCCCTGGCATTCCATTTGATTTATTATAGATAACATAGAATTCATAAAGTTTTGCATTCCTCAGTAGAGGGTCTGCATCCCATCCAATTGCCTCCTGTATGATTTTAATTCCTAGTGGGTTAGGGTTTGAATAGTAGGTTCCATAGTCAATAAAGCTTGAAACAATGTCAAGGGCACCCTTTGATGCATTCGCATCAATCCATGATGGTGAATCTGGACTGAATTCGTATTCACCATACCCGGAGTGGGATACATAGTAGTTTGAGCCTATTTTTGTTCCCACCCATATCCTGCCTTCCCAGAGATAATAACACCCTGCATACCATGGCCAGTCATAGGATGGGTTTCCTGTAGTACCCGAATTTGCATCACCGAAAACCCCATAATTACTAACAACGGTCCTCAAAATTCCTGCATCGTGGGTAACAAATCCAGGATCATTTGATGAAGGAAGGTGGAATTCGCTCAGAGTTGCCTTTGCCATCCTGGACTCCACTGTATCATAAAGACAGGTTACACCATATGTTATGGCATTATCAGAACCCGCCAGTGTATCTATGTAACTGGTTGTTTGCAGATTGCCTGCAATCAATGTGAAATCGGTTTCATATAACCTCTTTCTGTAAATATTATATGTGTGGTTTTGTTTCCTGCCCCGGTACTCTGGAGGGCCAAAGTTGATATAACCTTTTCCATTCATAAGCCTTCCTGACACCATTGTTGGTGGGGGATACATGGTGGGGTGTGCAATAGCTGTGTCTGTGGATGGGCTTTCACCACTGCTGTAAAGACCTGTTACATAGTAATAATATGTAGATTCGTTCTGGACAGTGTTGTCAATATAGTGGCAGGAATCAACACTCGCAATCACATTGAACACCATGGATGTGCTTTCAGCCCTGTAGATGTTGTATTGCATAAAGTATTTACTGCTTGTTGCAGGTGGTTTGCTCCACTTAAGTTCAGCCATTCCATCTGCATAGGGATTTGATATTCTCAAAGAGGTCGGGGGAAGAAGCACAGGAGGCAGGGTGTCTATTTTAATTTCTGAACCACATTTACCAAGACACGGAAAGAATACAATGAAGGAATCACTGGGGGAGTAGTAGATTTTTGCCTCATTGTGTGTTCCAAGGTCTATATCCTCATAAACAGAATCAGAACCACACCTTACAATCCTCAATCTTGCAGGATTATTCAATGTTGCATTGAAAAGTATTGTGTCATTTGAGGACCTTATCCCGAATTTATACCCCAATATTTTATGAGGAGCCGGTTCTCCAGTGGTGTAGGGAAGTGAACCAATGTTTCTAAGATACACCGTTGTGCTGCACAGGGATAGATTGTTGAGGAAACAGGATGAACGGAATTCAGGGAATAGGTCGTCAAAGAAGGTGAGCGCGTATCCCGAATCAGCAAGGGTTGAATCAATGGATGGTATTCCAATTATTGGATTCTGGAAGAGGCCTTTAAGGAAGCCACTCCCGAAATTTTCATAGAGATAGAGTGAAAAAACAAAGGATTCTTCAGAATTATATAGATCGATCAGCCCTGTATAGATGCCGGCAAAATTGCCCTCACCTGTTCCTGTGAGATACCATCCATACCATTCATACATGGTTTTAAGGAAGTCTTCCTCATCAGGGTCATAACCATTGTGAATTAGGTCTGTGATTGAATAGGTGATGTTTTTCTGCGCATCCTCACTGTTGGAAAGCAAGGGATAGTCAACATATATTACATCACATTTATTGGAATAGGGGTCAAGTGTGTCATGGTCAACTGGGTTGAAGTAGGAGTAACACCAGTCTGAACTCCAGTAATTCTTGTCATATATATCAAGCAGCAGAACCTTTATCTTTCCATCTCCATCAATGTCGGGAAGTTCACCCAGTTTCTCTGTTAATACATCTATTATTCCCTTTGAAGGATTTGCAGGTGTATGGGTTTTGAGCCATGCAAAAACAGTATCCGCATTTTCAGGCAGGGGTTCAAATAGATATGTCTTTTCCCAGGAAGTAACCCCGTAGTTTATGAAGGGACTGTTTTCATTGAGCAGTAATATTGTATCGGGTGATATACTTGAGATCGCAATAATATTATTCACATAAGGTACAGCACCAATATCAGGGAGATTCCAAGTAATGTCTGTGAATGTATTACCACCATCTGTTGACCTGAATATTCCATTGTGTGTCCCTGCAAAAACAAAGGATTCGTCATTGTATGAAGCAGTGATTGAAAATACAGAATCATATAGGTTTGAGTGGTACCAGTTTGCTCCCATGTCATTTGTGTAGTAAACACCAGTGGGTGTTCCAACCCAAATGGTTGAATCTGTATTATGGGATACATGGAAGCACAGGATATTTTTATCAGGGAGAGTGGTTGAAAGCTCTGTGAACTGTGAATCAGGCCCTGACCAGATGAACACACCATTTGTTGTAGCAATGAATACCGAGTCATCACCAATATTACTGGGACACAAACCTGTTATTTTACCCATTGTGATCTCAAAGGGGAGCATTGAAAAGTGATAGTTTGAAAACACTCTCTTTGTGTAAATTCTTTTTTCATTTGCCACATAGTATCTTAATTGAAAAACATTGGTGGCATTATAAGGTGATAGAGTGGCACTCACAAATCCTGAATCGTTCAACTCACCATAATTATCCACATCTGTCCATGAATCAAAATTATTCGTGCTTTGATATAGATGTTTATCAGTGAGCCCAAGTATTCTATAACCATTACCGGGTGAGTAATAGAGGTCAACAAAGAGCAGTGAGCAGGGTCTTGTCCAGGAGAGGTCTGTTCCTGCTCTGTAAAGGCCTGAATCCGTCGCAACAAAGTAAAGATTCTCTTTGCACACGGCATCGTAGAATCCTCCAATCTTCGTAAAGGAATAAACCTGAACGCCGAGTGAATCCAGTGACAGGATAAAGTGTTCCCTATGGTAGAATCTGTAAAATCCCTGGTCCTGAACCCAGAAGGTCTCAGTGTTCAGTGAAAGAAGAAGGATTATAAGATTCATAAACACCTCCATTTTTAAAAAATTTGCATTTTTCAAAAAGTATTAATTCTGATAAGTGTTTTTACCATTAATCGCTCCAGTTGAAAAGGATAATACACCCAAAAATTTATTCTGTCAATTGGAGGATAGAATGAATAATATTAAGCCCGTTGTCCTCCGTTGTTCTTCTTCAGGGATTCATTTGCCATCTGAAGGGTTTTAATAATCTTCAGGGCAAACTTTCCATCAGAGATCGGATTCTTTCTTTTCTTTATGCATTCAACAAAGTGTTCCATCTCCAGTTTTAATGGTTCTGTACCCTCTATCTTTGGTGCATGTATGTCCCCAGTCCTGTATGTGAGAAGGAATTCACCATAGTCGTATGGCTCCTTTAACTGGACACCAGAGTCATATATCTTTACCTTCTCCTGAGGATTGGTCTCATCGTAAACAATCATCTTTTTTGAACCAACAACGATTGTTCTCCTTATCTTTGAAGGTGCAAGCCAGCCCACCTGGATGTCTGCAATAACACCGTTATCAAAGATTGTGTGTATGAATGCCACATCAGCAAGCCCGTCAAGCACCGCATCCTTCCCAACAGCAGATACATATTTGGGTTCTGTGTCCATCCACAGAAAGATTATTGAAAAATCATGGGGGGCAAGGTCCCATATTACATTGGCATCCTTTCTATGTATTCCAAGATTCACCCTTGTAGAGGTTATATAATATATATCCCCCACCTCCCCACTCTCTATAATTTCCTTAATCTTCAGAACTGCAGGGTTGAACATGAATGTATGACCAACCATCAGAATTTTGTTATTTTCTTCTGCAAGATTAACAAGCTCCTCTGCCTCACTATATGAAACAGTGAGAGGTTTCTCAACAAATACATCCTTATCCTTTTCAAGGGCAAGTTTAGCCAGTTCATAATGGGATTTCACTGGTGTGGCTATAACAATTGCTCTGATATCAGGGTCGTCAATGAAATCACAGGATGTTGTGTACTCTGCATTGGGAAAATTTCTCTTTATTATATCAATCCTTTTTCTGTCCTCATCACACCCAATAACCTCAACATCCGGTATATGTAAAAGATTCCTCAACAGGTTGGGTCCCCAGTATCCAAGTCCAATAACCCCAATCTTCATTTGTCAACCCCCCACAAAAAATGCCCTTATTGTATCACATACATACTCAACATCAGGATTTGTCATATGTGGATGTATGGGTAGAGATATGATTTCATCCGCAACCTTCTCGGTTACGGGCAGCGAGATATTTAACCCCTTCAATGGTTCCTGTTTATGGCAGGGAACAGGATAATGGATGCCTGCACCAATTCCATTCTCCCTGAGGTAGTTAAAAAGTTCATCCCTTCTCTCTGTCCTTATAACATAGAGATGATACACATGCTTTGCCTTTTCGTGTTCAACAGGTGTTATTA
>Ga0190303_1001222_pt1 | contig 10387 bp, 9 predicted proteins | sample 48700701_MG_FD_161672 | JGI IMG/M metagenome (GOLD analysis project Ga0190303, IMG submission 161672) | Hydrothermal vent sediment bacterial communities from Southern Trench, Guaymas Basin, Mexico - 4870-07-0-1_MG | ecosystem: Environmental > Aquatic > Marine > Hydrothermal vents > Sediment ...
CAATGGAAATACCGTCAAGGTTTTCCTTGTTCTTGGACAGACCACCATATGAAATGTTCAACGTGAACTCGCCACCGGTTTTCTCGCTCACCAGCTCGGCCAGCTTTTCGATGTGCTCGGTAAACGCACGGCGCTTGCCCCAGACCGACACGTTCCACTCTGTCGCCATAGCTTCGCCCGCAAAGGCAACGGCAAGGGCAGCAACGGCCACACGGCCAAATAGATGTTTCATAAATATCCTCCCAGATGTTTTGATATGGGCGGTAAGGTAGCTTGCAGCAACAGGAAGTCCAGCAAAATTATTGACCATTGGGTAAAGTCGCGCAAGGATGGCGGGCAAAAGGAGATGCATCATGCCAGCACCGAAAAACAAACTGAAACAAGCGCTTGCCAATGGGGACATGCAAATCGGCCTGTGGCTGGGAACGGCCCACCCGATGCTGGCCGAAATCGCGGCATCAGCAGGCTATGACTGGTGCCTGATTGATGGCGAGCACGGCCCCAACGATGTGCCGACCATATTGGCGCAGATGCAAGCGATGAGCGGTGGGGACGCATCCATCGTGGTGCGGGTGCCGGTGGGGCAGGACTGGATCTTGAAACAGGTGCTGGATATCGGCGCGCAAACCATCATGGTGCCGATGGTTGAGACCGCAGACCAGGCTGCTGCCATGGTGCGGGCGGTGCGTTATCCACCCCACGGGGTGCGCGGCATGGCGGCCTCGATGGTGCGGGCCTCGGGCTATAATTTGCAGGCCGATTATCTGGACAACGCCAATGACGAAATTTGCCTGATTGTGCAGGTCGAAAGCGCTGCGGCGATTGAAAACATCGACGCGATTGCGGGCACGGACGGCGTGGATGTGGTGTTCATCGGTCCGGCGGACCTGTCGGCTGACATGGGGTTCACGGGGCAAATGGACGCCCCCGAAGTGGTCGCTGCGATCAAACACGCGGTGGAGCGTATCACGGCGGCGGGCAAAGCGGCGGGGATCATTGGCGGTGGCGATTACACCTATACGCGCGACATTGGCGTGACGTTTCTGGGGCTGTCAGCGGACGTGTTGGTGATCGCGGCAGGGCTGCGAGGGCTGGCCAGTGATGCGCGGGAGAGGCTGGGGAACTAGAGCAGCGATTGGGCAATGGTGCGTTAAATCACGTATCCTACGACTTGCTAAATATCTCACCAATCATATTGGGAACACGGAGATTCATTAATATTTGGTCATGGTGAGATTTGACAGGCAGCAATATAAGCGAGAATTTGAACGGCTAATTAATCTTATTCCTCAGTTTTTTGCATGCTAATCTGCAGAACCCGAGGCTTCCCGGCGGGCCTGATTTCATATCCTTTATTTTTCATAATTCGCCTAATGGTATCTATTGCCATGCCAATAGTTTGCGGCGAAGTGCCCAACTCATCAGCAACCCTCTTCATCGATATATCTGCAGGCGGGCACAAAAGACCCTCACGGAGTTGCGTCAAAAGAAATTTTGACGCATCCATGCCCCAATCGGCTACTTTGCGCGTTCCCATCTCTTATCCTTCCATAATTGACAGTATGAAATATAAACGTACACGGAAGATGCACAAGCCATCCGCAGGGTGCGTGATTTACGCACCATTTGCATTCGATCCACTCCCCTTCGCCTCAAAAATAAACCCCAGTAAATTCAGCAGCACCTGCGCCGCCAGTATCGCCGTGCTGCCTGTCGGATCATAGTCCGGTGCGACTTCGACCAGATCGATGCCGACCACTTCATGCGCCTGCGCCAGCCCCTGCAACAGTTCCAACACCTCGTAATACAGGAACCCGCCGTGGCTGGGGGTGCCGGTGCCCGGTGCGATCGAGGGGCAGAAGGCGTCTATGTCGATGGTGATGTAAATCCGTGCATCTTTGGGGATGCGGGCCAGCACCGCTTCGGTGCCGAGTTTACGGCATTGGCGCACCGACAGGATGTCAGACCCCATGCGCCGCGCGTCCTCGTAGCCTTCCTTGGCGGTGGAGGACACATTGCGGATGCCAAGCTGGGTCAGGCCAGTGACATACGCCTTGTCCGCCGCGCGGCGCATCGGGTTGCCGTGGCCATGCGTGACCCCGTGGCGCTCGTCCACGAAATCCAGATGGGCGTCGATTTGCAGGATGTGGATGTCGCCCTGATCATCGAACGCATTGATGCAGGGGATGTTGATCGAATGATCGCCGCCAATGGTGACGGGCAGCGCACCCGCCGCCAGAATGGCCCGCACGCCCGTTTCAATATTGGCGTGGCTGCCGGTGGTGTCGGTGTGGATGATGTCGGCATCACCTATATCGACGATGCGCACGTCCGCGCCCAGATAGGTGGCGTCATCCTCGTGGTCGTAAGCGCCGGCATGGCCAAAGGCGAACAGGGTCGAGGCCTCGCGCACTGCCCGTGGCCCGAACCGCGCACCGGGCCGGTATTGGGTGCCAAAATCATAAGGCGCGCCGAGGATGGCGACATCGGCGTCGATCTTGCGCCAATCCTCGACATAGGGTTTCTTGGCGAAGGTTGCGATGCCGACAAACGGCAGGTTCAGCCGCCCGCTTTCATATCCGTGTGTGCTCATGATTGGTCCCCTTTGGTTGGTGGAAAGAGTGGGGCGGAAGGGGTGGGGTTTGCAAGGGGGATTACTATTGGCCAGTTCTTGGGTGTTGAATTCAGGAGGGATACCTGAACACATTGCGTTTCATATTGCCCGAGAAGGATAAATTTGGCAGGCGTCTTGCAATGTCGCTTTCGCGCAAATGCATTTCATCCCAAACTTGATCAAAACACCATTTTCCCCTTAGGGTGATCGTTAACGCGAAAACTGCACTGCACTGGAGACCCACATTGCTGCTAGACACACCGCTATGGCGACAAACGCCGCCCGCCGTCTTTCCCGTCTGCCTTGGTTTTATGTCCTTGGCGTTGGGGTGGCGTAATGCGGCGGATGTTTTGCCGTGGATATCCGAGGATATCGGCAATCTGATGCTGGCGGCCTCGACCGGGTATTTCCTGTGGTTCGTGGTGTTTTATTTGCGCAAGCTGATCGCGCGCCCGATGGTGTTGTTCGAGGACATGCGCGGACCACCCGCACGCGCAGGCATTGCGGCGATGGCGATGGCGATGATGTTGCTGGCCGCCGCCCTGTTGCCGTTCGGCGTGTCGGTGCCGCAGGTCTGGTGGACCGGCGTGGTGATGCAGATCGGGGCCAGCGCGATTGTGCTGCATGCGATGTGGTATGAACCACCCGAGGCACGGCATTTCAGCACCTTCCAGTATCTTACATTCGTTGGCCCTGTGGTGGGGCCGATTGCCGGTATTCCGCTGGGGTATGTCTGGCAGAGCACATGGCTGATTATGGCCGCGTTGCTGGCCTATGTGATTGTCACCATCGGGATAATTCTGACGCTGAAACGCGCCCCGATGCTGATCCCGCTGCGCCCCTCGATGATGATCTTCCTTGCGCCACTGTGCCTGTTTGCGCTGGGGTTTGGCGGATTGGGCTATGACTGGGTTTTCACCCTGTTTTACTGGGCGGGCAGCGTGACGGCGTTTATCCTGTTGCTGCTGGTGCCGTGGATGATGAAGGGCGGGTATACACCGGTCTGGGCCGCGTTCACCTTTCCCACTGCAGCCTTCGTCAATGTGCAGGTGATGGCGGTGGCCAAGGGGCACGGCATATGGGCCATCACGGGAGTTTACGCGGGATTGGCAATTTGCACGCCTGTGGTTCTCTACATGGTGTACCGCACGGTGATGGAGTGGGTCACGGGGGATTTGGCCAAGAAATCGGGCGCGGCGACGGCTTAGGGTCTGGACCCTAGAACGCCCGCAGGTAATGGCCTTGGGGTGGCGCCACAAGCATGGCCTCGATGGTTGCCCAATCGCCTTTGTCTTGCAGGCGGGCGACATGGGCCTGATGCAGGGGTTTTGTGTCCCATGTTTCCAGCAATGTGAAACTGTTTGGCGCGGCTTCGTCATGGCGGAATATGCGCACATCTTTGCACCCTTCGACTTTTGGCAGATCGGTTTGGACCGAGGTGGGCATTGCTATGAAATCAAGTGTTCTGTCTGGTTTTACATCGAAGGTGATGAGGAACTGTATGGTTTTGGGCATGGGTGCTATCCTTGTTTTTCCGGTTTTATATTGCGCCATAGATCAGGTAATTATCCTTGTTTAGACTGGGGTATCTGCGCCCAATACAGGAAAAGCCAAAATATGCCTTTTGAATATGGAAAGATAAACTGGGATGACATCCGCTTGTTTCTGGCGGTGGCGAAGGCGGGCGGGTTGACGGCGGCGGTGCCGGAAACGGGGCTGAGTGCGCCGACGTTGAACCGCCGGATCACCGCGTTCGAGAATGCCTTGGCGGTGCGGCTGTTTATGCGTGAGGCGGATTTGGCAGTGCGCAATGTATTACCAACGCAACAAGGGTTGGCGCGGTGCCGGATCGGGCGTGTGGATTTTGCGATTTATGCGTCATCCGGCTATCTGGCGGCACATCCCGAAGCCCAGACACCGGAACAGGTCATGACGTGTGACTGGGTGGTGCCGACGCCGGTTGCGGCCACGGGTGCATCAACGCGATGGCTGTTTCAAAATCTGGAGCGCCCCGCATCTGTGACCTGCGACACTCCGCATGCCTTGATCGAGGCGGTTTGCAATGGGGCGGGCCAGTGCGTTCTGCCCTGTTTTGTCGGCGAGGCGGAGGCGCGGTTGCAAAGGTGCTCGGACGCGATTGAGGGCTTGGGGCACACCCAGTGGCTGGTCAGTCATGATGTCAGCCGTAAGGAGCGCCCGACCAAGCGGGTGGCGGATGCGCTTTATGATGTGTTCGCGCGGGATCTGGCGCTGTTCGTTTTGTAAGGTTGTGCCCCAAAAAGAACGGAGTGCTGCGCACGCTTTATGATTATGCGCTACGCGCGGTGCCTCCGGCGGAGGTACTTATGAAAAGAAGAAGGGGTAGGTTTTTGAACCTCTAAGTGGATAGGTCTTTCCTTGGGGGCAAATCCATGTAATAGGGACGCGTCAAATGATGCTTTTGCAAGGAGACTCCCTATGGAGATTCGTGAAGCCCTTTCGTTTGACGATGTTCTGCTGGTTCCGGCCGCGTCAAGCGTGCTGCCATCAACCGCTGACACCTCGACCCAGGTCACCAAATCTATCCGTCTGAACATACCGTTGCTGAGTTCCGCCATGGACACCGTGACCGAGGCCAAGATGGCGATTGCCATGGCACAGGCCGGCGGCATGGGCGTGATCCACCGCAATCTGGATATTGACGAGCAAGCGTCACAGGTGCGTCGGGTGAAGCGTTTTGAAAGCGGAGTGGTTTATAACCCGATTACGCTGTTGGCGGATCAAACGTTGGCTGATGCCAAGGCGTTGCAAGAGCGGTATCGCGTCACTGGGTTTCCGGTGGTGGATGGGCGTGGGCGAGTTGTCGGGATTGTGACCAACCGCGACATGCGCTTTGCCACCGATGAGATGACGCCGATCTCGGCGATGATGTCGTCTGATAACTTGGCGCTGTTGCATGAGCCCGCCGATCTGGACGAGGCCAAGAGCCTGATGCAGGCGCGCCGCATTGAAAAGCTGTTGATCACCGATGGGGCGGGCAAGCTGACCGGCCTGATGACGCTCAAGGATCTGGAGCAAGCGGTGTTGAATCCGCATGCCTGCAAGGATGAGTTGGGGCGCCTTCGGGTGGCGGCGGCCAGCACGGTTGGGGACGCGGGGTTCGAGCGCTCGATGGCGTTGGCGGATGCTGGGGCCGATATGATCGTGATTGATACCGCGCATGGCCATTCCGAAGGTGTGGCTGTGGCGGTTGAGCGACTGAAAAAGGCCGTGGGTGATGTGCAGATCATGGCGGGCAATGTGGCGACGGCGGCGGCCACCAAGGCGTTGATTGATGCGGGGGCGGATGCGGTCAAGGTTGGCATCGGGCCGGGGTCGATCTGCACCACGCGGATTGTCGCGGGTGTGGGTGTGCCGCAACTGACGGCGATTATTGATAGCGCCAAGGGTGCGGTTGCGAGCGGCACGCCGATCATTGCCGATGGCGGCATCAAGTTTTCCGGCGATTTTGCCAAGGCGATTGCGGCGGGCGCCAGCTGTGCGATGGTTGGTAGTATGGTGGCGGGCACCGATGAAAGCCCCGGAGAAATCATTCTATATCAAGGCCGTAGCTTTAAAAGCTACCGTGGAATGGGCAGCCTTGGCGCGATGGCGCGGGGATCAGCCGACCGTTATTTCCAAAAGGATGCGGCCAGTGACAAGCTGGTGCCCGAGGGGATTGAGGGACAGGTGCCCTATAAGGGACCAGCTGGCACGGTGATCCATCAGCTGGTTGGCGGCTTGCGGGCCGCGATGGGCTATACTGGGGCGGCGACGGTTGAGGACATGCGCAAAAATACCGAGTTTGTGCGGATCACCGGGGCGGGCCTGAAGGAAAGCCATGTGCATGATGTGCAGATCACGCGGGAAAGCCCGAATTACCGGATGTCTTGATGCGGGTGATTCATCGGCTGTTTACTTAGGCAGCCGGAATAATCGCCAAATTTATCCCCCCTATGTAAACCCGCAACCTTTAGGTATAGGCAGGCCTCCAACCTATTCCCCACTACAGGAGCTTCCCCCATGCAACCAGCCGCCCGCCTGTCCGCCGCCATCGAAATTCTGGATGATATTCTGGAGGGGCAGCCGTCCGAGAAAGCCCTGACCAACTGGGCGCGGCATTCGCGGTTTGCGGGTTCCAAGGATCGGGCTGCGGTGCGCGATCATGTGTTTTCAGCGCTGCGGTGCAAGCGGTCTTATGCGGAGCTGGGCGGGGCTGAGACAGGGCGCGGGATTGTGCTGGGGTTGTTGCGGGCGCAGGGTATGGCGCCAGCAGATATGTTCACTGGTGAGGGGCATGCTCCAACGCCGATGACGGAAGAGGAAGCGGCGCATAGTGCGACGCCCGAGGGCAACGTCGCGCTGGATTGCCCCGACTGGATTGCGCCATTACTGCAAGCTAGCCTTGGGGATGATTTCGAGGCTGTTTGCCATGCGTTCCAGCATCGCGCACCTTTGTTTTTAAGGGTGAATACACAGAAAACCACGCGCGATCAGGCGATAGAGGCGCTGGCAGTTGAGAACATAACCGCCGTGCCGCATCCCCTGTCATCCACCGCTCTTGAGGTCACCGAAAACCCGCGTCGCGTGCATCTGAGCGCGCCTTACATGGAAGGCTGGGTCGAGTTGCAAGATGCGGCGTCACAAGCCGTGGTGGACCTGTTGCCGTTGCAGCCGGATACCCGCGTGCTGGATTATTGCGCGGGCGGCGGTGGCAAGGTGCTGGCGATGGCGGCGCGGGTTCAGGCTCAGTATTTCGCCCATGACGCCAACCCGCAGCGGATGCAGAATTTGGAGGCGCGGGCGGGTCGGGCAGGGGCCAGCATTACCGTGCTTGAGCCAGAGGATGTGGCCGAGGATGTGATAGAGGATGTGACGGGGGCTGGGCCCTTTGATCTGGTGCTGTGCGATGTGCCCTGCTCGGGCAGCGGGGCGTGGCGGCGCTCGCCTGCGGGTAAGTGGGGGTTTGATCAGGAACAGCTGGATGATCTGTGCCAGACCCAGCAGGAAATCCTGCAAACCGCGGCCGGGTTGGTCGCGCCAAACGGCGTGCTGGCTTATACGACATGTTCTTTGCTGGATGCCGAGAATTCCGAGCAAATTGCCCAGTTTCTGACGGCGCAATCCGGCTGGAAATGCACCGCGCAACACCGTTTTACGCCGCTTGACGGCGGGGACGGGTTTTTCTGCGCACTATTGACGCGAAAGAATAACCCTGCATAATCAACCGGTAGTTGTGAAATTTGGTTTTCTGACCCGAGTTTAATGTGCGCTTAACACTTTAGAGCCGAAATAGAGGAACCACGAATCAATAAGCGGGGATATCTCTGTGGCTTACTCGGCACAGGCATCAAATAATTTGAGCAACAGCATGATGCTGCTGTCACCCAAGGTAATTTACCTCGGGATGTTTGGCTTAGTGCTGCTGGCGGCGGCGATTTATGTGCCTGATCCGGTGTTCGGGGTTTTGCTGATGGCCAGCGGTATGACGCTGGCGTTTGTGTCTATCATCGTGCGGGGGCTGTATTATCTGAACACACGGCGGCAACGCGCGATTTACCGCAGTGTTTCGGATTTTGTGGCCCATGATGCCTCGCCCAGCTTTGTCACGGATAACGATGGCGAAGTCGGCTATCTGAATGCGGCGGCGCAGGAGCGGTTTTCCGATGGCTGCGGAAAATCATTGGCGCATGCGTTGCGCGATATGTTTGCCAACCCCTCGGCGGTTCTGTTTCGAATGCAGAACAAAGCACAGGCAACGGGGGCGGCCCGCGAAGATGTGGTGACGCGGCGCGGGCATATTCGCTTGGCGGTGCATCAGCTTGATGCGGGCGGGTTCCTGTGGCGGCTCGAGGATATGGGCGAACGTGCTACCAATAGCCGTGGGGCCGAAGGGCTAAGCCTGCCGATGCTGACGGCATCGAAATCCGGCACGGTCCTGTTTATGAATGATGCAATGCGCCGTTTGCTGGGCGGGCGGGTAAAATCGCTGGACCGGGTGTTTAACGATTTGCCGTTGAACAGTGGTCAGGAACACGATGTTGCCGGCAAAGACGGCACTGTGCGCAGTATTGTTGCCGAACTGGAAGGCGCCGGTGGACGGCGCGAGATTTATTTGCTGCCGGGGGCATTGACTGGTGAGCAAGTTAATAGCGGCCAGTTTTTTGACAGTCTGCCGGTGCCGATGATTAAAATCGCGCCGACAGGGCAAGTGGTTCAGTCGAACCGTCTGGCGCGGGGCTTGTTGAACGACCCGATCGATGGCGCAACTGATTTAGGTGATTTGGTCGAGGGGTTGGGCCGTTCCGTTGTTGACTGGATCGCGGATGCTGCTGTTGGGCGGGGGGGGACCCGGCCCGAAGTTTTACGGGTGCGTAAATCCGATAAAGAAGTTTATGTGAAAATATCGCTTAGCCGGGTCGAGGAAAATGGTGCGCCGCTGCTGATTGCGGTCCTGAATGATGCGACCGAGCTGAAAACACTAGAGGCGCAGTTTGTTCAGAGCCAGAAAATGCAGGCCATCGGCCAATTGGCAGGCGGTGTGGCCCATGATTTCAACAATCTGCTCACCGCGATTTCGGGGCATTGTGATCTGCTGTTATTGCGCCATGATCAGGGCGATACAGATTATGGTGATCTGGTCCAGATCAATCAAAATGCAAACCGTGCGGCCAGCCTTGTCGGTCAGTTATTGGCCTTTTCCCGCAAACAAAACCTACAGCCCGAAGTGTTGGACTTGCGCGATACACTGTCCGAATTAACCCATCTGCTAAATCGCTTGGTGGGCGAAACGGTGACGTTGTCTTTGTCGCATGATCCTGGGTTGCGGCCGATCCGCGCGGACAAAAGGCAGTTGGAACAGGTTTTGATGAATTTGGTTGTAAATGCCCGCGATGCCATGCCCGAAGGGGGTGAAATCAGAATTGAAACGGCGGGTGTAATCTTGTCGAAAGACTTGGAGCGGGACCGCGCTCGTGTTCCGGCCGGGGAATATGTTGTGGTGAAAGTCAGTGACAAGGGCACTGGTATTTCCTCGGACAAACTGCATAAAATATTCGAGCCTTTCTATACCACCAAAGCGGTTGGTAAAGGCACTGGGCTTGGGCTGTCGACGGCTTATGGAATCGTTAAACAGTCTGGCGGGTTTATCTTTGTTGATAGTGCGCCAGGGAGCGGCACTTGTTTTTCACTGTATTTCCCCGCGCATGACAAAGTTATTGAAAAGGCGAGCAGTGCGCCTGTTGAAAAAGCAAAACTGACCGGCAAACAGGGGGAAGGTGTTATCCTGTTGGTTGAGGATGAGGCCCCTGTGCGGACGTTTGCCTCTCGCGCCTTGCGGTTGCGGGGATATACCGTTCTCGAGGCCGAGAGCGCGGAGGATGCTTTGAAAACACTAGAGGACGAGGCGTTGATTGTTGATGTGTTCGTCACCGATGTGATCATGCCCGGCATGGATGGGCCAAGCTGGGTGAAAAAAGCGATGGTTGAGCGGCCGGATGTGAAGGTAATTTTTGTCTCTGGATATGCCCAAGAGGATGTAGTCGACCATCAGGCAAAGATTCCCAATTCAGTATTTTTACCCAAACCGTTTTCCTTGAGCGACCTGACAAATACAGTCCAGCGCCAGTTTCACTAGGGCTTGTTGAGATTCACCGTGAATTAATGATTGCTGCCGACATATAGATCATTGAGGCGTAGCTTTGATCGGTTTTGCAGGATCGCATGGCTATGCGCTTGAATTCCTTCAGTTTCTGG
>Ga0190303_1001223_pt1 | contig 10382 bp, 7 predicted proteins | sample 48700701_MG_FD_161672 | JGI IMG/M metagenome (GOLD analysis project Ga0190303, IMG submission 161672) | Hydrothermal vent sediment bacterial communities from Southern Trench, Guaymas Basin, Mexico - 4870-07-0-1_MG | ecosystem: Environmental > Aquatic > Marine > Hydrothermal vents > Sediment ...
GTGAGCCTCTTCTGTGGCTTTGCCATGAGTCCACGCATTCCAGAAATCTGCCTCACCTGGTCCCAATTACCCCTTGCACCAGAATTTGCCATGATGAAGATAGGATTCAGTCCATCCCTGTCTTTTTTGAGGGATTCTTTAAGCTGTTTTTCAACAAGATGGGTTGTCTCACTCCACAATTGTATAATCTGATTGTATCTTTCCCTTTCAGTTATCTGGCGAAGCTCTTTGTATGCCCTGTTTATCTCCCCCTGTTCCTCCATTGCATCATCAATCAGTTTTTTCCTCTCCTCAGGAATAATCATGTCGTCAATACCAATAGTGAGGCCGGAACGGGAAGCCCATTCAAAACCAAATTCCTTGAGTGCATCAAGGAGTTGTGCTGTCCTTCTTGAACCGTACATCCTGTATGAATTGAGTACAAGATTCTTCAGGTCACCTTTACCTATGGTCTTGTTTATCCACCTCAATCCCTCTGGAAGGATCTCATTGAATATCACCTTACCCGCTGTTGTATCAATCCACTCACCACCATAGTAGAATTTTATAGGGGTATGTATATCTATCACCCCTGTTTCAACAGCCATCTCCACCTCTTCAAAGGTATCATAAAACCTCTTTGGTTTGTCTTCATCATGTGGAAGGTCTACAGTGAGGAAGTAAATCCCTGCAACCATGTCCTGTGTGGGTGCAGCAATCGCCTGCCCATTTGCAGGAGAAAGAATGTTGAATGGAGAGAGCATGAGAAGGTAACTCTCAAGTTGTGCATGGAATGAAAGGGGAACATGCACAGCCATCTGGTCACCGTCAAAATCCGCATTGAATGGTGGACAGACAAGTGGATGAATCCTTATTGCCTTACCATCAACAAGTTTTGGCAGGAATGCCTGGATAGAAAGTCTATGGAGGGTTGGAGCCCTGTTAAGGAGAACAGGATGGTCTTTTACAACCATTTCAAGAATATCCCATACAACGGGGTCCTTATCCTCCACGCGCTGTCTTGCATTCTTAATCCCATTAGCAACCTTCTTCTCCTCAAGTTTTCTTATAACAAAGGGCTTGAAGAGCTCCAGCGCCATCACCTTGGGAAGACCACACTCATGTAGTTTTAACTTTGGGTCAACAGTTATTACAGACCTTCCAGAGTAGTCTACCCTTTTACCAAGTAGGTTCTGTCTGAATCTTCCACTCTTTCCCTTGAGTGAATCTGAAAGGGATTTTAATGGTCTGTTTCCCCTTCCCTTTATAGGCCTTGACATCCTTGAATTATCAAGGAGGGCATCAACGGCCTCCTGGAGCATCCTCTTCTCGTTCCGGAGTATTATTTCAGGAGCATTTATCTCCATCAGGGATTTTAACCTGTTGTTCCTTGTTATCACCCTTCTATAAAGGTCATTCACATCGCTTGTTGCGTACCTTCCACCCTCAAGAGGAACAAGAGGCCTCAGATCTGGTGGTATAACGGGAAGCACCTTCAGTATCATCCACTCTGGTTTATTACCGGAATTTCTGAATGCCTCCACCACCTTGAGTTTCTTAAGATATGACTTTTTCCTCTGAAGCGACTTCTCTTTTTTTATGAGTGCCTTAAGATACTTTGAGGTTTCCTCAAGGTCTATCTCTTTAAGAAGGTCGTATATCCCTTCCGCACCCATCTTTGCGGTGAATGCGCCATGATACTCCTTAACAAGTTCTTCAAAATCCTCGGGGGAAAGCAACTGACCTCTGTTCAGAGGAGTCTCTCCAGGGTCTGTGACTATGTAGTTCTCATAGTAAAGGATACTCTGAAGCTGTGGCTTTGTAAGGTCCAGCAAAAGGCCTATCCTTGAAGGAACAACCTTGTAGAACCATATATGGGCAACAGGTACAGCAAGCTCTATGTGCCCCATCCTCTCCCTTCTTACACGGGAGAGTGTTACCTCAACACCACACCTTTCACAGACAACACCCTTGTACTTTGGTCCCTTGTATCTTCCACAGTTGCATTCATAGTCCTTCACTGGACCAAAAATCCTCTCACAGAAAAGACCACCCTTCTCAGGTTTCTGTGTCCTGTAATTTATGGTCTCAGGCTTTGTAACCTCACCATAGGACCACCTGAGTATGGTTTCTGGTGAGGCAATACTTATCCTTATTGCCTCAAAATCAAGGATGTTTTTTTGCTCTTCTCTCTGTTTTGGGAATATCATTCTTTACCACCTTTTTTTATTAATTCAACATTTAATCCCAGTCCGTTCAACTCGCGGAGCAAAACATTGAAGGATGCTGGCAGACCAGGTTCTGGTGGATTATCCCCTTTGACAATTGCCTCATACATTCTATGTCTGCCCTGGATGTCGTCTGATTTCACAGTCAGCATCTCCTGAAGTGTATGGGCAGCCCCATGACCCTCAAGTGCCCAGACCTCCATCTCCCCAAACCTCTGTCCACCAAACTGGGCCTTTCCACCAAGTGGCTGCTGGGTTATGAGTGAGTATGGGCCAGTGGCCCTTGCATGCACCTTATCATCAACCATGTGTATGAGTTTCATTATATACATGTAACCTACGGTTACCTTGCTCTTGAAGGGCTCACCCGTCCTTCCATCATAAAGGGTAACCTTCCCATCTGTGGGCAGACCTGCCTTTTCAAGATATTCTTTCACCTCTTCAATTGTAGCACCATCAAAAACAGGTGTTGCAACCTTTATACCCAGTTCCTTTGCTGCCCATCCAAGGTGTGTCTCAAGAACCTGACCAACATTCATCCTTGATGGAACACCAAGGGGATTGAGCACAATATCAACAGGTGTTCCATCCTCAAGGTAAGGCATATCCTCTTCAGGAACGATAACAGATACAACACCCTTATTACCATGCCTGCCAGAGAGTTTGTCACCAATGGAAATTTTCCTCCTCTGACCAATGAACACCTTCACCTTCTTTATTATTCCTGGAGGAAGTTCATCACCCTTTTCAGCAATGTGAATCCTGTTCTCCATCTGCTTTTCGGTGAAGGCAATCATCACATTGATTTCCTGCAGGAGTGAACCCAGTTTGGGATACGCCTTTCCAATATCCTGTATATTCGCCCATTTGTCTATGTCTTTAAGGTGCTTTTCCGTGATTGTTGTTCCCTTCTTTATGATTACCTTATCCTTCTTATTCTTTACATCAACGGATATCTTCTCTCCAAGCAGAACCTCTTTGATAAGTGCTTTCTTCTTATTCTTGAGTTCTTTTAGTTTATCTTCCTTTTCCTTCTTGAGTTTCTGTATCTGGTCCTTTTTGGGTTCGCGGGAGAGAACCACAACATCAACAACGGTTCCCGATAGACCGGGTGGAACCCTCAAAGAGGAATCCTTCACATCCGATGCCTTCTCACCAAAGATCGCCCTTAGTAGTTTTTCCTCCGGTGTGAGTTCTGTCTCTCCCTTTGGTGAGACCTTCCCAACAAGGATATCTCCAGGATTGACCTCTGCACCTATCCTCACTATCCCGTTCTCATCAAGGTTCCTCACAGCACTATCACTTACATTGGGAATCTCGTTCGTTATCTCCTCAGGACCCAATTTCGTATCCCTCACCTCGCAGTCAAGTTCCTCAATATGGAAGGATGTGAATATATCCTCTTTCAAAAGCCTTTCACTGATAACAATTGCGTCTTCGTAGTTCCAGCCAAAGTATGGTAGAAAGGCTATCAGAACATTTTGTCCCAGTGCCAGTTCCCCTTTATCTGTGGCAGGGCCATCTGCAATGATGTCTCCCTTCGTAACCCTATCACCAACCTTAACAAGGGGTCTCTGGTTCATGCATGTATTCTGGGAGGTTCTCTTAAACTTCTTCAATTCATAAACATCGTAAGGATCAACGGTGAGTTTCTCATCAGGCTTAATCCATATCTCAGTAGCAGAAACCTTTACAACGGTTCCAGACCTCTTTGCCACAACAACTGCACCAGAATCCCTTGCAACCTTCTCCTCAATCCCTGTTCCAACAATGGGAGACTCTGGTGTAAGAAGTGGAACAGCCTGTCTCTGCATGTTGGAACCCATAAGTGCCCTGTTCGCATCGTCGTGCTCAAGGAAAGGAATCAAAGAGGCTGAAACACTCACCAACTGCATGGGTGTAAGGTCAACAAAATCAACCTCATCCTTCTTCACAATGGGGAATCCACCCTTTCTCCTCGCGAGGACATACTCATCAAGTATCTCACCATCCTCTCCTATATTTATGTTTGCCTGCGCTATTGTGTATTTATCCTCTTCAGTTGCATCAAGATAGACTATCTCATTGGTCACCTTACCATTTTTAACCTTTCTGTAAGGTGTTTCTATGAAACCATCCCTGTTCACCCTGGCATAGGTTGCAATGGAAGTCATCAGACCAATGTTTTCACCCTCTGGTGTCTCAATCGGGCATATCCTTCCGTAATGGGTGTAATGCACATCCCTCACCTCAAATCCTGCCGTCTCCCTTGTAAGTCCTCCTATACCAAGTGCAGACAGCCTCCTCTTGTGCGTGAGTTCTGAGAGTGGGTTTGTCTGGTCCATGAACTGTGAGAGCTGGTTTGTGGCAAAGAATGAGTTTATCACCGAACTCACCTGCCTCATATTTATAACTTCCTGAGGGGTTATTGTCTCCTCATCCTTCACCATCATTCTTTCCTTCACTGTATTTGAAAGCCTTGTGAGTGCTATCCTGAACTGGTTCTCCAGCATCTCACCAACACCGCGCACCCTTCTATTACCCAGATGGTCAATATCATCAATCTCACCCTCATCCTCTATAACCCTGAGGAGGTATCTCACGGTCTCAATAAAGTCGGTTGGGGTGAGTGATAGATGGTTCTCGGGAATATCAAGCCCGAGTTTGCTGTTTATTTTCTTTCTTCCAACAGGTGAGAGGTCAAACCTCTTCTTGCTAAAATAGGAAAGCTGGAAGTTCTCTCTTGCAGCCTCAAGACTTGGGGGGAATGTTCCCCTTAGATAGTGGTATATCTTCCTTATGGCATCCTCATAACTCTCTGTCCTGTCCCTTGAGAAGCAGTTTGCTATGTAAACAGGAGTGTCATCCTTTTTGGAGAAGATTATCTCTATTTCCCTGATACCTTTAATATACAGTTCTTCAAGTTTCTCGTGGTCAAGCCTTGTTCCTGCAGGGAAAATCACCTCCCCTGTTTCAGGGTTCACAACATCACTCCCTGTGTACTTCCCCACCAGTTCCGACACATTCGGGTTCTTCTCCGGGAGATTCACCCTTCTAACATCAAAGAGCAGTTTGAAAATCTTCTCCCTTGAATCATAACCCAGTGCCTTGAGGAGTATTGTTACAGGGAACTTCCTCTTCCCATCAAGGCTAACCATCAGGGTTTCATTCAGTTCAATGCTGAATGTTATCCATGGACCACGATATGGGATGATCTCAGCAGTGTAAAAACTTCTTCCTTCTGGAAGGTCAACCCTATCAAAGAATACACCTGGTGACCTGTGAAGCTGGTTCACAAGGATTCTATCAACCCCATTTATAATAAAATTCCCCTCCTCTGTCATGAGGGGAAGTTCACCAAGATAAACATCCTGAGGGATTGTGTTCTTCACGCTCTTCATCATAACAGGAAGGGATTTAAGTCCCAACTCCCTGAATTTTTGTATCACTTCTTCAGTAAGATCCTCACCTTTCTTGAAAAAGACAATCCCCTTCTCCGGATCCTTAATGTCATCACCAAGTTTGTAGAAGAGATTTACTGGCTTTCCTTCCTTCTTCGCCTTTTCAACATCCTTTATCTTTTCAAGTATATCCTCAATATCTTTGTCCTTTTTCAGTTCCTTTATCTCAATATCGTATTCAATGAGGTTCAGCCTCACCTTCAATGGTGCGGCATAACTCAGGTCCTTGAGCCTTGCCTCATCAGGTGAGTACCTTGGTGGTTCAAGTCTAAAATACTCAAACTGCAATTCATATCTGCCATGCACATCCTCTACAGGGAAGACCTCATTAAAAATGGCCTGGAGTCCTATGTTAGGCCTCTTTTCTGGCGTGTCGTTGTATTCCCACTGAACAAACTTATTGAAAGAGGCATGCTGAACCTCCACAAGGTAGGGGAGGTCCACACCCCTTCCTATCTTCCCAAAGTTTACCCTTTTTGTTTTCAAGAGGGCCACCCCCTTATTTGATTTCTACTGAACCTCCTGCCTTTTCAATCACCTCTTTTATCTTCTGTGCCTCTTCCTTTGAGACACTGGTCTTGATTGGCTTGGGCGCACTCTCAACAAGTTCCTTTGCTTCTTTAAGACCAAGCCCGGTTAAACTTCTCACCTCTTTGATCACATTGAGTTTGCTGCTTCCATAAGAGGTTAGAATAACATCAAATTCGGTTTTTTCCTCTTCTGCTGGTGCTGCTGCACCGCCTGCTGCTGGTGCTGCTGCAACGGGAACGGCTGCAGACACACCAAACTTCTCCTGAAGTTCATCAACAAGTTCCTTCAGTTCAAGCACTGAAAGGGATTCAATGAGTTCAATGATCTTCTGCTTTTTGTTGGTTTTTGCTTCTGCCATTATGCCTCCTTTTGTTTTGCGATTTCAGAGATTGTATACACGAGACCACTTATTAACCCGTTCAAAATCCCCACAAGCCCTGTGAGTGGGGAAAGGAGTGAACCAATCATAGAAGCATACATCTCTTCCCTGGATGGTATCTTTGAAAGGGCTTTGATCCCATCTGTATCAATAACATTACCCTCAAACCAGCCACCCTTGAATTTCAGATTCTCGTTCTTCTTTGCAAACTCAGCAAGCACCTTTGCAGGTGTCACTGGTTCATCGTATCCAATTACAAAGGCTGAAGGCCCTTTCAGAAACTCATCCAGCCCTTCTATGTTTTTGTTCTGGAGGGCAAGCTTGAAGAGTCTGTTCTTGTAAACCTTCAGGTCAACATTGTTCTTCTTCAAAGCCTTTCTCAACTCATTAATTTCGTTGACCTTCAGACCTTTATAATCGGTTACAAAGATAACCTTGGCCTTTTCAAGTTTTCCTTCTATCTCTTCCCTGATTGCTATATTTTTTTGTGATGGCATGTCCACCTCACTTCAGTATATTGTTTTTTACATCTGCAACATCAATCTTTATTCCAGGACCCATTGTTGGCGCAATATAGATGGACTTAAAGTACTCACCTTTTGCACTCTGGGGTTTCAATCTCCAGACCTCTTTAATGAATTCCACAGCATTTTCATACAGTTTTTCAGGTTCGAAGGAGACCTTGCCAACCGGACCATGGATGACACCCGTCCTATCAACCCTGAATGTAACCTTACCCTTCTTCATTGCCTTAACAGCATTCCCGATGTCCTGGGTAACAGTTCCATTTTTGGGGGAGGGCATCAAACCCTTTGGACCAAGTATCTTTCCTATCTTACCAATCTTGGGCATCATATCCGGTGTTGCAACCACTGCATCAAAATCAGACCATCCCTTCTGTATCTTTTCAATCATATCATCGCCACCAACATAATCAGCACCTGCCTCTTCTGCCTCCTTAACCTTCTCACCAGAGGCAAAGGCAAGCACCCTCACTGTCTTTCCTGTCCCGTGTGGCAGGTCAACACCACCCCTCACCATCTGGTCTGACTTCCTCGGGTCAACACCAAGCCTCATGTGTATCTCAACTGTCTCATCAAATTTAGCACTGGCAAGTTCCTTAACCTTCTCAACAGCATCCCTTAGAGGGTATGCCTTTTTGAGGTCAACCTTTTCAAGCAGTGCAGTATATCTCTTTCCCCTCTTCATAACCACTCCTTTACTCTTCCACCACAATACCCATGCTTCTTGCCGTTCCAGCAATCATCCTCATGGCAGAATCAATATTATCCGTATTCATGTCTTTCAGTTTCTTTTCGGCAATCTCTCTCAACTGTTCCTTCGTTATCTTCCCCACCTTCTCCCTGTTTGGAACACCAGAACCCTTCAGGATACCTGCAGCCCTTTTAATGAGAAAGGATGCAGGCGGGGTTTTTGTGATGAAGGTGAAGGAATTATCCTTGTAAACAGTAATCTCAACGGGTATAAGGTCATCACCCATGTTCCTGGTTTTCTCATTGAACTGCTTGCAGAACTCCATTATGTTCACACCGTACTGACCGAGTGCAGGCCCCACAGGTGGTGCTGGTGATGCCTGGCCTGCTGTTAACTGGAGTTTTATGGTTCCCTTTACCTCTTTCTTTGGTTTTGCCATAACCACCTCTCTTTATATTTATACTGGCTGAACCTGGTAAAAACTAAGTTCAACTGGTGTGGACCTTCCAAAGATCGTTACCATCACGGTGAGCCTCTCCTTCTCCCTGTCAACCTTCTCTACGGTCCCTGTGAAATCAGTGAAAGGCCCGTCTATAATTCTCACTTCCTGACCCTTAACATATGGTATTCCAGTATCTACCACAACGCTTTCCATAACCTCAAGCATCTCTTCAGCCTCTGCATCAGATATCCTTCTTGGTGCCCTTGAACCAAGAAAACCCATCACCCTTGGAATGCCGGAGATGAGCTTCATCAGTTCCTCGTCCTCTTCCATTCTTACAAGGATATATCCTGGAAAGAGTTTCTTCTTCTTCTCACCAGACCTGCCGTCCTTCTTCTTCACAACCACCTTCCTCTCGGGCACCACTATATCCTCAACCTTTTCCTGAAGGTTTGGTCTTTTTTTTAATTCCTCAAGGAGGTATTTTTTCACCTTGTATTCATACCCTGTAAACACATGCACGACATACCAGTTCTTTCCCATATCTCACCTCAAAACTGAAATAAGGGCCCTGGAGAAAAGGAGGTCAAATATGTATATGAAAAGAGAAAGAATAGCAGAAAACACAATAACAACACCAGTGGATGTCCACAACTCCTTCCTTGAAGGATAGGACACCTTACTCACCTCTATTTTCACCTCTTTCAAAAACTTTATCAATTTTGCAAACATATAAACCTCTCTTCTATATGTACAGGCCTGGAGGGACTCGAACCCCCAGCCGCCGGATTTGGAGTCCGGTGCTCTGCCAATTGAGCTACAGGCCTATTTTACCTCCTTATGCTCCGTATGCTTTCTACAGGTTGGGCAGTACTTCCTTAAAACCAGTCTTTCTTTTTTTCTCTTCTTATTCCTGGTCGTGGTATAATTCCTGTTTTTACAAACAGTGCAGGCAAGGGTTACAATTTCTCTCATCGCTACTCCAGTATCTCGGTTACAACGCCTGCACCAACAGTCCTTCCACCCTCTCTTATTGCAAAACGCAATTCCTTCTCCATGGCTATGGGATACATTAACTCAACCTCTAATTCAACATGGTCACCAGGCAACACAACCTCCCTGCCCTCCGGTAACTTTATAGTCCCCGTTACATCCGTAGTCCTGAAGTAAAACTGAGGACGATATCCATTCGTAAATGGTGTATGTCGTCCCCCCTCCTCCTTCTTCAATACATACACACGACCCTTGAACCTCGTATGTGGCGTTATACTCCCAGGCTTCGCCAATACCTGACCACGCTCAACCTCATCCTTCCCTATTCCCCTCAATAATACCCCTACATTGTCTCCCGCTATCGCCTCATCCAGTATCTTCCTGAACATCTCTATACTCGTAGCCACAGTCTTCCTCGTCTCCCCAAACCCAACTATCTCCACCTCATCACCTGCATGCAATACCCCTCGCTCAACCCTCCCAGTCACCACAGTCCCCCTGCCCGTGATGCTGAATATGTCCTCTATCGCCATCAAAAATGGCTTGTCTATCTCCCTCTGTGGCTCAGGTATATACTCATCCAACGCATCCATTAACTCCCATATAGGCTTCCACGCCTCCCCATCACTATCCGCCTCCAATGCCTTCAACGCACTCCCCCTTATCACTGGCACATCATCCCCAGGAAACTCATACTGATTCAATAAATCCCTTATCTCCATCTCCACCAAATCCAGTATCTCTGGATCATCCACCATGTCCACCTTGTTCATAAATACCACTATATACGGAACATTCACCTGCCTCGCCAACAATACATGCTCCCTCGTCTGCGGCATCACACTGTCCGGAGCACTAACAACCAGTATGGCACCATCCATCTGCGCAGCCCCAGTTATCATGTTCTTTACATAATCAGCATGCCCTGGACAGTCTATGTGCGCATAATGACGCTTCTCCGTCTCATACTCTATGTGCGCAAGCTGTATCGTTATCCCCCTCGCCTTCTCCTCAGGCGCCTTGTCTATCTGGTCAAAGGGAACATACTCAGCCCACCCCTTGCTCGCCAATACCTTCGTTATTGCCGCTGTAAGCGTTGACTTACCATGGTCAACATGCCCTATTGTCCCCACATTAACATGGGGCTTCTTCCGCTCAAACTTTGCCTTTGCCAT
>Ga0190303_1001225_pt1 | contig 10371 bp, 9 predicted proteins | sample 48700701_MG_FD_161672 | JGI IMG/M metagenome (GOLD analysis project Ga0190303, IMG submission 161672) | Hydrothermal vent sediment bacterial communities from Southern Trench, Guaymas Basin, Mexico - 4870-07-0-1_MG | ecosystem: Environmental > Aquatic > Marine > Hydrothermal vents > Sediment ...
TGTTTAAGGCATTTTGATGAAACAAGTTTCGGGTTCCTGAAAGAGTTATGAAAGTCTCTCCTTGAAATCTTCATAAGAAAATTCCCTAACAACTTCTATCTCTCCGTTGAGCCTTCGGATGGCGATGCTTGGCAGTTTGATCCCGTTAAAGGTCGTCGCTTTGACCATGGTGTAGTGCATCTGGTCTTCAAAGATGATCTTGTCTCCTATCTGCAGGGGAGCATCAAAAGAGTAATCTCCCATAATGTCACCGGCCAGACAGGTATTACCTGCTAAACGGTACGTATATTTTTTTTCTCCTGCAACTCCTGCATTACGCACTTCAGCTCTATAAGGCATGATAATGGTGTCAGGCATATGAGCTTCAGCAGAAGTGTCTAAAATGGCGATATCTATGCCGTTGTGAACGATGTCCAGCACTGTAGTAATGAGTGTACCTGTTTCCCAACCGACAGCTTCTCCCGGTTCAAGATATACTTCTACATTATATTTTTTTTTGAAGTTTCTGATCAGCATGATAAGCTTCTCTATATCATATCCTTTACGTGTAATATGATGTCCTCCGCCAAAATTGACCCATTTCATTTGTGGAATATATTTACCAAACTTCTCTTCAAAGTTATTAAGTACAGATTCAAGCGCATCAGAGTCCTGTTCACACAGTGCATGAAAGTGCAGACCGTCACAGTCATTGAGAATAGATTCATCAAAATTCATCAAAGTAGTACCCAGTCTGGAATTCAAACCACAGGGATTATAGATCTCTTTGGGTGAGGCTGAATATTCCGGGTTGACCCTTAATCCTAAAGAGAGATCAGGATTTGACTGTTTTACTTGTTTCGAAAATCGTTGGAATTGTGCAGGTGAGTTAAACACAATATGATGTGAGATAGAGGCGATCTCATCGAGTTCCTCTTCTTTAAATGCAGGAGCATAAGTGTGTACCTCTTTTTGAAATGTTTCAGCAGCAAGTTTAGCCTCATGTAACCCCGAAGCACAACAACCGTCCAAGTATATTTTTACCGTATCAAAACTCTTCCATAAAGCATAACCTTTCAGTGCCAAAAGTATTTTTGCACCACTCTTCTCTTTAACAGTTTTCAGTAATTTCAGGTTGGAAATAAGTAAAGATTCTTCAAGAATCCAGCAGGGAGAGGGTAAATTAGTATAAGAAGTTTTTGTCATAAGAAATTATAGCAATCAAAACTGATATAATAAACATAAATTAGCATTAGATGAGAGGTATATAGTGAAAATACGAGAAAGCAGTACACGTAAACATAGCGCAGGATATACAGAAAAAGAGATCAAACTAGCTGTAAATATGATAAAAGATATTGAAAATACAATTGATATGATGTATTATCTTATGGAGCGTAATTCAGAAAATAATTTTGTACTTATGCTGATCTCTGCTAACAATGTAGAATTAAAAGAGTTATTGAAAAAAGAGAAGCGTGACACAGATATAATATATGATGTTGGAGAAGATGAGTGTGTATGTGCCATGCTTTGTCAAGAGACCAGAGTAGATGGGGGATATCGTTTTGCTGAGAGACTCATACGTAACATTATTCTAGATAAAGGAGAAGATATCTATTGTGCAGAAATAGAGGTTAGAATGAGTAGATACAGCGCAAAAGATATTATATTTAGAGTTGTTGATGCATTTATTAATGCCAAACGTGAAGAGAAGTCAGGAGAAATTATTTTTCATTCTCTATACTGATTTGAACCCTTTTTGGTGTTAAATTAGTATTCTTTAAGCCATATTTAGATAGAATCGCGTCCAAATATACCACAGGAATGTAGGTAAAATAGATTAAGGATAGGCTAAAATGAAAAGAACATTTCAACCACATAACACACCAAGAAAAAGAACACACGGATTTAGAACAAGAATGAAAACAAAGAACGGAAGAAAAGTGATCTCTGCAAGAAGAGCTAAGGGTAGAAAGAGATTGGCAGTTTAATAACGGTACATAGTTATTAGTCAAATAAAACATTTTACTCGTATAAGAACCAGTAAAGAGTTTTCCGGAGTGTATCATCGCTCCTCAAAAACATGGCATACACCTTATTTTGTACTTTTCTATAAAAAAACAGATGAGTATAAAGTAGGTTTTGTAGCCAGTAAAAAAATAGGAAATGCAGTTCACCGGAACAGAGCAAAGCGTCTACTAAGAGCACATTTCATAGAAAATACTGATCTTTTATCAAGAGGATCATATGTATTGGTTGCGAAACCAGCGCTTATAAGCGAAAGCTTTTTAGAGGTTCGTAAATCATACCTTCATGCACTTAAAAAGTGCTCTGCATTAATATAATTTAACGACATTTAAAACATATAACACTATACTATCAACCTTATAACGTATAGAATTAAAGGTATTATTTTGGAACAACAAGATTTAAACAAACGTCTCATACTCGCACTTGTGCTCTCATTTTTTGTATTTGCAGGATATGGTTATCTTTTTCCTTCACAAGAAGCTACACAGCCTATAGAACAAACAGCACAAACAGGACAAGCACCAACTGTTGCTAATCCAACTCCAACAGCATCTGATCAATCTGCTGCTCCTGCGCCAACTGTAACAACAGACGACAGCAATGCTCCGGTAAAGAGATCAAATGTAAAAGTTTTGGCAACGATCACATCAAATGTATATAAAATGAATATTGATCAGTTCGGACGTATATCTGAGTATGAACTTCTAGAAGATAAATATAAAGATGAAGATGGTAAGAATCTTCATATTATTGCTGCGCAGGAAGTTAGACCTTTAGAGATCAGATTCTCTGATGCTGCCTTGAATGAAGAAGCATTTAAAACACCTTATACAATAGAAGGAGACTCAAACATAGATGTCACATCTTCTGCACAAACAATTGTATTGACCCAAAAATTATCTTCAGTGACTATCACTAAAAAAATCACTATGCAGTCCACCGGTGCTTATGATATAGACGTGTCTACATCATCTCCTGCACCATATTTTATCACTCCGGGACATAGACCAATGGCAGATACATCTATGTATATGCTTGTAAGAGGTGCTTTGGTAAAAGGTGCCGATGATGTAGTCCTTACTGTAGAAGATGGCGATGCAAAAGGTGATGAAGTCGTTAAAAATGCAAAATTCACTTCAGCTTTCGACAGATACGCTGCTTCAATGTTCTATAACTTTGAGAAAGGACTGAATGTCTCTATCTTGAAACAGAAAGACGACAATCCTCTTATCTTTGTTGAAGGAAGCCAAAACCTGCATTTGGGTGCTTATATTGGACCAAAACAATACGATATACTACATGCTATCAATCCTGAATTGACAGATACGATCGAATTTGGTTTCTTCACTTTTCTATCACGACCTTTCTTCAAAGTACTCTTATGGATCAATGACCATGTAGGAAACTGGGGATGGGCGATCATACTCTTCACCCTGCTTGTGAAACTGATACTTTTCCCTCTATCTTACAAAGGTATGATGTCTATGCAAAAGCTTAAAGATCTTGCACCTAAGATGAAAGATATCAAGGAAAAGTATAAAGGTGACCCGGCTAAAATGAATGCACATATGATGGAGATGTATAAGAAGAACGGTGCGAACCCAATGGGTGGTTGTCTTCCTATGTTGCTCCAGATCCCTGTTTTCTTTGCATTATACCGGGTGCTTTTAAATGCTGATGAACTGCAAGGTGCCGTTTGGATATCAGGTTGGATCGATAACCTGGCTATTGCAGATCCATACTATATTCTACCGGTCTTAATGGGTGCATCTATGTGGTTCCAACAGAAGATCACACCGAACAACTTTACAGATCCGCTTCAAGAGAAGATCTTCCAGTGGTTCCCTGTAATTATGGCAGGTATGTTCATTATTATGCCTTTCCCGTCAGGATTGGTTCTTTACTGGGTTGTGAATAACATCTTTACTATCGGTCAGCAGTATGTGATCAATGCAGCGTATAAAAAATACAAAGCAGCAGCGATCTCTGAACATCATAAAGAAAAGGACAGCTAATGAAAAAGGTTGAAGCAGATACTCTTGAAGAAGCGTATCAGAAAGCTGCGACACAATTAGCTTGTTCCATTACTGATCTTGAATATGAAGTAGTTCAGCATCCTTCAAAAGGTATTTTGGGCTTTTTAAAGAAAAAAGCTATTATTGTTGCAACATGCAAGGAAACCGCTGTCTCAAAAGAGACAAAAGAAGAAACAATACATCTTCCAAGTGAAGAAGAGAGTGTTGCTTCAGAAATTATGTCAGTGGTCAAAGAAGAGTCTGTTGAAGAAAAAAAAGAGACGATTCATAAAACTGTAGAGAAAGAAAAAGCAGCAACAGAAACGACTGAAAAAAATATTGTTTTAGATAACTTTTTTGCAGTAGAGAAAGAAGAAACAGTAGATGATGAAGAGATAGAAGATGAGAGTATTGTATATGATGAATTGGCTCTCCTCATTGAAGATCAGCTCAAAGAGTTACTTTCCCATTCATGTTTTGATATAGATGTGGTAGAAGTGGATGTTAGAGACAATACAGCTCTTATATTCATAGATGGCAATGATGCTGCTTTACTTATTGGAAAAGAGGGTTATCGCTACAATGCTCTTTCTTACATGTTGTTCAACTGGTTACATACAAAGTATGAACTTTTTATTAAACTGGAAATTGCTGAATTTTTAACTTCTCAACAGGAAATGATACGCAACTACATCAAACCTGTCATTGAGAATGTTCAAAAAAACGGAAAAGGTAAAACACGTTCACTAGATGGTATTTTGGTGCAAATAGCACTTGAACAACTGCGTGAAGTTTTCCCGAATAAATACGTAGCAGTCAAAACAGGCAGAGAAGGCAATAAATTTGTTGTCATCAATGAATTTAACAATAAAAGTCATGCATAACTCTATAGCAGCCATTGCTACAGCACATGGTGTCTCTTCCATCTCCATTATCAGAGTGAGTGGAGAGGCAGCTTTGGAAATTGCACATAAGATCTCTCATTTAGCAAAAATCACTCCACGTTACGCACACCTCACTTCACTTTATAATCAACAAAACGATCTTATTGACCATGCGATCATGATCTATTTTGCCGCACCACACAGCTTTACGGGTGAAGAGATAGTTGAATTTCAATGTCATGGCGGTATGATAGTTGCACAAGAGATCTTAGATACGATCACTTCTTATGGTGTAAGACTTGCCGAGCCAGGTGAATTTTCAAAAAGAGCGTTTCTGAACGGTAAGATAGATCTAACTGAAGCAGAAGCGATCTCTAAACTCATAGAGGCAAAATCTGTGGATGCAGCTAAAATTCTGGCGAAACAGATGAAAGGTGAACTTAAAGAGTTTGTTAATGAGAGCAGGGATGCATTACTAAGATCTTTGGCATATTCAGAAGTGATGATAGACTATGCAGAAGAAGATATTCCTGATGACATCATGGAAAATATTCTTAATCAGTTAGATGAACTGACAAGTAAAATTGAACAAATTGTTGATGCTTCTCACAGACGACGCGGGCTAATAGAAGGTTTTAAAGTAGCCATTATAGGTAAACCGAATGTTGGTAAAAGTTCTCTGCTCAATGCACTGCTTTCGTATGACAGAGCCATTGTTTCTGAAATAGCAGGAACAACAAGAGATACAATAGAAGAACAGGTACGTATTGGTTCACATATTATCAGACTGGTTGATACTGCCGGCATACGTGAGTCGGAAGATACTATTGAAAAAATAGGTATAGAGAGATCCATAAGTTCTGTGGAAGATGCCGATATAATTATTCCACTCTTTGACGGTTCCAGAATTCTTGATGAAGAAGATGAAAAAATTCTTAGTATTATAAATGATCTTCAAGATAAACACTGTATTGTTGCTATCAATAAATCAGACCTGGAATTAAAACTTGACAGAAACAGACTTGAAATGTTCGATCCCATATATGTATCTGCTAAAAAAGGTTTTGAAAGACTTACTGTCAGTATAGAAAATCTGCTTAATGGCATAGGAGAAGGTGAAGAGTTGATGCTTATTTCTGCGAGACAGATCGAAGCAGTGAATTTGGCTAAAAATTCTATATTTGAAGCGAAAACACCACTGATCGATGGGGAGTTGGAGTTTTTTTCTTACCATCTGCAAGAAGCTGTAAAAGCCATCTCTTCCATTTCTAAACCTTACGACAGTGAAGAGATACTGGACAAAATGTTTGGTGAATTCTGTTTGGGTAAATAAGAGGTATAGATGGAAAATATTATGAATATAGAAAATCTTGAACTTTATATTATTGTAGCACTTGTTGTATTTACTATCTGGTTTATATTCAACACAAAAAAATTTTATCATGGTGAAAAAAGAAAAGTAAAGAATCTGCATCGTTTTGCCAAAGAGGGTGAAGCAGAAGCACAGCAAGATCTTGCACTTCGTTATCAAAAAGGTGAAATGGTAAAGAAAAATTGTGATCAGGCAGCCTTCTGGTACCAGAAAGCAGCTTTTTCCGGCGATGAAAAGGCTAAAGGTTACCTGCAAAAGTTTTTAGAGAAACGTAAGAAACGTAAAAATAAATGTTAATACAGTATAATTAGCATTCATAAAAAATTACATACTAAAATACAAGGAATCTCTTTTCATGTCAAAAAAACAATTATTATTTTTAAGCTCTTTAATTACTCTTTTTGTACTTTCCGGATGTGTACAAAACGATATAAAACGTCCACAGCAGAATTATGGTCAACAGCAAGGTAACTGGGCAGATCAAAAGTTAGATGAAGAGAGTATAGATATTTCTGATCTGGATGAAAATCTGACTGAAAGTGAAACAGCTATTACTGAAAGTCAGGAAGTACAGCAGTTGGCACGTATACCTTTTCCTATATCTGAATATAATCGTTTAGCAAAAACAGGTAAGGGTACTATTTCAGGTACTATTTATGTGAACGATAACTATGGCAAAAAAATTACAGGTTCCGGAACAAGACTCTATCTGAACCCGGTAACATCTTATTCGGATCAATGGTATCGTGCCAGTTATATTGGTGGTGCAAAGATGCAAAAAGCAGACTCAAGACTCTTTAACTATTTGAGGTTTACCGCTTCCGACACAAATGGTAAATATGCCTTTTATGGTGTCCCGTCAGGAAGTTATTATCTTATCGGTACAGTAAAATGTGGAACAGAGTGTGGATATGATACTCCTAAAAGCATAAGGATTGCAACGAAAGTAAGTGTATCCGGAAATCAGATACTTGAGCAGGATCTAAGTAGATTTTTAGAATAAGCTTACCCTTTTGGGTAAGCTTCTTCAAGTGCTTTATATAATTTGTCAGGCGTTACATTTTCATTCTCTTCCAAAACTTTCTGCATAGTTACATTATCTTCTTCGCCATTCCATATTTTTATATAGTTTCCTTCTTTATAACCATGATCCTGTCTAAACTGATTGAGTATATTTTTTCCGACATAGAGGGTATAAAGTGTGTTAAGATTCAGTCCAGACTGCATAGCTACATCGATGAATGCAGTCATCAATTTTTCAGTTGAACCTCCGCAAAAGAGTATTTTCATCAACTCTTCCACTACAGCAATTTGCTCATAATAGTCTTTAAAATGTTCTTTTAGTTCTCCTGAGAAGGTAGTAAAGTTTGTAAGAGAGTTAATGTTATTGGCAAGTGTCTCAATGCTCCCGAGGTTACCTCGTTTATAATCTTCCAGTCCCTGTGACATAATAAAGTGCCAAATATCCACAGCTTCTATTTTTATATTGGCATAGTCAGGTCTTGCATCAATGTTTTTCCAGTGTTTCCACGGATAAGACTCGATCAGTTCGGCACACTCAAGGTAAGTACAGCGCTTCCAGTCAATGATCTTCCCGTTCTTTGTCATACCGTCTTCCCAGCCAAGACCATTAGTTGCATCATTGAGTTGTTGCTGCAGTTCAAGCATTTGTAATATTTTGTCCATAAAAGATCACCTTATATATTTTTAAATTATTATACAAAAAATATGATTAACCGTAGGGTGTTGTGTCCTCACGACACCAATTGTTATGAATTTAAATTTAGATATTTTATGAATGTTACATTTTATTAGGTTTTAAATATATTAGGTGTTGTGAGGGCACAACACCCTACAGCACTTTATTAGTACTTTTTAAGTAAAATACTACTCTTAATTATTGCCCTAAAGGACGCTACATATGTCACAACCAATCGAAGATCTAGATGAAGTTTTAAAGAGTCACAAGCTTAGTAAAGAAGAGTATGAAGATATCTTGCGTATTTTGGATGGAAGACACCCAAATATTGTTGAGATCGGTATTTTTTCTGCAATGTGGTCTGAACACTGTTCATACAAATCAAGTAAAAAATACCTTAACGGTTTCCCTACAAAAGCACCATGGGTCATCCAGGGGCCGGGTGAGAATGCCGGTGTTATTGACATTGGCGACGGTATGGCTGCTGTCTTTAAGATGGAGAGTCATAACCACCCCTCATTCATTGAACCTTTTCAGGGTGCTGCAACCGGTGTTGGAGGTATCTTGAGAGATATCTTTACGATGGGTGCAAGACCTGTAGCCAACCTCAATGCATTACGTTTTGGTAAAGTAAGAGGTGACTCAGATATCAATAAATATCAAAGGCATCTGGTTCGTGGTGTTGTTGACGGTATCGGTTCTTACGGTAACTGTATGGGTGTACCTACAATCGGTGGGGAAGTGAGTTTTGATGAGTCTTACAATGGGAACATACTTGTAAATGCTTTCTCTTTGGGACTTGTTAAATCTGATGAAATCTTCCTTGGAGTAGCTTCTGGAATGGGTAATCCGGTAATGTACGTTGGATCTAAAACAGGTCGTGACGGTCTTGGCGGTGCGGTAATGTCTTCAGATTCATTTACTGAAGAGTCCAAGTCACTTCGTCCAACTGTTCAGGTGGGAGATCCTTTTACAGAAAAACTTCTTCTTGAAGCATGTTTGGAATTGTTTAAAACAGATACGATCGTTGGTATTCAAGATATGGGTGCAGCAGGATTAACATCTTCTGCTTTTGAAATGGCAGGGAAAACAGGTGCAGGACTTATTATGCATCTCGATAAAGTGCCGGCACGTGAAGAGGGGATGACGCCTTATGACTTCATGCTTTCCGAGTCTCAGGAGCGTATGCTTATCTGTGCTAAAAAAGGCAGAGAACAGGAGATCATCGATATCTTTGAAAAATGGGAATTGGATGTTGCTGTTATCGGTGAAGTGACAGATACAGAGAGAATGGAACTTTTCTGGCATGGAGAACAGGTATGTGATATGCCTATTGCCCCGGTGAGTGAAGAAGCACCTATTCTGGACAGACCAACTTCCAGACCAACATATTTGGATGAAGTAAATACAAAATCTGTAAATGATTATGCAAAGGTAGAAGATCAGGAAGCGTATGAAAAACTCTTTACGTCTATTGAAACAGTAGACAAAGCATGGGTATACAATCAGTATGATTCAATGGTACAGACCAATACTTCAAAAGGTCCGGGATCTTTAGATGCCTCTTGTATCCGTATTAAAGAAAATGGTAAAGCATTGGCAATGTCTTCAGACTGTAACCCGCGTTACTGTTACATTGACCCTAGAAAAGGTGCAGCTTTAGCTGTAGTAGAGTCTGGAAGAAATGTGGCAATGTCTGGTGCAAGACCACTTTCCATTACAGATTGTCTAAACTATGGTAACCCGGAAAACCCGGAAGTCATGTGGCAATTTGCTGAGGGTTGTGAAGGGATCAAAGAAGCGTGTATCGCATTGAATACACCGGTTGTTTCCGGAAATGTATCTCTGTACAATGAAACCAATGGTGTTTCTGTTTTCCCCACACCTGCCATTGCTATGGTAGGACTGAATGATGATGAGAACAAAGTACTTCCATCTTGTTTTCAGGAAGAAGGTTCAAATATTGTACTTTTGGGTGAGACAAAAGGTGAGTTTGGCGGTTCATTGTACATCAAAGAACTTTTTGGTGAAACAGCAGGGTCTTTACCAAGCTTTGATTATGCATCAGAATTGAAACTTTGGGAGCTTGTCATTGAAGCCAACAAAGAAGGTTTGCTTAAATCTGCAAAAGATGTAAACCTCGGTGGTGTTGCAGTTGCCTTATCTAAGATGGCAGCAGTTTCTGGAAAAGGTATTGATGCAAAAATATCTGTGGATGAGAGCAAATATATCTTTGATGAATCACAAAGTAGAGCATTGGTGGAAGTAAGTGATGCTGATCTTGATGAAGTACTTGCTATGGCTTCCGGACTTGGATTAAGAGCTGAAGTGATCGGTAAGGTTGGTGGAGATAAAGTAAAAGTGAACGATGTGGAACTTTCGATGGAG
>Ga0190303_1001227_pt1 | contig 10368 bp, 9 predicted proteins | sample 48700701_MG_FD_161672 | JGI IMG/M metagenome (GOLD analysis project Ga0190303, IMG submission 161672) | Hydrothermal vent sediment bacterial communities from Southern Trench, Guaymas Basin, Mexico - 4870-07-0-1_MG | ecosystem: Environmental > Aquatic > Marine > Hydrothermal vents > Sediment ...
TATCAAATTCTGCTGTAAAACTAAAAATATTCATACCTTTATATTTCTCTTAAAGATACTAAATAATTTGTAATTATTAGTCTTTACGGATATACAATTTTTTAGCTTTAATATAATGAGAACCAAATCAAAAAAAGAAAATAAAATTAATGTTGTTACTTTAGGGTGTTCTAAAAACGTGTACGATAGCGAAGTACTAATGGGTCAGCTAAAGGCGAATGATAAAAATGTGGTTCATGAAGATGAAAATGACGATGGAAATATAGTTGTTATTAATACTTGTGGTTTTATTGGTGATGCAAAAGAAGAATCAATAAATACAATTATACATTATATCAATAAAAAAGAAAATGGTGAAGTTGATAGGGTGTATGTATCTGGGTGTTTAAGTGAGCGTTATAAACCAGATTTAGAAAAGGAAATTCCAAATGTTGATGAATTTTTTGGAACTCATGATTTACCAAATTTACTAAAGGTTTTAGATGCTGACTATAAGCATGAATTGATTGGAGAACGGTTGACAACAACACCAACACATTATGCATATTTAAAAATTGCTGAGGGTTGTGATAGACCTTGCTCATTTTGCGCAATTCCATTAATGCGTGGAAAACATGTATCTACTTCAATAGAAAATTTAGTGATTGAAGCAACAAAGCTTGCTAAAAAAGGAATCAAAGAATTAATTCTTATCGCACAGGATTTAACCTATTATGGATTAGATATTTACAAAAAAAGAGCCTTAGCTGATCTGCTAAAAGAACTTGTTAAAATTGATGGAATTGAATGGATTCGGTTACATTATGCATTTCCAACCGGTTTTCCGTTAGATGTGTTAGAAGTTATCAATAATGAACAAAAAGTTTGTAATTATTTAGACATTCCATTACAGCATATTAATGATGCTATTTTGCAATCTATGCGTAGAGGTACTTCACATGAAAAAACAACCAACTTAATTGCTGAATTTAGAAAATCAGTTCCCAATATGGCTATTAGAACTACCTTAATTGTTGGTTACCCTGGAGAAACAGAAGATAATTTTCAAGAATTAAAAGATTGGGTTCAAGAAATGCATTTTGAACGATTAGGAGTATTTGCCTATTCTCATGAAGAAAATACTACGGCAGCAGATTTAGAAGATAATGTACCTGAAGAAATTAAACAGCAACGTGTGAATGAAATTATGGATATTCAAAGCCAGATTTCATTTGAGTTGAATCAAGAAAAAGTAGGTGAATTATTTAAAGTTATTATTGATAGAAAAGATGGTAATCAATTTGTTGGTAGAACAGAATTTGACTCACCTGATGTTGACAATGAAGTGTTAATTGACGCAACTAAACATTATGTTCAAGTTGGTAAATTTGCCACAATAAAAATAACTTCAGCCACAGAATTTGATTTGTATGGAGAGCCTGTATAAATCTTAAGTTAGGTTTAAATAAAAAAATAAAAGCGAGCAGTAGCTCGCTTTTTGTATATCTATAAAATTTGGATTTTTAATTCAAGAAAATAGCATTGGCAAAAAACAATTTACCATTCTCCCAAAAAGATCTAAATAAAGGGTTATCAACCATGTAAATTAGTTGCCCTTTTCCTTTTCGCTCAATACCAAAAAGTAATGAATTTGGAACTTTTTCTAAAGCTTTCTCACCTGCAAAACCAGAAGTATTAGTTGTATTTTCAGGGAAATATCCTACATTAAAGCCAGAGTCTAGTAACTCATAAGAACTTGAACTTATTTTTAAGCTGTAATACTCATTATTGTATCCAAATGCTAAAGGATGAGAAGCATCAATAGTACTTTTAAAAATACTACCTGTAATTACATTTTTTATAGCTTCGTTTCTTCGTTGATCATAAGGAATTAAGTTTTCAGTTGTTTTTTCATCTTCATTCTTTTTTGTTTTTAAAGAAAAATTTTCTTTATCAGCAAAACTTTTTAATGAACTTCCTATAGAAATAATTGATCCTCCTTGCTTAGCATAAGAAGAAAGTATTTTTAATTCTTTTTCACTAGCTCTATATCCGTTGGGTAAAATTAAGATGTCATAATTAGCTAAATCAACTCTACTCAAATATCTAGTATTTATAACTTCAAGCGGATAATTTAGCTGTGTTTCAAAGAAATGCCAAATTTCTCCAAAACTTAAAGAAGAAGTACCCTCACCATTTAATGCTGCAACTTTTTTTAACTTTATTAGTTTGTAATTAGATGAACCAAAATCAGTTCCACTATCAACAAACCCTGTTTTTACAGCTGTTATTTTTTTCCCAGTCCTATTACCTATTTCAGCAATTATTTCATCAAAATCATTTATATGGCTATTTTCACCTCTTAAAATAACTAAAGAGCCTCTTTTATATTGATTTCCTTCAGCAGTAAATGCCTTTTGGCTATATCTAACAGTTAAACCTTCTTCCAATAAATCACCTAACAATTTAGCATCAGAAACTTCATTCCATTTACTAACGTAAGCATATGAATTTGTGTCAATACTATTAATAATTTTTATTTTTTCAGGAATATTAATAGATGTTTTAAATTGATGTTGAGTTGCAAATCCTTGTAAACCGTATGCGTAAGGGATACTCCAAGCAGTTATGTCATATGTAAAAGGAGATGACAGTTCAGCGTTTTGTTCCAATAATACCTTAACCATTTTACCTTTTGGTTGATTGGTTGGTATTACTAAGTCATTTTCAGAAATTCTAATTGTTTTAATTGAATTTGAATAATATTCATATGCTTTAATTGTAGTAGCATTTGTGCTATAACTTTTTATATCGTGTTTTTTTAAAAATGAAACAACTTTTTTAATTTTATCACTGTCACCTCTTAAGACATAATTTTTATATTTTAAATTAGTATTATTAAAATACTTGGTGAATTCAGTCACTAGTTTTGAAGCATTTTTTGATGAGATTTCTACAGTAGATAAGCCAGAAGTTGTATGGTGTGTTAATCTATCTTTTAAAGTTAAAACTTGACCATTTTTTAAGCTAATTCCTAATCCTGCATGACCTGCTTGTTCATATGTCATACCAATTGCACCCATATATGTTGGGTAAGTATCGCCATAGCTTGGATATAACAAATCAAATCGTTCTTTTGTGAAATAACTCCATCCATTTTTGTCAAAGTATTTTGCATTATTTTTTCCAATTTGAGTTTGGAATTCACGTTGCCAATCTGTAATTACTTCATGAAATGGTTCAGCTGCTGGAGCAAAATAATAAGGACTGTTGTAACCCTGTTCATGGAAATCAACATGAATTTGAGGCATCCATTTATTATAGACTTTTAGTCGATGTTGAGATTCAACTTGGCTTATCCAAGCCCAATCTCTATTCAAATCAAATAAATAATGATTTGGTCTGCCACCTGGCCAAGGTTCGTTATTCTCATTGGTTTCAGGATTAGGGTTGAAAGGTGTGTTTTTATTTTCGCTATACCAATTCACATATCTTTCACGACCATCAGGATTTATACAAGGATCTATAATTACAACAGTATTTTCTAGCCATTCTTGTTTGCTTGTAATTAAATCGTACATTGTTTGCATGGCTGCTTCAGTTCCGGAGGCTTCATTTCCGTGCACGTTATAACTTAGCCAAACAATTGCAATTTCAGAATTAGAATTCCCATCAATTATTCCGGTTCTTTTTAAATTATCTGTTCTAATAGTTTCTAAGTTTTTAATGTTTTCTTCTGAAGAAATAAAAGAAACATATAGCGGTCTAAACTCATTAGTTTCTCCGTATTTCATCAACTTAATGTTGGTTGATTTATCGGCTATTTCTTTAAAATAATCAACAACTAAATGATGTCTTGTAAAGCGTGAGCCCAGTTCGTAACCTAGAAATTCTGAAGGTGATTTTATTGTTTGTGAACTAACAGTTATTATTCCTAGTAATAATAAAGTAGCGAAGGAGGTGATAAGTTTTTTCATTAAGTTCTAAATTTAGAATCCAAATATATCGAATTATATCAAAATTTAGTTAAATAAATGTTACAAGTTTTTTAAATTTAGGCAGATAATCTAAATTGTTTACTTTTAGCACAAATTAAAAATAAACTAAAATGAGTAATGGTAATGCAAAAGGTTTTGATTATGAAAAACATTGGAATAATGCTTATCAGAGAACACCTGTAGATAGTTTAGGTTGGCACGAAGAAAATCCAGCAGCTTCAATTAAGCTAATTGAAGAATGTAACCTGCCTAAAGATGCATTATTGTTTAATGCAGGAGCAGGTGCTACTTCATTAATAGATTATTTATTAGATAATGGTTATTCAAATATTGTAGTGAATGATATTGCTTCAGCGGCATTAGCAGAATTAAAAAACAATTTGACTACACACAATAAATCTAATTTAAAATTTATTGTTGATGATTTAACAAACCCTACTGAATTGTTAAATTTGAAAAACGTTGATTTATGGATTGATAGAGCTGTTTTACATTTTTTTACTGAAAAATCACAGCAAAAAGCATATTTTGATTTGGTTAGAAAAGTTGTTAAACTTAATGGCTATGTAATTTTGGCTGAATTTAATTTAGAAGGTGCAAAAAAATGTAGTGGTTTAGACGTTTTTAACTATAATGATGAAATGTTGCAAGAACGTTTAGGAAATGATTTCGAATTGCTAAAATCATTTAATTATACCTATACACAACCTTCGGGAGGTTTAAGAGAATTTGTGTACACTTTATTTCAAAGAAACGAAAAAGAATAATATTTAATGAAAGTACATCATATTCCTTTTCAAAAAACGGGTTATTTTTCAAAAATAATTTGTAATTATTTAGACAAAAAAACTGAATTATCAGATTTTTACGGGAATTTCCCGGATTTAGATGGGTTTAAAAATCAAATTGAAGTTAAAACAGCGTCATTTCAATCTAATTCTAGGAATATTTTGGTTGATGTACTGAAGGATCAATATAAAAATATTACAATTTCAAATAAAACCCTTCAAAATATAAACTCTCTTTCAAGTAATACTACTTATACAATTACAACAGGACATCAATTAAATATTTTTACAGGCCCTTTATATTTTTTATATAAAATAATTGCAACTATAAATTTAACTAAAGTCTTAAAAAAGGAATTTCCAAATCTGAACTTTATTCCTATGTATTGGATGGCGACAGAAGATCACGATTTTGATGAAATCAATTTTTTTAATTTTAAGAGTGAAAAAATTATTTGGAACAGAGAAAGTAGTGGTGCTGTGGGACGTTTAAAAACAGCTGATTTTGATACTGTTTTTAAAGAATTTTCAAAAAAACTTGGCAATTCTAACAAAGCTAATTATTTAAAAGAGTTATTTGAGAGTTCATATGTAAATCACAGTAATTTAACTGAAGCTACTAGGTATTTAGTAAATGAGCTTTTTGGAGAATATGGATTGGTTATTATTGATGGTGATGACAGGCAATTAAAACAACAATTTACTTCAGTTATAAAAGATGAGTTACTAAATAAAACTTCTTTTAAAGAGGTTTCTAAAACAAATAAAAAATTAGCAAAAAACTACAAGATACAAGTTAATCCTAGAGAGATTAATTTATTTTATTTAAAAGAAGGATTACGTGAACGTATTATTTTTGAAAATAACCAATACAAAATTAATAACACATCTCTTGTTTTTTCTGAAGATGAAATTTTATATGAGATTTCAAAATACCCAGAGAATTTTAGTCCAAATGTGATTATGCGACCCCTTTTTCAAGAAATGGTTTTACCAAATCTATGCTATATTGGAGGAGGAGGAGAGTTGGCTTATTGGTTTCAATTAAAGAATTATTTTGAAGTTTCTAATGTGCCTTTTCCTATTTTATTATTAAGAAATTCAGTGTTGTTAGCATCAAAAAAACAATTAACAAAAATCGATAAATTAACTATTTCTTTTGAGGAATTATTTTTAAAACAACATGATTTAATTACCAAAAAAGTAAAAGAAATATCTGAAATTGAAATTGATTTTTCTAAACAAAAAGAATACCTAAAGCAACAATTTACAGATTTAAAAGAATTAGCTAAACAAACTGATATTTCTTTTTTAGGAGCTGTAAATGCCCAAGAGAAAAAACAACTAAAAGGAATTTCCAATTTGGAAAAAAGACTTTTAAAAGCTCAAAAACGTAAGCTTAAAGATATTGTAGAAAGAATTACAATAGTGCAAAACGAATTGTTCCCAAATCAAAGTTTAGAAGAACGAACTCGTAATTTTTCAGAGATTTATCTAAAATTAGGTAATGATTTTATTCCAATGCTAATAGATGCTATACAACCTTTGCAATTAGAGTTTAGTATTATAGAATATTAAACATAAAAGTTTATTTATATTCACTTATGAAATGTAATTTAACAGTTGGGTATTTACTTTGTGTCATTTGAATTGTAAATTCAGAATCTGCTAAAAACACTAATTCTCCTTGTTTATCTTTAGCTAAAAAGCGTTGTTTTACACGCTTAAAATCTTTAAACTCTTCATTTTTTGAATCTTCAGGCTCAACCCAGCAAACTTTGTGTAAAGGTAAATTTTCATAGCTGCATGTTGCTCCATATTCGTGCTCTAAACGATATTGAATTACTTCATATTGTAAAGCTCCTACTGTACCTATTATTTTTCTTCCGTTGATATCTAATGTGAATAATTGTGCAACTCCTTCATCCATTAGTTGGTTTAAACCTTTAGCTAATTGCTTAGATTTTAAAGGATCTGCATTATTAACATATCGGAAATGCTCGGGTGAAAAGCTTGGAATACCTTTAAAGTTTAAGTTTTCACCTTCAGTTAAAGTATCACCAATTTTAAAGTTTCCTGTATCTTGAAGTCCAACAATATCCCCAGGAAAAGATTCATCAACTATTTCTTTTTTCTCGGCAAAAAATGCATTTGGACTAGAAAACTTCATTTTTTTATTATTTCGTACATGTAAATAAGGAGCATTTCTTCTAAAAGTTCCTGAAACAATTTTCACAAAAGCCAACCTATTTCTATGATTAGGGTCCATATTTGCATGAATTTTAAACACAAAACCAGTCATTTTTTCTTCTTTAGAATCTACTAAACGTTCTTCAGACTTTTTTGGTTGTGGTGAAGGAGCAATTTCAATAAAACAGTCTAACAATTCTTTTACACCAAAATTATTCAACGCTGAACCAAAAAATACAGGTTGTAAATCTCCATTCAGGTATTCTTCTTTGTTAAATTTAGGATATACTTCGGTTACTAATTCAATTTCTTCTCTTAGTGTTTCAGCAGAGGTTTCTCCAATTATTTCATCTAATTCAGAGGCAAATATATCAGTAAGCTCAACACCTTCGGATACTGTTTGTTTATTATCTCCAGAAAATAAATTAATCTTTTTTTCATAGATATTATAAATTCCTTTAAAATCGTATCCCATTCCAATAGGGAAACTTAGTGGAGTAACTCTTAATCCTAATTTTTGTTCAACTTCATCTAGTAAATCAAAGGCATCTTTACCTTCACGATCTAATTTATTAATAAAAACAATTATAGGGATTTTGCGCATTCTACAAACTTCAACCAATTTTTCAGTTTGTTCTTCAACCCCTTTGGCAACATCAATTACAACAATAACACTATCTACAGCAGTTAATGTTCTAAAAGTGTCTTCAGCAAAATCTTTATGCCCAGGTGTGTCTAAAATATTTATTTTCTTGTCTTTATAAATAAATGCAAGTACAGATGTAGCTACAGAAATACCACGTTGACGCTCAATTTCCATAAAATCGGAAGTAGCACCTTTTTTTATTTTGTTGTTTTTTACAGCTCCAGCTTCTTGTATGGCGCCACCAAATAACAATAATTTTTCAGTTAATGTAGTTTTACCTGCATCAGGGTGAGATATAATTCCAAATGTGCGCCTACGTTCTATTTCTTCTAAAAAACTCATATCCAAATTTTGAGGTGCAAATTTAGGAATTAAAAGATTAAAGATTGACAAAATAAAAGATTTAATATAAGCTTATTTCAGTCATTCAATTATTTAATCTTTCAATTGAAAATTGTAAATTTGTGGCTATTCAATAATAAATGAAAGAAGAACAAGTAATATTGGTAAACGAAAAAGATGAGCAAATTGGTTTAATGCCAAAAATGGAAGCTCATGAAAAAGCAGTTTTACACAGAGCATTTTCAGTATTTGTATTTAATGATAAGAATGAATTAATGTTACAACAAAGAGCTGCTGACAAATACCATTCACCATTATTATGGACAAACTCTTGTTGTAGTCATCAACGCAATGGAGAAAGTAATTTAGAAGCTGGTAAACGCCGTTTACAAGAAGAGATGGGGTTTGTTTGTGAGTTGAAAGAGGTTACGTCATTTATTTATAAAGCACCGTTTGATAATGGTTTAACGGAACATGAATTAGATCATATTATGATTGGGCATTATAACAATAACCCAATAATTAATAGGGAAGAAGTTGAAAGTTTTAAATGGATGACTATTGAAGAAGTTAAAAATAATATAGTTTTACGTCCAAAAATTTATACAGAATGGTTTAAAATAATTTTTGAAAATTTTTATGATTTTATAAAACAGTAATTATGAAAGTTACAGTTAATAGAAAAGCTCATTTTAATGCTGCGCACAGATTATACAATGCTGATTGGACAGATGCAAGAAATGCAATTGTTTTCGGAAAGTGTGCAAACCCTAATTATCATGGCCACAATTATGAGTTAATAGTTTCAGTTAAAGGAGAAATTCATCCAGAGACCGGATTTGTAATGGATATGAAAATTTTAAAAACTTTAATAGAAACTGTGATTGAAGATAATTTTGATCATAAAAATTTAAATGAAGAAGTTGAAGCATTTAGAACATTAAATCCAACAGCCGAAAATATAGCAGTTGTAATTTGGAATAAATTACGACCAAAAATTGATGAAAATTTAGAACTTTCAATTACACTTTATGAAACACCGAGAAACTTTGTAACTTATTGTGGTGAATAAAAAAAGAAGCTTTTAAAAGCTTCTTTTTTTATAAAAATATTATTTCTTTTTACAAGTATTTAACCCAAATATTGGATAAAGAGGACAAAAACCTACTAAACTTGTTACTACAAATATACCAGCAAAAACCAAAAGAACAATTGCTGCTGTGCCGCCACTAATAATTCCTTGCCAATATAAAACAGCAATAACAATTGCAATTATTACTCTAATAATTTTGTCGACAGATCCCATGTTTTTTTTCATCTTGAATAAGTTTTAATTAATAATTTGGTTAAAATTACTTTAAAGATAAGAATTTAGCAGTGACTATAGTCACCACCTACAAAATTTCAATTTGATTTGTTAGTTGTTTTAGCTTATTTTCACCTTCTAATTTCTTAATAAGCCGGCTAATAACCTCACGAGCAGTACCTAATTCATTTGCGATTTGGCGATGTGAAATTTTAATTGGGTTTTTTCTAGTAATATCTTTTTTTTCTGCCAAATAATTATACAATCGAACATCTAACTTATCAAAAATAAGATGGTTAATTGTTTTTAACAACTCATTATACCTAACGTTATATTGTTCAAAAAATAATTGATTGAAATTTGGGAATTTTTTGCCCCAATTTTCAACTTTATTTACAGGTAATAATAAAACAGTTGTTTCTTCTTCAGTTACTGCAAATACTTGGCTAGGAGTATTTTTTAAACTTGCTGAAAATGACATTACGCAACTTTCAGAAGGTTTAATATAATATAAAAGCAAATCCTTATCTTCATATCTTGAGAATACTTTTATTAAACCTTTAAGTACTATTGGAATTACTTTTACAAACTGTCCTTCACGTAAAAGTTCAGTATCTTTTTCAAAGTGTACTGTAGAAGAAGAAGTTGTAATATCATTTAATAAAGAACTTCCTAAAAAAGAAAGCTCAGATTTAATTAGTTCATCTATGTTCATGTATAAAATTTCAGAAAATAAATTTATTATAAAATCTTATAAGAAGTTATTCTTTTTTATGTTTATTTAGTTCATCCTGTAGTTTACGCATTACTTTTTGCTCACGCTCTAACGCTTTTTTTCTGTGAATATCAAATTCTTTTTCAACTTCCTTTAACGCTAGCTTAGCTTGAGATGTAATACTATTACTTTGTTTAAATTTAAAGATAAAAAGAGCTAATAAAAATGATAAAATACCAATAATTGAAAATAGTAGCGTTTTAAAAAATGATTTTCCTAATTGAACGCCAAATAATGAAATACTTTGTTTTTCTGTAGTTAAAGTAGTTATATCATTTTTTGAATTTATTAAGGATACCTTTAAACTATCAATAGTTATTTTTTGAGAATTAATTGTAGTGTAG
>Ga0190303_1001232_pt1 | contig 10351 bp, 19 predicted proteins | sample 48700701_MG_FD_161672 | JGI IMG/M metagenome (GOLD analysis project Ga0190303, IMG submission 161672) | Hydrothermal vent sediment bacterial communities from Southern Trench, Guaymas Basin, Mexico - 4870-07-0-1_MG | ecosystem: Environmental > Aquatic > Marine > Hydrothermal vents > Sediment ...
AAAGGGTTTTTTGAGCGTGATTTGAGAAGGGGAAGAGAGGGGAGGGGTATATAGCGAAAAGGTTTTATATAGCAAAAATATAGAAATATATAGGTCAAAAAGGTGTGAGGGGAAATGGCGGATATTGTTGAGAAGGCGGTTAAGAAGAGGAGTGAGCGTATAGCGGTTAGCGAAGCATATTATAAGGAAGGTGTGGAAAGTCCGAGCAAGGACTGGCTTGAGCAGTTTAAAAAAGCAAAAGACCGAAGGAATGCGGGTTTAAGGCGTGCTATGGAAGAAGGTTTGTTTGAGATTGGTGCGGAGCGTGTTGGGACAGAAGGGTGGAAAGAGGCGACACTCGCAAAGGCGGACAGGTGGCTCACGGGAGCAACTTCTGATGTTGCGAATAGGAGGTATGAGGAGAGAATGAGAGATGTTGCGGAATGTATTGAGCGAGCAAGGAAGGCAGTGGAGGGAATGCCAACAACGACAATTGAGCAGAGGGCGGAGAAGTCAAAGAGGTTCCAGATTGAGATGGCGAAGTGTATGGAAGCGAAGAAGCGAGGGCGTTAAATGTAATAAGGGTAAAGGGGTGATGCGAAAATGGCACTTGTTGAGCCGTTTATGGTTAAGTCCGAGATTAATATACCGGTGGATGAGAGTTTTACGCTTCGTGCCGATACTGGAGAGAGTTTGCTTGTTAAAGATATAAAAATAGCAGAAAGTAATGCTAAATATTATATTATTTCTATTGATAGGGATACTATTGGCTTCTTTAGAGGCGGGGGACATGTTTTAGATTCGCATTTATATACGGCAAGAACGATAAATACAGCGGAATGTTCGGGACTTGCTTCTATTCGTTCTAAAACTTTGCTTTCGTTAATGATAGAAAAAGGTTTCTTTAAAGGATTTCCAATAGCGGAAGGTCAAAAACTAACTATATCTCCTTATCCAGATGGCACTACTTTAAAACATGTTGTTGTTTTTTATGAGAAGTATGAGGCGGGGGATATAAAGAAGGAAGACATAAATGGGTCGGAAGCAAAAGAATATGTTTATGTGGCATATGGACGAATAAGCGACGAAGTTAAGAAAGCGGGTGAGTATGTCTATGATGTAATGGTAAATCCACAGGAGTTCGCAGATTTTCCGTATGAGCGGGAGTGTCCAGCAAAAACGGAAATTGAGGTTTTAGGAATTACGGGATGGGAAGCAATATCTGTTGCTGATGCGTCAAATTATAGTTACACGAAGTATCTCAAAATATTTAAAGGTAGAAAGTTGCTATTTGATAGTGAGAAGAAAGGACTGCCTATTTATCAGTGGTTCTGGTCGGGACTTTCGGGACAAGTAGGAGGGCGTGGTTTTAGTGTTCTTGGTCAATATACACCTGTAGATTATAGGATGCCTTTGCTTTTTGACACGCCGATTAAATTTACCCCCGGTGAGGAATTACGATTGATTCTGGAAACTGGAGTAACAGGAAGTGGAAATGTTTTTTCGGAAGAGTTTTTGGAGTTGGGGCTTATTTTGAGAGCGAAGATAACGGAGTGATGTGGAAATGATATACAATAAAGGTTTGAGTAGGGAGAATAGCACAAACGAAGGCACAAAGATTTTTTCGCTAATCTCAAAGCCTGAGGAGAAGGTTAAGGTGCGAAGAATAGTGATTACTGATGTTGTGTCAAATCCGCTAATCATGGAATTATGGATTGAGAGGGATAGGATAGGCGAGGCAATTCCGCTTGAGGTTATAGCGGATGCGACACCGGAGCGGATAATAGATGTGGATGCTGTTGTGGAGGCAGGTTATGAGTTTAGCATAGTGATTAAACCGCAAACTTCGGGTAATCAGGGAAGCGTGAGAGGGTGGGTGGAATATGAGATTGTTGGTTAAGCGAGAGGAAGAAGGAAGTAAGGATTGGGGTTTTGAGTTTGATTTAAATGTTGGTTTTTGTTTGCCAAAGAGAGAGGGGGGTAAGAGATGTTACGCCGTAAGGGCAGGCGTCCATTTGTTAGTGGAACGGGAAGAGCGGTAAAGGAAGCGAGGGTAGATGTAATATTACAAAGGGTAAATGAGAAAATTGGAAGCGAGTTGGATGTCTCTCCTTCTCATATTTATCGTTACGGCGTTAATAACATTTTCCAGCGTGCTTTTGCTTATTTATTAGGGTGGAAAACAAATGGAGAACCTCAAAAGATAGCGGTTACGGAAAGCGGTTTAGTTAAGGTCGGTATAAGTGGAGCAGGGTTTGAGGAAATAGATGTTCTTAAAGGAACAGCAACGGCTGACTGGTCAGATACTTTGGAATTCCTTTGGGTTCCAAATAGGATAAGGTTTGAGGCGGTTGATTATCCTTACATAGCGAAATTTAGTAAGGATGGTGTTACATGGTCGGAAGAGGTTTATGTGGATGGAGAGACACCGAGAGATTTTGATATATGTGCGAGATATGTTAAGGTGCGAAGGTATGGAGGAACGGATGCGACATATTGGATTATAGGTATGAGATAGGAAGGTGGTGAGAAATGGCGTTAAAGGGTAATTTGCTTTTTAATGGAGATTTTGAGACTTGGGGAACGCAAGGTTGGGTCAAAGCACCTTTTGGGTTACCATGTGATTATAACTTTTGGGCATCAGGCTCGGCAGCATATAGAGGTTCTTATGGTGGATTATTGGAAGCCCAAGATGCTGGTGCGGAAGGGTATGTGGTTTATGATAAAGCATGTTGCTTTGAGGAAAGCGAGGCGTATTTAATGATAGGATATTTGAGAATGGAGGACGGCATGGGTTTCGCACCTATCCTATATGGTTTGGATGATAAGGGAAATCTTATAGACAAGTTTTATTTAGGGTGGGTATATGAGAAGCAAGTGTGGAGAAAGCATGTTGCTATAATAAGAGGATTTGGTGATATTACGCATTTTAAATTAGGCGTATATGCTTGGTCATTACATAGTGGAGACAGATTTTATTTTGATGAGTTTAAGTTATTACCGCTTAAGAGTGTAAAAGGACATGTTTTGGCTGATTATTGGGAATATGAGGGTATGGACTGTAATTGGACAAGGACAGCGGGTTTGGCATTTGTAGGACGATGTCGTTTGAGGAGTATATTGAGAGCGAAACCGACATATGGAACATCACCATCTTTGGATGTCAGTTTGGAAATCGGGTTATTTGATAATGTTTATACAAAGTATAATTTGGCTCATTCCACAATTACATCGGACACAACGGAGGAGCAGGTTATTGATTTACCCGAAGCGTGTATTATTACAATTAAGTATAATGTAGGTGGAACGGACCCTGTTTTTAATGTTTATCATCACTTACGAATAGAACCGATAGAAAGTGGAGACAGCGGAACGATTATGTAGGTGAGCGGAGAGCATGGAAATAACGAGGAGAATTGAGCGTATGGAGAAGGAGATAACGGAAATAAAAGGAGAATTGGAAGAGATAAAAGAGAGTTTGGCGAGGGTAGAGGAAAATATAGTATGGATAGAGAAGATGCTTAAGTGGGCGTTTGGAATAGCGGGGTTTATAGGCGGGTTAATTATCACATTAATATGAGGGGAGGTGATATGTGGAAATGGTGGAATTTAAGGTGGAATTGCCAGAAGAGCGAAAGAAGGAACTGCGAGAGAGCAGAGCATTATTGGAAGACATAAAGCGAGAAATTGAGAGAGCGGAAAGAGCAGGTGTGGATGTGAGCGAGTTAAAAGCGACGTCTGCGGAAGTGGAAGAGCGTTTGGAAAAACTCATAAAAGAGTATGCGAGTGAGTGAGAGAGGGTGAGAGAGAATGGAATTTAATCCGACGGAAATTTTACGGAAATTGAGAAGTATTGGACAAACGGTTTTGAGGATTTATGATTATCTTAAGAATACGATAAAGAGTATTATTTCCACTATTAAAAGTAAGGTTATAAGCGTTTATAATTGGGTTAAGGACACGATATTAGGAAAGGTGCGAGATATTTTTGACTATGTCAAATCAATCTACACGAAGATAAAGGACAGTATAGGTGGAACACTTTTACAAATTTTTGAGAAAGCGAAGGATATATATACAATAATAGCGAACACAATAAAAGAGAAGATATTAGATGCTTATAATAAAGCGAAGAGCGTTTATGATTATCTTAAAACAACAATATGGACGCTTATAACATCGGTAAAACAAAAGGCGAGTGATATTTGGACTTTGATTAAAGAAAAGATTAAAGCAAGTGTGGAATGGATAAAGGAAAAGGCGAGTGCGGTTTATGATTTTCTACATTCGGTTATAAAAGCGGTTTTAGATGCGATAAAGGCAGTTGTGGAAACAATTGAGAAGATGATGCGTGATGTATGGTCGCTTTTAACAAATCCAGAAAAATTCGGGAAGTTTTTAATGGACGCAATAGAAAAAATATGGTGAGAGGGTGATGCGAATTGGGACTGGGAGATTTAGTGCTGGATACGCTTAAAAGGGTTGTTGATTATGTTGTTGAGTTAGCGGATGATTTCGCAGATGTTTTAAAGCGAGGTGTGATTATGATTATAAAGCATTTGGAAGTAGAGTTTAAATCCGACATAGATAGGATTATACCGAAAGAGTTAATGGAACATAATTACTTTAAGGCATGGAACGATTACATACAAAAGGAAGCGGGAAATAAACCAATAGCACTTGCTCCCATTTTAGCATATTTAGGGACGACTGCGGGTGGTGTCGCAATAGGTTTAGGTTTAGGCGGTTTTGGTCGCAACATACAAAACTTCTTTAACTCTCGTTTAACTCCGACACCATTAAATCCTGAGGAGTGTGCTTATTTCTTAAATAGAAATCCGACAGAGACAGAGAAGGTGGAAGAATGGCTCAAGGCGAATGGATATGCGAAGGATTTACATTATACGCTCTTACAAATGTATAAGCCAAAACTTACTCCGACAGAAATAGCGACAGCATATATGCGAGGCATTATAGACGAAAAACAATTTAATTATCTATTGGAAGAGCATGGCTTATCAGAGCGGGACAGAGGTTATTTAAAACAAATAATTTGGGCGTACCCATCTCCGACAGATTTTATTCGTTTTGCGGTGCGTGATGTCTTTACAACGGATAAAGAAACGCAAGAAGCGTTATCTGCGGAATTTCCCGAAGACATAGTGCCTTATGCGGAGAAGGCGGGCATGCGTAAGGATGTTTTAATGTGGTATTGGAAAGCACACTGGGAACTTCCAAGTCCGACGCAAGTATATGAGATGCTCCACCGCTTACACCCAGATGTTTTAAAGGTGCGTAAATCCGCATACGAAGAAATGGGTTTAAAAGAGGAAAACTTAAAAACAGATTTAGAAACGGTTAAGTTTTATCTAAAGCAAGCGGATTACGATAAAAGGTGGAGAGAGCGTTTGCTCGCAATATCATACTCTCCGCTCACCCGTGTTGATTTAAGGCGAATATATGAGTTAGGACTTATTGATGATAATGAGTTATTGGCGAGATTAATGGAAGTCGGTTATACGAAAAAAGATGCGGAATTAATGGTGGAATTTTACAAGACATTTAGGCAAGAAGAAGCAAGGACATTCGCAAAAAACGAAATTAAATACCTTTTATATTACGGCATAATCAACGAAACGGAAGCGAAAGTCATGCTTGAGCGTTTAGGTTATACCGAAGAAGATGCCAAAATTATGATTGAGTTATGGAAGGTTAAATTAGCGGAGAAAGACATGCGTGAGACACAAAAATTTGTGAGAGATGCTTACGCTTTAGGCGAAATTACAAGGGCGGAAGCGGAAAAGATGTTAAAGTCTGCGGGTTTATCAGAAGAGGTTATAGCAGTTGTTTTAGATAAAGAGGATAAGCGACGCCTTAAAAGCATAAAATTACCTTCCGCTTCCACAGTAGTTAAATGGCTTAAATTAGGCGTTATCACAGAGGAGAAGGCGAGGGAGATATTACGGACGATAAATGTAAAGGAAGAATACATAGAATACTACATAAAGTCTGCGGAGGTTGAGAGCGGTGAGTGAGGAAGCGAAGAAAGAGGAAGTGCGGAAGGAAAAGAAAAGATATGAGAGCGAACATCAATTAAAAATTCGCACTTATCATTTACTCTCAATACTCACAACGAAATCTAAATAGCAGAAATCCGAAATTATATATCTAAATATTTCTCCACTGGAAATATATCCGAAAACCTTTTTAAGTCGCTCCCCCTACATAATAATGGTGATACCCGTGAGGGAGGAGATACGGGTATTGTTGGAAAAGGTGCGGTCTGCGAGGTTTGAGGAGGAGCGGAAAGAAGCGGAGCAACAAATCGTTGAGGAGAGTATAAAGCGAACACGCAAAGTTGCGGAAGTCGCACAACGCATAGCGGAGATGTTTGGACTTGCGGAAGAAGCGTGGAAAATGCGAGATTACGAACTCGCATACAAAGCGTTACATACCGCAAACGAATTGCGAGAAGAGTTTGAGCGTGTGTGTGAGGAAGATAAGGAGTGGTCGGAGGCGTTTTGGAAGGTTATGAGGGAGGAGATATAAAATGAGCGAGAGAAAGGATGATGTGGAGCGTTTGGTGGAATTGCTCGCAGAGGAACAAACATGGCTTGGGCGATGTTACGGACACGAAGGACAAGCAAAAGTCGCAGAAGAAGAATATAAATTCGCAGAGAAGATGATAATAGAAGCAATAAGAAGAGGCAACACAGACGAAAGAGGATATTGGGAGCGAAGACAAAAGAAGGCGATGGCACGCAGAGAATATCATATAAAACAAGCGGAAGAAGCGAGGAAAAAACTCGCAGATATAAGGCACGAAATAAAACAAATTTTGAGGAGGAGGTAAAAATGAGCGAAGAAAGAAGGTATGTATATATGCGAAGGACGCAGAGCGGAAACGGAGTGCGAATGCGGGACGGAGAAATCGTTTATATAGCATCAATCCGCTCATTAGAAGCGTTTCTACAAGGCGAAAGAGAATTCGTTGCGTTTGCGAAGATGCCTTACCGACAAATACCCAACGAAGAAAGCGACAGAGATTATGTATATACATGGTGCGAGAAATGCGGAGGACTACGGTTTTTCCGAAAAATCAGCGAAGACAAATGGAAGTGTCAGACATGTGGTATGGAAAAAACGGTGCGGGAGTTGATAAATAAACTCAGAAGCATAATGGAAACGGAGTAGGTGATGGAAATGGAACAAAGAAATTTGATACTACAGAATCTAACGGACAAAAAACTTCTCTTTGTTGTACAGGGATACGGTGTTAAGAAGTTTATCTTTGTAGAGAAGGGACAAAAATACATGGTTAAAGCGGAGCAAGCGGAGGGTACTTCCGAAGACATAGTAATAAAGGTAATGAGAGCGGAGGATTAAGGTGAGTAGAAATGGAGCGAGAAATCATACATAAGAAAATTCGCTCAATAAAGGAATTGCGAGAGTTTATTACCGACTACCTAATAGAACACAGCGAAATGCGAACAAAAGCAATGATTACCGCAAATACAAACGCTGTATTCTATGAGCAAGGATGGATGGACGCCTTACGGACAATACGAGATTTGATTTCCAAAGAGGGACTGTTAATGTATAGATATACGGAGAGCGAAGAAGAAGAGAGAGCGGAAGACAAAAACCGAGACACTTTCTAAAAAGGTGAGCGAAAATGGTAAAGGCGGCGGAATGCCGGTGGAGCGAAGAGCAAGCGAAGGGTTTGCTTACATTCTTAATAGCAGAGAAGAAGAGACACGAAAAGGACATACATAACATAGAGCGGTCAATACAACGCATAAAGCGAGAGTTTGGCTTTACAGACGCAGACATAGCAAAGTGCGAAGAACTGGCGTGGTTGTATGTGGAATTTTGAGGAGGAGAGAGAGAAATGGACAAAAGCAAAATCTCCTCTTCTCCTCCACTTTTTTCTCATAAAAAAGGAAGACATAGATACGGTTATCAACGATGCGTCGCATTCGTTGGAATAGATAAGAACAACGATTATTTTGGCGAGGGTTTTCCTTTATGTGCTGTCGTAAAGTTTAAGCAACCGATATACCGTTACACTCCTCGCACTTACGAACTTGCTCGCCTATTAGCGACGCTTAAAATTCTATACGGGAAGAAGTATATGGAAGAGTTGCTCGCTTGGACAGAATTAGAATATGTGCGTATGAGGAGGCGAGCAGAATGGCTTACACATTTTGGGGGAGGCTCGGATTAACAAAGGGCGAAGAATACCGTAAATTACTGGAAAAGGCGTGGAATTTAGGATGGTCGCAACGCCAATTCTTCCGAGAAGCGAGAGCGAGAGGTTTAGGATACGCCGAGAAATTAATGCGAGAGGACTGGCATCGTTTTGGGTTCGTTGAGAGTGCGAGAACTTATGAGGGAAAACTTACGCAACATGTATTCTTTGACGAAGTAGTGCGTAAGTTACATGACAAAGAAGGATGGTCATGGAAGGAAATCAAAGAATTCTTAAATGAGCGTAAAAACCCCCGCAGATGGACTCCCGAGACAAAGGTAAAAGAAAAAATTTACAAATCTTATTTAAGGGAAGCATTACCCGAAAAAGCAGACACTTAATAGGTGAGATAAAACATGCTCATTCCAGAAAACGAACCGCATGTTCCTGTAGATAAAATAGTTTGGCGAACACACCCTTTACGCACCTTAACGGGAAAGGTAAAAAATCATGATATAATCGGCTGGGACACCGAAACATACAAAGGTTATGCTCGCCTTATAGCGAATTCCACAGGACAATATCTTATAATTGAGGAACAGAAGGTAAGCGAAGAGACATTTACCGAAATCTTACGTTTCCTTACGAGAAAGACATGGAGAGGAACACACGGTTTCTTTTGGAACATAGATTACGATTTCTTCGCTATACTCAAATACGCAGGTGAGGACTTCGCAAGGGAGTTATACGAAAATGGAGAAGCGGAATGGGAAGATTACAAAATATCATACATACCGAAGAAAGCATTCTCAATACAAAAGGGACATAAAACGCATGATTTCTTTGACTTATATCAATTTTACAATACCGCATTAGAAACCGCCTCCCAAAAGCATTTAGGCGAAAGTAAATTAATAGAATTAGTAGATAGAACTAAACTTAACGATGATTTTTGCTTATGGAAAGAAAGGGAACGAGAAATTATTGAGTATTGTATTAAAGACTGCGAATTAACCGCAAAATTAGGCGTCCTACTCAAAGACACATTAAAACATAATATAGGATTTATACCTTCTAAATACATATCAAAAGCGTATATAAGCAAAGAATATTTCCGTCGTCGCACAAAGATACCGACAGCACCAGATTTTCCGCCAATAGTTAATAAACTCGCCTTGCTCGCATATTTTGGGGGAAGGTTTGAGGTAACGCAAAGGGGAAACATAGGCAAATGCGTTTTATTGGATATAAATAGTAGTTACCCGTATGCGATGACATTTCTTAAAGCATACCCTAAATCCGCATGGATAAGAACCGACCAAATCAAATATGAGAACACACATGGCTTCTACAAAATAAAGGTTGATGTCAAGGACAACCTATATATCACACCATTCCCGTTTAGATTTAGAGGTCGTGTGATATTTCCGAGAGGCGAATTTATAACATACGCAACAAAAGAAGAGATATTAGCGTATGAGCATGATGCCGACATAGAAATATTAGGCGGAGTAGAAGCAAAAGGCGAAGGCGAGTATTTCTTAAAAGATATTGTAGAACATTTGTATGAGTGGAAAAAGAAGGCGAAAAACAACGAAATGGAATATATGCTCGTCAAAATCTTACTCAATAGTATATATGGTGCGTTTTATGAGAAGCAAAAGAAAGGTGAGATTTACCTCACTGGAAAATTATTCTCACCAGCATACGCATGTATTTTAACCGCATTAGGACGCATAAATCTATACAAAGAAGCAAAACGATATAAGCATCGTGTTATAGGAATGGCAACAGACAGTTTATTGATTTACGGAACACACGACACACCCTTATCAATAAAATTAGGCGGATGGTCGGAAGAATTAAGCGGTCATACTTATGTCTTAATGTCGGGTATATACAAAATCGCAGATAAAATAAGAATGCGAGGTATAGCGGTGAGAAGAGTTGGCAAAATATTAACGCCACATGGAGAATACGAAGACATATTTGAGTATATAAAAGCGAAACCCCAATTAACCCAATATATCATCACTCACGAAAGACCTGTTAAATTAGGCGAAGTTTTGACACATACGAAAACTCGCAAGTGGAAAGATTTAAACATTTGGGCGAAGGTAGAGCGAACCATAGACATAAACGGTGATGTTAAGCGAGAATGGGAAGACATGTTTATAAACG
>Ga0190303_1001233_pt1 | contig 10349 bp, 7 predicted proteins | sample 48700701_MG_FD_161672 | JGI IMG/M metagenome (GOLD analysis project Ga0190303, IMG submission 161672) | Hydrothermal vent sediment bacterial communities from Southern Trench, Guaymas Basin, Mexico - 4870-07-0-1_MG | ecosystem: Environmental > Aquatic > Marine > Hydrothermal vents > Sediment ...
TTGCTGCTACAGATGGACCAATGCCTCAAACTAGAGAGCATATCTTATTAGGTCGTCAGGTTGGTATTCCAAGATTAGTTGTATTCATGAATAAAGTGGATATGGTTGATGATGAAGAGCTATTAGAATTAGTAGAAATGGAAATTAGAGATTTATTATCTTTCTACGATTATGATGGTGATAATACTCCTGTTATTCAAGGGTCTGCTTTAGGTGGTTTGAATAAAGAACCAAAGTGGATGGATAAAATCATGGAATTAATGGATGCTGTTGATACTTGGATTGAGTTACCAAAGCGTGATGTTGATAAAGATTTCTTAATGCCAATTGAAGATGTATTTTCAATTACGGGTCGTGGTACTGTTGCAACAGGTCGTATTGAAATGGGTGTAGCTAATACAGGTGATGCTGTTGATATTATAGGTATGGGAGCTGAAAAATTAACTTCTACAGTTACTGGAGTTGAGATGTTCCGTAAAATATTAGATAGAGGTGAAGCTGGAGATAATGTAGGTATTTTATTAAGAGGTATTGCTAAAGAAGATATTAAAAGAGGTATGGTAATCTGTAAGCCAGGTTCTGTAACTCCACATGCTAACTTTAAAGCTGAGGTTTATATCCTTAAAAAAGAAGAAGGTGGTCGTCACACACCATTCCATAACAACTACCGTCCACAGTTTTACGTACGTACAACTGATGTAACAGGAACTATTATGTTACCTGATGGAGTTGAAATGGTAATGCCAGGTGATAACTTAACAATTACTGTTGAATTACATCAAGCAATTGCATTAAACGTAGGTTTACGTTTTGCAATCCGTGAAGGTGGTAGAACAGTAGGTGCAGGTCAGGTAACAGAAATGTTAGACTAATATTTACACCTTAATAATATAGTAATCATAAAGGTGCTTCTTTTTAGAGGAGCACCTTATGTTTACGGGTGTAGCTCAGTTGGTAGAGCACTGGTCTCCAAAACCAGGTGTCGGGAGTTCGAGTCTCTCCACCCGTGCAAAATATAAAGAAATGAATATAGTTAATTATATAAAAGACTCTTTTGAAGAGTTACGCAATAAAGTTTCTTGGATTTCTTGGGAAGAAGCCCAAAAATCTACAGTAGTTGTTGCTGTATTTACAATATTATTTGCATTATCAGTATTTCTTGTAGATAAAGTTTTTCAAGCAGGTTTAGGAGAATATTTTAAATTATTTTAATTAATTACTAAAGTTTATGATGGCTGATTCTGTAAAAAAATGGTATGTAATTAGAGCTATTGGAGGGCAAGAAAATAAAGTGAAATCTTATATTGAAAATGAGATTACTCGTTTAGGGATGACTGATTATGTTGATAGAGTTTTAGTGCCTACAGAAAAAGTAATTCAAATACGTAATGGAAAAAAAGTTCACAAAGAGCGTGTTTATTTTCCAGGTTACATAATGATTGAAGCTAATTTAAGTGGTGAATTACCACACGTAATTAAGTCAATAACGGGAGTAATAGGTTTTTTAGGAGAAGTTAAAGGTGGTGAGCCTGTTCCTATGAGAAAATCTGAAATAAACCGTATGTTAGGTAAGGTTGATGAGTTATCTGTTCAAAATGATAATGTTGCAATACCTTATGTAATAGGAGAAACAGTAAAAGTAATTGACGGGCCATTTAATGGTTTTGATGGTACTATAGAAAAAATTAATGAAGAGAAGCGTAAGCTTGAAGTAATGGTTAAGATTTTTGGAAGAAAAACACCATTAGAGTTAAGTTATATGCAAGTAGATAAAATTTCATAATTGTTACAGTAATTTGTGATAGTGTATAATTGCTTCCAATAACTATACAGTATCTAATTTAAGTTTAAAAAATGGCAAAAGAAGTAAGTAAGGTAGTAAAATTACAAGTACGTGGAGGTGCGGCAAACCCGTCACCACCAGTTGGACCTGCTTTAGGTGCTGCCGGAGTTAATATTATGGAGTTCTGTAAGCAGTTTAATGCTAGAACTCAAGACAAACAAGGGAAAGTTTTACCAGTAGCAATTACTGTTTATAAAGATAAATCTTTTGATTTTGTTGTTAAAACTCCTCCAGCAGCAGTGCAAATTTTAGAAGCAGCCAAAGTTAAAAAAGGCTCTCCTGAACCAAACCGTCAAAAAGTAGCAACAGTAACTTGGGATCAATTGAAAACAATTGCTGAAGATAAAATGGTAGATTTAAATGCATTTACTGTTGAGTCGGCTATGTTAATGATGGCAGGAACAGCACGTTCAATGGGTATTAAAGTAAAAGGGACAGCTCCTGTAAAACAATAAAACAGTTATTAAAAATGGCAAAATTAACTAAAAAGCAAAAAGAGGCACAAGGTAAGTTTGACAAAACTCAATCTTATTCAATAAAAGATGCTTCAGCTTTAGTAAAAGAAATTACTTCTGTAAATTTTGATGCATCTATAGATTTAGCTGTTAGGTTGGGAGTAGATCCACGTAAAGCAAATCAAATGGTTAGAGGGGTAGTAACATTACCTCACGGAACCGGAAAAGATGTTAAAGTATTAGCATTAGTAACTCCAGATAAAGAAGCCGAAGCTAAAGAAGCAGGTGCTGATTATGTTGGATTAGATGAATACCTTCAAAAGATTAAAGGAGGATGGACAGATGTTGACGTAATAATTACTATGCCTAGCGTTATGGGAAAATTAGGTCCTTTAGGTCGTGTTTTAGGACCAAGAGGTTTAATGCCTAACCCAAAAACAGGTACAGTAACTATGGATGTTGCAAAAGCAGTAAAAGAAGTAAAAGCTGGTAAAATTGACTTTAAAGTTGAAAAATCAGGTATTATACACGCTGCAATTGCTAAAGCATCATTTGACGCTGACAAAATTGCTGAAAATGCAGAAGAGTTGTTACAAACTATAATGAAGTTAAAACCAACTGCAGCAAAAGGAACGTATATTAAAAGTATTTACTTATCTAGTACCATGAGTCCTGGAATAAGTATAGATGAAAAATCAGTTTAATTAAAGTTAAAACTTAGTAATTATGACTAGAGAAGAAAAATCACAAGTAATTGAAGCTTTAACAACAAGATTAACTGAAGGGAATATTATCTATTTAGCAGATATCTCAGGATTAAATGCTTTAGATACATCTAATTTACGTAGAGCTTGTTTTAAAGCAAATGTAAAACTAGCTGTTGTTAAAAACTCATTGCTTGAAAAAGCAATGGACAAGTCTGATAAAAACTTTGGAGAATTATCTGAAATATTAAAGGGAAATACTTCTTTAATGTTTTCAGAAACAGGAAACGCTCCAGCAAGAGTAATTAAAGAATTTAGAAAAAAATCTGATAAGCCTGTATTAAAAGGAGCTTATGTTGAAGAAGCAATTTATGTTGGAGATGACCAATTAGATGCTTTAGTTAACATTAAATCTAAAGAAGAACTTATTGGAGATATTATCACAATTTTACAATCACCAGCTAAGAATGTTATTTCAGCATTACAATCTGGAGGTAGCAAATTGTCAGGAATTCTGAAAACTTTATCAGATAAATAAATAAGTGCACTAATAAACTAAATAATAAAATTTAAACAAAGAGAAATGGCAGATTTAAAAGATTTCGCAGAACAACTTGTTAACTTAACAGTAAAAGAAGTGAACGAGTTAGCTGATATTTTAAAAGACGAATACGGTATTGAACCAGCAGCAGCAGCAGTAGCAGCAGCAGCAGGTACAGCAGCAGGTGGAGACGCAGAAGCTGAAGAACAAACAGAATTTGATGTAATTTTAAAAGCAGCAGGTGGTTCTAAATTAGCAGTTGTTAAATTAGTTAAAGAATTAACTGGTTTAGGATTAAAAGAAGCTAAAGGTATCGTTGATAGCGCACCAGCGCCAATTAAAGAAGGTATCTCTAAAGATGAAGCTGAAGGATTAAAAGCATCATTAGAAGAAGCAGGAGCTGAGGTTGAACTTAAGTAAGTTTTCAACAGCTAACACAATTTAAGGTTTAGGTCTTGGGTATATCCTTAGACCTAAACCATTTTGCGTATATATTCGTTCTTATATTTTAATAGTTTTTTTAACCTAAAGTTTTGTCCATTGGCTACTAAACAATTCACCGAAAGAATAAACTTTGCATCAGCAAAATTGGTAATGGAATATCCAGATTTTCTAGATATTCAAGTAAAATCATTTCAAGATTTTTTTCAATTAAAAACCAAAGCTGACGAACGAAGTACAGAAGGCTTATATAAAACCTTCTTAGACAACTTCCCAATTACAGATACTCGTAACAATTTTGTGTTAGAGTTTATCGACTACTTTGTAGACCCTCCAAGATATTCAATTCAAGAATGTATAGAAAGAGGTCTAACATATTGTGTGCCATTAAAAGCACGTTTAAAATTATACTGTACAGATCCTGAACATGAGGATTTTGAAACGATAGTACAAGATGTTTATCTTGGAACAATTCCTTATATGACTCACAGTGGTACTTTTTGTATCAATGGAGCAGAAAGAGTTGTAGTTTCTCAATTACACCGTTCACCAGGGGTTTTCTTTGGACAGTCATTTCACGCAAACGGAACAAAATTATATTCAGCAAGAGTAATTCCTTTTAAAGGTTCTTGGATTGAGTTTGCAACAGATATCAATCAAGTAATGTATGCTTATATTGATAGAAAGAAAAAATTACCTGTAACAACGCTATTTAGAGCTATTGGTTTCGAAAGAGATAAAGATATTCTTGAAATTTTTGACCTTGCAGAAGAAGTGAAAGTTTCAAAAAGCGGTCTTAAAAAAGTTTTAGGTAGAAAATTAGCTGCACGTGTACTAAAAACATGGTTTGAAGACTTTGTTGATGAAGATACCGGAGAAGTAGTTTCTATTGAAAGAAATGAAATTGTATTAGATAGAGATACAATTTTAGAAAAAGACCAAATTGAAGAAATTATTGAGTCTGGTTCTAAAACCATTTTGCTTCATAAAGAGAATAATGAAATGGCAGATTATGCAATTATTCATAATACACTGCAAAAAGATCCAACAAATTCAGAAAAAGAAGCTGTTGAGCATATTTATAGACAATTACGTAATGCTGAACCGCCAGATTTTGAAACTGCAAAAGGTATTATAGATAAATTATTCTTCTCAGAACAACGTTATAACTTAGGTGAAGTTGGTCGTTATAGAATGAATAAAAAGTTAGGATTAAATGAAGATATTAACCAGAAAGTTTTAACAAAAACTGATATTATTACTATTATCAAGAACTTGATAAAATTAGTAAATTCAAAAGCTGAAGTAGATGATATTGACCACTTATCTAACCGTCGTGTACGTACAGTTGGTGAGCAATTAGCAAGCCAGTTTGGTGTTGGTTTATCTCGTATGGCTCGTACCATTCGTGAGCGAATGAATGTGCGTGATAATGAGGTGTTTACACCAATTGATTTGATTAATGCTAAAACATTATCATCAGTTATTAACTCATTTTTTGGAACCAACCAATTATCTCAATTTATGGATCAAACAAATCCATTAGCAGAGATTACACATAAAAGAAGATTATCAGCACTAGGACCTGGAGGTTTATCTAGAGAAAGAGCTGGTTTTGAGGTTCGTGATGTTCATTATACACATTACGGTCGTTTATGTCCAATTGAAACACCTGAGGGACCAAATATTGGTTTGATTTCATCTTTAGCAGTATTTGCAAAAGTGAATAATTTAGGGTTTATTGAAACTCCATATAGAGAAGTTACAGAGGGTAATGTTAATATTACTGATGAGCCTAGATATTTAAGTGCTGAAGAAGAAGAAGGAATGAAATTTGCACAATCAAATCTTCCTTTAGATGAAAAAGGTAAATTTGTTGATGAAAAAGTTATTGTTCGTGAAGAAGCTGATTATCCTGTAGTTGAACCAGCAAAGGTTAATTTTATGGATGTTGCTCCTAATCAAATAGCATCAATTTCTGCATCGTTAATTCCATTCTTGGAACATGATGATGCCAACCGTGCATTGATGGGATCGAATATGATGCGTCAGGCTGTACCTTTATTAAGACCAGAATCTCCAATTGTTGGTACTGGTTTAGAGCGTAGAGTTGCAAAAGATTCACGTATTTTAATGAATGCTGAAGGTGCTGGTGTTGTAGAATATGTTGATGCAAATACTATTGAAATTAAGTACGATAGAACTGATGAAGATCGTATGGTAAGTTTTGATGGAGATAACAAAACATACAACTTAATTAAGTTTAGAAAAACGAACCAAGGAACATCAATTAACTTAAAACCTATTGTTAAAAAAGGTGATAGAGTTGAATTAGGACAAGTATTATGTGAAGGATATGCAACTCAAAAAGGTGAATTAGCCTTAGGTAGAAATATGAAAGTAGCCTTTATGCCTTGGAAAGGGTATAACTTTGAGGATGCAATTGTAATTTCAGAAAAAGTTGTAAAAGAAGATATCTTTACATCAATTCATATTGATGAATACTCAATGGATGTTAGAGATACTAAATTAGGTGCCGAAGAATTAACAAACGATATTCCAAACGTTTCTGAAGAAGCTACAAAAGATTTAGATGAAAATGGAATGATTCGTATTGGTGCTGAAGTGAAACCTGGAGATATCTTAATTGGTAAAATCACACCAAAAGGAGAATCAGATCCAACACCTGAGGAAAAATTACTAAGAGCAATTTTTGGTGATAAAGCAGGTGATGTAAAAGATGCTTCTTTAAAAGCTTCACCTTCATTAAGAGGTGTTGTTATTGATAAAAAGTTATTTGAACGTGCAGTAAAAGATAAATCTAAAAGAGCGCAAGACAAAATTAGTATTGCTAATTTAGAAAGTAAGTATACTGCTAAATTTGTAGATTTACGTTCAGTATTAACAGATAAATTGTTTACACTAATTAGTGGTAAAACTTCTCAAGGAGTATTAAATGATTTAGGTGAGGAAATACTTCAAAAGGGTAAAAAATTCACATTAAAAATGTTAAACTCTGTACCAGATTTTGCTTATTTAACAAAAGGAACTTGGACAACAGATAGTCGCATTAATAAGTTAGTTGTTGAATTAATTCACAACTATAAAATTAAAGTGAATGATTTACAAGGAGGTTTGCGTCGTGAGAAATTTACAGTTTCAGTTGGAGATGAATTACCAGCAGGGATTTTAAAATTAGCGAAAGTTTATATTGCTAAAAAACGTAAATTAAAAGTAGGGGATAAAATGGCAGGGCGTCACGGTAACAAGGGTATTGTTGCTCGTATTGTTCGTGCGGAAGATATGCCTTTCTTAGAAGATGGAACACCGGTTGATATTGTATTGAACCCACTTGGGGTACCATCACGTATGAATATTGGTCAAATTTATGAAACAGTTCTTGGATGGGCTGGTCAAAAATTAGACACCAAATATGCTACGCCAATTTTTGATGGTGCAACAATTGATCAAATTAATAATATAACAGACGAAGCAGGTGTACCGCAATACGGTCATACTTATTTGTATGATGGAGGAACTGGACAGCGTTTTGATCAAAAAGCAACTGTTGGAGTTATTTATATGATTAAATTAGGTCATATGATTGATGATAAAATGCATGCGCGTTCTATTGGACCATACTCATTAATTACGCAACAACCACTTGGTGGTAAAGCACAATTTGGTGGTCAGCGTTTTGGAGAGATGGAAGTTTGGGCATTGGAAGCATATGGTGCTGCAAGCACATTACGTGAAATCTTAACAGTAAAATCAGATGATGTTTTAGGAAGAGCTAAAACATATGAGGCTATTGTTAAAGGAGAACCTATGCCAGAACCTGGATTACCAGAATCATTTAACGTATTAATGCACGAGCTTAGAGGTCTTGGATTAGACGTTAGATTAGAGGAATAATAATAAAACAAATAGTTAGGAGGTTTTCCTCCTATACTATTCAATATATTTTTACATTTTTAAAATTCGAATCCATCAATAGTATTATGGCAAGAAAAAACGAGAAATACACTGTAAAAAAGTTTAATAAAATTTCAATTGGTTTATCATCTCCAGAAGCAATTCTTGAGAAATCAAAAGGAGAAGTATTAAAACCAGAAACCATTAATTACCGTACGCATAAACCAGAAAGAGATGGGTTGTTTTGTGAACGTATTTTTGGCCCAATAAAAGATTATGAATGTGCTTGTGGGAAGTACAAAAGAATTCGTTATAAAGGAATTGTTTGTGACCGTTGTGGTGTTGAAGTAACTGAGAAAAAGGTTAGAAGAGACAGAGTTGGGCACATTAACTTGGTAGTGCCAGTTGCTCATATTTGGTATTTTAAATCATTACCTAACAAAATGGGATACCTTTTAGGGTTACCATCTAAAAAGTTAGATATGATTATTTACTACGAACGTTATGTAGTAATTCAACCAGCTGGAGCTAAAAATACTGAAGGAGAACCATTACAAAAAATGGATTTCCTAACAGAAGAAGAGTACTTAGATATTCTTGAAGGATTCCCAGTTGAAAACCAATATTTAGATGACAATGACCCAGATAAGTTTATTGCTAAAATGGGTGCTGCTTGTTTAATAGATTTATTTAATAGAATAGATTTAAACGAACTTTCTTATGAATTACGTCATAAAGCAAATACAGAAACATCTAAACAACGTAAAACTGAAGCACTAAAAAGATTAAATGTTGTTGAGGCTTTTAGAGATGCAAATAAAAATAGAGAAAACCGTCCAGAATGGATGATAATGAAAGTAATTCCGGTGACTCCACCAGAATTACGTCCATTAGTACCATTAGATGGTGGTCGTTTTGCAACTTCAGATTTAAATGATTTATACCGTAGAGTAATTATACGTAACAATCGTTTAAAAAGATTGGTTGAAATTAAAGCTCCTGAAGTTATTTTACGTAACGAAAAACGTATGTTACAAGAATCTGTAGATTCGTTATTTGACAACACACGTAAATCTTCGGCAGTAAAAACGGAATCTAATCGTCCATTAAAATCATTATCTGATTCGTTAAAAGGAAAACAAGGACGTTTCCGTCAAAACTTATTAGGTAAGCGTGTTGATTATTCTGCACGTTCGGTAATTGTTGTTGGACCAGAGTTAAAATTGTTTGAATGTGGATTGCCAAAAGATATGGCAGCTGAATTGTACAAGCCTTTTGTAATTAGAAAACTAATAGAAAGAGGAATTGTAAAAACAGTAAAATCTGCAAAGAAAATTATAGATAAAAGAGAGCCTGTTGTATGGGATATTTTAGAGAATGTTTTAAAAGGACATCCTGTATTATTAAACCGTGCGCCTACGCTTCACCGTTTAGGAATTCAAGCTTTTCAACCAAAATTAATTGAAGGAAAAGCAATTCAATTACACCCATTAGTATGTACTGCATTTAATGCTGATTTTGATGGGGATCAAATGGCGGTACATTTACCATTAGGGCCTGAAGCTATTTTAGAGTGTCAGTTATTAATGTTAGCGTCACATAGTATTTTAAATCCAGCCAATGGGGCACCAGTTACGGTACCTTCACAGGATATGGTTTTAGGATTATACTATATGACAAAAGAAAGAAAAAATACTCCAGAGTATCCTGTTAAAGGAGAGGGGCTTACATTTTATTCACCAAAAGAAGTTAATATTGCTTTTAATGAAAAAGCAGTTGACTTAAATGCAGGAATAAAAGTAAGAACAAAAGATTTTAATGAGGATGGAGAACTAGTAACTATGCTAATTGAAACTACAGTTGGTAGAGTTTTGTTTAACGAAGTTGTACCAGAAGCTGCAGGTTACGTTAATGAAGTATTAAATAAAAAATCTTTAAGAGATATTATTGGTGAAATATTAAAAATTACCGATGTACCAACTACAGGTAAATTTTTAGATGAAATAAAATCAATGGGATACAAATTTGCATTCCAAGGAGGATTATCATTTAGTTTAGGTGATATTATTATTCCACCAGAAAAGCACGATATGATTACTGAAGCGAAGGGGAAGGTTGATAATATTATGGCAAACTATAATATGGGTATGTTAACTAATAAAGAGCGTTACAATCAGGTAATTGATATTTGGGGTTCTACAAACAACCGTTTAACAGAGCTTTCAATGAAACGTTTACGTGAAGACCAGCAAGGATTTAACTCAGTATTTATGATGTTAGATTCTGGAGCAAGGGGTTCTAAAGAACAAATTCGTCAGTTAACTGGTATGCGTGGATTAATGGCAAAACCTAAAAAATCTACAGCAGGAGGTGGTGAAATTATTGAGAATCCAATTTTATCTAACTTTAAAGAAGGATTATCAATTTTAGAGTACTTTATCTCAACGCAT
>Ga0190303_1001234_pt1 | contig 10347 bp, 8 predicted proteins | sample 48700701_MG_FD_161672 | JGI IMG/M metagenome (GOLD analysis project Ga0190303, IMG submission 161672) | Hydrothermal vent sediment bacterial communities from Southern Trench, Guaymas Basin, Mexico - 4870-07-0-1_MG | ecosystem: Environmental > Aquatic > Marine > Hydrothermal vents > Sediment ...
CCAGTGGTCTAGTGGCAGGACACGAGCTTCCCAAAAGAAGTTTTGGCTTCGTGAAGCCAGGAACGGAAATAGCTCGTAACCCGGGTTCAAAACAGATCCTTTCTTTCACAAAGAAAGTCTCTGTATGTCCAAAGAAACTTTAATTATATTTGTGAAGAAGGGTTGACGTGCACGAAGTGTACGTCATGCTGGAAATCTCCCGGCAACCGCACCATTAAAAATCCCTTTATTTTGAAAAGAAAGGTCTCTTTACGCCCCAAAGAAACTAATTGTTAAATATTTAAAATTTGAGACTCATTATATTTGTATGAACGATAACGAAAAGATGGCACTGGTTAGTGAAGTAACAAAGTCATTCGAAGATCTCTGTAAAAAAGAATTAGAAAATAGATTAAACAGTCTATACATTGTAGGCAGTTACGCTTTCGGAAAAATTTCTTTGGATAGGTCAGATGTTAATTTTCTTTTGATTTTAAAAGAAAAAGCTACTTCAGAGGATTACTTGATAATCGGAAAAATATGCCGAAAAGTTGTAAAAAAATTCCAAGATAAGTGCTCAGTTAGAATAGAATTTCGACCATTCAGATACATATACCCAAAAATAAAAAGAGATTATGATGTTTTTTTAAATCCCATAATACAGAGTGTAGAAGAAATAAAAAACAGAGGTTGTATATTTAATAAATGGTTTACTGAAGGAATGAAGAATGCCAATAAGCTTCTGTACGGCGAAGATTTTCTTAAAACCATAGAAGTTGGAGAGATTACAAAACAAGATGTTTTTCAAGGGGCTCTTTTTGATCTCGCATTTTTTACCATACCTCTCCTTCGAGCTCCCGCACAATATGACGAAGACGAACAGGATTTACTTTTCAATGAAGCATTAACAAATGGAAAAAATATGTGCTACTTAGGAATAGAAGTCGCAATGACAGAAGAAGAACTATCGAGCAAAGCATACACAAATTACATAAGGAATAAAGAAACTATAGCTGACTTTTATAGAGAAAGGTATGGAGAGGATGCAGCAGAAATTGTTAAGAAAATATTTGATGCAAGAGAACATTATCTAACTTATAAGAGGGACGCTAAAAAAGCAATAGAGATATTTGATGCAGCCCTTAAAATAGGTGAAATAATTCAATATAAACTGTTTACTGGTTAAAATGAAATTCTTGGTTATAGGAGATATAGAAGAGGCGGAATATCTAAATGCCTTATTAAATATAGACCTCAAAAGTTATCCGTTTATGGTTTTAACTGGAGATATAGCTGGTTTGCCCACTGGATGGAAAATAGGAAGGGCAAGGGCTTTAGAAGATAAAAATTTCATTCCCCCCAATAAAGACCCAAAAGAATACTACCAAGAATTATTAGAGCCAAACGTCGAGAAGCTTAGGAAAATAGATAATATCCTAAAAAAGATAAATCGTTATCTAAAAGTTTTTGCTGTATATGGAAACACGGATTTTAAATCAGTAGTCGAGAGGGCAAAACCTACGAGTTTTGATGTAATTCATAATAAATTAGTGGAGATAAATGGGTTTTACTTGGCAGGATATAATGGTCATCCAATGTATCCTTGGGAGATTGAAAACCCTCTTAAGAAAGATATTTTTGGATATACTTATGAAGAAACAGCTCTAGAACTAAATAGTTTCAAAGAGGAAAATATATATCATGATTTAAAATCTTTGACTGAGAGTTATCCAAATGATAGGATTATAATAGTGACCCACACACCACCGTATAGAATCTTAGATAAGGTTAAACCTGAGTTGATTGAGTGGGCAAGAAAATCATATGGAGAAAAATCAAAGGACGGAAACGTAGGAAGTACTGGCTTAAGGAATTTTATTTTGGAATATAAGCCAATCTTGAGCTTATTTGGGCACATTCACGAATCTGTGGGAATAGAAAAAGTTGACGGCACAACTTGTGTAAATGCTGGGAAATTTGATGAAAATAAAGAAATTGTTGAAATTAGGTTAGAGAGAAAGGAGGTAAAGGCTAAATTTATTAGTGTATGAAAATACGTCAAAATATATATAAACTAACAGTAAATAAAGAGAATTTTATTATATTTTTATGTTCACTTCAGAAATTTACCCAAAATGGATGAAAGAAAAGCAAATGGAAAAATATGAGGATATGAAGAAGTTTCTCCCAAACTTAAATGGATTAGTTTTAGATGTTGGTTGTGGAGAAAAATGGCTAAATGAATTCCTTGATGAAAAGTATGGGATTAAATACATAGGAGTTGATATATTATACAATCCTGATATTTTCTCTTCCGGTGATGAACTTCCTTTTAAATCCTATGTATTTGATTTTATTTTCTGTATTGACACCATACACCTATTGAAAAATGGAGGGGAAATGAAAAGGGTTTTAAAACCTGGGGGATATATAATCATATCGGAACCGAAATCCATGTGGAAGGATAAGTTTTTAAATACATTTAAAGACTTAAAAATACTAAAGAAATGTATTATAGGAAAAGAAGAAAAAGATATCTTATTAATACTGAAAAAATAGATTGACATGCACACAGTGTATGCCTCTGTTGATATGGACCCGTAGTCTAGTGGCTATAGACCGACTTGCACGAAGTGTAAGTTTGTGCAACCGATTGGCCTTGACGTCGCCTTGACGTAAGTTTTTAAAGAACTTTCGAAATGGCGAAGGCCGGGAGTTCGAAACCGAATAGAAAAATTGAAGATTGGCATGGACTTAAATCTATGTCGTGCTGGATATCTCCCCGGGTCCACCAATTAAAAATCTTTCAATGATTTTTGCCTGAATTTGTAATATTTTATCTTTGGGTTTTTCCCCGGCAGCAATATTTTTCCATAAACACCTGCACCACCAGGTATGTAATTTATTTTATCTTCACGAAATGCCTTTATCATCTCTGCAACTTTTTGGTTAACTTTATTCAAGTCATCAAAACCAACTTCTATCAAAACTTTGATTTCATTACCAAAAACACCAATAATTTTTTCCCATGTATCCTGAACCTGCTTTGAATAAACGTTTTTTATTCCTAAGGCCAATGATATTATCTCACTGAGAGGTATCGTGTGTATATATTGCGACCTGTGCTCCGGATGTTCTGGTTCTTTTAAATCAGCGAGTTCCTGAATCCTGTCATACACTCCTTTTTTTATTGGTTTTCCGCAGTTAGGACATCTCCATCCGAACCTTTCTGCATCTTCTAATTTAAAAAATAACAAACAATTCATGCACCTTGTCAGATGGTATTTTCCCTCCTTGGGATTCAATCCCACATTAAGAATGCATCCTCTTCCTCCTTCCCTTTTAAGAGCTTTTTTTATCTCTTCGAAACTTATCTCCTTCACTTTAAATCTGTTGAATTCCCTGCCCATCTTGTTTGGCCATGGTGAATGGGCATCACTGTTGCTCAAAAATGTCAATCTATGCAGGTCAGTTATTTTGTCAGCCAAGTTAGTATCAGCCGAGAGGCCAAGCTCCAAAAAATGTATTTTGTCTGTATATTCCCCATAACATTCCCTTAGCGAGTCATACTCCTTGAAAATTGCCGTCCAAGGTGTGAATGCATGGGCAGGGCCTATTAAACATCCGGACTCCAGAACAATCTCAGCAATTTCTTCCCCATTTAAGTGAATTTTTGGTCTCCCATCTGTATCCAGATTTGCGTACTTTTTGAATTTTTCCCTTAGCTCGTGAACCTTGGAAAAACTTGGTATCAATATAACATGATGAACCCTGTGGTTGTCTTCAACCTCTGTTTGAAGAATAAACTTGGTTCCATTTGGATGCACCAGCATCTCATTTTCATTTTTCAGTTGCTCCTTCAAAAGCTTTATCCATCTTTCATTAAGTACATCAGCAGTGCCAACCAAATCAAGCCCCTTCAGGGGTGCCTGCTCGCCAATGACCTTTGGTACCATTCTGTTGCTGACGCCGCCAGAATAAAGCCCGTGCATATGCAAGTCCGCATTTATCTCCATCATATTAACCACTGTATGAAATTAAAGAAAAAGAAATTAAAAGATTGTGAATGGAAGATTAGTCTGTTGTTGTGGTTGTTGAAGTAGTAGTTGTTGTAGAAGCAACAGTAGTGGTTGTTGTTTCCTGTGTTGTTGTGGTGGTTTCAACAGTTCCACTAGTTACATCAGAAGTCCCTGTCACAGTCAATGTTGTTGAGAAATCCTCCATATATCCATACCTCAGATAAACTGTGATTGGTATATCCTTTCTTGTGGTTATGTCCCCAGGATCCAATTCGCAGCTGTAAGTCAACGACTGTCCTCTTCTCAAGTCAACAGATATATAATTGTCTAATGCACCACAATCTTTGGCAGTTGTACCCGGAGCTACTATTTTCATTTCTAAGCTATTCAGTCCGCATGTTGTATTTATATCTGCTACACCTTCATATCCGCCACAATCGCTGGCTTTATTATAGTCAAAAACACTTCCCTGACCAAGTGTCCCTACTGTGATTATGACTCTTATTGTATCTTCTGGACTATCAAGTATGACAGGATTCCTTGCACTTACAGACACACTCAGAGGGCCTTTGCTTACAGTTGTTTGTGGTTGGCCAGAAGGCACTTCATTTTTTTGCCTTAGCCTTGAATATTCATCTCTTGAAAGTGTGGTAACAACTGAAGTTGCAACAGTATGATATTTGTACATTACTCTTGCCCTTGGAGTGTACGTGTATGTTATACCTTCCGGAATATTTGGTGCAGTTAAATCCCATTTGGCGCTATCTATTTCACCAGGAAGTCCAACACTCTCATCCGGAGGCTCTAAATTGCCTATGTCTTGACCCAAATCACTTTCTGACAAACCCCAGTCACTCGGAGTTATTCCATACAAATATGTGTATATGTTCTCAGCTGTGGCACCTCCCATATTCTGCACTTCCATCTCTATCTGAAAATCGTCTCCACTTTCCAGGTTTGAGAAATCAGGCTCGAAATAATTGACAACAAGACCATAACCTCCTGTTGTCGTGGTTCCTTGATTACCCCATGGTAAATTCACACATCCAGAAGAAAATAAAACAACACCAATCAAAGCCAAAATAATCAATTTTTTCATAATAATACCTCCTTACTTAGGATTAATCCTAACATTAATAGTATCGTAATACATATATTTATATTTTATATCAACCTCAAATTGCCCAATGGTCTTTATTTCCCCTATATCCTTCTTTGTTTTGAACTTGCATGTGATTGTCTTTGCCTGCTTGTTTATGAAATTCAAGTCATTCCTTAGTGTCAGCACCCCATTATTCTTTTCAAGGTCGTCGCAGCTTTCCAACTCAAGAAAATTGGGATACTTCAATGTCATGTCCCCCCTGCTTATTTTTTCAACATACCCAGTTCCGACATCCCTGAGATTAATATAAAGATAAAATTCCATGTCCTCTAAAATTGGCTGCTCCTTTGAGAGAGAAATATCAATATCAACTGGCGACTTGGTCTTGTAATAAAAGAGATTTGTTTCATTCTCCAGCCTTCTGCTTCTCTGCAATCTTGTAAACTCCTCTTCTGTTATGGCAGAAACATCATAAAGTGCTAACGCCTGAGAGGAATACTCTGTTTTATATCTGATTGTGCAGTCCTTTGGAAGAGCTACGTCATCTGCTTTCAATTCCCATTCCCAACTTTTTGTTTCTTCAGGCTCCAGTTCCGGTATTTTTTTCTCAAGGGATTCCTCAGAAGTAAAAAGTGATGGATCAGTGATTTGAACATTCAAATCAGAAAGTGTTATGTTTCCTTCATTGGAAACATCAAAGTATAAGGTGGTTGTTTTTCCGCTGTAAACATCATGTGGCACTGCCTCCGTTTTAACACTCAAATCTTCTACTGTTGTATAGAATGGTCCGCTTGGAACCAAAGAAAAGAAAGAAAGGTTCAATCCATTGCCACCTATGCACCCGGAAGAAAAAACTAACAAAAACAAAAAAACCAAAACCCAAGAGTATCTCTTCATATAAATAAATAGAAAAGAGGAGTTTTTAAAGTTTTTGGAAAAAGTTCGAATTTATGTTACACATTTATATATACCACTACCCGCGGTCTCTTCCACACAATCTCCACAACACGGATCCGGCTTAGCATTCGGATCACATGAGCTACCTGCTGGGAGACATACTGTAGTTGTAGTGGTTGCCTCAACTGTCGTGGTTGTCGCGATTGTCGTTGTAGTTGCTCTGTCTATACCAAATGGTGGGGAACACCCACAAGCTGCAGCAACTAAATTTTTGTCACAGTTTGCATCATTAATATCTGGATTTCCATTAATCATCCTATTATATTTTATGCAAATCTCTTGGGTTGGGTCACCTTCACAATTGCTGTTTACCCAATATGAGCAGGAATTTCTGAAATCTGCCTGAAGTTTTTGCTGCGTGGCAGTTGGTGTAAAAGCACCCATAAACCAGGCAACAGTAGCCAACAAAACAATAATAGCAACAGCCAACATAACCAAAGTATTTATTGGAATTGAAATACCCTTCCTCAAAAACATCACCAATTATAAAATATAAATCTCCTATATTTAAAGTTTTCATATCTCGCACTATAACCCTTCATACGTTGGCTTAACCCTAACCTCCAAATCCCCGTAAAGGGGGTAAGTGTAGTTCATTTCCGCTATTATGTTGAAAGTCTTCATATCTTCTATATTCCCATTAAATGTTAAGTCGCACCTTACCGGCACGCTTTTTCCTTTTATCAAATCCAACTTTACGTTGTTTTTGAAAATGACTTTATTGTTATCCTGTCCCGTTTCTTTCATTTTGTCACAACTTACATCAAAATCTTTGGGAAATTTAACTATCAATGATTTGTCTGTATCGTTTGGAACATATTGGTAGAGACCGCTCCCAGTATCCTTGACACTTATTATAACAGGTATAGTCAAGTCGCTTCTTACTGGCTGGTCTGCCTGAACATCTATGGTTATCTTAAGTGGACCTCTTGACTGTGTCTGGAGTGGGTTTGCTGTAAGTGTCTCACCAGACTTTGCTGCCTGCTTCAATCTTTTCTCAGACACGAGAACCAAATCAGATGTTGTGTAAGCAGAATAATCATAATTTACCTTAAACCTTATGGGGCATGTTCCTTCCATGTTTCCAAGCTCTTGGTTGGTTGGCGCTTTAAAGTTCCATTCCACTATCTCTGCACCACCTGGATAAATTACATTTAAATCTTTTACAACTGAGCCACCAATAATTGTATCCGTTGGTTTACATTCTCCCCAGTCATATAAATTAACTTCAACATTTTTTGCCTCTTTTGTTCCTTCCTCTGCAGAGCCAACATTCTTAACCTGAAACATTATAGTAAAATTTGAATTTGCTGTTATTGGAGGATTTGGAACAACACTCATACTGTCCACCAGGAGAACATCGCTTGGTGCAGTTTTTGTCTCCCCAAAACTTCCAAACAAACTCTGCAATCCCTGTCCCTCAACACAACCAGAAACAAAAACAATTAAAGCCAACCCTAAAATTGATAGAATTTTCAATCTGTCCGTCTAAACCACCTTATTTAATTTTTTAATTCCAAATATAAATAATTAATCGCTTTTTTGCTTGTCTATACAATTACCATTATACTCATAATCTCCAAATACTCCTTCGCAAATATCTCCTTCTCTATCTTTACATTCATCACAGCTATAAACTAAAATGTAATCCTTCTTGCTTTCATCTTCCTTGTTAACACATTCACATTGTGCAAATGCACCAAAATCTACTGGAATGGTATTGTACTTATAAAATGCATAACCATAGCTCATGTTTGCTGTTATTAAGTAAGTCTTTTGGTCAACATCATCTTCTAAAGAAGGCAATTCTATGAAGCATATTCCTTTCAGGGTTTTTCTGGGCTCTACATCCTTATGAAGATATCCGCTTATTATTCCTTCTATTTTATGACCTCCTTCACCATCAAGTCTGCAGTAAGTTCCTCCCAAGCTTGTCAGGTCTACATATATGTTATTTATCTTATAGATCGTTCCCTGACCTTGATTCTCTATATAGACCATTACAGGCACTTTGGCTCCAATATTGTCTGGTATTGGCATCTCATTTTTCATTACAGCTATTCCCAATCTAACTGGACCTCCTGTGTCTTCTGTTATCTGCTCTGCTCTTGTAAGTTTGTCATTCTTAGCAAGATTGTAGTAATAATCATGATTCATTATGTTGACTTTCAACTTTGCGGAGACATTGTAATTATATTTTATCTTTGCACCATATGTTATGAAGTTTCCGCGCCTCAAATAAGTTTTGTTGCCAGATTCTTCACCAAAAGTATAATTCAATACAAATTCCCTTAGCTCGTTTTTCAATAGCTTTGGAATTTTGTATTTACTTTTTTGTTCATTATCTGCTATTATCGTTGCCTTTCCGAATTCCTTTCCTGTTGGAGTTCCTTGCGAATACATTGGCTGTATAGGTTCTACATATATATTTTCTGCTGCATCCTTTCCGAGATTTTGAACATCAAGAAGCACCAGCAGATCCTGATCTGGCATCGTTACACTGTCAGCTCCAATGGGCTCGAGCGACATTATTTCGACAGCCCTTGGAACCTCCTTGGTAGATGTCTGGGGCTGGTAATTCTGCATACATCCAACAGGGTCTGCCAAACATGCATATCCTCTCTGCATTGATGCAAACGGCCCCATGATTGTGCCCTGTAATGGACCTAATGTATTTTCAATAGTCCTGTCTATCGTAGGCCACCATACACCAAATGTTGCCTGACCCATTATGTCCGGATACGCTATAGTTGCAGACATTATTGCCAAGAATATTATGGGCACACCAATGAGCGGCCTTGCACTAACCATAGGGGCAGCTGATATTATACCAACCGCGACTATTAAAATAAAGAGAAAATAACCAGTCATTCCTTGTGATAGAGGTAGGGGAGCAAATGCCAAAGATCCAAACATTATTCCAGCTCCTCCAAAAAAACCATACATCATTCCGTTTATACTATTTTTTCTTGCAGAATAATTAACTCCAACAATAAGAATTATAAATCCTACAAACGCTCCTATCCCATATAATCCCATCTTAAGAAGTTCTGCTATGTTAGGAAAAAGTGTCCCTACAAAGATTAATAAAACAATAAGCAAAAGAGATCCAATAAGTCCATACTTTATAAGAGTAGACAAAAATCCCCCCAAACCCTCTCCAAAAGTTTTTGAAAGACCTTCACCCATTTTTTCTCCTGCTCTGTAAAATGCATTTATCATCTTATCTATTGATTTACTATCATTAGATTTGGATTCTGGAAACGCCACAAAAAATGCTATTGAAAGAAATAAAAATGATATTAAAAGATTTGGATTCGCATTCATTATCGAACCAAAAACTAGATAAAACATAACTGTCAGACCAACACCAAGAACCATCCTCATGTATTGCAGAGCTTTATCCTCTTCAGTATACACGATCTCTGGCATTGGGTATGTTACTATCTCAAATGCTAAAATAAACAAAGGGATTACCTTTAGGAGAGGTGTTTGTCCAAAAATGAAAAAGAATCCGAATGCAATAAATAAAAAACCGATAGTCCTGAACACTGCTTTTACATATCCGCCAGCACCACCAGAGCCAAACAATGTTTCCATGGCAACGAATATAATACCAGCACTAATGAGAAGTACGTTTGGATCAGAACCAAAAACCATTGGCAGTATAAAAGCAATAATTGCAGCAACTGCTATAGTTATTATTGCATTTGTATAAACATGAGTTTTTCCTTTTTTAGTCCAACCACACACAGGACATGGACCGTGGGGAGAATCCATTTCATTCCCACAGACCGGGCATTTATATTTTTTCTCCTCTCCTTCGGCTTTTTCTTTCTTTTTATCTTTTAAGGCCTGAGTATAACCACCCTTCCTCATAAAACGTATATTTGGTTCTCCACAATTTGGGCATTCCTTTAAATTTTTAGGATATTTAAAGCCACAATTATAACACGTGATCATCTCTCCCTTTTCTTTTTTCTCTTCCCATTCCTTTTTTATCTTTCTTCTCTCTCTGTTTTCTTCTATTTTATCCTTATTTTTTTCATACTCTTCCTGGGCTGCAGGAGCCATGCTCATGATTCTCTCCACTTCTTCTTCCATACCCTCTGACGATTCACTCATTGGTGTCTCTGATACTTTTTCTTCTGTTTCGTGAGGTATCATATCTCTAGCTTTTCTAAGACCGGGAAGAACACCTGTTTTTTCTCCGATTCCCTTAACAAAATGAGATGCCCTTTTTCTTCTCTTCTCTACTATTATATCTCTAGCTATTCTTTCTTCTTCCTT
>Ga0190303_1001236_pt1 | contig 10343 bp, 10 predicted proteins | sample 48700701_MG_FD_161672 | JGI IMG/M metagenome (GOLD analysis project Ga0190303, IMG submission 161672) | Hydrothermal vent sediment bacterial communities from Southern Trench, Guaymas Basin, Mexico - 4870-07-0-1_MG | ecosystem: Environmental > Aquatic > Marine > Hydrothermal vents > Sediment ...
AAATGTCAGCAGCGTATCACGCAGTGGCCCAAGTGCGCCGTCTTTCAGCACTTCGCGAAAGTGCATGCCATGCAGATGCATCGCGTGGGGGAAAACCGTGTCGTTGAATATCTCCAAACGAACGGTTTGCCCAAGCTCGGCTTCTAGCAAGGGTGTCTCGGTCATGCCTATAATCCCGTTGAACGCCCAGAATTGGTTGGCTTGAGCCAGACTTTGGAAGGATTTGCGCTCGCCTTTCAGAATGGCGGCATCCAATGAGCCCATCGCACCGCCTGCCATGTTCAGGCGGGCGCGCAGGGCATCATCCAGACCTGTTACCTCCTGATCGGGGTTGGGAGGCAGCGGCAGCGGTGTTCCGTGTCGCGCCCGCGTGCCCAAAGCAAGTACAGGAAAAGCGACCTGTGAAACCCCTTTTTCATCATCAATGCGCAACAAATGAGCGGTTTCACCCACATCAGCGGTCACATCAACAAACAGATCAATGCGCTGACCCGGTGCCAGCAGCAACTCTTTTGTGACGGGTTGCGGTGTTGGCAATGGCATCCCGTCCAGAGCAACAATCCAGCCCTCAAGACCGGCCAGTTGCAAAACGAATATCCGTGCATTGGCGGCATTGATTAGCCGTAAGCGCAGCCGTTCATTTTGAACCACTGGCAACGAGAGCTGGTAGCGCCCGTTGGTGGCCACAAAATTACCACGCCGCCCCGCATGGCTTCGGTCATGGCGCGAGGTGAATTCAGGATCAATCTGCGCCGTGTCCGGATTAAGCAGCCAATCATCCAGAACCAGAACCTCTTCGCGGTCCACATCGGGCGCATCGGGTTCCTCGACGATCAAGGCGCCATAAAGCCCGCGTGCAACTTGTTCTGTTGAGCGGTTATGCGCGTGATACCAATATGTGCCGGCATCCGGAACTTTGAAATCATAGTCAAAATTGGCCCCTATGGCGACCGCTTCTTGCGTTAAGCCAGCCACACCATCCATCGCGTTGTCGCTGCGGATGCCGTGCCAATGGATCGATGTCGCCTGAGGCAAGTTGTTTTGCAATGTGCGTTGTACTCTTTGCCCTTGGAGCAGGCGAATTTCCGGGCCCGGCATCCGTCCGTCATACCCCCAGATTTCTGTTTGCGCATAACTGGGCGGGGCCAGTTGAACATCCTGAACTCGTGCATCGATGGATGAATAAGCCCCGTTGGCAGCAAGTAGGTTTTGCGGAACCCCAACCATAGCACTGGCTGCGGCGGTTCCTAAAAAATGTCGTCTTGAAAGCATTAGTTGTTCTTTCCCTATTCGGCTGGGCAAAAGATATGCCCAGCCCAGATTTCAACCACCTTGGTGATCATCCAACAGATATATTGCCATGGCTTTTCGATCTTCTTCACTCAGAAATTTTGTCCCTTGCAGAACCACTTCTCCCATCGTGCCACCAAAAGCGTCGCCTGACGGGGTGATCCCTGTTTTAAGGGCGTAGGCCAGATTACTGACATCCCACCCCCGCATTTCTAGTGTATCCTTGTTTATTGCAGGTGATTTTCCGCCGCCTGGCAATCTGTCATTTCCTTGGAAATGCTTGGTATCGGTTTCCCGTGCCCCTGCAAAATTGCGCCCTGTGTGACAGGCTGCGCAATGCGCTGCCCCCTCCACAAGCAACCGTCCACGGTTCCACAACGCGCCATTTTCAGGAACCGGATCCGTGCTGGGGTCTTCAAGAAAAGCGGCGCGCCAATATTTCAAACCCCAGCGTTGATTGAACGGAAACGGGGCTTCGTGATCTGGGGCCGTTATCGCAACCGGTGGTACAGTTTGAAAGGCGGCCCAAAGGTCTGCGATATCCTGATCCGTAAAGTTTGAGTAGAACGGATAGGTGAAGGTTGGATAGTATGGCTCGCCTTCGGGGGATATCCCTTGCCGGACCGCTTGGGCAAAATTTTCAACGCTCCAGTCCCCGATGCCGTGGGCAGGATCAGTCGTCAGATTGGGCGGGTAGAACGTCCCGAAATCTGTTTTCAAAGGTGCGCCGCCTGCCAGAGGTGCGTCCCCGCTTTCAAAATTCGTGTGGCAGGCAATACAGCCACTAGCCCGTGCCAGATAGGCACCACGATTAACATCGCCTGTGAGGGTTATCTTTTGTGGGGTTTGGCCAATCGGCCAAACCATCGACGCGGCTATGATCGCACCACCAAAAACGGCTGCGGTCAAAATACCTGTATAGATTTTCCGCATTGTTACTTGGCCTCGGCCCGGAATTTTGTGTGGCAAGCCGAGCACGTTTGACTGACCATCGCAAAAACACCGCCTGCCGACATCTCGGAAAGTTCTTCCAGACCCATTGTGCTGGCCATCATTGGAGCGGCGCCGCCCATCATTGTGCTGCTTCCCCCCATCATGGAGCCAGTGTCCGCTTGCGTATCCTGCGACATCATCAACCCATTGTCGGCTGCCAGCGACAGACCCTCTGAATAAAGGTGCAATTGTTCTGCCAGTGCGCTAAATTCTTCCCAATCCTGCCATACGGTTTCCTTGGCTTCTGACGGCATACCGCCGCTTCCAATCGGGAAAAGTTTTGTCAGCGATGCTCCTGCGTGGGCCCGTATGCTTTCTGCACCTTGGCGCACGGCTTCAGCATCATAGGTTCCTTCGCCCCGCATCATTGGGGCCAGAGCCTTTATGGTTTTGCCCAAAGCCGACATTCCATCCATACGTTCTTTGACGATGCCGGTTGCGCCACCATGTGCAAAGGCTGCGGCTGCAATCGCGCTTACCACGATTGCACCCAATACAATTTTCCTAGATTTCATTACTCAAGTCCTTACATTTCCTGATTTGTAGATAAATTAATCTCAGGATTGGACTCGTGGTGGTGGTGGATCAAAGGACAACAACCAGCCAGAGCTGGGGGTGTTATAGAAAGGAACGGAATCATCAAAGCTGGTCGCGTTGGATGAAATGTTGGTTCTGATCAGGAAAGCTATCTGTGTTGAACAATCCTGACCGGAACCCGAGTGGCAATGGCTGCTGGTGTTAGGTGGTTCATTCACGTGGCCTGTGTCTACATATGCCATACTATCGGGTGAAATGGCTATCGGGTCTGCGTTGCCATGTGCATTCGCAATCTCGGGAAACACAGCAATAGCCATCAGGGCGAACAAGAAGGTTGCCAGAATAGAAAGCCCGCGTTTTTTTACCCAACCAATCAGCATCAATTAATACCGTTTTCCTTTTGTAGTTCACGAACATACCGGGCGATATATTTCACATCCGCATTGGTCAGGCCCTCAATCGGCGGCATATTCCCGAATTTCCAGTGATGTGATCTTACGCCATTTTGGGCGGCAAGAACAAACGCCATATCTGAATGGTGGCTGGGCTCATAGATTTTATGAACCAAAGGCGGCGCAACACTATTTTGACCCGCCGCATTTTCACCATGACAGGCGGCGCATTTCGCTTCAAACGCACGTTTTCCGATCTGCGCATTTGCGGACAGTTTAGCAGGGAGGGCAACCGTTACAATCGGATCACCTTTTGCGATTGCCGTTGTGTCAGGCGGAGTCATTGAATGACCTTGCGCAGCTTGCTGAGGCTCGGATTGCAGATAGGTGAACGCAATGGCGGCTACCACCACAGCCCCAAGACCGAATACGACTTTATTGTTCATTTACATAGCTCGATTTATTGGTGTTTCTGGGCTGATGAACACAGGTTGCATTGCTAGATCAGTTTGACCTGAGTGCCTACTTTTGCCAGCGCAAAGAGTTCCTCAATCTGGTTGTTATAAAGCCCGATGCATCCGTTGGATGATCTGCGCCCGATCTTGCGGGTGTCGTTGGTGCCGTGGATCCGGTAATATTGCCAGCTTAGATAAAGTGCATGTGTCCCGAGCGGATTTTCCGGCCCCGGCCCGACATAATCCGGCCATTCCGGATTGCGCGCCTTCATCGATGCTGTCGGACGCCAGGATGGGCCAACAACTTTGCGAATAATGCGGGTGTAGCCACGGCGGGTCAAATCGTCCGTCATCGGGACGGAACTGGGATAGAGTTTGTAGATACTCTCGTCTTCTGACCAGTATTGCACCATGCGCGAAACCGTATCGGACAGAATTGCTCCGTTTTTCAAGGTATCGAAATGATCACGCCAGTCGGGCACGCGAAATGATGAAATATTCCGGCGCGTGGGATTCACATCGCTCCCGATTGCCTGAGCCCGCAAAATGTTTGGGGCTGCCAGTGCAACAAGACTAGCACTTGCGGTGTTGAGCAAGAATTTCCGCCGAGTGGTTAACCGTCTATCATTTTCCATGTTCTCGCCTCACATTCCGGTTGATTTATTCAACTTCGATCCATTCACATGGGGGCAGCAGATCATAACTTGCAGCCCAGTATTTCGTGGTAGATCAAAACCAGCTTTGGGGCCTGATGGTCAAGGAAGCTTTGGTAACGAATGGTAACAAGTGTGGGTCTCGGTTACAAAAAAGTACAATTCTTTGCATTGACTTCAATGGGCTGCATTCATGTAACTACGGGTGAAAAAGCGAAAGACGTTTGTTGATGCTCGTATGCATACACTCAAAAAGCCGAACACAAATCCGGCTATTGGTGACCCTCATACCAATTGTTCTGACTGGATGTGCAGGCGCCTCTACTTGTCCTAATTCGATCAGGGTTCCATCAACGAGCGCGGCGCTGGAAACTGCGGTGCCAGCCGGGTGTCGCGCTGTGACCTCTGGGCAAAACAACGTCGTTGAATTTAAGTGTGAAAACGGGCGGGCTGGTTTTGCATTTACCCTTGAGCAATAAGCTACTAACCCCGAGAGCAAGCCTAAGTGCGACGCAGGATTATGGGGTATCTGCATGAAATATTGGAAAACCGGAAACAGCCTTATTGATATGCGGATATTTGCCCTATTTTTTCTAGCAGTTCTTGCCCTGCCAATTCCCGCAATCAGCGCCACATCCGAAGTCTTTACCTCAACGGCTGTCACTGCGCGCCTGATTGCAGCAGAAAATGGCATTTCGCCAAAGGCCCGCTCGGTCTCGGCAGGTCTTGAGTTGAAGCTTGCAAAAGGGTGGAAAACCTATTGGCGCTCCCCCGGAGAGGTCGGAATCCCGCCTTCTATCAATTGGGATAAATCGACGAATATTTCCGATGTCGAATTTCTTTGGCCTGCTCCAAAACGGTTTCGCGCATTCGGGATCGAGAATTTCGGATATCAGGGAACCGTGGTTTTTCCACTGCGGATTGTTTTGGATGAACCGGGCCAACCGGCATATTTGTCGGCTGCCGTAAACTTACTGGTGTGCTCAAACGTTTGTATCCCGCAAGATTTCGTCCTGACGCTCGACTTGCAACAAGGCACGGGCATTGACGCCAAATCGGCCGGACAAATCGCGTTATTCGCTGATAAAGTTCCCGAGAGTGGCGGCGCTGGTAACCTGTCCATCTCAACCGCAACAATTTCACCTGATTTTACGTCACTTACAGTTACAGCACGTAGCCGCACAGGGTTCCGGAAACCGGATATCTTTCCCGAATTCGGGCCGGATACAGCCTTTGGTGCCACTGATATACGCTTGGGTGATGGCGGAAAACTGATGTGGGCACGCCTGCCAATATTGTCTGTTGGCACTTCTCCACCGGATCTTAGGGTTACCATTACAGATGGCCCGATTGCGGCCAGTTTTGTGCCAGAGTTGACATCCAAAGCCCCTGAACCACCGTTTGCACTGGAGCAGATTGTCCCCGGAATAAGCAAACTTGTCTGGATCGCGCTAATGGCCGTATTGGGCGGGTTGATCCTGAATGTAATGCCCTGTGTTCTGCCTGTTTTATCAATCAAACTGTCGTCGGCTTTGAAAGCTAGGCAGCAATCGCCAGCGAGAATTCGAGGCGGTTTCCTGATGACGGCCTTGGGCGTTTTGGCCTTTATGTGGGTTCTGGCAGGCGCAACACTTTTGGCGCGGCAATTGGGGCTGACGGTCGGCTGGGGGCTGCAATTCCAGAACTCTACCTTCTTGGTTGTCATGATCTTGATCCTGACCGTGTTTGCTGCAAACATTTTCGGGATGTTCGAAATCAACCTGCCACAATCCTGGCAGAATAAACTGTCACGCGCCGATGGTGCCGCCCATTCCAAAGGCAGTTATTTTGGCGACTTTTTTACCGGCGCATTTGCGGCTGTATTGGCCACACCGTGCTCGGCCCCGTTTCTGGGCACGGCCGTTGCTTTTGCCCTGTCGGGGCGGCCAATAGATATTTTCGTCATTTTTACGGCGCTCGGCATCGGGTTGGCATTGCCCTATTTCCTGATCGCAGCGGCCCCCAGTTTGATCCAGAAATTGCCCAAACCCGGCCGTTGGATGATTTGGCTCAAATTTGTGCTTGGCGGGTTGTTGGCGATAACCGTGATTTGGCTGTTCTGGGTGCTGGCCGGTGTCGGCGGGACACAAACAATGGTGACTGTTGCGGTTGTGATCGGGGCTGTATTCTTGCTGCTTTCCCGGCATCTGCTCCCGCCCGCCCGATGGAAGAACATCGCCTTGGCGGTGTTGGTTTTTCTTTCCCTGCTTGTCCCGCAATTGTTGACGCCCAATAGCCCCGATATTGCCAAAAAGGTGACAGAATGGCAGGAATTCGACCGTTCTAAAATCTCCAAACTGGTTTCAGAAGGTGAAGTTGTCTTTGTTGATGTCACCGCAGACTGGTGCCTAACCTGCAAGGCAAACAAGGCGCTGGTGCTTGATCGTGATCCAGTTGCATCGGCGCTTGCGGCCAAGGGTGTCACACCCATGCGGGCTGACTGGACACGGCCAGATGAGGGCATATCGCGCTATCTTGCCAGCTTTGGACGCTATGCCATCCCCTTTAATGTGGTCTACGGGCCCGCTGCACCTGAAGGGATTGCCCTACCCGAGATTTTAACCGCAACCAGTGTGATTGAGGCGCTGAACGCCGCGGCCCAACAAACGATTGCTTTGGGCAGCAGCGATTGAGTTCCGAAGACCCTAGCCCGGCCTTGGATTAATGGAGGAGATACACTTGGCACAAGGACATTCCCATTTACCGACAACGGGCCGCGCGATGGCAATATCGGCTTGGCTGACGGGTATTTATTTTCTGATAGAACTGGCAATCGGCCTTTGGACCGGCTCAATCGCGGTCATCTCGGATGCGTTTCACACGTTTTCTGCTGTTGGCGGTGTGTTGGTTGCAATATTGGCGGCGCGTCTTGCCCGTCGATCAGCAGACCTTGCCCATAGTTTCGGATGGTATCGGGCCGAAATAATCGGCGCCCTCGTCAATGGTGGGTTTTTGTTGGCCATGGCCGTTGTTGTCATAGCAATGGCAGCCATGCGTCTGGGCAGTCCCATTGATTTGCCAACAGGGCCAATGCTTTTTGCGGCGGCCGGCGGGTTGTTCACCGAGGTTATTGCGCTTGGTTTACTATGGAAGCATAGCCGTGACGATTTGAACGTCAAAGGCGCTGTGTGGCATATTATGCAGACGTTTGTTGGCAGTTTGCTTATCATCATTTCCGCGCTGGTGATCCGGTTTACAGGCTTTCTTCTGATCGACCCCATACTTGGTATGGCATTCGGGTTTGTTCTGATCTGGGCAAGCTGGGGGATACTGCGTGAAGCCGCCTATCTTCTTATGGAAGGCACACCGGATGGCACTGACCTCGAATTAGTTGCCAAAACTCTGACGCAGATTGAAGGGGTGCTTGATGTCCATCACATCCACGCATGGGCCTTGACCACTGGGCGGCATGTATTTTCAGCGCACCTCAGAGTTGCCGAAACAGTGGATCAACAAAGTATTCTTGAAAAAGCGCATGCCATAGCAACTGAAAAATTTGGCTTTATTTTTGTTACGCTTCAATTGGAAAGCCGTTGTCTCGATGAATCTGCGGCAAGTGAAATTGATGTAGCTCTGAACGTAGAACCCGACATATCTGCTAAAAACGGGCACGGCCAGCATTAGGGCGTATATGCAGCCCTTGACCCTAAGTCGGCAGCGGTATAGTTGCAACTAAGAACTATTCTCAATTGCAACGGCAGGCACAGTAATGACAACAGCAAACGGCTGGCGCCGCGAAAAGAGGGGGGAATCTCTGGCAGAATCTAATGCCACGGTCCCCGTAAACAAGGGTGCTTTCTTTAAGCGGTTGATGTCGTTCTTTGGCCCTGGATATCTGGTTGCCGTGGGCTATATGGACCCGGGCAATTGGGCTACATCGCTCGCTGGTGGCTCATCATTCGGGTATATCCTGCTGTCGGTTGTGCTGATTTCCAACATAATGGCGATCCTGTTGCAAGCGCTCAGCTTGCGGCTGGGGGTCGCGTCGGGCCGCGATCTGGCACAAGCCTGCCGCGAAGCATTTTCGCCGGCCGTTGGGTTCATTCTGTGGATACTGGCCGAGGGCGCGATTATTGCAACGGATTTGGCCGAGGTGATCGGCACCGCCATCGGGCTGAACCTGCTGTTTGGCATTCCGCTGGAGCTTGGCGTGGTTCTGACGGCGCTTGATGTTTTCATAATCCTCTGGCTGCAAGGGCGTGGCTTTCGCCTGCTTGAAGCTTTTGTGATAGCGTTGACTGTGCTGATTTTTGTCTGTTTTGCCATCATGATGGCCTATGCGCAACCGGTGTGGGGAGACGTTCTGCGCGGTTTCATCCCGCAACGCGACATCCTGCAATCCCCCGACATGCTGTTTTTAGCGCTTGGTATTCTGGGCGCAACGGTGATGCCGCATAACCTCTATCTGCACTCGTCTATCATCCAGACCCGCAACATCGGGCCAACCCGCGCAGACAAACTGGATGCGATCCGCATGGGCACGATCGACAGCACGGTCGCGTTGATGTTTGCCCTGTTTATCAACGCCTCGATCCTGATATTGGCGGTTGCCACATTCCATACCGCCGGAAAATTCGAGGTGGCCGAAATTCAGGACGCCCATGAATTGCTGGGGCCAATGCTGGGCGCGCCTTTGGCGGCAACGCTTTTCGCGGTCGCTCTGCTGGCCTCGGGTCTGAACTCGACCGTTACCGCAACCCTGACTGGCCAAATCATCATGGAAGGGTTCATCAACTTCAGGATGGCCCCGTGGAAGCGCCGCCTGATCACCCGTGGCATCGCCATCGTGCCGGCCCTTGCGGTGACGGTTCTCTATGGGGAAAGCGGCACAGCGCGCCTGCTGGTGCTGTCGCAAGTGATGCTGAGCCTGCAATTGCCCTTTGCGATGGTGCCATTGGTGCTGTTCACAGCTGACGCCGAGAAAATGAACGGCCTGCCAGCCCCGCGCTGGCTCACCCATGCGGCGTGGATTATCACGGTGATCATCGTCACTCTGAACCTAAAGCTGATCTATGATGTGGCGACGGGGGCTGTTTCGATCTAGGGTCAGGCCACATTTCGATATAGCACGACACGGGTATTCATCGGCACGCGATCATAGAACTCGACAATCTGGTTGTTGACCAGACGGGCGCAGCCATTGGACACGGCACGGGCGATTGTTGTTGGATCATTGGTTCCGTGAATACGCAGATAGGTATCCCCGCGCTCAGGGGTGAACAAATAAAGCGCCCTTGCCCCCAGAGGATTGTTAATTCCGCCGGGCAAACCATCAGAAAACCGCGCATATTGTTCGGGTTGCCGCTTGATCATCGCAGGGGTTGGTGTCCAGCTTGGCCATTCTTTTTTGGCACCGACATAAAACTCTCCAGGCTCGTAAAGGTCTGGCCGACCGATGCCTACCGTATAGCGGATGGCGCGCATATCTGGCAGGGTTCAGTATAGTGAATAGTCACTGGGAATAACGTGGATTTCAAATGGAGCAAGCTCGGTTCCAAGGCGAACTTCGCGCGGGATATGTTCTTCTGGAATGGTGTATTCCGGCAGCTTGGTCGCATGTGCTGATGCACGGGATACCGGAAGTGTTGCCGCAGCTGTGCCGGCGAGTAATAAAGACCTTCTGTTCATTATCTTTCCCTTCCTGTTTTAGCCCCCTTCGGGTTTTGCAATGCCAGCAGCAATCTCTGGCAATCTTGGATCGTTAGAATTCAGGTTTTTGGCTAAATCTTTCGCACGCAAATAGGCATTTCTGGAGTTCTCGTTCTCGCCCAGAACTCCATACGCTTTTGCAAGCCGCATCCAGCCATCAAGGTCATCCGGCTCGGTTTCAAGCCGTGTCGCAAGCCGTTCAACCATGGAGCGGATAAAGGCAGAGCGGTCCTCTTTGGACAAATCCGCAGCTGCGGCCATATCTGACGCCGTCGGTCCCGGTGCGTCTTGGCGCATCATCGGGGCAAAAGACGCAAGCTCAATGCGGGGCCTGC
>Ga0190303_1001237_pt1 | contig 10342 bp, 7 predicted proteins | sample 48700701_MG_FD_161672 | JGI IMG/M metagenome (GOLD analysis project Ga0190303, IMG submission 161672) | Hydrothermal vent sediment bacterial communities from Southern Trench, Guaymas Basin, Mexico - 4870-07-0-1_MG | ecosystem: Environmental > Aquatic > Marine > Hydrothermal vents > Sediment ...
AACGCTCCTTCAAAGAAAAAGGAAAAGACAAACATTATGCTGTCGATACCTTTCGCCTGCAACGTATTATACTCATAAATAATGATAGATTCAAACTCTTTCTTGAAAATAAGAATAAAGCAAAATACCCGATAAAACGTATTATTGTTTTCACGATTGTATTTCTATTGATCATTTTACTCTACTTTTGGATCGTAAGAAGTCTTAGACCTATTTCAGAGTTAAAAAATAAGATCAAGACCTTTTCAGAAGGTAACCTTGATATTCAATGTAAAAGTGACAGGAATGATGAAATAGGTGAAGTTGCCAATGAATTCGATCATGCTGTTACAACCATACGAGAGCTGATACAATCACGTCAACTCTTTTTGCGTGCCATTATGCATGAGCTGAAAACGCCTATTGCAAAAGGTCGATTGATGAGTGAAATGCTCTCTGACGAAAAAAGTAAAAAACGTATGCACAGTATTTTTGAACGTCTGAATCTACTTATTGATGAGTTTGCAAAAATAGAAAAGATAGCCTCTAAAAACTTTGAACTTCATCTTCACCCATACAAGATGACAGATCTTCTTGAAGCAAGTATTGATATGCTGATGGTTGAAAATCCTGGCAGACTCATCACCACAGAGATAAAAAAAGATTATATTCTTAATGTAGACTTTGAACTTTTTACCCTTGTTGTAAAAAACTTACTTGATAATGCCATCAAATACAGTACAGACAAACATATAACAGTCATTATTGATGAAGACAGAATAGAGATCATCAATAACGGTGAGAAACTCAAAGAACCTTTGGAAAATTATTTTAAACCTTTCCATACGTCAAAAAGTGGTTTAGGTTTAGGAATATATATTGTAAAGAGTATTTTAGATATTCACCACAGAGAGTTTGAATACAGATATGAAGAGGGGAAAAATATATTTGTAGTTATATAAAAAGTTAAACCTTTAAACATAACTGTTTAAAGGTTCAGGGTATTATTCAGATAAAAAAGTTTATATTGTGTCTGACAACATAAATGAAAGTTCCAATGCTTGACTTGCATTCAGTCTTGGATCACATTGTGTATGGTAACGACTGGCAAGACCTTCTGCCGTAATGGCACATGATGTACTACCTGTACATTCAGTAACATCATTCCCTGTCATTTCCAGGTGTATCCCGGCACCAATAGTTCCCATCTCTTTATGTATAGTAAAGAACTGCTCTACTTCAGAAAGAATATTATCAAAATCTCTTGTTTTAAATCCGCTTGAACTCTTTTCTACATTTCCATGCATTGGATCGCAAGACCAGACAACATTTTTACCTTCATCTCTAACGCGTTTAAGAAGTTTAGGAAAATAATGTCTGATTTGACTAGCACCCATACGAACAATAAGATTCAGTCTTCCCTCTTCATTGTCAGGGTTCAATTTATCAATAAGCTCTATGAGTTCATCTTCTTCCATACTTGGTCCAACTTTACAACCAATAGGATTTTGGATCCCTCTAAAATATTCTATATGCGCCTCTGTAAGATCTCTTGTTCTGTCACCGATCCATAACATATGTGCAGAGCAGTCATACCACTCACCTGTATCAGAATCTTGTCTTGTGAGTGCTTCTTCGTAATTTAAAAGCAGTGCTTCATGTGAAGTATACAATGTTGTCTGATGCAATTGTGGCATTATGTCACTGCTTAGTCCGCATGCAGACATAAATTTCATAGAAGAGTCTATCTTGGTACTTAATTCATCATATCTTTTACCAAGCGGGTTGTCTTTAATAAAATCAAGATTCCACTTATGCACTCTGTTGAGATCTGCCAAACCGCCTCTTGCAAATGCACGTAAGAGGTTTAGTGTAGCTGCAGACTGGTTATATGCTTTTAACATATTTTTAGGGTTAGGTATTCTGGCTGTTTCGTTAAATTCAATACCGTTAATTATATCACCACGGTAACTTGGCAACTTAACCCCATTAACCTCTTCAAAATCTGAAGATCTTGGTTTTGCAAATTGTCCGGCAATCCGTCCGACTTTCACTACAGGTTTTCCTGTAGAGTACATTAAAACCATATTCATTTGAAGCATAAGTTTAAACAGGTTCTTTATATTGTCTGCATCAAAGTCAGAAAAACTCTCTGCACAATCTCCACCCTGAAGTAAAAATGCCTCACCTCTTCCAGCCGCTGCCAACTTCTCTTTAAGTTTTCTTGCTTCACCGGCAAAAATAAGCGGAGGGTAAGAACTTAACTCACTTTCCACTTTTTCAAGCAGATCTTTATCCTGATATGTTGGTTGTTGCTTTATTGGGAAATTTCTCCAGCTACTTGGTGTCCAACTCATTGTATATCCTTGCTATGGGCAGAGCCCAAAAAATTAATGCAATGATTATAGCTTAAACTATATGAAAAGAATATATATAAAGGCCTTATACCAAAAATAGTTTAAATTTTTCTATATTTTAGAAAAAAAATATGAAAATAATTACTTTTTCACATTGTGAATAAGCTGTGAATAACTCATATTAAAAAATGAAACCCGTGTTTTAGGGCTTATAATTTTTTTGAATAATTTTCTTATTTTTTAACAATAAAAGTAACAAAGTTTGCCCATTGAAAAACTGTATCGACAGATCTAAATCCTGCATCTTTACACATCTGTATATTTTCTTCTATTGTGAAAGGGATCAGTACATTTTCCAATGCTTCACGTTTTTGTGCAATCTCATATTCGCTGTACCCCTGCTCTTTTTTATAGTCATAATAAACATCAATCAAATCTTTATCTAACTTTTTATCTTCAAAAACAACTTTTTCAGAAAATATAAAAATTCCATCATTATTTAAACCACTGTATAGTTTTTTAATAAGTTCTACACGCTGCATAGGGCGTATGAACTGCAGCGTATAATTAGCTATGATCACATCTTCTTTGCTGTATTCATAAGTCAGCATATCTGCCAATTCAAGTTCTATATTTGCACCAAATGCCTGACACTTCTGCTCTGCTCTGTCTAACATAGCCTGAGAATTGTCTAAACCTTTTAAAATCATTTTACTCTCCATCTTGCTATGCAGATCAAGTAAAAATTTTGCAGTGGAAGAACCCAGATCAAGTACCTTTTTTCCATCATCCTGTTCCGACAATATGAGTGAAATAACCAATTTTCTTACTTCATCATAAAAAGGTACAGAGCGACTTAACATATCATCAAAAACAGAAGCAACAGCTTCATCAAATTCAAATTTCTTTTCTATTTTTTCAGTAAAAACCTTATCTTGCTTCACAACTTTGCCTCATTACATATTTCTGTTATTTTATCATAATTGAATTTATTCATCCCTCACCTATAAAATCCTGCATGATCTTATAATACCTGTCATCTGAAGAAATATCATTATGCCCTCTGTTTGATATTGTAGTAATCTTTAAAAGTTTGGAAGAAAAGGCATCAATAAGTTCCTGCGTTCTCTCTTTTGAGATCACCTTATCATTTTGAGCAATGACTATGAACGTTTTTGCAGAGATATCCTTAGCTCTTGCTGCTGAATCATACTTGTCATGTAAAAGTAAAGCTACCGGATATATAGGATACCTGCCTTTTGCAACATTGACAATACTGTCAAAAGGAGTAATAAGCGCCAGTTTTGATACTTCTCTGTGTGCAGCGACATAGGTTGCAATAGCTGTCCCTAGACTACGGCCTCCTATAGAAATGCGGTCATGTTTCTTTTTGATCCTGTCATAGAGTTTTAATGCATCACTGTAGAGTCCTTCTTCTGTAGCTTCTCCTGTACTGGCTCCATACCCTCTGTAATCCATCAGATATACAGTAAAGTCAGGGAATTGACCTGCAATATAATCACTGCTGTCTGCCATAGATTCTGCATTACCTCCAAAATATAAAATAGCATTTTTATGTCCTTCATTCAACACAATGATATTTATTTTCTCATTCTCATTTTTCAATACCAGTGTATTGTATCCGGAAGACAGGTTTTGAGTAGGATAATAGAGAAAAGTTCTCTGCTGCAGGTATAAAAATGTACCTGCTCCAATGTAAACAATGAATAATAAAATACCCATACGTATAAATAATTTTTTCATATTACAATTTTATCATAAAATAAACTAATAATTCCTCACTTCTAATACTTTAAATATATTCTATTGAGAAATAAAAAATATAAAATAGGCTACACATAAGAAAAAATGCCTATAATTATATTAAAAAAAATTATAAATAATGTTAATGGATAGGGATGGAACAACTTACTGTATTGGTCGTAGATGATGATAGAATAACAACTTCCATACTCTCTCGTATGCTTGATTCTTATGCTGACAATGTTATTGCAGCATCAGATGGTATAGAAGGACTTGCATTATTTAAAGAACATAAACCGGAAATTGTACTTTCTGATATCAATATGCCACGAATGGGTGGACTTGAGATGGTTGAACAGATACGTAAACTCGATGATCAGGTTAAAATAGCCATTTTTACAAACTTCGAAAACCGGGATACTCTTTTAAAAGCCATCCAATACGGGGTAAATCAATTCTTTTCCAAACCATTTGAAGCAAAACATTTTGCACAGGTCATACAACCCTTATGTGATGACGCAAGAGAGAAAAAACGTATACGTGCAGAACTCAACAGACAACAAAATATTTTACATGCTATCAATGAAATGTCTCACAGTTTTCTTCAACAGACAGATTGGACAAGTGCCCTGTATCAAGAACTGCTACTGCTAAAACAAGCTGCTGAAACTTCTGCTGTTTTTATTTATAAAAACAATGAAGATTGCCTGTCAGCACAACAACTTCTCACTATTAATGATAATCCTAAAGCAAGATGGAAAAAGAAGATCCACTATAAAAAGAATTATCTTATGCGTTGGAAAAAAGACCTTGAAAAAGGTTTGGCAGTTAATGGATGTATTAAAGATTACGATCAGGCAAAAAAGAGATTACTGAAAGCATTCTACATTGATTCATTATTGATCTTACCTATTTTTGTACATAACGAATGGTGGGGTTTTCTGGGCATTGGAAATAATAATAAACAAGCACTGATTGACACTGATGTGGAAATGCTCAGTACAGTCTCTTCCATTATCGGATCAGCTATCAACAACAATCGGAATCTCAAATCACTGGAAATGTCTTCAGCTGTCTTTGAACATACGATGGATGGTGTCCTGATAACCAATTCAGAAAACCGTATTGTCCATGTGAATGACTCCTTCGTTGACATCACAGGATACAAAGTATCAGATGTAGTGGGGAAAGATCCAAAACTCCTAAAATCCGGCACACATGATAAATACTTTTATGATCAAATGTGGGAAAAACTAAATGTAAATGGATACTGGCAAGGTGAGATCACCAATCGTAAAAAGAATGGTGAAATATATATTGAATGGCTTTCTGTGAATGCTATTAAAGATAAATATGGAAATATTGAAAATTTTATCGGTATATTTTCTGATGTTACACATCAACGTAAAGATGCTCAGGATCATGCTTATCTGGCAACACATGATCCACTCACGGGTCTTTCAAACAGGCTGCTGCTGAATGACCGTCTTGAACATGCCATCAATCATGCAGATCGTTTCGATAAATGTGTAGCTGCAGTATTTTGTGACTTGGATAACTTCAAACCGATCAATGACATCTATGGACACTCAACCGGTGATGAAATTTTAAAAAATGTAGCAGATGCAATGAAAGACATACTAAGAAAAGAAGATACTATATGTCGTTTTGGAGGTGATGAGTTTGTAATTTTAGTTGAAGAACTTGAAAGCTTCACATATCTTGAAAAAGTATTAAAAAAAGTAAGTGATATTTCAACTAAACCATTCAATATAGAAGGAGTAGACCATTCTGTTGGGATGAGTATCGGTACTGCCATTTATCCAAATGATGCAAACTCTGCTGAAGATCTGTTAAAATGTGCTGATGAAGCTATGTATCGTGCAAAAAACTCTGGGAAAAATAAAATTTCATTCTTCCAAAATGATCCATTGATATATGCAAGTAATAGAGCATTTTTAAATAATTTAGTTCATAATTAATTTTTTTGCTTCTGTAATATCTTCTTTTATTTGGATACGCAGATCATCTAAGCTATTAAACTTCTTATTTTCACGTATTAACGAAATAAACTCAAGCCATATTTTACCATTTACAATTCCAATATCTTCATCCAAAATATGTGTTTCTACTGCAAAACTTCCATCTGTGGTCACTCGGTGACCCAGAAAACTCACAGAATTTAGCCACTTATCCCCGATCTTGGTTCGTGTAGCGTAGACACCTTCCAAAGGAAGCTGATAATGATCTACAAAAAGATTTAGTGTGGGAACAAGTTCTTTTTTACCAAGCCCCTGTCCAGTGATTACCTCTCCATCTATAGTATATTTTCTGCCCAGTAGTTTATTGGCCATTACAACATTCCCTTCACGTAAATATGCTTTGATCGTACGGGAATGTACCGGTATTCCTTCTATACTTACCTCATCAACTACAAATACATCTTTATCACACAACGATTGAAGCATCTCTGCATTGCCGGCTTTGCCTTTTCCAAAATGAAAGTCATATCCCACAACTATCTTTTCCAGAGAAGGAAAATCAATTTTCAATTTATTTACAAATGCTTCCGGACTGAGTGATTTCACTTTATCAAAATGGTAAAAACAGCACAATTTATCGGTATAGTATGAACGTTTATATCCTGGTGTCAAATACCCACCATTTCGCTCTATGATCACAAGTGCATCCACTTTGTCTATCAGTGTTTTATGTGCAATATGTAAACCGTCAAAAGAACCTATAGCAATAGATTTTATATTATTTTTAAATTCCAAATTTTTTCCTTGGGGACACAACACCCTACATCTTCACAAAGTGAAAAAGATATTCTTGATTACCCTCTTTACCTGTCACTTTGGACTCTGATTGATACTTCTCTTCCCAACCTAAGCTCAATGCCTCAGCTTCAAAAGCCTCTTTACGTCTATCAATGGCATCTAAGTCTTGCACCACACCCTTAGAGTCACGCTTTACATCTTTACCAACTTCAAACTGTGGTTTATAAAGTATGACAATATCCGTACCTTCTTTTGCAAGCCTATTAATATCATTCATAATTTGTAATATCGAGATAAATGAAACATCACAAGTAATGAGCTCAAAAGTTTCATCACTATGAAAATCACGAATATCTGTCTCTTCATGCAAAGAGAGTTTTTCATTTTTTCTTAGTGAGATATGAAGTTGATTGCTTCCTACATCCACACAATCAAGTGAAGCCACTCCATTTTCAAGTACGATCTGGGCAAATCCTCCTGTGCTGGAACCAATATCTAAAGCTTTTTTATCAGAAAAGTCCATAGAGTATTCAGCTAAAAAATTCTCCAGTTTACGAGCAGCACGACTAACATAAAACTTTTCATCAGCAACTTCAACAAGCGAATTTTCATCTATCTTTGCAGAAGCTTTAGGTTTTTTCCCATCTACTGTCACATGCCCTGCTTTTATCGCATCATGCGCACGATTACGGCTCTCAAAGTAACCTTCTTCTACCAAATATTTATCTAGTCTCATTTATTTTGCCTTTTGTAATATATCATGTAAATTTGCAGGAGCGATATATGCTATTGTTCGACCATCTTTATAGTTAGCAAGAATTTTATATTTTACTAATTCATTCAAGTATTTTCTAGCAGTTGTTGGAGCAATATCATAATCAACAGAAATTTCAAGACCATTAAATACCCTACCAGGATTTTTAATTGCTTTTTTAATAATATCTTTTTGAACAAAATTTAATTGCTCATTCAAATATGAATCTTTTAGTATATTTGTAATCTCTTCATATTCTAAACTTTTCTTTTGTAAATACTCCAATAAATCATCTATTGCTCTTAATATAATATCTACTTGGTAATATATAAAATAAGTTAAATCATTATCATCCACCTCACTATATAAATAAGACATACTATACTTCTTTGGTGCCTCTTTTAAAAATTTACTTATCGAAATATATTCAAAATAATCAAATCCATTTTTCAACATGAACCAATAAAATAATGCTCTTGCAGTTCTACCATTTCCATCTGCAAATGGGTGTTCATAAGCAATCATAAAATGTAAAATAATTGCTTTAACGACCGGATGAATAAATATACTATCATTTTCACCTGTATGCTTTGCATTAGCAAAACTGCATAATTCTTGTAATCTTTGTGGTAATACAGGGAATAAAGGTGGCTGATGTAGAATATTATCATCCATATCCATTATAACTATATCATTGGTTGTTCTAAGTTCACCTGCTATATTACCATTGTCATGTGTCTTATTTGTCGCTATTTTATGTAAATTTAAAATCATATCTACAGATAGTTCATTATCCTTGATACGCTGTATCTCTTTCATAAGGAAATAGTTATTAACAATCATCTGCTCGTCTTGTGTTTTTGGTTTTTTATCTGACACAAGTATTTCTTTTGCCACTTTTCTTGTAGTAGATGCACCTTCTAATTGTGAACTACTAATAGCTTCTTCCATAACCAATGAAGATATTAAGTATTGATTTTTAATTGAATTATGAGGGATAATCCCTTGACCTGCTAAATTAGAAATTTTAAATAATTTAGCTTGAAGTGTATCAGGCATACAAAAATAAAAAGGCTTATCTGTTTTATCAAATAATGAAATAGTTTTTAACTTATTGCTTCTTGCCCATTTTGTAGCAAACCATGCTTTTTCTATATCATCATTTTTATTTACTCGCCATTTTAATTGATCCCAATAAAGATATTTCCCTTGACTATCAACTTCTTTATAACGCATGATATATTCCATATCAAATAATTCACTCGAGAATATATTATCTTCATAGATAAATGGTGGTTTCTCAATAATATTTTTAGCCATATTGATCCTATAAACCATTTTTTTTAATTTGGTTTATAATATCATGTAAATGCTTCAAGTTACGTGTATACAAAGTATACAATGATGTATATTTTGACTTTTAGATAATTTAATGATGTAAAATATTATATTAAACCATCTCTCTCATCTCATCCTCAGTAAGCGTACTCACACCCAAACTTTCAGCCTTGGTCAACTTAGATCCTGCGTCATCTCCATATACAACAAAGTCAGTCTTTTTACTCACAGAACCACTCACTTTTGCCCCAAGCTTTTCAAGCATCTCTTTCACTACTCCACGACTTACAGACATAGACCCTGTCAGTACCACAGTTTTATCTTTAAATGGATTCTCCACTGCTTCTACCTTCTCTTCTACTGTAGGCTGAATATCTTCAAAAAGTTTCAGAACAAAATCATAATTGACACGCATAAACTCCAGAAGAGAGTTGGCCATCTCTTCACCTATGCCGTCTATGGCTACAAGCTCTTCAAGCTTTGCATTTACAATGCCAAGTCCAAACTCTAAAGCCAGTGATTTACTTGCCACTTCTCCAATATGCTCTATACCCATGGCAGCGAGTAGTCTGTAGAGGGGGACACCTTTTGTAGCCGCTATTGCTTCTAAAAGTTTGTTGATACGTTTCTCTTTGAAACCTTCCATCCCTTCAAGATCTTCAAATTTTAAATGATAGAGTCCCAGAATATCTTTTATCTTCTCTTCTTTTACCAATATCTCAACGATCTTGGAACCCAATCCATCAATGTTCATACACCCTTTTTTTGCAAAATGGATAATGGAGTTTATGACCCTGTCAGGACAGTCCATATTTTGACACTTGATAAGTGTCCCTTCATCCAATACTTCGCTATGACAGGTAGGACATTCTGTAGGTCTTTCTATTGCCACTTCTGAACCATCTCGTCTATCTGTCAAAACTTTTGTAATTTTAGGAATGACATCACCAGAGCGTATGAGTATGACTGAGTCACCTATTTTCAACCCTTTTCGTTCTATCTCATCAAAATTATGCAGTGTCGCACGTGCTATGATGGCACCTTCTACCTCTACCGGTTCCACTTCCGCCACAGGCGTGATGACACCTGTTCTACCTACCTGCAGGGTAATGGCATTGACTTTAGTGACTTTCTCTACTGCTGGGAATTTGTAGGCACACATCCACTTAGGGACTTTAACGGTATATCCCAAATCTTCCTGCAAACTTACCTCATCTACTTTAATGACCATTCCATCCATCATTACGGGTATCTCATCACGTAAAGCAATCAGCTTGTAATAAAAAGCTTCTATCTCTTCAATACTGTTACACTCTTGAACATAAGGAGGTTCTAAAAATCCCTGATCATAGATGAAATTCATTTTTTTA
>Ga0190303_1001238_pt1 | contig 10341 bp, 7 predicted proteins | sample 48700701_MG_FD_161672 | JGI IMG/M metagenome (GOLD analysis project Ga0190303, IMG submission 161672) | Hydrothermal vent sediment bacterial communities from Southern Trench, Guaymas Basin, Mexico - 4870-07-0-1_MG | ecosystem: Environmental > Aquatic > Marine > Hydrothermal vents > Sediment ...
TGCTACTGTTCTCTCCCCAATATGGGCTGACCCTGAAATTTGTTTACCTGGTGAAAATCCTCTTGAATGCGAAATAAGAGTACATAATCCAAGCATGATTATTATCAGCTTAGAAGTTTGGTGGAAAGGCCGTACGCCTGAGCGCTATGAGCAATATATGCGAAAAATTATTGAATATTCTATCTCTGAAGGTGTTCTTCCAATTCTCTCAACAAAAGCTGACAATGTTGAAGGTGACCACAGTATTAATTTAGCAACAGCCAAACTTGCTTATGAATATGATATTCCCTTGTGGAATTTTTGGCTGGCAGCTCAAGCACTTCCTTATCAGGGAATTGATCCTGAACGAGATGGATTCCATATTACCGTAAGTGCCTGGAATGAACGAAGCTACACAGCATTAAAAACCATAGATTCATTATTGCGCGATTTTAAATTTAATGGCGATGGAACCAGCGGGCATGAAATTGAGCTTACGCCTAAACCCAATAACAGTTTATCAGACCCAAAAATTGTTTTTGATCACGATTTTTCACAAATGATTACAAGTGACTATGGGCAGGTTGGAAAAGTTTTATTTGAACTGGCGATCAATCAACAGGGGGAAATCACTCCCGTTGGTATTTATTCGTTGAGTTACAATGAAAAATTGCTATCTCGTATTATGGAACCGGGTTACTCACTGTTTGACACCCGGAGCGGCAAATTACTAAGCGGCAACGAAAACGAACTGGTCATTGCTGATGCTAATGGCAACATATTGAAAACTATATCCGTTCAATTAGTTAATAATGCATTCTGGATAAATAATGAGATGATTGTTTACTCCGTTCTTACTGATGGATTGATGTTGGATGTTTGGGTCTATAACCCCGAAAAGGATGAATCCTTTCAAGTATTAAAAGAAATATCCATCAATTCAATTAGTAAAGGCCCTGGTAATTCGATTTTTTATGGCATAGAAACCGACTGCAATTCAACAAATAAATGCAATAACCAACCATTTATTACACAATATGACCCAGTAAGTGGCAGTTCTATAATCATTGGGAACGTAGCAGATCCTGTTGGGAGTTTTAATGATGAATGGATTGCTTTTTTAGTCCCACAAGAAAACATCGAGGATCTTTTCTTCCAGTCTGTCGATCGTCCTGAAAATAGGCAATATATTGGTCTCTATGGAAATGTCCATCTTACGCAATCCTGGTCTCCTGTAGATAATAAACTTGCTGTTATACGAATGCTTCGAAGCGATTATTTCGGCAAATCTAACGAACTTTTGCATTATGTAATCACTACTAACGGCTGGATCGCACAAGAATATCCCTCGATGAAAGGTCTAAATCCACAAATTACCTGGTCACCAGATGGAAAAGCAATAATTACAACAGCCACATCAATTCGTGACAACCCTGAAGAGGATGCGGCTTACGAAATAATGATTCGGGTTTTAAATTTAACTGATGGTAAAATTCAAGAAATTAATGAATCTCTTAATCTCAAGTCAAATGAATTTATCGTTGTAACGAAGCTATTCTGGATTGAATAACATGGTGGAGAAATTATGAATAAAAATGATATTAGAAAGTCGTTGAGCCAAAAAATCGCAACTGAATTACTAAACCAACCTGATCGAGACATATCAGCAAATGAACCGTTGATTTCCAACGGGTTGATAGACTCCTTCAGTCTTGTAGATCTTTCTATATTGGTTGAAGATAATTATGGTGTTTTAATTGATGACTCTGAATTAAATGTAGATACATTCGATACACTCGAAAAACTTTCTGAAATCATTGCGGAAAGAATGGCATAAACAAAGACTCGCACATACCATCCATAACCTGGCGGTTTGAATCATTCATAAAACCGCCAGGTTTTTAATTTGATTTATAATTAGGATTATGAGAGAAAATGACAAAGGAATTAAAAAACCAATACATCTTGGAAATGGCGTTGACATAGCCTTTTTATTAGTAGTCCTTGCGGCTTACTTTGCCATTTTTAGTTCATTACCAACGGTTACAATATCTCAGTTAATAGCAATGAATGTGCTTGGAATTTCCTACCTCTTGATGGGCATTTATGGCTATAAGTATATTTTGGACACTGATAATCGATTGATACAATTTGGCTACTTTACGATCCAATTAATTCTCGGGGGTTTAATAATCTATTTAGGAAGTACTCCAGAAAGTGAAGTAAGCCTTAATTCGCTTTTATTATTACCGTTAGCTGTCCAAAGTGTAATAATGCTGCCTCAAGCGGGAATGCTGGCAGTAAATGCTATTATCTTATTATTATATTCCGTTTCCAATATAAAATATTCTGGTTCATTATCAGAATTAATGAATAGCCTGCCGGTCTTTTTTATTGGTCAAATTTTCATTGTTTTTTTTACTCAGATTGCTGTAACCGAGCAAAACTCCCGAGAAGAGATCAACCGGCTGGTATTCGAACTGGAAAAAGCAAATCAACATTTGAAAGAGTATGCTTTGCAAGTGGAAGAATTGGCCGTAACCCGAGAGCGTAATCGATTGGCACGGGAAATACATGATGGATTAGGACATTACCTTACATCTATTTTTATGCAGGTTCAGGCAGCTCGAGCAACGTTAAATATTGATCCCGAAAAGTCCGCTGATTTACTTGAAAAAGCTCAAAGCCTTTCCCAGAAGGCCTTAACGGATGTCAGAAATAGCGTTTCAACGTTACGTTCTCCGTTGTTAGAAAACATATCTCTACCAGTTGCATTAGAGCAATTGATTGAACAAAGTCAATTTAATGGGATTCACGTGGAATTTAATGTTCTGGGAGAGGTTCGCCACATATCAGCACGTGGAACATGGACTATATATCGTACCTTGCAGGAAGGAATACATAATACGGTCAAATATTCAATGGCAAACCAACTTGAAATCATTCTTGATTATCGAGATTTGGAAATGGTTTCGCTGATAATTAATGATGATGGTGTAGGAACAAATAATTTGAATGGGGGTTTTGGAATTATTGGAATAAAAGAGCGTGTGAAATTGTTAGAAGGTCATTGTAAATTTACATCATCAGAAGGAAATGGGTTTTCAATTCAGATAGGAATTCCAGGATGAATAAAAAAAAGATTCGCTTATTACTCGTTGACGACCAAGCTTTATTTCGTGAAGGACTAAAAACATTACTGTCTGTTAATGAGGATTTTGATATTGTCGCTGAGGCTCAAAATGGAGAAGAAGCAGTTCGCCTGGCAGTTCAAGAACAACCAGACGTGGTATTAATGGATGTTCGAATGCCTGTTCTGGATGGTGTTTCAGCGACCAAAAGAATCAGGACTACTCTGTCTGATCAGAATATTGCCAGAGTCATTATTCTAACAACATTCGACGACGATGAAGCTGTTTTCGATGGTTTAAGAGCCGGAGCTATGGGTTATCTCTTAAAAGATGTGTCCTCAGAAAAATTATTTGAGGCAATTTACACAACATCGCGTGGAGAGAGTTTTTTGCAGCCTTCAATTACTTCTAAATTGCTGGCTGAATTTTCACGGCTCCCAAAAGCTAAAAGCAAATCGGAGAATATGATGGAGGTTCCATTATCAAATCGAGAGATGGAGATTCTTAAAATAATTGCAACCGGTGCCAGCAACCGTGAAATAGCAGATACCCTTCTGATTGCCGAAGGCACTGTAAAGAATCATGTAAGTTCGATACTTGGGAAAATGAACGCTAGAGATCGAATGCAAGCAGTGATCAAAGGGCAGCAAATGGGAATCCTTTGATTGTTCTGAATGGGCACAAACAAATCAGAAATATGACCAGAGGGATATTGAATAATTATTGTAATCTGGTAAATTTAGGATTGAGAAATCCAAATAACTAAAGGACCAAATCCAATAATGCCAAGAGAAGTGGTTTCAAACAGTAAAAGAAATGACAGGTTAACTTTTATTGGAATTAGCCTTATTGTAGTTGGTTTTTTATTGTTCCTTGATTCACTCCTTACTTCAAGTGTAATCCTTTACATTATTTTTTGTTGTCTTTGTGTCATTAGTATTATTTTTGGATTAAAGAAAAAAAGATTCCTGCCTTTAATGGGCGGGGTAATTGTATTTTTTAGCGGGATTTCTTTTTTCTTTGGCTTTTCAAAATTCATCCAGCTTGATACCAGTGTTCGGATTGGCCTCGCCTTTCTCTCGTTTGGAATCTCCTGGTTAATCTTATTTATCATTTCAGCATTATTTCTAAAAATCGTGAAATTCTGGCTTCTTCTACCCGGCATGTCCATTGCCGCGCTTGGTCTGACTTTCGCTTATTCCAGCACTTCGTTTTTAGACATAATGGTAACCGTAACTTGTTCTTTAAGTTTAAGTTTACTAATTTGGGGCTTTTACAGAAAAAGCATCGGTTTAATTATTCCTTCTTGCCTGATTGGCAGTTCAGGTTTAGGGGTATTCATTGCATGGAGATCAACCATAGAAGAAATTCATCCATTGGCACGAGTGGGAATAATGTTAGTGATTTTTGCATTGGGCTGGGGATTAATCACAGTATTTTCAAGAAGAGTGACTTCGGAATTCATGTGGTGGCCCTTGATTCCTGCCTGTGTTATCGGCGTTACAGGATTGGGTCTTTATATTGGCGGCAACCAATCTGGAGCAAGAAAATTTATTGGTAATACAGGCTCTATAACCCTAATCATATTTGGCCTATATATACTTCTATTACGAAGAGGATTTACCAAATAATAAAGGGTATATTAAGACAAGTAGGCAAATATTTGGCCCTCTGAATGATTCGAATCGAGAGCAGATAACATTTCACTATTTCTGAATCGTATTTAATTTCTGCCATACAATTGGTTTAACGCAATTCTTGTGGCTTGAGGATTGTCACTGAGAATAGCATCAACTCCCAGTCGCTTATAGAATGGAAGTCGCTGATCAGGATTAGTATCGAGAGGGCAAAAGAGTTGATTTCGTTTATGACTGGCCCTGATAATTCCAGGATTAATATACACAAATGGATAGAAAACGCCGAAAACATCAACACCTGAAGGTGGCACAAGTCTGGCTATTGAGATTAAACCGACTGGTATTTCATTGGATATTTGTTTGATTGTTTTTAAATGCTGAATATCAAAAGACAGAATCAAGACTCTATTCAGCATATCTCTATTAAATAAACAGTCAACTAGTTTCTCAGCTGTATTCAAAGTTCTAAACACGTCAGGTTTAAGCTCAAGCGCCAAAACCATATCTTCTGGTAAAACATCAATAGTTTCAGGGAGGTTGGGAATGGTTTCTCTTTTACGATAGGTGGAATGATAGGATGAGGCATTGAATTCTTTAATCTCTCCCAAAGTCATTTCTGCAATTTTACCAGTACCATCCGTTGTTCGATCCACACTCGCGTCATGGATACAGATAAAATGCCCGTCTTCACTGAGATGAAGATCTGTTTCAATTATGTCTGCTCCATCTTGTACAGCCTGTAGAAATGAAGTGAGGGTGTTTTCAGGACAGAGGACATTATTCCCTCGATGAGCCATCAAATACGGTTTCGTTTTGTTTGGAATATTAAGTTTCATATTATGATTTTGGTGCTACTCCTATAATTCGATCTGACCCAAATAATGACCCTCTTGATCCGAATTTATTATTTAAATTGATACCAGTAGCAGTGCGAGAAGCATTAGGGATGTCATTGCTGTTAAGACGAATCCGTTTATTTTTGGAGGAATAGATATCGACAGAAGATTTCCCATCACAAACAAGGAAATCTATTACAAAACCCGTTTTCTCCGTCACTCGCCATGCCTGAACCCCCTGACTTCCACGGCCCTTTGAAGCAAATTCTGTAAGGTTGACTTGCTTTATAAATCCATTTTCAGAAAGAATAATCGCAGTGCCGGCAATCCATAATGCAGGTTCAACAATGCTGCCACCAATAAGAATGTCATCTAACATCTTAATACCAATGACACCCTTTGCATTGGGGGAGGCCTGTGGATTAATTTGAGATGATCTAATTCTAAGCACCCTGGGGGACGTTTCTTCACTGCCCCCGGTACAAATCATGATATCAGCTTCATTAGTGCCAACACCACCAAACAACACTTCATCATATTCATCTTGCAGGCCAATCATTGGAGACCAGGTTGATTCATATCTGGAATTCAGCACATCGCTGATATTGATTCTTTTTACCATTCCAGAAGTTGTAACCAGCATCAAATAATCACCATCACTGGCCAAAGAGAGACCTACAATGAATTCATTATCTTGCAACAGGAAATCAGAGAAACTTGTTGATTGTGGTATCCGGCCAATATTACCATGCCATACTCTTCCTTTGGAGCTGACAAATATAGCCGTATCTTCCGGTTGAGCATATAACTTTCTTTTTAATATTTCCACAGCCCTGGTGGTTGGTTTCCTGGGAGGAACGTTGTCGCGATACCCTTTTGCAGCGACACGTTGAATTTCATCCTGCGTAACAATTACAAACTGGCTTTCTTTAGGTGTTACCAGATCAGAAACTGTAATTTGTGCGTTATGTCCTTCTTCTGATTGTATGATGACAGTTCTTCGTGGGGTGCCATAGTGATTTTTCACATCTTCGGTTTCTGAAATAATAATTTCCAGGCGCTTTTTCTTTGATTTCAAAATATCTTTGAGCTCTCTGATTAATGCCCGCAACTCTTTTCCTTCTTCAATTAGCTTTTTACGTTCGAGAGACGCAAGACGACGTAAAGGCATATCTAATATCGCCTGAGCTTGAATCTTAGAAATAGAAAGTTGCTTAATCAAATTTTTGCGTGCAGTATCCGTTGTTCGTGAACTTCGAATAATTTGCACAACTTCATCGATCATTGATAAGGCTTTTAATAACCCATCTACAATGTGTAATCTGGCATCTGCTTTAGCAAAATCAAATTTGCTCCTTCTAGTAATGATTTCAAGACGATGTTGAATAAATTGGTCTAGAAAATCTTTCAGTGTTAAGTAACGTGGTTCGTGGTAGGTATCCCCATCCTCATTCTTCTCACGAACAAGTGCCAGAGCATTATGCGACAAACTCGATCTCATTTGGGTATGCGTGAGTAAAAGATCCATCACTTCTGCAGGATCTGCATTTCTCCCAACCTCAAAAACAACACGCATACCGGTGAAATCAGATTCATCACGTGCATCTGTTAATCCCGGGAATTTCTCTTTGTTTGCGGCAATACGTAGAAGAACTGTATTCTTTTGCACCTGATAGGGCAACTGATTCACAATGATTTCAGATTTTCCACTACCAATATCCTTTATATCAGCTCTGGCCTGACAGACCATAGTGGATTTTCCGGTTTCGTAGGCTGTCTTTATTACGTCTTGCTTTTCCCCTTTTGAGTCTGTCCGGTAGCGGTACAATAGGCCACCTGTAGGGAGATCAGGTCCCTGAATAAATTCGAGTAAATCACTAATTTGAATTCTGCTCTTTTTATTCCAATTATTTGCCATGTAAATCACAGCATCACATACTTCTCCCAGGTTATGAGGAAGAATTGATGTTGACATTCCCACTGCAATTCCAGAGCTGCCATTCACAAGCAGGTTCGGAAACTTTGTAGGAAGGACAACGGGTTCTTTCAATGTATCATCAAAATTTGGGCGCCAATCGACAGTATCTTTTTCTAAATCCTCAAGCATTGCCTCACCCAGGTGAGCCAATCTGGCTTCCGTATAGCGCATGGCTGCCGCAGAATCGCCATCAATTGAACCAAAGTTCCCCTGACCATCTATTAGTGGCTCTGACATAGAAAAATCCTGCGCCATGCGGACCAAAGTACCATAAATGCTTTGATCACCATGAGGGTGATATTTGCCCATCACCTCACCTACAATACGAGCAGATTTTTTATGCGGACCTTTTGAATTTATGCGCATGTCGTGCATAGCATAGAGTATACGCCGCTGTACAGGTTTTAAACCATCTCTTGCATCCGGTAGTGATCGATCTAAAATGGTCAATACTGCATATCGATGATATGCTTTTTCAAGAAATTCATCGAGCGGCTGAACAGGTAATTCGTTTTGTTGATTCTCTATTAATTGCTCCTTCTCCATTTTCATTCCTCTTCATTCCAATTCGTATTCATCAACCATTTCTTACGAGGTGCGACATTCGACCCCATTAATTTTTCAACAAGCGTCCGTGTACGACGCACGTCATTAATCACCATGCGGATGTCTTGTCGTGCAAATTGATCAAGGGTGAGACCAACATCTAACTTTTTTTTATTTTGCCTCTTCCCGTTCTTTTGAACAGACTCTGGCAACAAGAAGACGGTTTCCCGTAATTGTTCTGGATTCATCTCTCCCAGACCCTTATAACGCTGCAATTGCACATTAGTCTGTCCCCAATTCTTCGTGATTGACATGCGTTCTTCCTCAGAATAAGCATATACAGATTTCTTTGTTTTACGATTTTTTACAAGGTAGAGTGGTGGCCGGGCAATGAAGAATTTACCTTCTTCAATGACTGCTCGCATTGTGCGGTAGAAAAGTGTCGCTAACAAAGTAGCAATATGGGATCCGTCTACATCTGCATCAACCAGAACAACTGCACGCCCATAACGCATGTTCGCAATGTTACAGTCACGCCCAACTCCAACGCCTAATGCGGCGACAATTGCAGCAATTTCCCTGTTTTTCAGGATACCATTTAAGTTCATTTTTTCTACATTAGGAATTTTTCCTCTTAAAGGCAAGATAGCATGGTAACGAGAATCGCGAGCTTGTTTACAGGAACCTCCTGCCGAATCACCTTCGACCATATAAAGTGCTGTATGTTCAATCGGCACAACCGGCCGGCCAGCACGTCGTTGAATATCTGCCAGTTTCCCAAGAACGAATTCACCCGCATCCATAGCGGATTTGTTGATCATTAATTTCCTGACTTGAGAAGCTGCCTCTCTTCCACGTGCTGCGGCTAAAGCCTGGTTGATAATTATTTTACCAATAGCTGTATTTTTCTCAAAATAGTCAAGAAGTGAGTTATAGGTAGTAGAAAATACCGGGCCATGAACTTCAGGACTCGCTAAACTTTCTTTTGTCTGAGAAAGAAATTGGGGGGTATTGGTCATTGTTATTTTTACAACAGCTGTAAGACCCAACAAAGCGTCATCTCCACGGAAATCTTGATTTTTCTTCAAGAGTTTTTTGTTTGATGCAAATTGCTTGGTTGCTTTAGTAAGAGCACCCTTAAAAGCTGAGACATGTGTCCCGCCTAATGGGGTTGGAATTGAATTCACAAAGCTGTAGATTTGTGTTTCTTCTTCCGCATACTGAAATGCAATTTCGGTTTCAATTTCAGCAGCGACTCCTTCAACTTCCAGATTTATGATTTCAGAAAATGAAACCGGCTTATGAAGGGTTTTTAAGCCTTCATTGAGATATTCAATATAATCAATCAAACCTTTTTTTGAAAAATATATCTCTTTGCGATTAGGTTTGCTCTGGAAATCTTCAAATTCAATTGTAACTCCGGGATACAGATGTGCTATTTGACGGAACCGACTATCAAGACGATCAAAGCTCCATGGAACATGTATATTTGGTTGAGGCCATACCATATCTCTAGTAAACCACTCTCGATTAGGCCGAAATCTTGTAATAGTTCCTGTCCCTAAATTGGGAATCGCTTCAATCTTAACTTTTTTTTCATTTTTTATAAGAGCTGATGCAATTCCCTTTTTGAGAATGTTAATCCTTGTGTTTGCATTGATTTCACCTACTGACTTATCTGTTGCATCATAAATCTCAACTTCTGAGACCGGGATTCCGCCATTTTCAAACCGCTGTCGAAAGATCAAACCATACCGATGAACTTCTACCTCAAGAAATTCAGAATAAGCATTTGTACATTTCAGGCCGATTCCATGAAGGCCCCCAGAGGAAGAATAAGCTGAATCTTTACCACCGAATTTACCACCTGCATGAGGTTTAACATGAACCTGTGTCAGAACACTCATATTGCTTTCTGAACGCCATTCAATTGGCATGCCACGGCCATCATCTTCAATTTTTATCGCCCCATCAGCCTCTATCGTGATAGAAATTTTTGTGGCATCACCGACGGTGCATTCATCTACAGAATTATCGAGGACTTCTAAAAGAATATGATGCAAGCCATGTACATTATTATTACCAATATACATGCCGGGACGCCGTCGAACTGCCTCTAAAAATTCGAGCTCAATAATTTGATCTGCGTTATATCTTGTCATGCAACCTCATTTGATTCATAGTAATTTACTCGTTGTTGTAAACAATGAGCTTCCAGCATTCTAGATTTTGAT
>Ga0190303_1001239_pt1 | contig 10323 bp, 10 predicted proteins | sample 48700701_MG_FD_161672 | JGI IMG/M metagenome (GOLD analysis project Ga0190303, IMG submission 161672) | Hydrothermal vent sediment bacterial communities from Southern Trench, Guaymas Basin, Mexico - 4870-07-0-1_MG | ecosystem: Environmental > Aquatic > Marine > Hydrothermal vents > Sediment ...
ATCTTGTTCCATCAGTATATTTATATAATTTTGCTCCATTTAATGTTTCTAATGGTTCTTTTACTATGTAATTATCAGTAAAGAACTTTAACCCAAATACATATAACCCTACATAATATGACAATACATTTAATTGATATGTAAGTTGTGCATTAGTCATAGGGTCTTTATTCCAAACAAGTGGGTGTTCAAATGGTTCATTTTGATAATAGTTTCCACAAGTGAAATAAACATTATTATTGAAAATGGTTGGAAAAGTAGATATATTTTTTTCAATTAACGGATAAGTTGGATAATCAGCATTATCAAATTCTAAATCTTGTAAAATAGCGAAACCAAATCTTGTAAATCTACCTTTCTTATCAGTATATCTTACTGCATCATTGTAATAATTTCCGCTTTCCTCTACAAGTCCATCTCCTGCTATTTGATTATCTTTAAACCCTAATGTGAATACAAAACCACCTTTCACACCTCTTGAAGTTAATGGAGATACTATAAATCTTCTATTTCCGCCACTATCCTCAGGGTTGATATTTAACATTCCATCAGTTCTTACCAATGCTACTGTTGCACTTGGTTTACTAGGCATTCCAAAATCATTACCTAATAATATACTTACTATTCTTCTAACAGTTCTATCATTATTATAAATCTTTGTGTCTTGTTCTTGCACTCCACTATTAGTATCATTAGGAGGTAACGCTATTAAATAATCTCCATAATGTTCGTGTCTATCTAAAGTTGTTTTAGCAAAGTTATCAAACGGTCTATATTTTTGATTTACGAAAGTCGCTTGTTGAATACGGTTATGATATTTGATTATGTGATAAGTTGCTAAAGCGTAATCGTTATACCATTGAGCATCAATTTGAGTAACTGTAAAGTGTTCAGTATTTCTTTGCCCTATTTCGTAAAACTCACTTAATTTTAAATGTTTCTTTTGAAAACTAAATGTTCTATTTCCAGTTCTTTGTAAATCTCCATAGCCCTTTCTACTTTGTCTTACGATATTAACAAGTGCTTGCTCTTGATTTTGTCGCATTTCACTATAAAACGATACTTGCGCTAAATCTTCTTTATCTTGTTTCATTACTAATCTTTCATCAGTAATATATTCTATTCTAAATCGCCAATCTTGATAGTGAGCAGTTGTAGGTTTTGTTATAATAACACTCAAAAGATGGTCAGTTGTTCCATACGGTAATACTGGTGCTGGAGAATTAAGCATAATATGTTCATAAACAGCCATTTCAACTACATTATCTAAAAGGTTACTATGAAATAATGTTCCATATATTTTTGAAATATCTATTTGTGTGTCTCCAATTTTCCAAAATAAGTTTTCAACTTTGTAACTTCTTAGTCCTAATTCAGTATCCCATATATTTCTACCTGCTATATCAGGGAAATTAGTTGTTATGTCTTTAAGATTCCATTCTTCAATATTTATCCATCTTGGTGTTAGGTCTAATTCAAAATCAGTTAAAGTTAAAAGGTATGTATCACTTTCATCATTGTAAACTTCTATTTTAGGAATTATAACCATTAACTTTTTAGGCATATATAATGGTGCTTTTTTAGGAAATTTAATTGTGAAATTATCAGCCACTATTTGAATATCTAATGACCTAACTTGTTGATAGCCACTTCTTGATGGGCTATGAATTGATGTGTCATCTAAATTATTAGCTAACGCTTGAGAAATAGGTTGATAGTTTCTACTACCTATTTGGTTAGTATTTTGATGTCCGCCGTATGCTATAACATCTTCAATAGTGAAATCTCCATTTGCAATATTATATTTTTCTAATTCTAATGTATCAGTTTCGTTACCATTAACTAATCTTGGTAATATATTTATGAATGACAAAGCATATATAAGCATTTGTCTTGCCGTTGCTTGTGATAAATATATTTGCGGTGCTTGTATGCTCTTTAAATAAGTTATATCTTCACTAGATAAATTAAATATTCTTGTTGAATCAAAATATCTTGTATCTTCAATTCCACCAAACTTACTTATGCTAGTTCGTATCTCATTAACTACATCATACATTGATAATTCGTGTTCTTCAAAAGCCTCTACATAAAATGTATAAAGAACGTTAAATCCTACATCAAACCCATATTCTTCTGTTCCATCAGCAATAAACCCATATTCAATTTCCCATTCTCCTTTTGGAAATACCCAAGTTGTTCCAACTATCGATAATGTATGTGGGCTTGTTCCACTAACTAATGGTGCATTAGTTCTTATTACTGCGTTTACTCTTTTAAGTTCTGGTGATGTTCCAATTATATCTATATATGCTTGTTCTACTTTATTAAATACTATTTCTCTATTTGCATAAAAATCTTCTTTTAAATCAATAAACTCTAATGTTACTTTTGGAAAATAAGTTCCATTATTTCCAGACATTATTGAACTTGTTACAAATGGTGCTTGAGTGTTCTTTAATACACTTCTTGATTTAGATAAATTATTTACCATATAGTAATCAAGTTTTGCGGTGTATTCTATTGCGTTTACTTGATGTTTATAATAACCATATGAGCCTATTGAGTTTACATTATCACTATATACAATAAACTCATAATTTCTTGTATCTATTGTATGTCTATCAATATAATTATCTATTTCAATAATTTCAATATTTAACATTGAAAACATTTTATAAGGTGTATCGTTTTCGTATGTGAATGGGATAACAAGTGTTGCCTCATCTAATGCTTCTTCCCATTTTCTTGAAGTTGAAAAGCCAATTTGCCCTTCTACTTTTTCATTATCTATTGTGAAACTATATAAGAATGGCACGATTTTCCACCTCTCTATCTTTTATGAAAGACTATTTTTCTCGTTTTCTATATTTCGTATATATATTTTTTTACCATAATCTAACATATAATTTTGTCTTTGAACTTCTGGCATTCTATGTAACCAATTATCTATTGCACTATCAATATATGACACTCCTAGTGTTGCGCCTATTTTTGAGTATGCTCTAATATTACTTGAAATCATATTTTCACCTGTTCTTGCTTGATATAATGCTGTTCCAAAATTGACCGCTTTATCTGCCGTTTTTCCTATTGCCATAGCACTTCTTAATATAGGAACTTTCATTAGTCCACTTTTAAGAATATTACCACTTGACATAAATGTTGCCAATGCTCCTATATTATTCATTTCTTTTTTACTTGCTGATGATGAAATGCTACCTCTTTTATTTTGATATGTTTCTTTAGTGCTTAATTTGCTTTGCGCCCTAGTAGTTCTACCACCTTTACTTCTTAAATATACATTTATATCTATTGACATAATCTAACTTAACAATGCCCAACGTGGTAAGAATGTTAAAACATATACTATCTTTTCTCCTTTTGATAGTTCTCCTATTGGCGCTTTCTTATCTAATATAAACTCTTCTTCTTCTAATGTTAAATTATCATCAACTACATAAGTTCCGTATGTTTCTGATTCTATATCTGTATCTAAAACTTTTATCTCACTTTTAATTTTCCATATTTCGGTGCTTGTCGCTTGTGTAGGTTTTCTACTATCTTTGAATATTTTATAAAGTATCTCGTTTTTGAAATCAATTTGAACTGCCATTGCAAAACCAAAGGCTGTTGTTTTAGGAACGTGTTTTATAACTTTAGCACGATCAAGATTTAATAAACTCTTATCATTTAATGTTTGTGCACCATCAGTATCTATCCCAGTTCCGTAATTCCAAGATATAGGATACATTTCAACATACTCACCATTATTAACACTTGGAACTGATAAATAAATAGTTTCTTGATTGGCATATTCTCCATAATTAGTTACTTCTAATGTAAGTGGCATTGAGATAGACAAGTATCTTCTACCTTGTATAGTTGCAAGTTGTCCGTAATCAATTTCTCCAGCCATAGCGATAACTTTTAAAGTTTCAGTTATATTCGCTCCACCATCTAAATTAAGAAACTCTACATCTAACGTTGTTTGATATTGAATAAGTTTTGCTCTTATTTCTTGTATTACTAATTCGATAACTTTATATGTAATATCATTTTCAATATAAACCATTAACTCAATTATTGGCTCATATGTAATTTCTTTGATTTTATCATGTGCTAGATAATTTGCGTTTAAACTCGATATTCCCATTGGAACGAAACTATCATTTTGAAGTTCGTAAGTGTCATCATCAAAAGTTTGTTTAACATCAAATCTACCTTTGCTTTGAGTAAATCTCTTTACAAAACCACCGTTATTACCATTTTCATCTAAAAAGTAATAACCTATTGACATTTTAATTTTACCTAATGAACTATTATCATTAACTAAATCAGTTATAAGTTTATATATATCTACTTCGTTAATATGATATTTTACTGTCATTGAGATTCACACTCCTAACTTCTAATTTCTTTTATTCTTTCTTTATATATATTTTCTAAATGGCTAATATTTTTATTCATTTTTTTATATCCAATTATTACTTCGGATGATACTCTTTGTCCTGTAACTTTTTGTTTAGCACCTGTGTAATTTACTTCCCTAATTTTAGATATTTCCATACGACTTCTTGCTGTTATGACTCTTGCATTCATATTCGCTTGTTTTAGCAAAGTTTTTTCCATTGAAAATGGTTTATATTTACTATTCCTTAAATTAACAATAGGTTTTACACCTTGTCTTGCGTATAAAGGTCTTCTACCTGTAATTATCCAAGATACTAATTGTTCTGCGATTACTTCGGTTGTATCTTTTTTTATGAAATCTTGATATTTTTTTACTGGTCCTTGCCCTTCTTCTAAAAATTGAACATAGTTTGCGATAAACTCGTTATAAGATATTCTAATTCTTCTTTCTTTGTTTGCTTTAAGAGTAATTGCTGACCTTAAATTACCTGTGTCTATCGGTGCAATAAGAATTGCTATATTCCAAAACCAATATCCTAACGCACTATCAAAGCCTTTTTTTTGTAATTTATCAAATTTATATGGAGTAGCATAAATGTCTATTGACATTAGACTAACCCACCAACACATATCATTGTTTTAACGCCTAATCTTCTTAATCTCTTATTATCTGGAGATGTATCCATAGCGTTATATCTATTTGCATATGTTCCTGTGCTGTCTTGTTGTATTACTTTTAATACAAACCACTCAATACCTTTGGCTTTTACTTTACCGCCAGCCATTAGGTCTACGTGGTTATCATCAGTTGCTATGTGCCAAACTAATACACTAGCCTCTTGTCTATCAAATATTTCTTTTACTTCTTCATCAGTCCCACGCTTTACATAAGAGTTTGTTTGTCCATCTCTACACCATAAATGATGTTCTTCGGCATTAGACCAATAATCACTTTCATCATCATGCCAATTTTTAGGAACTAATGCTAATATTTCAGCATAAGTTAAACTTGATATATCTACATCTTGAGTTTTTTGCTCTAGTTGTGTTTTAGGTGCTTTATATATTGCTTGTATATTCTTCAATACCATTGAACCAGTTTGTCCGTAGTTAGTTAAATCTCCACCAAAACCACCCATATTACCAATCTCCGTTTGCGTTATCATTTATATACATTGTTTCAACATATGATTTAATTGATTTAATGTTTGTATATAAATATCTATCATTTTCTAATTCAACCAACTGGTAATCTTCGGTATATGGTAAATCTTCTAAATCTTCACTTAATGTTACTACATCACTTTCTTCACTTGTAATAATATTTTCACTTACTAGAAAAGCAAGTAATTCAGCTAAACTATTAAAGGTTTGTTTCTCATTTACATCTACTGTCATAAATCTAGTTCCTAACGGACTATTTTTAATGATTTGAAATGCGATAGATGACAATGCTTGCTTAATTCCAAACTCAATCATTTTACCTTGATTTAAGTTTGCTCCACTATTGTATGCCATCATAAACCCACCATCTCTACGATTATACCAAACTGTATCACAAAATACCTTGTAGATTTCTATTCTCATTTTTTTAGAGTGAGACATATAATACAACATTGTATTCTTATATTTTTCATCTTTAAATGACAAAATTGTTTCATAAATAACTCTACTTACTAAATCAAGATAAGATTGTGCATTTGGTTTTGAACCCCAATCAGTAATCAAGTTTATATAAGCATCTTTCAAAATGCCATCTACTAACGCTATGTATCTATGCTCACTATTATCATATGTCATAAAATCATCTACTAATGGTCTTTCTAATTTATCATAAGTTGGTATTGCCATAATCAATCACTCCAATTCTATTTTTCGTTATCTATTTTTTCATTATCTATTTTTATTTCAATATAACCATCAAATATATAATAATATGTGTTTTTATATTCTGTTGTATTTTTGTTTTCATCTGTAAAAATAGAAGTAGTATTTTTTTCTTTTATTTTTATAATGTCAAATACTGGTTCTAGTATAGTTTTTAAAAGGTCATCATCACTAATATTAAAATGATGTTTTGTATTTTCATATTTTAATTCATCATCATCTTTATTCTCTTCTTTTAAAGAACACCCACTTAGCAATAAAATAATAAATAACAAAAGTATTTTTTTCATTTAAATCACTCCTTTATAAGATTGTTGTTCCCCATAATCCAGCAACAAATCTACCGTATGGCTCGTATTCATACCAAAACTGTGAACCATATATTGTTGCTCTAAAATCTTTAAATACTTCATTTCCTACTTTATATTCTAAATGTCTTATATCATCAGGTTTTTGGTCTTTTTCAGCAACTAATGATAATTTGTTTTCTTCATCTTTAATTGCTCTTATGTTTATTTCCATATAATGTCCTATATATAATGCTATTAGTCTTTTCCAAACTGCTTTATCTTGCACGACTTCCCATTTTACTTTGATTTTTGCTATGTTTAGAAACGCCATAAATAAATTATATAGCGAACTGCTTTCTTCATCTTGGAAAAACTCTTGAAAAGGTGGACACCATAACAAAAAATCAGATAATGTGAATTTTGGCTCGTTACCGATACTTGCTACCAAACTCTCATATACTGGTGATTCTATTGTTATTGCATAATTAGCAAAATAACCCATTGGGTTTAATAGTCCTAAATTGATCGTGTTAAGTCCATCTAATGTGTAATATGTATTATTGCCTTCATCTGGTATTGACATACTATCACTCCTTTTATTATATATATTTTACTCATACTATATCTCATTTATATAATATATTTTATAATTTAATTATACTATTATATATTACATAAATCAAATAAAGCCAGCCAACAAAGACTGGCTTTATGAGTTTAATTATTATGCTGCTGCTTTATTATCTAAATACGAAACTGCTTCTGGATATACTAATGCTAATGGTCCAACAAATGCTAAGTAATTCTTACGAACACCCATTTCTGTTGGTGATGGTAACATTGCTCCACCAGTTAAAGGCATAGCGATTGGTAATTTCATTACTTTTTCATCTTTACGATAAATAACGATACGACCATTTGAACCTGCTCCATCTTCTTCAACGAAGAAACCATCAGTTTCTTTTGCTCCAGTATCTAAGTAAGGAAGTTCTACAAAGTCTACATCAATTAACAAACGAGATTTAATTTGTTTTTGGATATATTCTAAGATTGAAACTGCAATACCTGCTCCACCTGAACTTGCTACATCACCTAATACTGCTGGTGCTTGTAATAATGTCCATACTGTTGGTGGTAACAAAATTTTGTTAGGGAAATAATCTCTTTGATAACGAAGTTTTTTCTTCATAGTTGCTACTGCTGTAACAAATAATTGAGTCCATTCGTTAATATCGTGATTTGCCCATACTTCCGAAGTTCCAATATGATAATAAATACCTGAACCACTTACTGGAATATTTAATAATCCAGGATGGAAGTTAGCAGTTGATGCTGTAATATCACCAATATCTACATTACCTATCATAGCAAATTTTTCAATTTCTCTCCAATATGAAGTTCTTAATGCTTGTTCGTGTCTTTCTAGTAATCCGTAATTAACTTGGTCTGATTTCATCATATCTACATCGCCAAGTAAGATACCTAAACGAATTGGATAAATTGGAACTACTACTTTTTCATCTGAAATTGATACTAATGGAACACTATTTGAGTTTCCACCTGCTAATCTTGCATTTGCTAATCCTACATTTGAACGGAAGAAAGCAAAACTTTCTACTGCTCCTCCACCCATTCTCATTGGCACTAATTCTTGCGCCCAGAATTTATTAAGTGGTAAGTTGATTGTTAAATCTAATACTTGGAACGCATCGATTGGATATAATCCAGCCGAACTTGCATCTGTGAAAAACTTACTGTCATGGAAGTATTGAGTATTTTTAATATACCCATCCATTAAATCAGAAGTTCCTCCACCACTCATTTTTGATTCTAAATTGGCTTGGAATTCTTTGTAAACTTGTCGGACTGATTTCCCTTGCCCTTTTGCTAATGAATTATAATCACTAAATAACATATTTTCTAAGTTCATATTCTATTCTCCTAACCTTCGTACTTAACTTCTACAACGTAATTACCACTTGTTGTAGGTGCGAATTTTGTTCCAGCAAATTTCCAATTAGTAGCTTCAATACATTCTGAATTTACATTTGTTGTATAAACAACTCCTGCTACTGTTGCTCCACTTGCTGCTGTTCCGACATAAACTTGTCCATCTACTGCTGGTGTAGTATCTTGTTCTCCAAGAATTACTACGATTTTTCCTTTATTTCCTGCTGTTCCGATAAATACTGATAATGGAACTTCGGCTTTAGGACCTGAAATAAGTCCACCACCTAATGCTGGGAAACCTGCCACATCTCTAACTACTACTGCTAATTCTGCTGCTGTTGTGCTTGCACCCATTGTCAATGCTTCTTTTGCATAGTCATCTCCAACATTGATTTCTACAAACTCTCCAAATTCAGCCGTAATTGCACTTGAACTATCCCATTTTGCTACATCAACATATTTAGGACCAAATGCGTATGGATATGTTCCTGGTAAGTAACCTTTTTCTTTTATAACTCTTGGTAAACTACCATATGTGAATTTTGCCATTATAACATTCTCCCTTCAGCGATTGCATTATGGACATCTTGAAATGTCATATTAGCATATTTTCTTGCTGTATCAACATTGTCCATACTACGATATAATTTGTCATAAAATCTGCTTTCATCTTTTACATAAGCCACTAATGTTTTTGACTTATCTTCATCTTCATCTAAATCTAATTTGCTGTCTTTTAATCCAACTGAATTAGCGATTACGCTTTGTTTTGTATCAGCGATTGTAGGTAATACTGTTCCTAGTGTTTCTTTGCAATCTTCCGCTAATGCATCGTAAGCCTTATCTCTAAACTCACCTTTTGGATAGACTGCCAAGTCTTTTAACTCGGCCATAAAATATTTAAAGTCTTTTTCCATTTTTTTGTTTTCTCCTTTTTTATTTGTTTTACTATCAATTAGTTGTTGCTTTAACACATCATATTTACTACGCTTACTTTCAAATGTGCTTACTTCTTTTGTTATTTCTTCTCCAGTATCATCATCATAAGTGTTTATTCTTTGATTAGTGCTATTAGTTTTGGTGATAAATACTGTGTCTTTAAAAATACTTTCACAATCTTTTGGTTCTAATTCACATTTTTTTTCAATAATTTCTTCTTTTACTGTGTTTTCATCAACGATTTGAGCGTTGATCGCTCTTCCTTCTTCTACGATAGCCAAATGGTTTATAACAATGTCCGTTTGTTTATAACGCCCATCAGCCATTTGAATAACTTTTGCTTTATAACCTAATGATAAATCTTTTAATTCACCTTTCATTACTTTGTCAATAGTGTAGTTATCATAAAGGACAATATCACTTGCAAGATTTTCATTGTCTCGCTTTACATCTTTAATTGACCCTACGAGAAACTTCTTATAATTCTTACTATTAACTTTTGTTTTCGGGTGAAATAAGGTTATTGGTTTGCCTTCAAATGATGACATACTTACTTCATCAAAGACACTTTCCTCATCTCTAACCATTTCAATTACTTTATCGGCATCTTCACCTTTTAGCCCAATTTCTTTACCAAGATACTTTTGTACCCCAACATTTCCTAAAATTGAGTTTTTACAGTATAAGAAACCAGTTTCAGCATCTTTAGAAATATGTTCGGAGATTGGAATTTTACTATAAAATGTTCCTTTACCATCAGCAAATTCACCAATGATTATTTTGTTTTCAGGAGCATTTCTTAACAATTCATCTTTTTCCATAATTATTATTCTCCTTTTTCTTT
>Ga0190303_1001240_pt1 | contig 10322 bp, 7 predicted proteins | sample 48700701_MG_FD_161672 | JGI IMG/M metagenome (GOLD analysis project Ga0190303, IMG submission 161672) | Hydrothermal vent sediment bacterial communities from Southern Trench, Guaymas Basin, Mexico - 4870-07-0-1_MG | ecosystem: Environmental > Aquatic > Marine > Hydrothermal vents > Sediment ...
CATCTTTACCCTTCAGTTGTAGTGGCGGGTCAATCAGAATAAGACTCAATCGCCCATATATCGGCGCTACCTCCGCAGACTCCAACACGATTCCCCGGTTCTCCACCCTATTAAAGAAGGATTCAAACGAGCTGTAAGGGATATCTTTCGTTATCCGCCTGAATCGCTCACCACCTTTGCAGGTGATATATTCTTCATCTATCATTGCTGTACAATAATAATGCATATTGTACATATAAATACATTAACCCTCAAAAATGTCACCATTCAGCAAGCCTTTGTAGGCTTCTTTTATCTATGAAACCCAAAGAAATGGCAATGTCAATCAAAACGACACCAGGAGAAGTGATTTTTGTCACAGAGGACAGAGTAAATCTAAAAGCCAACGGCTTTAAAGAGTGGTATTCTATGGCTAAAACAAGTTTCATACCGAAATAGCCTTTGGACCTGGAATAAGCCCATTTATAGTCCTATAGTCCTTATCTTTTAAATCTTTCCTCCTATACTTCTTTCTGAACCTATTAATATCCACCGTCAAATTGGTGGTATCTCTAATTATTATCGTTTTTACGCTCTTTCGCTTTCCACAAACGGCGTTTACGATTATCAACACTATATCCACAAACTGATAGGCTGTAAACCTGCTTAGAAGCCTGTAAACTCCCTTAACGATGCTTTAGCCTTTAATTCGCTTATAACGAAGGTTATATCACCTTCAAAGCACATTGTGAGTATCACGACCTTCAGCATCGTTATAGCTTCTCTTTTGATCGATTGGAGACTGATATGACAATCTTTTGTGAATGGTTAGTGGAGGGGGTAAAAAAGCATCGCGACAGGCGACAGGTCAAATGGCACTTATCGGGCTGCCTGAATCCTACTTATCCCACTTGACTGTAATGTACGGAAATGCAAAATGTTAGGCATTCTTGCAATAAAGTAAACTTAAAGAAGTAGCTCTATTATCCGCGCATAGGCTGGTCTTGTAATAAAAATACCTATCATGAGTCCGATTATAGTTACAATTGCGAGACTCCTGAGTGTGCCAAGAGCCATAAATGCGAGTGCAAGCATTGCAACTATTGTTGTCGCTGCGGATGCGAAGATAATGCCATAAGCAAATGAGATTCGTTTATGATACATTGAGGAAGACCTGCCACCAGAAAGTGCTTCATCGGTTATTATCACCATCTGGTCTACACCGGTACCAATTACGGCGATTATACCCGCGATGCTCGGCAAGTCCAGCTGCCATTTGCCCGCTGATAGTATAAAAACGGATATAACCAATAATATTGCTACGCCAACCGTCAGATCTGTCACTGGATATTTCCACCATCTCAGCAGTGCCCCTATGAGTAACACCACCAGTAGAATACCCATCATGCCTATTGTTAGCCAGTTCATCGTGGCTACTATCCCTAATATCAGGATTACCTCGCTGAGGAGTCCAAAGAACATCGGCAATATTATCCTCTTCTCGCGGTACCGAACGGCAACAACGAGTGTAACAGCGATAAGAGCAAGTAAACCCGCAATTAGAGCCCCTTTCTTGAATTTCATGCCCAGATACGCCGGCACCTCTCCTGAACCTATCACCTGCACATTCACCGGTAAAGCACCTGCTTTTAAGTGTATTATCAGCTCTCTCGCTCGCTTTAAACCCTCATCCCCACTCCCCGTCTCGGATATAAGGCTATATGCAGGCGCATTTCGCAGTTTTTCCGCAAGCTCTGGATGCAGTGGTCCACTGTAAACAACCACGTTGTCGAGCAGCATTACCAGTTCGTGGTTCTTTTGGTCATCAATAGCGCCATACTTTATAGCAGCATCCCTGAGTGCTGTGGCGCCCTTATCGGTCAATGTAAAGGGAGCACCCCAGGCTGCATTCTCGCTTTCACCCTTCCTCTGTGGGACCATGCTCACACTGCGTATTCCCTCGCTACCGTATACAACATGCTCGGTGATGTTCTCAATCTCGCTCAGGTGCTCTCCTACCTTTATCTCTCCGCCGGTTCCATTCGTCTGTATTCGTATCTCAAACTTACCTGGCTTGCCTACAAGCGACTCTGCGGTCTTTATATCAATACCCGCAAGGTCAATGACCAGCAAATTACTGCCTGCTGTTCTTACCGTTGTGCTTGCTAGACCCAGCATATTCAACTTCGTCTCTATTATCCGCCTGGTCTCATCACGTGTCTCCCGGGTCACTCCTTCCTCAAAATCCAGTTTGCCATCCGGCTTCTTCGCTATCGTGGCGTTGATGCCTTTCAAAGCATCCGCCAACTGCTCTATTGTAACGCACTTCCTTATCTCGTACTTTATTTCACCACGTGCAGTCCTGTAAGGTCTAACTTCGGTATCCAGCGCATCACTGAGGTATGATGCAACGCGGGTTTCGTTAACATCTTCAGGCGCCTCGATCCCAACTAAGGTACCATTTAACTTCAATTGCAATGAAGAGCCCCCCACCAGGTCTAATCCATACTGTAAGTTGCCATTCAATCCAGCATCAGCGGGTGGCGGTGGATAGACATAAATCCCAATAAACGCTGCTACAACGAACAATAACAGCGTTATCACTCTTATATCACTTAATACGCCCACGTTTCTCGCCATCTCTTTTACCTACCCTTCCTCAAGTTTAAAACAACGCTCATCCCCGCGTTCATCATCATAATCATGATAATCATTATGTTAGAATAAATATGTAAAGACATCATTATAAAAGTGGGGTGGGGTACATCCCTAAAAGCAGACAGTAAGTTAGAACGAATTAAGAATTAAGAACTAAAAACTAAAAAGAAAGAGGGTGCAACATATGAAAAGAAGGAGATAAGGACCCGGAAAATGCCTTTAGTGGCAACGTAAGAGCATATAAAGAGCAAGCAAGGATGGCAGAACTTGAAAGGCTGGCTGTTGTGCAGTTATACGCGGAAAACGAGTTTTTAAAAAAGCATTGACCGCATTGGAAGGCAAAAAACACAACAAGAAGAGAGAGGCTACATTCTGCCATAGGGTACCGCTCTCCCATATCCCATAGCCTTCGACGGCGGTGCGTGTGCGTGTATCTGCTGTGTTGAAAAACCCAAAAGAATTTAATTAGGTTAACTTAATCATACAATCATGATACCTTATTTGATAATTCTCCAACTAATCCCTGCATTTATTTTAATATTGTTTGGACTCGGTATGCAAAAGAAATTTCAACCATACTTAGACATGTTATTGATGATACTACCTGCAACTTTTTTTATGGCGTGGTGATGAGTAATTTGCCAGCGGGGGTTCTTCAGGGGTATTTTTATTTTATAGCAAAAGCAGCTTTATTTCTCTTACCGGGTCTTGTGGTCATAAAATTGAGAAAGTATAGATTAAGCGACTTTGGTATAACCACAAACGGATTGAAATTAAGCCTTCTCCTTGGTTTTGGTATTCTAATAATTACATCAATCACCAATGCAATAATTTATTCCCTTAAAGGAACCATCTTCTTGCCCCCATTCCTGACATGGGGTATCCCGTTATTTTTCGATGCTTTTAATGAGGAATTCATGTTTAGAGGGATCTTTTTCCTTTTTGCACTAAAAAACACTAAAAATTTAGCACTTGCCTACGTCGTTTCAATGATTCTTGCATTTGCAAAGGAAATGAAAATAGTGAGAAGAGAGGAAAAAAATACCTTTCGAGGCGAAGGATGGCTCTGAGATAAGGGAGCTTTTGAAATCAGAGAGTGAAAGAATGAGTTTATGTGCTCCGCCCTATTCTGATGAGGATACAGTTATGGTATAATAAAATAAAAGAACAAAAGTTTGCTAAAAATGCCTCTTAGTTCACCATTAAAGCGTTGCCAGAGAACCAGGAGTAGTTTTTTTTATTTCAATCTTACCTTAGTCCTTTGGGGTGGGGTGCACCCCAGTTTGCGGATAAAAAAGTAGCCGAAGGTAATTTGATGAAATCTTTGATTTCCTTTTATCTATCCGCTGTTATGTGCTGTTGAAGGTTTAAGGGAATATCCATAACTTTGTGGCAGAAATAACTCTTTATATTGATTATTAAAAAAGTCATCAGTCATTCCTGCAATAAAATCAATCACTATTCTCTTTTCATCAGTGTTTTCAAAATATCTATCGTCCATATTATTTAAGAAATACTGATAAATAGGAGAGTTTTTGTCTTCGTTCTTTAAATGTTGATAATATTCTTCAAATAGCTGCTTAAACATATTTTCAATTTTATGAGTCTGAGTTTTAATCTTGCGGTTAGAGTAAATATTTTCGTAATTAAATTTCATAAGGTCCTTTAGAGCCGTAAAAATATCTTCGCTAAATGCTAAGTATTTCTTGTCATAACTATTTTTTATTAAATCTGATGCAAGTTTATTGATTATTTCATCATTTGAAGATCCAAGGATTCGTGTAATTTTTTTAGGGATATCTTCTCTCTCTATTACTTCCAATATTATAGCATCCTCAATATCCCTTCCTATGTAAGCAATTACATCAGAAATTCTAACAACGCATCCTTCAAGAGTCATGGGGAAGATTTTTTCACTATAAGCCTCTTCCGTAAAGCATTTCCTATATTCTTCTTCGAACATATCCCAAGTCTTCTCATATTTTGGTGTATATTTTCTACTTAACATCTCCCCATTATGGGCAAGAATACCATCAAGCACCTGCAATGATAAATTCAATCCTTTTCCACGCTGTTCTATCTCCGTCAAAAATCTTACACTTTGAGCATTATGGCAAAAACAACCTATTTTCCTATCTTTGCATAGATTATGTAATATCTTTTCCCCATCATGACCGTATGGCGCATGCCCCAAATCATGCCCTAAAGAAATCGCCTCAATTAAATCTTCATTTAGTCTCAAACATCTCCCAATTACTCTCCCTATTTTTGAGACAAATTGGACATGTAGAGCTCTGTGTGTAATGTGGTCGTTTTCAAATAAATAAAATACTTGAGTTTTATCTATATATCTGGAATAGGCAAGAGAATGTATTATTTTATCCGTATCGTGAAAAAAGATTGGTCGTATATTCTCTCTATCAGATATCTTTTCTCTTTCAGGATATTTTCTAATCCCCTTATTACTTTTACAGGCATATTTTGAAAAAACTTTTCTTTCCCGTTGAAGATTATTTAAGACTATTTTTGAAAATGTTTCGTCTTTCTGCTTCATATTAACTTAACCCGCAATGGCACATAGTTTGGGGTGCACCCTTCACCCTTATTAGTATGTTAAGAACATAAGTTTCAGACTTTATATGCTCGATCTCTACATATTTGCCTTTGTACCCGTGAGGGGATGGACAATTTCGACGTTGTGATGTCCCCCTTTGGATTAGTGACTACAATATACTTCACCTTACCCAGCTTGTTTCAGCGCATTCTCAGCGTTCATATTCAATCCGCTTTTTTTTAAGAGGACATATTCAAGTATTTTCATCAATAGACATGAGCGATAGCATATATGGGCTTTAACCCTTCCATCCAACCGATGGCGTATCAGTCTGAGCCTAATCGGCTGTTTAATGCAGCAAAACACCTTTCCTATCCTGTTTTTGTCATTAAACCCTTACGGGTTTTTCGGTGTCAACGGGGCGGAGCCCCGTTATATGCAGAAATTATCTCTTTAGCCCACATCGTAGTTCGAGTTTTAAAATAAGTGTTCACACCCTTCAATATCGCTTTGACCTTTGAAACAACCTGCTCTATCTCCCTGTAATTCCATTTTACCAATTTTGGATCAAACCTTTTTTTTCTAAAAGGTTTGGGATTTCAATCCTACCTTAGTCCGTATTTAACAGCCCGGGAAAATGCCTTCTCCTTCTTTTATACCTCCGCTCACTCGTAAAAACGCTATGACATAACCATAATATCAATATCAGCACCCAGCCGGCGGATGTCATCAAAGAAAGAGGGATAGGAAACGCTTGCGCATTCCACATCCCTGATCACCGTCTCACCATGTGTACATAGACCCGCGAGCGTCAGTGCCATTGCTAACCTGTGGTCACCGTGCGAATGCACCTCCGCTGCTTTCAAATTTCCCCTGTCTATGCCCTCTATCAATAATCCATCCGCTTGCTCCTTTATCTTCACACCCAGCTTCCGCAATTCACCCGCAAGAATGCTCAATCTGTTAGTCTCTTTGTATCTCAGATGTGCAACACCTGTTATCGCAGTAGTACCTTCAGCAACAGCCGCCAGAACTGCTACTGTGGGTACCAGATCTGGATTCTCACTCATATCTATACTTATACCCCTCAATTCCCCTCCCCTTACCTCTACAACACCGCTACTTCTGTTCCAGTGCATATCCACACCCATATCCCTCATTATATCCACTATTCGGGAATCACCCTGTGCAGAGGGTAAAAGATTCTTGACTCTCAATTTGGAATCCGTAAGCACCGCGGCAGCCATGAGATAGGAAGCAGAGGAGAAATCACCGGGTACCGTAAATGTTCGCAAATCGTAGCTTTTACCTCCGGGTACATGGAACGTGAGATGTGAAGCTTCTACATCTACTTCTTCTACTTCTACTCTTATTCCCGCTTTTGCCAGTATCTCAAGTGTTATCCTCGTATAGGGCACGGATATAAGGTTTTTTGCTCTGATATGAGATTCTCGCTCCGCAACCGGGCAAGCAATGAGCAGTGCAGACACAAATTGTGAGCTAATAGAACCATCTATATCAGTATCACCCCCTTTCAGCTTACCTTTTATTACTATTGGCGCTGTACCATCCCCCTTTGTCGAGAATGCCTCTGCACCGAGTTCGTTCAGTGATGCCAGTAGTGGACCGTTTGGTCTTTTCCTCAACGATGCATCTCCGGTTATTACCGAAGCGCCCTCTTCGCAAAGAGCGGAGATCGCAGTGAAGAATCGAAGTGTGGTGCCCGAGTTCTGAGCGTTTATCACATCATCTGGTGTAGCAGGTTTACCTTCCACGCCTTCTATGGCTATCTTCTTACCCCCTCCTTCAAGTTCTATAACAGCACCCAGACATTTTGCAGCATTTATCGTCGCTTCTGTATCTTCAGAGAAGAGAGGGGCTATGAGCTCACTCCGCGTCCGCGTACCAAGTGATGCTATTGCGATCGCTCGATGTGTATAGCTCTTAGAAGGAGGGGCATCTATTTCGCCGCCTATCCGCGACCTTCGCACTGTCGCTTTCATACACTTCTTCTTTACAAAGAGAAAACCTGTAAAGGAAAAAACCTTGTTTCTTTGATCAAACTTTCTTTCTAAGAAAGTTTGTACGGAGTCGCTGGGATTTGAACCCAGGTCGTCAGGTCCGGAACCTGACAGGATATCCTCTACCCTACGACCCCATCTTTTATATCAACTACTAAATGATTACTAAATGATTACTTATACATAGGAAAGAAGATAATAAACAATGGACTTGTGGATTTAAGATAAGGTTAAGGTGCGAAGAAGAGGGGTGATTCGCATAGCAGATATGTTAGATGCAGGGACTTTTAACGTTAAGGATGTTTTGGTGGAGATGAAGGACATCTCGGGCTCGATGGTTGATCTCGCATATTCCGCAGTTTTATACAGCAATCCGGAGATAGCAAAGGAGGTGTACAAGTTAGAGGAAAAGATGCACTCGCTCCTGTATAAGATGCGAATTGCTATAATGCTCGGTGCGCGGAACATAGATGATGCGGTAGAATTTGCAGGGATACTACAGATAGCATCAGCGGCAGAGAAGATAGCCAGTGCGGCTGGCGACATAGCGAAGATAGCAGAATCGGTTGATATAACCCAGTATCTGGACAGGAGCGATTTCGAGGAGGCAGTGATAAATGTGAGGATAAAGCCCGCGTCTGAATTGACAAATAAGACTCTTGAGAGGTTAAAGCTCGAGACTGAGACTGGTATGAGCGTATTAGCGATAAAGAGGGGTTCAAAATGGATATATCAGCCGCCCGGTAGCGAACGATTGAAGGAAGGAGACCTGATTATCATCTCAGGACCCACAGAGGGGATACCAGCATTCTGCAGACTGGCAACAGGAGAAGAGTACAGGGAGAAGAGAGAGGGTGAAGAAGGAGCGGAAGGGAAGGAAGAGAAGAAAGGAGAGCCAAAGCCCAGGAAGAGGATAACAGAAGAGATCGCGGATTTCATGGCAGATATGAAGAACCTCTCTGAGCTCACGGTTGGTCTGGCATATTCCGCGGTCATGTTCGAGAGTAAAGAGATTGCGGCAGAGGTGAAGGATTTAGAAGACTCAATGGACAGGATGAAGGATGAACTGGAGATACTGGTGATGAAAGCAGCGAGAGGAGTGACGAGTAAGACCAACTTTGAGGAGCTCAGGGGGATACTCCACGTGGCTATCTCCTCGGAGACGATATCTGATGCGGCATATGAGATTGCGGATGTGGTGCTTAGAGATATAAAGCTGCATCCAGTATTTTCAGCTTCTGTAAGGGAATCAGATGAGGTAATATTGAAGATGGAAGTGAGGAACAGGGCGATATTTGGCAATACGCTGCGAGATTTGAAGATAGAGACGCGAACCGGGATGTTTATACTGGCAATTCGCAGAGCAGATGGTAAATGGGTCTATAATCCGGGTGGCGATGCAGTACTGAAGGAGGGGGATTTGTTAATTATGCGAGGTCCAAGAGAGGGTGAGGATAAGGTGAGAGAGATATTTTTGGGCTCGGAACAGGAGCAGGAGCAATGGCTATAATAGACAGGACAGCATACAGGGCGAATGATATAAGGGGGATTGCCGATGAGAACAATCCAGATTTCCAGCTCAGTGATGAGTTCTGCACTATTACTGGTCTGGCATACGTGGAGCTACTGCGAAGGCGGCGTAAAAAAGAGCCTGAAGAGCTGAGAGTTGTCATCGGTAAGGATGTCAGAACCAGCTCGAAGCGAATAAAAGAGGCATTTGCTGAAGCGATGGTGAGCAGGGGCGTTCACGTTATAGATATAGCACCCAAGGCTAAGGTAAGCTCCACACCACTGATGTATTTCGCTACCTGGCTGTTTAATGCCGACGGTGGTGTAGAGGTTACGGGCAGCCATCTTGATAAGGAATGGAACGGGTTCAAACTCTGCATCGGCTCAGAAAGCACCACCTCTGACCAGATAGACGAGATGTATAACATAGCTAAAGAGCTTGAAGCCGGAGCCAGTGGTGCAGGAGCAGGAGGTGGAGGTAAAGGTGAAGGTGAAATAGAGGATGTGGATGTCTTGAATGATTACCATCGTATGATACGTGCAAATGTAATTTTGCGTGATAGATGGGAGGCGCTGGCATTAAAGGCTATCGCAGGCAAGCTCAGATTGAAGGATGCAATATCAATAGCAGAGTCTGAGATAGAGAAGATGGAGGGGCAGGAGCACCGGACAAAGCCCTTGGCTGGCTTAAAGGTCGTATACGATGCAGGGAATGGCACCACGGGCGTGATTGCTCCACCTATATTCCGCGACTTAGGTGCCGAGGTGATAGAACTTTATTGTGAGCCCGATGGTAATTTTCCGCATCATCTGCCAGATCCGACGATACCGCGCTATCTCGATGATTTACATACCGCGGTGGCGAGTAATAAGGCACACATCGGGCTTGCATCCGATTCCGATGGTGACCGTGCGGGTGCAGTATCGCCAGGCGGGCGGATGATAATAGGGGAACAGATTCTGGCTCTGTTATGCAAGCATATCCTGAAGGAGCATCCGAATGCAACGATCGTGTATGATACGAAATGCTCGGATGCTATAAAGGAGATAATCATCGAGAATGGTGGTGTGCCGGTGGAGTGTAAGACTGGTTTCTCATTCATAAAATCGAAGATGGAAGCAGTATCTGCCGTTGCAGGTGGCGAGATGTCGGGGCATGTGTACTTCGAGAAGAATAATCGCGCTGACGATGCCGTATTTGCATTCTCCGAACTCTTACTCCTCACTGCTGCGGAGTTCCGGCTCTATCAAGATGTGAATATCATAGATAAGATGTTAGAGGACTTCCTGAGTAGATACGTGAATACACCAGAGATAAGACTGCCAGTAGTGAATGATGAAGAGAAGGAACGAGTCTCTAATATCATAGAGCAGCGGTATCGTGAGCTTGCAGCGGAGCAACCTGAGCGATACAGGAGGCGAACAGATGATGAAGGTAATGATATAGACGGTGTGAAGATAGAGTTTCTGGAGTACGATGGCTGGGCACTCATCCGCCGCTCGAACACTTCTCCGGTTATTATACTCAGAATGGAAGCGAGGAGCGAGGAGGGCTTGAGGAAGATAGAGGAAGCGGTGATAAGCGAATTCCGCAAATTTGA
>Ga0190303_1001241_pt1 | contig 10313 bp, 12 predicted proteins | sample 48700701_MG_FD_161672 | JGI IMG/M metagenome (GOLD analysis project Ga0190303, IMG submission 161672) | Hydrothermal vent sediment bacterial communities from Southern Trench, Guaymas Basin, Mexico - 4870-07-0-1_MG | ecosystem: Environmental > Aquatic > Marine > Hydrothermal vents > Sediment ...
AATTCCAAGTATAATTCAAGTAGATTCATGTCTTCAAGCCACAGCAGGGTTTTAACTAGTCTGGCCGGGCTTGCAGTGATCTGCCTGCCGTCTTCGCCTCTTTCCCATTTTATCCAAGTGTTGCGATGGACACCCATTGCTCGGGCCATTTCGGATTGATTTAAACCCAAGGCTTCCCGTGAGTGTTTTAGATTGATGGGTTTCATGTTCGTGTTTGTCATGCCAGGAATATAGTACCCATTGGGTACAGTGTCAACAGCTAAATTAAATAAATATTCCACAAAACCTTGAAAGCTCCGTTTCATTACGACATAAGGCTATATACAACTAACCGTTACAAGGAGACGCCATAGACATATAAAATTCTTTTGACCGAACTCAAAAAGGAGAATTTTTTATGCGATGTCCTAATCCAGAGTGTGACGGATATTCCCACCGGGTAGACGATACAGATGGCAGGCAGGATTCTTTTACCATGCGCCGCTGTTTCTGCCCTACGTGCGGCCACCAGTTTGCTACCGTCGAGTATCCCATAGGTTCAGATACCGGAAAATTGCTTTATGCTGAGTATGTCCGGCCCTCTGTTCAGGCTATGGAGAAAGCCAGGCGGGAAGCGTAATCATGCCAACCTCTGTCCCGCCCCCAGGTGATTTACCGGGAAAACAACCCCGGTTTTACTATAATTACTTAGGATCTCTTAATGCTACGCAAGCGGCAATTCTTGCTGGATATTCAGTTAAGACGGCCAATAAATCAGCGTATTTATGGGTCGGGGATAACCGGGAGAAGTGCCCAAAGCCCTACAGAAGGCTATGGGACGCTGTTCATAAGGCCAAAGAACAGCAGATTGAAAGGATTGCCCTCACCCCCGCCCGTGTCCTTGAAGAATGGATGGCCATCGGATTCTTTAACATCCAAGACCTATTTGACCCAGAGACCGGAAATCCCATTCCCCTAAACGAATTACCTCCCGAGACAGTGACCGCCCTGGAGAGTATCCAGGTTTTAAAGGAGACCACCCATAAATCAAATGGAGGGGTTGGCGGGGACAAGACTCAATCCAATACGGCTATGGTTAAGTTTAAGGGCCATAACAAGGTCAAGGCCCTGGAGTTCTTGTCCAAGTATCTCAGGCTGGACCCAACCCAGGAATACAAACAAGGAGGCGCCCAGGGGGCAGGATCAGAAAAAAGTGTCATCAAAAACGTCCTGGGGTCGGTTGACGGAGCGACCAGGGGATTGCCTGCACCGGTGCATGAGATCCCGGAACATTTTAATTTAGCGGAGGATGAAGAGTGAAAGAAGCTTATGGCGTCCACATCGATAAAGAGCACTTCCCCTGGCAAACAAAAGTCCATGTTCGCCGAGCTAACGGTTCAGGCAATTTCTCTTATTGTTCAGGTATTGAGAATGGCCACCTGTTTTTTACAGATTATAAGCCCGGAGAAGTTATTCCACCCTTGTTTTCGACTGATAGCAATTCAGAGGGGTATGGACTACTCCAGGCCCTGGCCACGGAATTGACCCGGTTGGGGATTAAGCCAGAAGAGTTGCAGCCGGTGGAGCGTGAGCTTGTGGCGGTTAAAGACCATTTAAAGGACATGAGGGCAATTACATTTAAGCAGTTCAGCATGGAGGATCAGGAATGAAGGTCACGATTAAAGACCCATGCCCGTTAGCCCAACAAACTTTTAGTGATAATGGAAAAACATGGTTTGTTTCTCGGCTAATCGAAAAAGCAAAAGACTTGCCTGTTGAATGGATGCCTATGACGGCACTCAATATCTACCAGTTGGCCCCAAAGGTCACCAGTATGAAGTCTTTTGTCGGGCACATTCAAAAGACTTTAGATGCTGACTTGAAATATCCCATCATTCTGGATGAAGAGGGGTATGTCATGGATGGACGGCACAGGATAGCCAAGGCGCTACTTGAAGGGCACGAAGAAATAAAATTTGTCCGGTTTGAGGAAACCCCTGGGCCGGATATCACTGAAAAGGAGACAAAATGAAAAGTTACATCGGCGTAAAATTGGTTAAGGCGGAGGCTATGACAAAAAATGAGTTTAGAAAGAAGACAAACGGCATTTATCTTCCTGAAAAATTTAATGAGCCTGGCTACCGGGTCCAGTACCCAGACGGCTATGAATCCTGGTGCCCAGGAGAGCAATTCGAGCGGGCGAATATCCAGCTCAGGGAGCCAAACAAGATTAACGAGGCGGATGTTGCTGAGTTTATCAAGGATGTCCATGTGGAAACCAGGGACGGGAATACAACCCTTGTTACAGCCACCCTGTCCAATGGGTACAAACTTGTGGAGGCCAGCTCCTGCGTGGACCCGGCGAACTATTCAGAGGATATCGGGCGAAAGGTCTGTCTGGTTAAGATTGTTGATAAGGTCTGGTTCCTCCTTGGTTTTCTCTTGGCCTGTGGGATGAATGGGTTTTCACCAAAAAGGAGAAACGGCAAATCATGAGAAAATTTCTTGGAAAGATTAAGGATGGCATGATTAGGGCGAGTGGGATCAATGATGGTGTCGTGACGGGCATAAAGTCACATGAGCTCATTGCACTAAACAAGGAATTGTCCGACCGGGTGAATGAACTCAAGACAGAGCTGGACATTGCAAAGGAGGACCTGGAGATAAGAGCCCGGGAGCTACTTCGGCAAAGCCAGCTGCGCCAGCAGGCCGAGACGAGAGAATACCGCCTTGAGAGCAGGAAAGCCGGGGAAACCAAAATCAACAGCGATGCCATTGATGATAAACTGGTCATGCAAGGCGTTATATTCCGGGCCAGGGAAGTATCAACGGCCATGGTCCCGCTCCTGGAGGGCGCCAGAGATGCATTGCTTGAATTGCCTGCGCCCCAGACAGAAGAACAGCAGGACGCCATCACAACTCTTAACGAGTCTCTGAGTATGGTCAACCGCTATGCCAATATGATCGGCAATGACAACAAGGGCACGAAGAACCTTCTCATCACAACCGGTATGATGGATGAAAAAGCCAAGCAGGCCGGGGAATCCGTCATGCAGAGCGACGAGGCCGAGGTGTTAAGGCTATTTTTGGAGAAGAAATATAAGACTGTGGTTGTTTTGGACTATGAAGAACAGTTCACTCTGGTGGTCGGGCTTACCGACGGCTCCCTCATCTACAAAGGTGAGTTCCCCACCGATTATCCTCCGGAGAAAATCCTTCGTCGTATAAAGAGAGACTTGGCTGCTGCCCGGGCCGATCACCTCAAAGATTGTGTGCCCGAGGGCAGCGGCCAGGAATATGACGATGGACCTTTCCAAGAACTTACCACACACGGAGAAACCAGGCCATAACGGCCATAACCATAGCAGGAGGTAAGAACCATGTTTCAGTTTTTAAGCGACTATTCTTTTTGGGCAGTAATGATCGTTCTCCCGATCCTTTCTTTTTTTGTATTCAGGAAAAAGAATAAACTGGCATACACGCAAGGCAGAAAGACCGGGTACCGCCAGGGTTATTCCAGAGCGAAAGAAGGAGAACCCAAGAGATTAGAGGGCCGAATTGCATTTGCCCTAAGGCAATTCAAGATCCGGGAGAAACTGTTAACCATTGCCGAGGTCGCCGGGCTTCTGAACATAAAGGTAAAAAAGCTTTACCATATGAGATGTGACGGGAAGGGTCCGGAAACGACTTTGTTGGGAGGTAAGCCATTTTACCGCCAGGTGGATGTGGATCGATGGCGGAGAGCCCAGGGGGAAGCTGATAGCCCCGGCAGCCCGGACGAGGCCCCGCCGGATTGTATGAACGCCAGGGGCGGAGCTGCTACGAGATAAATGCAAGAACTCCTAACCAAATATAAACCGCTATCCCGGTACAAAAGGAAAATTTATGAACCTTTTGTAGACCCTGAGACAGGTCTTGTAGTTGACTTGTCCGGGGATGTTACCGGTACAGGGGTGCTCCATGACGATGATCCCCGCCTTGACCCGTCGGAAAAGGCTGGGGATCATCACCTTGAATTTAAGGACCAGGCCGACATGGAGGCCAAGCTCAAGGATAAATGGTGGAGGCTGAATAACCTCTATTACATCATTGATGCCATGGGCAGTAAGGTCCTGTTCAAACCTAATTTTTCACAGTGGATGTTCTACAACAACGTATGGTACATGAATCTTATTCTCAAGGCCCGGCAGCTGGGCTTTACCACGTTTATAGACCTCTATCTGCTTGACGAGTGCCTGTTCAACGCCAATATAGAGGCCGGGATTATTGCCCACAACCGGGAGGACGCCGGGAAGATCCTGCGCAGAAAGGTCCTTTTCCCATACAACAATCTGCCCGATTGGCTGAAAGAACAGCGGCCACTGATCACAAAATCAAAATCAGAATTGGAATTTAAGCACTCCGGGTCTGACTCTTCGGTCCTTTCGATCGGAACATCTTTTAGGTCCGGGACCTGTCATTATCTCCATATCTCAGAGTTTGGTAAGATTTGTGCCCAATATCCAGGTAAAGCCGAAGAGATTGTGTCCGGTGCCCTGGAGGCTATCCACACCGAGAATAAGAACTGTATCCTGTTTATTGAGTCCACAGCAGAGGGCCGCCAGGGTTATTTCTTTGATTACTGCACCGAGGCCCAGAAGCGCCAGATAATGAATATGCGGTTGTCCGCATTGGATTACCGGTTTCACTTTTTCCCTTGGTACGAGAATCCCGGCAACGTCGTTGAGATCAACCAACCCATCCACGACCGCATGGGCTCGTATTTTGCCAGGATGGAAGCCGAGATCGGGGAGAAGCTGACCCAGGCCCAGAAGAATTGGTATATTCTGAAAGAGGCCAAGCTAGGCGATTTGATGAAAAGGGAGCATCCCTTTACCCCCAAGGAAGCTTTTGAACAGGCTATTATGGGGGCGTACTTCGCGAGTCAGTTTGAAAAGATCCGCATGGAGAATCGGATTTGCTCCGTTCCCCATGATGTTGGTGCCACCGTGGACACATGGTGGGATTTAGGTATCGGGGATGCCATGGCCATCTGGTTCACCCAGAACCAGGGCCGGCAGATCCACGCCATTGATTATTATGAAAACTCCGGGGAGGGCATTGAGTTCTATGCCCAGGAACTGGCCAAACGACGCCTTAACCTTGGATATGACTATGGAACCCACAATGGGCCCCATGATGTTTCCAAGAGAGAGGTTGGTCCCGGTGTGAATATCTGGACCAGCGCCGCCCGGGTGGGTATTAATTTTAGAAGAATTCCCCGGGTAAAACAGAAAAGAGATTCAATCAACTCGGCCAGGACCATCTTAAACCTGTGCTGGTTTGATTATAAAAAGTGTGCCAAGGGCATCGAACGCCTGGAGGCATACAGAAAAGAGTGGAATCCGTTCCTTGGGTGCTACCGAGACACACCACTTCACGATGTAAATTCAAATTGTGCAGACGCTTTCCAAACCATGGGCATGGGGCATAAGTTTGGATTGGCACCGAGCGCAGCCGCCCATATTAATACGATCAAACCGGTTTCGGCTGCCGGTTGGACATAACAAGGAGGTTCATCCATGAGTGCATTTAACATGGTCCCATTTGTAAGTAATAATCAATTGAGAGAACAGGAAGCCGTCGAAGAACAGAAGACTCGGGACGCCAGAGAACGTCAGGCACAACCCTTCCTTGTCGGCCTGGCCCACGACGTCCGGAATAAGTGGGATGCCGCCAAAGCCGCAAAAAGCAATGTTGAGCAGGAAATGCTCATAGACCTGAGAAACAGGAAGGGGGAATATGATCCCACTAAGCTTGCCGAAATTATGAGGCAGGGCGGGTCCGCCATCTTCATGATGTTGGGAGAAGAAAAGGCCAGTGCTATCACGGCATGGCTGAAAGATATTTATTTTGGATCTCCTGCAAACAAGATATGGGGCACCAAGACCACTCCCGTACCTGAACTGGATCCGAAAAAGAAAGCCAAGATTGTTGAGAGGTGTATTTACGAGGCCCAGGGGGAAATGACCGCCCTTATCCAGGCCGAAATGGAGGTGGAGATCCAGACCCGGATATCCCAGGGTGAGGACGAGGCCATGGTTATGCAGCAGGCCCAGAAGACCGCCCGGGAAAAACTATCTATGGCCATGATGGAACGCATGGAAGAGATGGCGGCTGAGGTCCAGGAGGCAGAGCAGGCAGCTGCAAATAAGGCCGAGAACCGGATTGAAACCAAACTGGATGACATTCTGACGGAATCAGATTTCAATAAGGTTATGGGTTTGCTCATTGATGACCTCAACACGTTTAAGTGTGTCGTGATGAAAGGACCCTTCCAGCGATCAGAAAAGAAACTGGTATGGAATAGCCAGGCACCAGGCCAAGGTCCTGGACAATCTCCGGCTAACATGCCCCTGGGTTTACCGGCTCCCGGTGGTGCCATGGAAGATCCCGCAGCGCTTCCGGCGCCTGGTCAACCCCAGGAACAGCAAAGACCGGTGGGGGTTAACGATGTTTTGACCTGGGTGTTTGAACGGGTGTCTCCCATGGATATTTATCCTCTGCCTGATGCAGAAAGTTTGGATCAAGGTTTTTTCCATCGTCATCGCCTGACCAAGGGTGCCCTGTATAAAATGAAAAAGACCCCGGGTTTTGATGCACAGGCAATTGATCTGGTTCTCAGGGATTACGCCCAGGGAGCCCTGGAATGGTTGAATGTCTCCATTGATCATACCCGGCACTCCTTAGAGGACAGGCCCGACGAATGGAGAAAGACCGGCGGGAAGATAGATGCCTTGCAATTTTGGGGAGATATCCAGGGCCTTAACCTTCTACAGGCTGGTATTGATCCCTCCAAGATCGAGGACCCCATGGCCACGTACAAGGCCGAGGTGTGGCTGATTGATAAATATATCATCAAAGCGGAACTCAACGGAAACCCCCTGGAAAAAGTACCCTACCACAAGACCAGTTTTCGCAGGAATAACGGATCTTTCTGGGGAAAATCTTCCTTGGGCCTTTTCCGTGATTCCATTGACGCCTGCAACGCCACGGCAAGGAACATGCTAAACAATGCGGCCATATCGTCCGGCCCTCAGGTGGGCGTGGACTATTCCCAGGTCCGGGAAGGTGATCAGGTCAGTGCCATGCACCCATGGAAAATATGGGGGTTTGATGGTATGGCGTCTGGCGGTGTGGCCCAGCGTGATCCGATTCGTTTTTTCATGCCTCCTTCCACAACCAAAGAATTGATTGGGCTCTATGAGTTTTTTTCCGGCCAGGCCGATGAAAAGACCGGTGTGCCCAAGTATGCCTATGGTGGCAAGGACAAGGGCGGACCCTTGGATACGGCCAGGGGTTTTACCATGATGATGAATTCAGTGGCCAGGGGGATCAAGGATGTTGTCCGGAACATAGATGAAGACATTATTTCCCCGGCCATTATATACCTCTACCAAATGCAGCTGCTCTATTCCAATGACCAGGAATGGTTTGACTCTGATCTGAATATTGTCGCCATGGGAGCCACCAGCCTGATACAGCAGGAAGCCGCCGCCCTCCGGAGAAATGAGTTCTTAGCCATTGCCCAGAGCCCCATTGTTATGGAAATTATCGGGATTGAAGGGTTTGCGGAGGTTTTGAGAGGTGTGACAGACGGCCTTGATCTTCCTTCCGGGAACATTGTGCCGACCAAAGAGGCTATCGCAAGAAAAGCCAAGATGCAGCAACTCACCGCCCAGGTGGAACAGGGCTTGACCGCACAACCAGGCGGGACAAAGGAAGTCCCCAATAACATGAAGGAGGCAGCTTAATGGATGCAGCACCGGCCCAGGAGGCCAAAAAGACAGACCTGACAGAGACTCCCCCGGATTCTCCCGGGGTCCGGTACATGGCCAATTATATTGCCGACCAGACCCTTGGGGAGATGGGGGACCAGGACAAAGATAATTTTGATTATCTCATGCAGAACAAGACCTATATCCGTAGGTTTAAAGGGTTTAATCAGAATCAGTCCATGGACATGGCCATGAAATACTTTGGCGCTGTTATGGACAAGATCTTGCGAAGCCACGGGTTTAAGATGACCAAGGCCATGATGAAGAATCCAAAGATCGTGGAGGTTGTCCTTGAAAAAGCGTGTAAACTCCGAATCGAAACCAGACATTACCCTCCCGAGGAAGAAGTATACCAGACCGGCGTTTATATCCTGAAACTCAGAAAGGCTGGTGATGGGGATATGATTGACCATGAAATTGTGGGGTTTATTTCCGAACCGTTTCAGTATCGGGACCCCGACTCCAAGATTGTCGTATTTAACCCGGAAATCTGTATAAGGACCACAGAGAAACTATGATTCGACCATTTGATATCAATAGCCCCAAAGATCAGGCCGTCATGTCTGCCATGGCTTCTTTTTCCACAACCAAGGAATGGCCGGTCATCAAGGCATACCTGGAAAAAGAGTTGCACCTCATGGATGTCAATCACAGGATGGCAGAACCCCTAACAGCTTCCAGGCTTGGGGCCGCTGCCTTTACCGTCCAGATGATTCTGGATAAAGTCGAACATTCCGTTGACATGATAAAGGGAAAACCGTTAAAATACTGATGTCATAGTGTTTGCTATTCTCCAATAGTGCCGGGCTATCCACCCGGCAGCACATGACAAGCCCGGTTGAGGTTATCCTCTTCCGGGCTTTTTTATGTCCAAAACCCCCTCTTAAATCCACATAACCCTATGTCCGGCTCATTCGTTGCCTATCCCCGGTTCATCCATCATTTATGACCTATCAGGACAGCTTTACGGCCCTGGTGAAGGATAGGCGTTACCCGCACCCTTGGCGCAAAAGGACAGGCGGTTGCCGCACCCGGAATCAGGAAAACCCAAAGACCCTAAAGGAATTTTCAATGGCAACACCAAAACAGGTGCAGCAGATGGGAGAACAGGCTGATAAAATTCAGGCAGATCTCAACGGGACAGTACAGCCAGCGACCCCTGCACAAGGGACAGCGCCGGAAGTAACCCCGACCGAACCATCGCAGACACCGCCCGAACAGAACCCCCCGCCGGCACAACCCCAGGATATTGAACAGAAGTATCAGTCCCTCCTTGGCAGGGTCAAAGATCATGCGGAAGAATTAAAAACCGCCAGGGCAAACAATGATTTGCTCTACAAACAGATCAGTGACCTCAACAGGGAAAAGGCCGAACTTCAAACGAAACTGGACGATGCGCTGGCACAGGAAACCAAACCCGATGACAAGGACCCCGATACCGGACCTAAATTACTTGATGTTGAAAAGATTTCGGAGTATGGCGCCGAGTTTGGCGACATGGCCAAAGCTTTGAACCAGGTACTTCAAACCCAGAAGGCTCCAGATCCCGCTCCCGCACAACCGGCAGAACCGGCACCCGCACAGCAGCATGACAAAACAATATTCAGGAGTTCAGTGACCGTGGATGTCTACAACATTCACAAGCTCGACTACAACGATATTGATGTTGCTCCCGAATTCTCGGGATGGTTGAAGGAATTCAGCCAGGCAACAGGTGTGCAGAATATGCAGGCGTGGGCGGAGGCTATCACCGTCCGGGATAAGGCGACTTGTTTATCTATTATCAATAATTTCCTTGCAACACCCCAGGGCCAGGCTTTTAAGACCAGGGTCACAACCCAGGCCACGCAGCAACCCGCAGCACCAAATCAGCAGCCGGATGTCCCATTAGGAACCGGTGTGGACCCGACAACGGTCACCACCCAACCCGTGGGCAAGATTTATACGGGGGCTGAAATCCTTGAATTTTTCACCGAAGTGGCACAGCCAAACGGGACATACAAGGATAACCCGGATGAAGCGAAGCGGATTGAGGCCGACATCTTCAAGGCACAGACCGAGGGGCGTGTTCAAGGTTAAGGATAAGGAGTAACCCATGTATCCCGTTTCCCCCCAGGCCAGCCCATATGCTGGTATGTCCGGGACTTATATCCCTGAGATATGGTCCGGCAAATTACTGGTTAAGTTTTATACCTCCACTGTTTTCGCTCACATAGCCAATACTGACTATGAGGGGGAGATTTCCAAGTACGGCGATAAAGTCAAAATCCGGACCATTCCGGATATGGCCATCCGCAAGTACAAGGTAGGCCAGTCCCTGAAATATGACCGCCCCAAAGGGGAAGTCATTGACCTGTTGATTGACCGTGGTGAGTATTTTGCCTTTGCAATCAATGATGTTGAGCAGAAACAGGCCGACATCGCCTATGTGGATAAATGGTCCGATGACGCATCCCAGCAGATGAAGGGCGCCATTGACAAGGCCATCCTTTCCGTGATGTTCACCCAGGCCTCCGC
>Ga0190303_1001242_pt1 | contig 10311 bp, 8 predicted proteins | sample 48700701_MG_FD_161672 | JGI IMG/M metagenome (GOLD analysis project Ga0190303, IMG submission 161672) | Hydrothermal vent sediment bacterial communities from Southern Trench, Guaymas Basin, Mexico - 4870-07-0-1_MG | ecosystem: Environmental > Aquatic > Marine > Hydrothermal vents > Sediment ...
TCACCCACAATAATGCAGCCAGAAATCAGAATAAGCGGAATAACTCCCAGAAGTTTTCTCATTAGCACCTCCTTTTTTTGAAAAAAAGATAAAATTAAAAAGAAAATTGTCAACAAGCGTACATAAATATTTTATCTAATTTATCTAAATTTGGTAAGGGATTTTTTCCCGCTGAGACTTTGATAAAACAATAAAAAGTGTTTCTTTTGAATTGAGGAAGAGATTAGACAAAATAACCTTTATATAGTACTTTATTGTGCTTAACATTGATGACCTGTTTACAAGCTTAAAATGTGTTTATACTGAACCCTACATCTTTGAAAAGCCTTTTTAAACGATTTATGTCGTAGAGTACAATATGGCCATAAAGTCCTTTTAAATAATTTTCAGTTCCGTCACCCCAATAAAAGTCACCATTGCCTAAAAGGAATTTAATTCTATGTGGGGCGTATAGTAAGTTGGGACTGGTAAAAATAACAATACCGTTACTTTTTAAGGAATTTCTAATTCCTTCCAAACATTTTAAAAATGTTGAATGCTCAAGATGTTCTGCAATTTCAGTAAATAAGATTATATCATAGGCATTTCTTTCGTCGTATGGGTTAACAGCGGAAGAAAAATCTTTTAACTTCAGATTAATATTGTATCTTTTTAGAAGTTTTTGCAATGTGGGATTATTTAGATAAGGATTCTCAGGTGAATCGTAAACAACCCAATTAAGATTTATATCCATATAATTTTTCAAATGATATACAATAGAAAAGTCTTGATGGCCATTAGCAAGTCCAGAAGCATTCAAAATGTTTAAAAACTTTGTTCTTGTATTTTTAAAATAATTTATTATTGCCATTATTGTATGAGAATGACGTAAAGAATTAGCGCTTGCCCACATTCGGGCTTTTGTTTCATTATGCATGGTTATTTCTTTTTCAACTTTATAACAAACATTGTAAATACTCGATGCTATTTTTTTTAATTCATTCATTTTTTAATGCCTGATTGAGCAACCTTATGGCACAGTACTCACCACACATGGAGCAAACCTCTTCAAGATTAGGGCTTATCTTTTCGTGTAATTCCTCTGCCTTTTTGGGGTCTATGGCAAGTTTGAACTGGTCTTTCCACCTGAGTTTTTTCCTTGCCACTGCCATCTTTGCATCCCATTCGTATGCACCAGGAATGCCCTTACCAATATCACCAATGTGGGCTGCTATTCTTGCAGTTATAACCCCTTCTTTAACCTCATCCTTTGTGGGCAGACCAAGATGTTCGGAAGGGGTTACATAGCACAGGAAATCTGCTCCATAATAGGCTGCCATTGCTCCACCTATGGCAGATACGATATGGTCATAACCTGGAGCAATGTCTGTAACAACAGGCCCAAGCACATAGAATGGTGCACCATGGCATAGTTTCTTTTCCATCTGGATATTCATCTGGATTTCCTGAATGGGAATATGGCCCGGTCCTTCAATCATTACCTGAACCCCCGCCTTTAATGCCCTTTGCTGGAGTTCCCCAAGTAAGATAAGTTCGTGGAATTGAGACCTGTCTGATGAATCCACAATTGCACCGGGCCTGAATCCATCACCAAGGCTCAGGGTAATTTCATACTCCCTTGCTATCTCAATAAGTTCATCAAAGTATTCATATAAGGGATTTTCTTTCTTATTGTACAGCATCCAGACAACCGTAAATGTTCCACCCCTGGAAACAATATCCATTACCCTTCCTTCGTTCCTGAGCCGTTCAAAAGTGGATAAGGTAACCCCAACATGGACTGTCATGAAGTCAACACCATCCTTTGCCTGTTTCTCAATAACAGAAAAGATGTCGTCTTTTGTCATGAATACAATTCCACCCTTTTTATCCACTACCTCTATTGCTGCCTGATATATGGGGACTGTTCCAAGTGGGACATTCGTATGCTTTATAATCTCTTTCCTTATGCCATCAATATCACCACCAGTGCTCAAATCCATTATAGTATCTGTTCCAGCTTCTTCTGCCACCCTTGCCTTTTCAATTTCAATGTCTACATCTGCAAGGTCAGTGGATGAACCAATATTTGCATTGACCTTTGTTTTCAATCCCTCACCAATGGCACAGATTTTTTCTATGCTTCTGTTCCTGTTGAGAGGGATGACAATCCTTCCATTTGCAATACCATCCCTTATATACTCAGGGCTTCTTCCTTCCTTTTCTGCAATGCTCCTCATTTCTTCTGTTATTTTTCCAGCCCGTGCCTTTTCAATAAGTGTCATTCTGTCCTCCCCTGTATAAAGTTTTCTGGATTTTCAGGTACACCATCCACATCCACCTCATAATATAACATGGGGAAGGGTGTTCTGCCAGTTCTACCGACCTCCCCGATTTTTTCTCCTCTTACAACCCTTTGACCACCCTTGACATCAATGCTTTTAAGGTGGCCATAGATTGTTTTGTATTTTTTGTTATGTGTGATTTCCACGAAGTTTCCCAGGTATAAATCCTTACCAGTCTTTGAAACAATACCGTTTGCTGTTGCCACCACCTCTGTTCCCTCTGGAGCAGAGATTCCAATTCCGTTGCACTTTTTCCACCTTTCAGTGTACAAATCCCAGGATTTTCCAAACTTTTTCACGATAATACCACCCACAGGTATGATTGAGGGTATGTTTTTCCCCTTTTCTCTGACTATCTCCAGTGCCTTTTTCAATATCTGTTCTGTCATTCCGGCTTCAACAAGCAGGGAGTCCACATCCATGTGCTCTGTTCCTGCTTCTATTTTTTCAGGCACAGAAAATTTATACTTTTTCAGTATTCCCTTCTGTTTCTTCTTTAATGATTCAAGTTCATTGTTAAGCGAATCAACCCGGGATTTGAAAACCAGGAGTTTTTCCTTCAGGAGTCTGTTGTCCTCTTCCATCTCAGGTATGGTTGTTACATCAACATAATAGGACAGATTCTTTAAAAATATAGATGCTGCTATCACTATTCCAAGAACAAGGAGAAGAAAAACAAGCACGGGGAATCTGAAGGCCCTTGTTTTTTCTCCAGGATGGTGGGGAACAATGATAAATTTAATCTTTCTTTTCACCATAGATGTAATTCCTGAGTTTGTCCAGTGCTCTATTTCTCAATTGCCTCACCCTCTCCCTTGAAAGCCCCATCATCTTTCCAATATCCTCAAGGGTGTGTGGATTCTCTCCATCAATGCCAAAATACAGACGAACAATATCCCTTTCCCTTGGATTCAGGTATTGCATTCCATGTTTTATAAGTTCAATAAACCTCTTTCTGAAGAAGACCTCTTCGGGTGATTCAACACTTTCGTCCTTCATAACATCCTTGTAACTCAAACTGTCTGTATGCTGGATTTCATCATCAAGGGAGATGTCCTGCCTTGCCACATTCATAGCCTCAATGATTTCCTCAGGTTTAACCCCGAGTTCCTTTGCTATCTCCTCAACGGTTGGTTCTCTTCCAAGGTTCTGGCTCACCTTACTTTCTGCCTTGGCAACCTTTATAATTTTTCCTGCCCTGCTCATTGGAAGTCTGTACGATTTTATGTGTTCTGTTACAGCCTTCATGATGGATTGCTTAATCCACCAGACCGCGTATGAAAGGAATCTAACCCCCTTCCTTTCATCGTATCTTTCCGCCGCCTTAACAAGCCCAAGATTTCCCTCATTTATGAGGTCAGAGAGGGGGGTGCCAAGGTTCTGATATGCCTTGGCAACGCTCACCACAAACCTCAGGTTTGACTGTATGAGCTTATCCCTTGCCTCCTTGTCCCCCTCTCTTGCACGACGGGCAAGTTCCTTCTCCTCCTCCTCTGTGAGAAGAGGGTATTTCTGTATTTCCTTCATGTAGATTGAGAGTGTCTCATCGTTAAACCTTGGCATTAGCCTCCTTTTATGGCTACAAGTTTCCACACGCCGTTAGGCTTCTTGACCTGGAAGATAACGGGTTTTCTGCTATGCTCATACTTCTTTTTTGCCTTTCTAAAGTCTGTTATATCATGGATTTCAATATTTTCAACCTTTTTTATAATATCACCTGGTTCTATTCCCTTTTCAAAGGCAGGAGAATCATCACTTACCTCTGTTACAATAACCCCAGATTCTTTCTCCTTTATGCCCAGTGATTCAAGCACGGATGGTGTGATTGATTCCACCTTCATTCCGAGCCACTCTTCTTCCCCTTCAACCACCTTCTCTTTTTCGCTCTTTTTCATCTTCGCAAGTTCGGGCCTCTCCCCAAGTTTTATCTCAAGTGTTTTCCTTTTGCCATCTCGGATAACAACCACCTTCACCTTCTTACCAGGGGGTGTTGTTGCCACGGTGATTCTGAATTGAGTAACATTTGTTACATCCTTCCCATTAAACTTAATTATCACATCACCTGGTTTGAGCCCACCCTTTTCAGCAGGGCTGTCCTTTTCAACATATGCCACAACCACCCCTGACTGATTTTTCTTCATTCTCAGGGCCTCTTTCACATCATCAGTGAGTTCCTGGGGGATGATACCGAGATAACCCCTTGCTACTGTTCCAGTTTTTATTAAAGACTTTGCAACATCCATTGCAAGGTTTATTGGAATTGCAAAACCTATTCCTATGTTTGTGTTGCTGACAATGGCTGTGTTTATACCAACTACCTCCCCTTTTATATTGAGCAATGGACCACCAGAATTTCCAGGATTGATCGCTGCATCTGTCTGAATAAAGTCTTCAACAATCAATCCCTCCCTCAATGGAATATCAGACCTTCCTTTTGCGCTCACCACACCTGCCGTTACTGTTCCCCTTAATCCAAAGGGACTTCCTATGGCAATAACCCATTCACCCACCTGAAGGTCGTCAGAATTACCAACAGGTAGTGCTGGAAAGTCTTCCTTTTTCTTTATCTTTAAAACTGCCACATCCGTTGTAGGGTCCCTTCCCACAAGTTCAACATACCTGTCCGCTATGGTTTCTCCATTGTCAAATGTGATTGTGAGTTTCTGCGCACCCTCAACCACATGGTTGTTTGTAAGCACATAGTTTTCTCCATCAATGTTCACAATGAACCCAGAACCAAGCCATGACCTTTTAAGGGGTCTTTTCCTTGGTTGTGATGGAGGTCCACCAAAGAACTTCCTGAAGAATGGGTCATTGAAAAGGTCATCCCATGGAGACCACACATTTATATAGTCAGTTCTTTCACCCTTAATAGATACCACACCCTTCCTTGCATTCTTCACAACCTGAACAAAGGGATTTGCATAATCTACCTTCGCCTGGGGGATGGGTTTTATTTCTGCAGCACTTGCCTTTCCTGTAACATTGAAACTGCTTGCTGTTATAAGACCAATTCCAAAAGCAAAAACAGCAACAAGTGCAACAAAAAGGGCACTCAATACAACGGTTCTTTTATCCTGCATTTTCACCTCCTTGTTTTTTATAATAATTTTTACACATGTTTCAGATATGTCAAGTTCAGTTTTTCATTCCCTGAACAGGGGCAGGGATTCTCCCTCCTCTCAAAATGAAATCTGTTGCACGGAATTTGTTAACGGGCATAACCACAGATTCTCCTAATAGTCCTCCATAGGAAACGATGTCTCCGGGCTTCTTTCCATAGGCAGGAATGATCCTTACAGCGGTTGTTTTTGAATTTATAACCCCTATTGCAATCTCATCGGCGATTATGGCAGATATGGTCTCCGCTGGTGTATCACCAGGAACGATAACCATATCAAGGCCCACTGAACAAACGGATGTCATTGCTTCAAGTTTTTCAAGTGTGAGTGCGCCATCCATCGCAGCCTTCACCATACCTGCGTCCTCTGAAACAGGTATAAATGCACCGGAAAGCCCTCCCACATAGGAGGTGGCCATTGCCCCGCCCTTCTTAACGGCATCTGTGAGAAGTGCCAGTGCTGCTGTTGATCCTGGTGCTCCTGTTCTTTCAAGCCCCATTGCCTCAAGGATTTCTGCCACACTGTCCCCTGGAGCGGGTGTTGGAGCAAGTGATAGGTCAACTATACCGAATGGTACGCCAAGCCTTGTTGCTACGGTTCTACCAACCAGTTCTCCTACTCGGGTTATCTTGAAGGCAGTCCTCTTTATTATATCTGATAGTGTTCCCAGGTCTTTATCCCTGTGTCTCTTAACCACATCAAGAACCACGCCTGGTCCACTGATACCAACATTGATAACGAGTTCTGGCTCCCCAACACCGTGGAATGCTCCAGCCATGAATGGATTGTCCTGGACAGCATTTGCAAAGACCACAAACTTTGCACATCCGATTGAATCCTCATCCCTTGTTTCATACGCGAGTTTCAGGATGGTTTCACCAAGCATCTTTACTGCATCCATGTTTATTCCTGCCTTTGTGGATGCAACATTTACAGAGGAATTAACACGTTTTGTTCTGGCAATGGCAAAGGGTATTGAATTTATCAATGTATAATCACCTTTTGTAAATCCCTTTTCTACAAGGGCGGAGAATCCACCCAGAAAATCTACACCAACCTCCCTTGCAGCCCTGTCAAGGGTCTTTGCAATCTCAATATAGTCTTCCTCTCTGGTGTACTCAGAAACAATTGCAATTGGTGTGACGGCAAGTCTCTTATTAACTATCTTGATGCCAAACTCCTGTTCAATCTCCCTTGCAGTCTTCACAAGGTTTTTTGCTGATTGTGTTATCTTTTTATAGATGTTGTCCATAAACTCCTTCGGCTCCCTTGATGTGCAGTCCCGAAGGGATATTCCAAGAGTAACAGTCCGAACATCAAAATGTTCCAGTTCGGACATTTTGATTGTTTCAAGTATCTCTTCCTGACTATAAAACATTTTCTCTTTATATACCCAAAAAGGTTATTTGTCAACAATAGGACTCTATACATACTGGATTTGTTCCATGGTAACTACCATCCTTGCATTTTTGAAATATTGATGCCACTTCGCAGACCCATCCAATGTCCAGTTGATTGGTCATTATTCAGATTTCCCGAGGGACCCAGAAGACATATGTTATATTGATAACAGGAATTTTGCGGTATCACTTAAATCTTTTGAAAAAAAGAGCAGTGGAGTATATTGAGGCATTCAAAGCGCCTGGTTCACGGGTAGAAAGATCGTATCAGGGGTATCCGGGCCCGGAAAACATTGGATTGCCTGATAATCCTTGGGTGAGCGTTTTTTGAGTAAAACCTGAAAATTATAATATTACTTGACATTATCCCAAGGGAAAGTTAGAATTACAAAAAGGGAGGGTTCTATGTTCTATTTATTTATGCTTTTTTCTTTGGTGGGCGGTTCAAAATTCAGCCCACAGAATGGGACTTACATAGTTGCTGAGCCTATTGGTTACTACAATTCTGCTGGAGTCCCCGAGATTGTGAAGATACAGGTAATGAATCCTCAGGGGGAGATTGATAACACTTATAATAATGTTCTGGACCTTCATTCAATAGAATCAAATCCCAACTTTAGTGTGCTTTTTATCTCCACTGTCACTTATCTGCCTGTGGATACGGTTCACATAAATAGGGGAGAGGGGTGGATTGCTGTTGTTGATTATGAGCCAGAAACACTGGGAATGTATGTTGAAGACCCGGCAGGAATCCTCAAGACATCAATACCAGTTGGATGGTTTGTTGACCCTTCATCAAGCACAAATGTTCCAATGAAGGCAAAGATTGAAGGACCTGATACAACAAATTCTGCCTATTCTCCAGCCTTTATTTACCCTGACCTTTTTTATTTCAGTGTAATAGACTCATTTGGTCTGGTTGATACCTCGGTTGGCGGGATACTTGATACAACAGTAATTCATGTAAAGATACTGGGGGATTCTGATACCAGTGCAGGTTTTTATGACCCGATAGCAGATACATATTTTGTTGAGGGGCCTGTTACAATGTTCAGCGGCAGGGGATGGCTATATGTTGTGGATTATACAGATGTATCAGAAGAGATATCCATTGTTGCTGAGGATATTTCTTCCATTTATGACTTTGGGTCTGACACATTCACTGTTTATTTCACCACTGATACGATAGCCACAAAGGCCATACTTTTCCCTGTGAATGGCCAGTTTGGAACTTACAATGTGAACAAGGTCTTTTATGGGCTTGCCTTAATGGGAGATGGCCCTGACCCTTCAAATAGTTCATCCCAGATTTCACTTTCATATATTGACCCGTATGGGATGAACTCAGTAACCATCACTCCTTCTAATTTCAGAACCCTTGCCAGTGGTGCAACATCCTTTAAGGTTCTGGATACAGAAGCAGACAGTTTCGTTTTTGTCACCATGGATGTTCAGGGCTCTCCATATCTTTATCCATTTAACCCCCTGGTCATAACTTCGTTCAAGGATTCAGGGGTTGCAGTGCAGATAGCATCCGGTGTTCCCTATATGGTGCCTGCTGGAGAAACAATAAATATTGATTTCTGGACTGTTGATGGGATTTATTCTTTTGATTCAACATACAATGGATGGTTAAATGGTTACATATTCAATGGAAGTGGAGCAGTGTTTGATACACTTAATCAGGCTTCAGAATACTTCCCATTTGTGAATGGTCATGCTACACTCAGGTTTGTATCAAACACCCCGAATTCCACTGTTGGGCTTAAGTGCAGGGATGCCGAAGGAAATGAAAACGCAGGATATGTGGGGAACTGGATGTCAGATGAAGCCTATATTCAGGTCAGAGCGGTTTCTTCCTCTGCAAACAGGCTCGTTCTTAAAGAGCAAAAGAATATTGCTTCACCATATACTGCATTGTTCATAACGGTTGCAGCAGTGGATGATAGTGGATATATTGACCCATCCTGCCAGGATACAGTGGTAATAACTGGAACTGGAAGTGCCATATATGAACCAGATACACTGGCACTTGAAAAGGGTATAGGTGGTTTCTGGATATACGATATTTTCTCTGAGGTTGTCTATGTAACAGCAACATCCAGTTCACTTGGTTCTGCAATGGATACAATCTACTACATCCATCCTGATTCTGCTGCATATATTGTGTTAATATTACCAGAAGAGGCCTGCCTGAATGAAAGTGCGGATGTTACAGGTTATATCTTTACACCAGAATATGCCCTTGCGGATTATTACAATGGTTTTGTGAGTGTTGGTGCCACTGATAACTACAGAAGCAATTCAGTGTATTTCATCACACCAGACCCTGAAAGTGTCCCTGTTAACAATGGTATCTTTACTGCTACACTTTCTGATACAGAACCGGAGTACATCACAGTAACAGCACAGGATGTGAAAGGATTACTCGTTCCTGATAATGAGGACATGACCTTCTATGGGATGCTTGACACCCGTGTTGTTGGACCACACAGGGTGAATTGTTACGATACAATCCAGGTATTCTTGAGGGATGTTCAGGGAAACAGGATTTATCTTGATGGTGTGTATAGGGATGATTCACTCAGTTTTTCCGTTTCACAGATAGGTGGCTCAAATGCTTACTCTGTTTCTATGCCAGATGGTGATAGAACAACCTTTGTTGATGGTTTCTGTTCTGTAAGAATAATGGATTCAGAGGTGGAGACATTGAAAATCTCCACATTTCCATATAATGCTGACTGGTATCATGGATATGAAACTGCCAGTTACATTGGAATTACGGGGATTTCAGAACCTTCACCCTTCCAGATAAAGTTGAATACTGTACAGAAGGGCGTCTTGAGTTTTCAGTTTGGTATGAATGCAATGGGTTCTGTTTCCATTGAACTGTTTGATATAGCAGGCCGTTGTGTTTTCAGAAGGGACATGATACTGAAGCCCGGCACATACACGGTGGTCAGGGAAAATCTGCCATCAGGTGTTTACTACCTCAGACTCTCCCGGGGAAAGCAGCAAGTTAAAGGAAAGGTGGTTTATATAAGATAGTAAATATCATACACATACCCATCTGAATCTCACAGCCTGCGTTCTTTTTTTAATACCACAATCATTCTGTGGGAATCAGTCCTGTATGGATGGCCCGACCAGGAGCCCATTATCTCCACTATCTCAAATCCACTTTTCCTGGTAAGTTCAAGGCTCTCTGGAATTGACTCCACCAGATTCAATGAATTTTCTTAAAGAATATAAAGGGCCTCTCCATTGTCCAGGTTTACTTTATCCCAGATTCTTGGAATGAACCTATTCACCACCCTTTCCCTCCCAGCTACATTCCTCAAAGGATTTTTGAATATTGCCGCGAGATATATAATCAATGTATTCATTCTGAAAAAATCCATCCAGATTTTTCATGTTATCCTCCTTTTTTAAAGTTTACGACTGGAATTTCCAGGTCAAAACAAA
>Ga0190303_1001243_pt1 | contig 10306 bp, 7 predicted proteins | sample 48700701_MG_FD_161672 | JGI IMG/M metagenome (GOLD analysis project Ga0190303, IMG submission 161672) | Hydrothermal vent sediment bacterial communities from Southern Trench, Guaymas Basin, Mexico - 4870-07-0-1_MG | ecosystem: Environmental > Aquatic > Marine > Hydrothermal vents > Sediment ...
AGTTTTGTAGTTGGTGTAGGATCTGGGATGGATGCCTTAATTCTAGCTTTAAAAGCTTTGGAAATAGGTCCTGGGGATGATGTTATAGTTCCTTCACACACCTTTATCGCTAGTGCTCTTGCAGTTACTCATGTCGGTGCTAATGTAAAATTTGTTGATGTGGATCCATTAACTTATAATATTGATATAGATGAGGTAGAGAGTGCAATAGGAATAAACACACGTGCTATTATAGCAGTTCATCTATACGGTCAACCATGTAATATGGATAGATTAGTAGAATTAACATCAAGTAAAGGATTATATTTAATAGAAGACTGTGCTCAAGCTACAGGAGCTAAATGGGATGGCAAGCCAGTAGGAACCTTTGGAACTTGTGGGTGTTTCAGTTTTTATCCAACTAAGCCTTTAGGTGGGATAGGACAAGGCGGTGCAGTTTTATCTAAGGATGAGGATTTAATAAGTAAAATCCGGATGTTGGGTGATGTGGGTCGATCTACTAAATATGAAATGACAGAAATTGGGTATAACTCTAGATTAGATACTATTAATGCTCATTTTTTAAAAAGGTGTTTACCTAGGTTGGATAAATGGAATGCTAGAAGAAGAGCTATATCTGAGTTGTATAGAATCTATTTAGAGGATTTGAATGAAATTCACCTTCCTTATGTGGATCCTAAGGCTGAACATGTTTATCATTTGTTTATGATTGGTGTTGATAAATATATAAGAGAAGAGTTGATGGTGTATTTATCTAAAAACTTTATTTCTTCTGGTTTATATTATCCAATACCTTGTCATAAACAACCTGTTTATAATTATCCTATGTATTTAAGAGTTACTGAGGAATTAGCAGATTCCTTATTGGCACTTCCAATGGATACTTATATGACGGAACAACATGTAGAATATATAAGCAGCCATTTAATAAAGTTTTTTAGACATAGGGGGTAATATGTTAATAAAACGTGGTGAAGGTGATTTTACCAAGGTTTATAGACCGTGTAGAATTTCTGAAGTTATAGGGCAAGATAAAATAAAAACAATTATTAAAAACTCGTTAGACAAAGGTAAAGTAAATCATTCATATTTGTTTTTTGGCGATAGAGGGAGCGGAAAAACCACATTTGCTAGAATTATAGCTTTGGGTCTTAATTGTTTGGAGACTAAAAATCCTTCAGAACCTTGTTGTGAATGTGATGCTTGTGTTTCAATCCTATCTAATTCTAGCCCTGATTATTTAGAGATTAATGTAAGTGATAAGACGGGTGTTAATGATGTACGAGAATTGATTAAAACTTTTGCGTATTCTAATTTTTCTTTAAAGAATAAAGTTGTAATTTTAGATGAATGTCATCAAATGACTGCACACGCTCAAAACGCTTTGTTGAAACCGATAGAAGATTATAAAGAAAATCTTTATGTTATTTTCTGTACAACTGACACTAGAAAAATAATACCGACATTGAGAGATAGGTGTAAGGAATTCAGGTTTGATAAACTTAGAGTTACGGATATAGTATTAGCATTGGAAAATATATGTCAATTTGAAGGATTGTTTTATTCTAAAAAGGTTTTGGATTTAATAGCTTCTACCTCTACTTCCATAAGAGATGCTATAATTAATTTGCAAACTGTAGCTGTTGCGGAGAAATTAAATGATTTTAATTGGGTAAAAAACTTTCTTGGAATGGTTAGTGATGAAGAGGAACTAAAGTTTAATAAACTTATTTCTGCTATAATTGGAAAGGATTGGAACAAATCGGTTATCGAGTTTAGGAAATTATTAAAAGAATATAATGTTGAAGAGATAAATTCTAAATTATTTGAATTATTTTCTTATAGATTATTAAATTCTAAGTCAGCAAAACAAGCTTATTTGTTTTATTCCATAGGAGCTTGTTTTAACAATACTATATACTCTCCGTCTGAATTTGCATATTCACTTTATTCTGCAGTTAATCGAAGGTAAATTATGTATATAAAATATAATTATACTAAAGAGCCTTCTGAAGCAGAGAAGTTTATCCAAATTTTATCAAAGTATCCAGTGATTGCTTTGGATATAGAAGCAACTTCTCTAGATCCTTTTGAGGCTAAACCTTTATTATTACAGATAAGTTCTCCATATAAATGTTATATATTTGATTTGCGTTATTTAAATTATGAGCTGTTTAGAAATTTGTTAGAGTCAGATCAATTAAAATTGTTTCAGAATGTTAAATACGATTATAAAATATTAAAACAATGTTGCGGATTAAATTTAAATAATATTTATGACACAATGTTAGCTGAGCAACTTCTCCATTTAGGATTATATACTAGGGCTAGCTTAGAGTATCTCGCGCTTAAATATTTGAATATTAAAATGGAGAAAGCTATTAGAAGTAGTTTTATAGACTTTAGGGGAGATTTTAGCGAAAAACAATTAGAGTATGCTGCTAGAGATGCTCTTGTTTTATTTGACATTTATAATTTACAGTGTCCTAAATTGGAGGAATATGATTTAGTCCATGTGTCTAATCTTGAATTTGAATTTGTAAAACCTTTAGCTCATATAGAACTTAATGGGATGAAATTAGATTCTGAAAAATGGTTGAAAATCTCTAAGGAGTATGAAAAAAGATGTAATGAAGTAGCTGAGAAGTTGGCAGATAAACTAGGTAGGTTTGTACCTCAACAAACACTGTTTGGTGCTAGCCCAATTAATTTAGACAGTCCAGATCAACTTTTAAAAGTATTAAGATTGATGGGATATAATTTAAATAATACTAGTAAAAAGAGTTTGTCTGAATATTCTAATGATCCATTAATAAAAGAGATTTTGGGATATAGGGAATATTCTAAAGCTGTGACTACATATGGTGAAATATTTTTAAAAAACATTAAAGACAAAACAGGTAGAATTCATTCTGATTTTAGACAACTTGTTGCTACTGGAAGAGTTTCGTGTTCTTCTGATTATGGTGCTGGTTTGCAACAAATAAAGAAAGATTCTGATTTCAGATCATGTTTTATTGCTGAGGATGGTTATGATATTATAACTTCTGATTATAGTCAAATGGAATTAAGAATATTAGCCGATTATTCAAATGACAGTACTTTTATTGAGGCTTTTAAACATAATGAAGATATTCATGCTAAAACTGCTTCAGTGGTTTTTAAAGTTCCAATAGATTTGGTATTGAAAGATGATGACTTAGATGATCATGATCCCAGTAAAGTTGGATATAGGTATAAAGCCAAGGCCATTAACTTTGGCTTGTGTTTGAGTGGGGATTCTAATGTTATTACGGATAGGGGTATAATTCCAATAAAGGAAGTTAAGATAGGAGACGTGATAGCTAACGATTTAGGTCATAATAAAGTTATCGATTTCAAGTGCACTGGAATTAAAAAAATCGTTAAATTGATATTACAATACGGCTATAGTTTAGAATTAACTGAAGATCACATCGTGAAAGTCATAGACGGCAATGGTAAATATGTTGATAAAAGAGTCGCAGACTTAAGTTCGTTAGATAAAGTGTGTATAAAGTTAGGAAGTGATTTGTTTCCTGATAAGGAATTCGTCTTTTTTAGTGATTATGTTATAGGTAAGCGAACTAATTATAAACATATGAATTTGCCTAAAACAGTAGACATTAGGTTTGCAGCGTTTTTAGGTTTATTTGTAGCTGAAGGATCTTTAATAAAGAAAAAGAAGACATCTGCATATTACAGCTCTGTAGTGTTTGGATTTTCAAACAAAAATTCCGAATTTATCGATTGTACTAAAAAATTGTTTAGCGGGCTTTTTGGTAAGAGGTGCTTTATTACAGAATATGATACTGTTGTAAAACTTAGTATCCATTCAGTCCGGTTTGCGAATTGGTTAGCTGATGTTTGTGGGTTAGACAGTAAATTGAATAAAACATGTAGTGTTAAGATACCTGAATGTATAAAGAGATCCCCGAAAAAAGTTCAGCAGGAATTTGTTAAATGGTTATTTGAAGGGGATGGAACCATTAAATGTAATGGGAATAATTACAAAATAGAATACAGTAGCAAATCAAGAAAGTTGGTTGAAGATTTACAATTATTGTTATTGAATTTTGGTATTTTGTCTACTATTACTTATGATTCTCGTAAGGATTATCCTACTGAGAGGTATTATGTTTTATCTATTTTGGCTAATTTTAATGATTTGTTTATGGCAAACTTTGGGTTTGTTTCTAGTTTAAAAAACAGTAAGGCTAAAAACAGTGCGAAGTATCAATGTTCTTCTTATTTTATAGGATCCTATGTGGATAAATTAGAGCATATTATTAAGAATTTTAAAGTTTCTAAACAACTAAAAGATCGCTTTTATAAAGCTAGATATGCTGATGAGATTGGAAATATATATTTATCAGAATTATCAAAGTATGATAAGTTTTTTAAATTTATTTTTGAAAATAATATTGTTCCTCTACCTATTGTCGAACTAAAGTCTTGTGGTTTAAAGGAAGTCTATGATATTTCAGTAGATGAGCATCCATATTATTTGGCTAATGGAGTTGTAGTGCACAATTGTTACGGTTTGACTGAATTTGGATTGTCATCAAGATTAGGATGTACAAAGGAACAGGCTAGACAAATAATCGAAGATTATTTTGCTGGTTGTCCTGGAATAAAGAAATTTCTTGAGGATACAGCTAGGAAAGCTGTAGAAAATAAGTACGTTGAATCAATATCTGGAAGAAAGAGGTTTTTTAGGTTACCACCTAAAGAATCTGATGAATATGAATTTGAAAAGAATAGTGTTGAGAGAAAAGCTAAAAACATGCCGATCCAAGGTTGTTTAGAAGGAAATACTTTAGTTAGGGGTTATGGGAGGATTTCTAGTTTAGTTGGTAAAAGATTGACTGATTTAGAAACAGGTTTTGGTGCCAATAGCGGTATAGGAGTTTATTCTGGTAGACGTAGGTTATATAAAGTTGTACTTTCGAATGGGATAGAATTAAGTATAACAGATAGTCATAAAATACCGGTTGTTACAAATGCTGGTAAATTAGTTGATAAAACAATATTTGAAATTGATATTGAAAATGATTTTTTAATGGTACCTATAAGCGTTGTAAAAGGTTTGTGTAGTACAATTACTAAAAGTGCGGCTTATGAGGTCGGGTTTAAGTTTAGAAAGGATGTTAGATTACCTAATTGGGTTTTTGCTGAGCTGTTGGAGACAAGGTGTATAATTTTAGACTGTTTGTTTGAAAGCGATTTTAAGTTTAGTAGTATTTCTTATGAATTGATAAGTAATATTCAACAATTATTACTAACTGTTGGTATTAATTCCTGTATAACTGTTGATGCAGGTGGATATAGAGTACAGGTTTATGAAAAATTTAAAGATAGATTTATACAGTTGGTTAGGAGCAAAGACTATTCAAATGTCGAGTTTAATGATTTTGATTTTTGCAGTATAAAATCTATATCTGATAAACCTATAGAAGCCGATGCTTATGATATTATTTGTGATAAAGATCCACACTATTATATCGCTAATGGGGTGATAGTGCATAACAGTAATGCAGATATTATTAAACATGCAATTATAGACTTAGATAAGAATTTAAAATCTTATGATGCTAAGGTAATTCATACAGTTCATGATGAAGTAGTGGTAGAATCGAATAAGAAGGATACAGAAGAGGTAAAATATATAATTGATAGAGTTTTGACTGATGCTTTTAAAAAGTATTTTCATAAAGTTCCAATAAAAACCGATACAGTGGTTAGACCCTATTGGTCAAAAAAATAATAATATTTGGAGGTTGGATGGATGCTGTTAAGCGAATATTCTGAAAGTATATGGAAGTCTAAATATCAGTATAAAAATGAAAGTTTTAAAGACTTTTGTTATAGAATAGCGAGTAATGTATTTAGTGATGATATTGATAAGCAAAAAGAGCTTATTAAAACTTTGATGGAATTTAAATCAGCTTTTGGTGGCAGAGTTAATGCTAATATAGGGATAGATGAGAAAGGTTTAACTTTATTTAATTGTTTTATTTTAGCTTTAAGTGTTAATTCTGATTCATTAGAAGGTATTTTAGATTTAGCCAAGCGGTATTCTGTTACTCTAAAAAGCGAAGGCGGTGTTGGTTTTTGCGCTAATTTTTTAAGACCACGAAATACAATAATTAGAAAAATAGGTGTAACTAGCCCAGGTTCGATAAAATTTCTCGAACTTTACGATAAATTATCAGAAATAATAACTTCTGGAAGCGTTGATAAAGAAACTGCCCATCAAGGAGAGCCTACTAAAAAAAGTATACGTAAAGGCGCAACAATGGTAACTATGAGTATTTCCCATCCTGATATTGAAGAATTTATCACTGCTAAAAGCATTCCAAACAGATTAACAAAGATGAATATGTCTGTATTGATAACGGATGCTTTCATGTATGCAGTAGAGAAAGATTTAGATTGGGATTTATGGTTTCCAGATATAAATTTTGAATTATATGAATCTGAGTGGGATGGTGATTTTGAAAAATGGGCGGAAAAGGGTTATCCAACTGTAATTTATAAAACTGTTAAAGCTAAATATTTATGGGACTTATTATTAAGAAGCACTTATAATAGAAATGAACCAGGTATTTTATTTATTGATAATATAAGAAAATTCGATAATCTTGGATACCTGTCGTCTACAATACTTGCTACTAATCCTTGTGGAGAAGTTCCTGGAAATACTGGGACTCTAATTTACAATGGTGAAGAAATATTGCTTGGTGATGTTTGTAATTTAGGATCTATTAATGTAACTCAATTTTATGATGTAGAAAACAAAGTTTTTGATTTTAACGGTTTTTGTGACACTGCTCAATTAATGCTTGAGGCATTAGATAATTTAATCGAAGTATCAAGATATCCATTAAAGGAGTATGAATTAGCTGCTAAGATGAAAAGAAAAGTTGGTGTAGGACTTACAGGTATAGGGTCACTAATGATGATGATGAATATTAGATATGGAAGCGATGAATGCCTTAAGTTTTTACATAAGCTTGGAAAAAAATTTATTAATGCTTTATATAGGAAATCGGCACTATTAGCAAAAGAGAAGGGAGCATTTGAACTTTATTCAGAAGAATTATTAAATTACGGTTATGTTAAATATGGAGAGTTGGATGATGAAACAATTCATTTAATAAAGAAGCACGGTTTAAGGAATAGTGCTGTGGCTTCTATTGCTCCGAACGGTACATTATCTATTTTAGTAGGTAATGTTTCTGGAGGAATAGAACCTGTATTTGCTCCTGAGTATGCAAGGTGGAATAGAATTGAAGGAAGAAAGGTAGATTTTAAATATCCCGATGTTAGTAAAGGTGAGTGGTATGAAACAGATTATTTTAAATTTGATAAGTCTGGAGATGAAGAGATATTAATATCGGAAGATGGTAGATTTAGAATCGATAAAAACACAGGATTATGTGAAAAAGTGATTATTAGAGATTATGGATATAATATTGCTCTTAGTTATGGTTTTGAAAATGTTTTTTCGGCCACTGAATTAAGTATAGAAGAACATTTAAGTGTTTTAGCAGTATTGAGTAAGTATGTAGATCTTAGTATATCTAAGACTATTAATTTACCAGCTACAACTTCGTTTGAGGAGTTTAAGTCTTTATATGGGAATATTCACAAGTTGGGATTAAAAGGTTGTACTACCTATAGGGAGGGAAGTACAGTTGCAGTATTGCAGAGTGTTAAAAAAGAGGAAAAAAAGAGAATAGCAGAACAGAGTAAAGAATTTATTGATGCGTTTAAAGACCAGAAAGATAATGGTGTAGTAAAAAATGTTAAGCTTCCCGACAAATATCCCGCATTTGGTTACATATTAAGAAGTGAAGGTAAGAAATGGTATGTTCATGTAGCTTTTAAAGATAAAGGATTAACGAAACCTTTCGCTATTTTTGTTAATACTAATAGTAGAGAAGATAATGTATCTACTTTTAACACATTAGAAAAGTTAGAAGAATTAGCATTAGCTAAAGGCTTGCCAGAAGAACTTATTACAGAAGTAAAGAATAAATACGCTTATCAGAAAAATCCTGTAAAGATTTGTAGAATGTTAGGGTTTTTGCTTAGACATAATGTGGACATAAACCAAATAGTTAAAGCCATGGATTTAGTTGATGGTGCTGGGCCTGGTACCTTTGTTTTTAGAATGAAAAAATTTTTAGCACAGTTTATTACTGAAGAAGGAGATCCGATTTTGTGTCCTAATTGTAATACTAAAGGATTGGTGTTTCAAGAAGGTTGTTATTTATGTAAAAATTGTGGCTTTACTAAATGCTAAAAATGTGTTATATATATTATAAAAGGAGTAAGTATGAGGATTGGATTTATATTAGATGATTTAATTTCAGATACAAGTTCATTATTGAAATCCGAATTGAAATCCGATGTTTATCCTTTTAGTAAGTATGGAATTGAAAAGTTTGGAAGCATGTTGAAACCGTCTGTTATAGTTAGAGCTAAACCGTTTGTTGAGGCAATAGATGTTATAAATTTATTGAGAAAGCGTGGGTATTTAATAAATATTTTTTGTGATAGACCTAGAAATTTATTTACAGTAACTAGTGCATGGTTGAAAAGGTTTGATATAAGGTTTGACAGTTTAGTTTTTACAATGGATAAGGCTACTGTTGCAAGAGATATGAAAATTACTTCTTTTGTCGATGTTGATTTTAATTCATTGATAGATTTTACTAATTATGATAGGATGGTTTTTAGTAAATTAGTATTATTTGAAAAATCTTATAATATGGAAAAGAATCATCCAAGATTTATTAGGGCTAAATCATGGAATGATATAAGGAAAGTTTTAACTAGAAGGAGTTATGCATGACAGATTCAAGAAATAAAGTTTTGTATGGAGAACAATATGTACACAGAAAAAAAGTTGTTTTATCTAGAAAATGTTGTTTTTGTAAACATTTTAAAAATAAGAAATGTGTTATTAAAAAAGTAAAAGTAAATCCTAAAAAACGTAGGAAATGTGATTATTTTGATCCGGATGCTTTAAAAGTTAGATTAGAAAAAAACAAAAAACAACAAGTTATTGTAACTAAAAGACCAGATTGGTTTTGGTTAGATAAGGAAGCTAAAAAAAAGTTTATAATAATGACTGGAGTAATGAAAGATGAGTAATGTCGATTTAGAACTGGAATTAAATAAATTATTATATGATATTGTTCATTCCGGAACTGGTTGTTGTGGTAAAAATAGATTAATACAAAGATGTATAAGAGTTTATACATTTATTCAGGAAGCTAGAGAAACTAGAGAATATCCAGGTTCAATATTGGATGATATTGAAAGGCAGTTTGTGAAATTAATGAAAAAAATTAATTTTGATTTGGATATGTTAAAAAAGGTAATAGATGACAACAAAATGCTATAATAGAAGGAGTTGCTATGTTAAAACCAGTTTATATTGAAGCTACTGATATAAACGATGCTTGGTTTCAGTTACTTTATAATATATTTAGATTTGGTCGTAAAGTGAATATTGATAAGGGAAGTTTTGCTGGTGAAGATACTAGGTTAGAATATGATTGGGTAACATGTAGAATAAAATATCCAGGGACTAGGCCATTAGCGGTTCAAATGCCTGAAGGATCTGCGTTATCTCCCCCTACTGATGAGGAGACAATAGAAAAGTACTTTATTAGATATTTAATGTCTTCTATTATGGAGGAAAATGAGGTTTATACATATGGATCAAGGCTGGTTGCATATAAACTGCCTTCTGGTTCGATTTTGGATCAGGTAAACCACGTAATAGAAACATACAGACAGTACGGTTGGCGAAATAATCAAATGATTTTAACTGTAGGTATTCCAGATGATTTGCTATTGGAAGATCCTGCGTGTTTGAGACATATAGATACTAGAATTCAAATAGAGGAAGATGGAGAGCCTTATTTACATTTTTTTCCATATTTTAGAAGCAACGATTTGATGAATGGTTTTCCTACGAATATAGGCGGTATACAGCTTTTAAAAGAATTTATGGCTGGAATGATAGGTGTTAATGATGGGGAAATCATTTATTCTAGTAAAGGGCTTCATCTTTATGGTACCTCTGAAGAAATGGCTAAGATGAGGCTCAATATTTTTAAAAATTATTAAAATTTACTGTAATAAAAAAAAGATAAAAGGAGGTTAAAAATGAGACGTTGTGTTAGACCTGGTAGAAAAATACGTAGTAGAGGTCGTGGTAGAGGTTTAGGAAGAGGTAGGGGAAGAGGTCCAATCGGTGTTCCTGGAG
>Ga0190303_1001246_pt1 | contig 10300 bp, 12 predicted proteins | sample 48700701_MG_FD_161672 | JGI IMG/M metagenome (GOLD analysis project Ga0190303, IMG submission 161672) | Hydrothermal vent sediment bacterial communities from Southern Trench, Guaymas Basin, Mexico - 4870-07-0-1_MG | ecosystem: Environmental > Aquatic > Marine > Hydrothermal vents > Sediment ...
TTGACAGAGGATTTCATTCAGGGGAAGAGACCGGATTAAAAATGATGACGCCCGGATGCGGGGGGTGGGATTCGAACCCACGAACTCCTGCGAGAATAGGCCCTAAACCTATCGCCTTTGACCTGGCTGGGCAACCCCCGCGCTACAGGTGTTGACCAAGAGATGGACCGATCGGGACTCGAACCCGAGGCCTCTACCATGCCAAGGTAGCGATCTACCGCTGATCTATCGGCCCATATCACAACGTACTGATGACATTGACGGGATGGGATTATCAATATTGTGGTGAAAATATCAATGAAACCCCTATCGTTAGATATAAGTCCGGAAGAAACATTACATGATCGGTGAGCCACCATGAGAATGCCAGCAGTTGCAGGACAGTTCTACCCATTAAATCCCAGAACTTTAAGGAAAGATATCAAATCATATCTTTCAGGCATCGAAATCTCTCCTGATCAAGCAATCACAGGCGCGGTTGTGCCACATGCCGGGTACATGTATTCCGGTAGAACAGCAGCGCATGTATATGCTGTGCTCCCAAATGCCGATACCTTCGTTATAATTGGACCCAATCACACAGGGTACGGCTCTGCTGTCTCGGTGTCCTCCGATACATGGAGTACGCCGCTCGGCAATGTTGATGCTGATCTCGATATCATCGAATCGCTCCCGTGCCGCATCATCGATATCGACGAGAGTGCCCACCGATACGAGCATTCGATCGAGGTCCAGATACCGTTTTTGCAGACGCTGTTCAAAGATTTCAAGATCGTTCCGATATGCATGGGCTTGCAGGATGAGGAGACCGTACGCGATGTGAGCACCGAACTGATTGATGCGATCTCTGAAATCGATAAGAAGATTGTTGTGATTGCTTCTTCCGATTTCACGCATTATAAGCCTCCGGCAGTTGCGTACGAGATCGATCATTACGTGATTGAGCCGCTACTTGAACTGAACGTCACCGAGTTTTATTCACGAATCCAGGAGCGGGATGCCAGTGTCTGTGGATACGGTCCGATCGCTGTTATGGTGAGGGTGAGCAGAGGGCTTGGCGCAAATTATGGCAGATTGCTCAATTATTCGAACAGCGGGGATGTTCAGCCGATGCCAGAGGTGGTCGGATATGCAGGGATTGTGGTAGGGCTGTGAGCGCGGAAGGGGGTGTCGCACTGTTTGGTATCTGTGATAAGAACATGGCAGTCCCTTGCTTTTTTGCCATACCCTGCGGACTCGTCTACGGATTAAGGGTTGAAGATGTACGGTTTGATGATTTCAATACGCATGGCATCGACGACAACTGTGTAACATCTCCGGGCGCGCTTACGATTCTGCAGATGATAGCCGGGGTACCTGTATGAACCAGAAGAACAGATATCTCATACTATTCATCGCAATCGTCCTGTTAGCATCAGCACTCCGATTTTACGCTCTTGATGACCGGGTCTTCCATCATGACGAAGGTGTGCACGGCTACTTATCCTATAGATTGCTGAAAGACGGAGCATATCACTATGATCCGACATATCACGGTCCTTTTCTCTATTACACGACAGCAGCAATCTTCAAATTGTTCGGAGACTCGAACTTCACAGCCCGGCTCCTTCCGGCGGTCGCTGGTGTGCTGCTGGTCGCACTGATCTACGCACTGCGCGATCAACTCGGAGAAACGGGTGCGCTCCTCACAGCAGCGATGATCGCAATCTCGCCATCGTTCCTGTATTATTCAAGATTTCTGAGAAATGACACCTACATCGCTCTCTTTTCGCTCGTCTTCGTAATATCTGCTGTTAAATATATAAAATACAGAAGTAACTGGCGCAGGCTGATCTACGTATGCACGGGCGCAGTGGCAGGCGCGCTTGCCATCTGCACCAAGGAGAATGCGTACATCATCGCTGGCATCTTTTTACTGTTTGTGCTGGGTTACCTCATAGCCAGAAAAGAGATGGACATCTCCACAGCGATCGATGCATCACTGTTTGCGCTGATCTTCTTTACCATCTTTGCATTATTCTATACCAACTTCCTCACGAATCCATCCGCACTGGCATCGGTCGTTCCTGATGCCATCAACCACTGGGTCGAGATGCACAGAATCAAGCGGATCGGAGGTCACTGGTCATTTTATCTCCCGATTCTTGTCCGATATGAACTTCTGATCACATTATTTGCACTCATCGGTGGAATACATTATCTGAAAAAAAGAAATATGTTTATGATGTTCCTGCTGTACTGGGGTTTGAGCTCACTCATCGCATATTCGTATCTACAGGAGAAGGTGCCATGGCTTGTACTTCATATCCTGCTTCCGTTTGTACTGATCGCTGGTGCATATCTCGGGGAGCTGCTGCCGTCTCTTTCGCAAAGACCAAAGAACGTCGAAGCAGTGATGGTGCTTGCGATTGTGCTCTCTGCAGGATTATTTATCCAGCAAAGTATATTTATTAATTATTGTGAAAACACGGCATCAGACGAGATCACGGTACATGGCATACCTGTACATGGACTCATCTATGTGCAGACCACATCAGAGGTGCTGGATGTGGTTGATTTTGTTGATCAGCGCATCCATGATGATCCGAATGCGAGCATATTGGTTGCGGCTCCAGAGAATGATTACTGGCCCCTGCCATGGTACATGCGGAACTATAAGGGGTGCGGATATCTAAATAAGGTTCCTGAACATTCGGACGCTGATATTGTCATCATCCCTGAGTCGGAAAGACACAATATCACGCTTGACTGGAGATACTCAAAGAGGGAATTCACGCTGCGCCCTGGCTACGAGATGGTGATGTACTACAATCCTGAATAAAGAACCTCCTTCATGGTTGCATGCCATACCATCGCATCCATGAATGCCTTTTCCATCCTTCTTTTCGAATACTCGTCCTCAATCCATTCGATGCCTTCAAACACGACGTTTCGCAGCACCAGACCATAAGCAGGCGCGGGTTTTATTCCCTGACGGTGGCGCGCTGGGTTAAGCATGTCCAGAAGCCAGTTCTGATTGCGGTTCCTGCATCCGATCTCTTCCAGTGCTGCAGCGATCCTCCGCACCATGTTCCATAGAAAACTCGGTGCCGTTATATCAATGACGATTAAGTTATTTCTTTCGTGGATATCGATCTTATCGATGGTTCGGATAGTGCCCCCCTTTTCCTTCGTGAAATTTGAGAAATCATGCGTTCCGGTGAAGAGATGGCTCGATTCTCTCATAAGAGTGAGATCGTATCCTCTGTTGTAGAGAAAATACCGGTATTCACGGCGAATAGCGTCTCTGCGCGGATCAAAATCATCAGGCACCTCTGCATGAGCCCACACCCAGATATCATCCGGAAGATTGCTGTTTACAATTCTTGGAAGCGAGTCGCCGAACCCGGTGCCGGTGTCAAAGGCTATAACCTGTCCTGCTGCGTGCACGCCCCGATCGGTTCTTGCCGCCCTCGAATACCGTGCTTCTCTGATATCATTTACGATACCGGATTTTTTTAGCGATGAGAAGACCTCATACTCAACGGTACAAACGTTCGGCTGAATCTGGAATCCGTGATACCGGTCGCCGGTGTATGCCAGTTTGAGTGCGATTCTGGTTGAGGCGGTCATTGTTTTACGATATGCTGACCTGTACAAATAACATTCTGGCTGATCTCGCAAACAATACCTATTTGACGAAACACAACCATCCAAAAAACATGCACCATCCAAAAATCGCAGTCGTTGAAGGCGATGGAATCGGAAAAGAGGTTATTCCAGCTGCACTTCAGGTGCTGGACGCACTTTCACTCGATGTCGAAAAGGTACCGGTCGAGATCGGATATGGTCGGTGGGAACGTACAGGCAGAGCGATAACAGAAGAGGATTTTGAGATCTTCAGATCATGCGACTGTATATTCTTTGGTGCGATCACAACACCGCCGGATCCGGAGTATCAAAGTGTCCTTATCCAGATCAGAAGAGGGTTCGATCTGTATGCCAATATCAGACCGATTAAGGATGTGACAAACGGTTCAAACATCGATTTTACGATCGTCCGTGAGAACACCGAGGGCATGTATTCAGGAATCGAGCATGTTTTTCCTGATGCGGTATATTCAACGAGGGTTATCACCCGCAGAGGATGTGAGCGCATCGCAGCGTATGCATGTTCCCTTGCTCATAAAAAACGTTTGACGATCGTGCACAAAGCCAACATATTGAAGTCGTGCTGGCTCTTTAGAGACGTGTGCATCGATATTGCGGATCAGAACGGAATCCAGTGGGAGGATATGCTTGTTGATGCTGCTGCGCACCGTCTGGTGCTGGATCCTGAGCGGTTCGAGGTGATCGTCACAACCAATCTCTTCGGAGACATTCTGAGCGATATGTCTGCTGCTCTTATCGGCGGGCTTGGCGTCTGTGCAAGCGCAAACATCGGAACTGATTATGCACTATTTGAGCCTGTGCATGGAAGCGCGCCCGATATCGCTTCAAGAGGGCTCGCAAATCCGATAGCAGCAATCATGAGTCTTGCGATGATGCTCCGCTGGTATGGTGCGATCAGAGAGGCTGACGCGGTTGAGGCTGCGGTGTCTGAGGTGGTATCTCGCGGCATCACAACCCCTGACATTGGCGGACGGCGCTCGACAACAGAGGTTGCGGACGCGATTGTGAGGGTGGTCGAAGAGAATCTGGCGACATAAGTATTTATACCATGACGTAAAAACGTAAAACAAGCGGTAGGCTGTGTTTAATTTCATATCGCAGGGAGCATTATGTATCTCAAGACCCACACCTCTGATGGAACGTTGCTGATCGCAATATGCGATCGCGAGTTGATCGGTCAGACGTTCAGCGATGGTTTGCTGACACTGGAGGTGTCCGAGTTCTTCTATAGAGGTGAGATCGCATCTTCATCTGATATTAGAGATGCGCTGGAACACGCGATGGTTGCCAATCTCGTTGGCGAGCGGTCTGTCGGGCATGCACTCGAAGGTGGGTTTATAATCGAAGAGAATATCCTTATAATCGATGGTATACCACACGCTCAGATGGCAGCGGCAGCGTCTTTGCCAGTCAACGCCTCTGGCGCTACAGATGTGATAGGACGTGATTGATATAGTAACAGATAGCGAGATCACTGCAACATCATCCGATGTAGAGATTCCGAGTGAGGGTATCGTTGTCCGGGATGAAATAGAGTTGATCGATTCCGTTATAGCAAAACACAGGCGGTTCCTTGATGAGTATCAGAGTGAGTTTTTGGCCTCTGATTCGCAGGTCTCAACGCTCAGAGAATTGTCTGACGAGGAGAAGCGGGCGCGAGACAAGATCAATGAACATGTTGCTGGATTAAAAGAGAGGCGGCAGCTGCTGTACCATCAGGCGAAACAATGCAGAATTGAGATGTTTGATCTGATCAACATCAACCGGGATATGCAGAAGGACGAACAGGAGATGGCACGCCTGCAGAAAGAGGTCGAGATGCTGGACTGGAAACTTCAGACAACGGTCATGGGCATCAGGAAGGAGCGGGAGATCGTTGAAAAGATCAAAAAACTCTCTCTAAGAATTGAAGAGATAAATGACGGCAGACCCACCGGTGGAACTGATCAAGAGATCAAACGATTGTCCGCACGGATCAAAGAGATGATGGAAGAGGCTGATGAGTGCCATAAGGAACTTGTTTCAATCGCAGACCAATCCCAGGAACACCATGGATCATTTATTGAGTATGCCGAACAGTTGAGGGGGGCGCGCGGACGCCATATCTGGCTTCAAAATCGAATCAAAAGCCACAAAACTGCGGTTGATTACTGGGAGGGCAAACAGAGGGAGATGGCAGCAGGGGGTGATAAGAGTGACTGATAATTCTAATGGATATAAAGATATGACTGAAAGGGATTTAAAAAATCATATTGAACTTCTAAAACGACAGATAAGTGGTTTAAATAGTGAGATACGGAAATCCATCGGAGAAATTAAATTGCATCGCGAATCATTAAAAACACTGCGGGAGAAGCGCGATGAATTGAATGCAGCGGTCAGGGAATGTCTGAGCAGGGCAGAAGTTTGTAGAAAGGCTCGTGATGATATCAACCAGAAGATTGCGGATCTGAAAAAACTCAGAGATGATACGCAGAACCAGATAAATCAGTATCGCAATCGAGCGAACCAGATGAAAGAGAGACGTGACAAATTAAATGCAATTGCGAGGATGCATACCACAAGTCTGGAGAAGGCATACGCACATGAACTGTATGTATTCATTCACGCTGATATTCCATTAAAACATGAAATAGATGCTTATGAACGATTGAAAAACATTGGAGAGAGGTTGAACATGAGCCGGGAGGCAGATGCAATTCACAGTGAACTCATCACGATCTACAAACAGATACGGGAACTGCGCACGACTGCCGATGATATCCATCAGGTTATTCAGGGTCTTGCAGATGAATCGCAGCATTATCACGATGAGTTACTCGGTATATATAAGGAACTGGATGCTGCCCGCAAGGAGGCAAATTCGTATCACGCACGGCTGAAGGATAAATACCATATCATCGATCCGCTGAGCAAATCGATCGATGCGCATAAGGCATCGGTTGCGAACATGCGAAAGGAGCTATCCGAATGTCTTGATGCGTTAAAAGAGAGGCAGCAACAGACTGATACGGAAGATCGAAAGATTGCACTGGAAAAATTTAAAACATCAGGACGTATGAGTCTGGAAGACCTTCGAGTACTGATGGAACATAACGATATCTCGTTCGACTGAAATATGGAGTGTATTGCGATCGATGTTGGTGCAGGAACACAGGACATACTGATATATGATAGCGAGAAGCGCGTCGAGCAGTGTTTTAAGATGGTTCTGCCATCTCAGACGAGAATTGTAGCACAGCGTGTCAGGCAGGCAACAGAACTGCACAAGGATATTTTTCTGAATGGCGTCACGATGGGCGGCGGTCCGTGCGTCCGTGCGATAAAAGACCATCTTGGAGCAGGGTTAAGGGTTTACTCAACAGAAAGCGCTGCAAAAACGATTTATGATGATCTTGACCGGGTGCAGCGTACAGGTGTTGCCATCACAAGGCAGTGTCCGGATGCGACCCCCATCGAAACGAAGGATATCGATCTGTCTGCGATCAGTACGGTGATGCGATTGTTTGAGATGGATGTGCCTGAACGATTTGCAATTGCTGTGCAGGATCATGGCGAAAGCACGAAGAGCAACAGGGTATTTCGGTTCGAGCATCTCAAACGAGTGATACAAAAAGGAGGCGATCTGCAGTCGCTTGTCTATACACCGGAGACGATCCCCGAATATCTCACACGCATGCGTGCGGTTGCGCAAACGCTCGCAGACTTTGATGTTGTTCTGATGGACACCGGGCCGGCAGCGATATTCGGTGCGGTGGATACAACCGATCAACCCGCGATCGTACTCAATATCGGAAACGGGCACACATTGTGCGCGATATTGATTGATGGCTGCATCACAGGCATATTCGAGCATCACACCAGACAGGTGAATATCGAACGACTGGATACCTACATCGAAAAACTTGCAGACGGGACATTGACGTTTGAGGAGATATTCGAGAGCGGAGGGCATGGTTGCTACATAAAGGAGATTCCTGACGAGATGCCGCGGGTAATCGTCACCGGACCGAACCGGTATATCGCAGAAGAGAGCAGACACGATATTACCTTTGCGGCACCTTACGGCGATATGATGCTGACAGGATCATTCGGACTGGTCAAAGGGATGTTATCCCTGAACGGTGATGGCAATGGATAACAAGAGAAATCACACGCTCTATGATCACAAATGCACGATCTGCGGCACATGGATGGAGACGACCATCAAGAAGAGTAAGAAGGGCACAGAGATCGTCATGTACTTCTGTCCCGAGTGCGGATTCTCGTACAGTATTCAGGAATGATCTTATATCGGCGCCCCTTCAGCCTGTGTCAGTCTCTTGAACCCTTGCATCAACGCCTTTGTGATCCTTCCGACCGATCCGTCACCGACCGCACGCCCATCGACCACCGTGATCGGCGCAACCTCGGCTGCGGTGCCTGTCACGAAGATCTCATCCGCGGTATACAGATCGAACAAGCCCAGATCGGTCTCATTTACTGTATAGCCAAGATCGTGTGCAATCTCGATGGCTGCTGCGCGCGTGATTCCGCGCAGATTGTTCATGACCGGCGGCGTTTCGATGATATCGTTCTTTACAACAAAGATATTATCACCAGACCCTTCTGAGATATTCCCGCGCACATCAAGTATGATCGCTTCATCGCCGCCCTTGTAGTTTGCTTCGATCTTTGCGAGGATGTTATTGAGATAATTCAGAGACTTTATATTTGGTGATAGCGATTCCGGAGCATTCCTGCGTACCGTGACCGTTACCGCGGTGAGCCCGTCCTCATAGAGATCGCCGTACATCGCATCCCACGGCTGGGATATGATGAACACATTCGGCTTCTCGCACTTTCTTGGATCGAGACCGAGATCGCCGATCCCTCTGGATATGATCGGTCGTATGTATGCATCCGTGAGACCATTGACGCGGAGCGTTTCAAGGATGGCTTCTTTCATCCCGTCCTTTGAGAGCGGGATATCCAGCATGATCGCGCTTGCTGAATCATACAATCGATCGATATGCTCGTCCAGACGAAAGACGCGCCCATTGTATGCGCGTATCCCTTCAAACACACCATCACCATATAAAAAGCCATGATCATAGATCGATGTCACTGCCTGTTCCTGCAGAACGAAATTGCCATTTACATAAACCTTGAGCATATAATCACCTGAATATCGTTATGCCTGATCGCTTATAGATGTTGCGACCGTATCAAAGATCAATCTTGTTCCGGTAGCGAGTTCGTACCGGTCTGATACACCTGCGTTCATCTCTATAATATAAGAAACATTCCTGACGTGCTTGTATCCTGTCCACGGGTTTAATCTTGCAATGTCGATGATTATCTTATCGTTGTTTAAAAAAATGACGTCGATCGGAAATCGCATAAATAGAGTATGGATAGAGCCGTTCCTCGGTTTCGGAAATACAAATACCATAGCGTAATCATCCGGAACCTTCCGTCTGAACATGAGCCCGCGCATCATGCGAAACATGGTTGTGACACACTCGATATGAGTTGCGATCGGCGTACCATCATATTTTAATAGCATCATGCTCAAGTGGTTTTAACGTTCGCTATGATACATAACCATTCGGAGGTAAAACCCAGACAATGAGTTCAGAAATGTGCCAGGTATGCGGACTTCCCCGTGAACTGTGCATCTGCGAGGAAGTCGCAAAAGAACAGCAATGGATTGCGGTCAAGGTGAAGCGACGCAGATACGGAAAGGAGGTTACGGTCATCGATGGAATCGACCCGCATGAGATCGATCTGCATGAACTTTCGACGTACCTGAAATCCAGGTTTGCGTGCGGCGGAACTGTGAAAAACGAGACTATAGAACTGCAAGGAAACCACAAAGACCGCATAAAAGATATACTTATAGATAGAGGTTTTTCAGCCAGTCAGATCAAGATATAACATGGAACGAATCTATCTGGATCACGCCGCCACGACCGCAATGGATCATGAGGTCGTGCAGGCGATGATGCCATATTTTACACAAGCATCCGGCAATGCATCGAGTCTGCATTCGTTTGGTCGGGAGGCAAAACACGCGCTCGATTCTGCAAGACAGACCATTGCGGATGCGCTGAACGCGCAAACAGACGAGATCATCTTTACATCAGGCGGCACCGAATCCAATAATTTTGCACTAAAAGGGATCGGAAAAGGGCACATCATCACCAGTTCAATCGAGCATCCTTCGATACTGAAGACGTGCCGGTATCTGAACGATCATGGGTGTGATGTTACGTATCTGCCGGTTGATGCTGATGGCATGGTCGATCCTGGCGATGTTGAATCAGCGATCAACAGTGACACAAAACTGATCTCGGTGATGCATGCAAATAACGAAATCGGCACGATCCAGCCGGTCGATGAGATTGGGGGCATAGCAAGGGACAATGGAATCCCTTTTCACACCGATGCGGTTCAATCATTTGGAAAGACAGAGATCGATCTGCAAAAGATGAATATCGACATATTGTCTCTTTCATCACACAAGATTTATGGACCAAAGGGGATTGGTGCTCTCTACATCAGGAGAGGTGTGAAGATCGATCCGCTGATGCATGGTGGCGAACATGAGAAGGGACGTCGCGCCGGAACCGAGAATATTCCGGGCATTGTCGGCTTTGCGAAGGCT
>Ga0190303_1001247_pt1 | contig 10300 bp, 7 predicted proteins | sample 48700701_MG_FD_161672 | JGI IMG/M metagenome (GOLD analysis project Ga0190303, IMG submission 161672) | Hydrothermal vent sediment bacterial communities from Southern Trench, Guaymas Basin, Mexico - 4870-07-0-1_MG | ecosystem: Environmental > Aquatic > Marine > Hydrothermal vents > Sediment ...
AGCCTTTATGGCCTCATCCAAATTGATGCGTATCATGCAAGCACAACATTCCCATAACTTGCTGATATTAAAAGCCTAACTTCCTTTTTGAAAATAGTTTATGCAGGATTTAGGTTATAATATATCATTATGAAGATGACCTCTGTGAATTTATTCTTGCGCGAACCCTTATAATCAAACAATCAAACCGATATTGATATTATCAGGAAGGAACAGGATCCAGGATACCAAAGGCCGGTATTTTTAAACTATTATCAGTGCATTCCCGTGGTGTTTTAAAAGTCAATCTTTCCCAATGTTTTTTTGATTTCATAAGCTTCTGCAACATACAGTGATTCAGGTAATGACCCGATTTTTTAACTACAAAGCGACCGATAACAGGACCGCCAACAATTGAAAGATCTCCTATGAAATCAAGGATTTTATGCCTTACAAACTCATCATTGAATCTCAGACCACCCTCATTAATGATCCTGAAATCGTCGATCACAACCGCATTATCGAGTGATCCTCCCCTGGCAAGTCCATTTGCTTTGAGAGTTTGAACATCGCTCAGGAACCCGAAGGTCCGCGCCCGACTGATCTCCCTTACAAAATCCCTGCCTGAAAAATTCAGTTCATATTCCTGGTTTCTCAAGAGAGGATGCTGGAAATCTATCATGTAAGTGATTTTGATTTCATTTGATGGATAAATAGAGACTGATCTGTCACCTTCGTCTATCTTGAACGGTTTTTTGATGACAATAAAATATTTAGGCTTATTTTGTTCCCTGATGCCCGCGCTCTTGATGAGAAAAACAAATGGGGCGGCGCTGCCATCCATGATGGGGACTTCCGGTCCGTCAAGTTCTACCACGGCATTATCTATCCCAAGACCGAAAAAGGTTGCCATCAGGTGCTCGATTGTAGAGACTCTGCATTTTTTATTGCCTATGGTTGTTGCAAGAGTCGTATCTATTACGTTATCAAAATGTGCTTTTACTGTCGGTCGCCCTGCCAGATCCGTTCTAATAAACTTGATCCCCGTATCGATCCGGGCAGGCCTTATATTGAGTCGGATTCTTTTACCGGTATGAAGGCCGATTCCTGTGCAGCCAACCTTTTCCTTTAGTGTTTTTTGTTTATAATCCAATAGTTACTCCTAATAAGATTTATATGCAAATCTAACATAATTTTAACGATACGCAATGATTGTGCCAGATATGAAAAAAGCGCTGAATAGCATTGTTAATCCATCATATCCACCTGATATATCAGAGTAAAACAGATTATTAAACGTTTTGTTCAGAGCATTTTTGGACGACATGAAAAGGATTAGAGTGTGTTAACTAAGACACATATTTGTGTAAAAAAACAACACACTTTCACCAAAAGAGAGAAAAACTAATGGTATATACATCATTAACGATTATAAATCATAAATCATGCCGACATCTCCCGGATCGTCCTGATATATCATTCGTAATCGTTCACGAGGGGTGCGAACGTTTATCAGGGCACCATCAGCATATGTTAAGGGCAAGCTGCACCGGATGTCTCTAATCACTTGCCCTGATTACGCACATCCGGGGCATTGGTAAACATTTACACTCATTCTTGAAATATCAACCTTTTTATATTATTATTTATCTGAGATCAACTATGAGTGTGAACCTGCAAAAATATTGTGCTTATGCTCGAAAAAAGAAAGCAGGATTTAATCTCAACTTCGGTTTGCAGTGGCAAATCCGGGATACGGCAGGTTTATTCATGTATCATATTATTGAAAGAAAACGAGTGAAAGGTAACCCGGAACCTGTGAATGACTACAGGTTACCCGTATTAATCATCCTCTTGATCTTTCTTCCTTTTTTTGGGTGTTATCCCACGTTAGAAAAGCAGGCCAGGCATCCTGATGAAGCTATGATCCCTGTTCGTTTTTTTTATCCGAACTTACAGGATGATATGGACATTGATTCGCTGGCCCTTGCCGTTAAAAAAAACCTTGAATATTTAAACAGGATTGATCAGGGGCATATATTTGATTATGGGTCCCGGAAAATCTCCTGCAGGCAGGTCCGTGAAAGCCAGGAGGAATTCTTGAAGTTAATAACAGAAAATAGCAGCCGGGATAAATTATATAAAAAGATTAAGGAACATTTCCAATTCTACCGGGCGGCAGGCCGGGCAGGAAATAATAAGGTGCTGTTTACCGGCTATTATGAGCCAATCTTTGAGGCCAGCCTAAAACGGGATGAGACCTATAAATACCCCATATACAGGAAACCTGACGACTTAATCAAAATAGATCTGTCTCGTTTTCATAATAAATATAAAGGTCAGGATATCATTGCAAGAATAGAAGGGAAAAATGTTCTGCCATATTATACGAAACACCAGATAGATATGGAAAAGGCGCTTGATGGCCGGGGGCTTGAAATCGCATGGCTAAGAGATCCCGTCGATGTAACATTCCTTCAAATTCAGGGCTCGGGCAAGTTAAAATTCCCTGATGGTGAAACCATAACTGTTGGTTATGAAGCGACAAACGGCAGGCCGTATCGCAGCATAGGACGGTACCTGACAGATAACGGTCTTATGCTAAAGGAACAGTTGTCCATGCAGGGTATCCGCAGATATTTTTCCGAATATCCGGAGATTAGAGATGAGGTCTTGAGTTATAATCCCTCCTATGTATTTTTCAGGGTCCTCGAAGGCGCTCCAGTGGGAAATATTAACGTCCCCCTGACACCCGGAAGGTCGGTGGCTCTGGATTCCAGCCTTTTTCCAAAGGGGGCGCTTGCCTTTATTACGTGTGTAAAACCGGTTATAAATGATCAGTATGAGATCACAGGATGGAAGAAGTTCTCCCGTTTTGTCATAAACCAGGACACAGGGGGCGCAATAAAAGGTGCGGGAAGGGCAGACATTTTCTGGGGAAACGGTCCTTATGCAGAGACGGCCGCGGGGAACATGAACAATGAAGGTGAACTTTATATACTAATTCGGAATCCGTAAGCCATTACCATTTAACCCTGAACCCGCAAACCTGTGAACGGTTACGTTTTACCATTATGAGAAATTATTTAGAGACTGAGAGAAAAGATTTCCAAAGACGGCGAAAGGAAAGGCGCCTGATTATCTCTCTTGCTGTTGTAATTTCTCTTTTGATCTACATCGGGACTCGTATCTCCGGTTTGGGAACAGGCCTTCCCTTCTCAAGCAGCATCCTCATGTTTGCCCTTATAAACATTAATGTAATCTTGCTCCTTATTCTCCTTTTTCTTACAGTGCGAAACCTCGTTAAGCTCTTGTTTGAGAGAAGAAGAAACACAATGGGGGCAAAACTGAGGACCAAGCTGGTACTGGCCTTTATGACACTCTCTTTGCTGCCCACAATCATACTCTTCTTTGTATCCGTGCAGTTTATCTCTATGTCCTTTGAATACTGGTTCAATCTCCAGATAGAGCAATCTTTGAAGAAGTCTTTTGAAGTAGGCCGGAACTATTATGATGGTATTACCGGAGAACTCCTTTCTCTTGGCAATAATCTGGGCAGGGTAATTACATATGAGGGGTATATGCTGGTTCCAAGGGAACATAACCTTGATAAATTTATTAATAAAAAACAGAAAGAATATCTCCTGTCATCTGTCCACGTATTTTCGAGAAAGCTGGTTTTGAGATGCGCTTCACAGGATAACAGGATCGATCTGAGTTCTTTTCATGGGCCTGGTAAAGATATACTGAGAAAGAGCTTTCAGAAAGGAACTGACAGCAGGTATATACAATCTTTATCACATGGAGATCTTGTATGCGGGATAGTACCCATCTTTTCAAGAACAGAATCAAAGGCAGTAGTAGGCCTGATTGTCCTTTCAAAATTTATCCCCGGTCGTCTTGTAAATAAAATCAATGCAATTTCTATAGGGCTGAATGAATACCGGCAACTTAAGATGCTGAAAAAGCCGCTAAAGATAAGCCACATGATTATGCTCTCCATTGTAACTCTTCTTATTATTTTTACTTCCGTATGGTTCGGGTTCTACCTTTCTCAGGGGATTACCGTGCCGATCAAGGAACTTGCGGAAGGAACAAACAGGATAGCTTCCGGCGACTATGATTTCTTTATTGATCTGGAATCAAAGGATGAAATCGGAGTCCTGGTCAACTCTTTCAATCGAATGACCATGGACCTCAAGACCGGTAAGGCCAAGCTTGAAGATGCCAACAAAGAGCTGATAAAAAACAATTTTGAGATTGAACAAAGACGCCTCTATATGGAGATTGTCCTTGCCAATGTGGCTGCAGGGGTGATATCCGCAGATGTGGACGGAAAGATTTTGACTATCAACAAGTCAGCGGAGAAGATGCTTGACATAAAGGCGGACAAAGTTATCGGACGGAATTACAGAGGTATCATTCCCAAGGATTATATCGGGATAATAGATGGGTTTTTAAAAGATGAAGGTGTTTTTAAAAAGGGTTTTTTAAAAAAACAGATAAATGTATCTGTTGGAGACAAGGCCCTGACCCTGCTTGTATCTCTGAACATTCTTCGGGATGAACAAGAAAATTATCTTGGGCTTGTTGTTGTCCTGGAGGACTTAAGCGAGATCGAAAAAGCCCAGAGAATGGCTGCCTGGAGGGAAGTCGCAAAACGTATTGCCCATGAGGTAAAAAACCCTTTGACGCCGATTCAGCTCTCCGCTCAGAGGCTAAAGAGAAAATATGGTGATAAACTGAGTAAAGAGGATCTGAAGGTCTTTAATGAGTGCACGGATATGATCATAAGACAGGTAGGAGAGTTAAAGAACCTGGTAAATGAGTTTTCGAATTTCGCACGTATGCCGGCCGCAAATCCTGTGCCTTCTGATCTCCGCAAGATCATTACTGAAGCCCTCAGTTTGTACAAAGAGGCAAATAAAGATGTCGAATTCAGGTTTAATGATTCAGACGAGATCCCCATTTTCAAACTCGACAGAGAGCAGATCAAGAGGGCGGTGATTAATCTCCTTGACAATGCCATTGAGGCGGTTAACGGCAAGGGGGCGGTAAGTATCGAACTGGAATATGACCGCATCCGGCATATAGTAAAAGTTGAAGTCGCGGATAACGGGATGGGCATATCTCCCGAGAACAAAATAAGGTTGTTTGAACCCTACTTTTCCACAAAAAGGCAGGGAACAGGTCTGGGGCTTGCCATTGTGAACACCATCATCACAGATCATAACGGTTTTATCAGGGTACGGGATAATGAGCCCAACGGAACAAGGATAATAATAGAACTCCCTGTGAAAAATTCGGTCTGACAGGTTCAGGGAGTTCTGGGTTCTGGGTTCTGGGTTCTGGGTTTTGGGTTTTGGGTTTTGGGTTTTGGGTTTTGGGCTGAAGGGTTCAATGGTAATAACTCAATATTCAGGGGTAATTGCTTATGGATTTCCGATAATAGTTCACCGGATGTAAAACATTTGACAGGATAACAGAATAAACAGGATGAAAAAACCATTACGATTCCCGCAACATTTTACAGCCTGGTCAGAAAAAAAGGAAACCGGCGTTTACCGCAACTTGCAGGAGCAGACCCCTGTGCCTGCCCTTCAGGCGAGATTTATCCATGCATATTATTGCTGAAAGAAAAAGGTCGAAAGGCAACCCGGAACGAGCGAAAGTGAATCCGAAACCGGTGAACGGTCATAATATGTTTATATTTCTGTATCATTTTATCTGGACGAGCGTATTCATTCTTTGCGCCCCTTTCATTTCTTTGTTAAAGAGTGCACGATTCAGGGAAAGACTTGCATTGAAGCTTCCTGATATATCTCCTGGTTCCGGCAATATCTGGGTACATGCGCTCTCGGTTGGCGAGGTGATTTCCGCCCTTCCTCTGATAGATGCCTTAAAACTCGAATATCCGGGAACGGATATTGTTTTTACGGTGAGCACAAAAAAGGGGATGTCTGTTGCAGGGAAGGAATTAAAGGGGAAGGTCAGGGCTATTATTACCATGCCCGTTGATTTCCGGTGGTCTGTCCGCAGGGTTTTCCGGTTTATCAGACCTTCTGTCTTTATCCTTGTTGAAACGGATATCTGGCCGGGTTTGATTGATTACCTGGCAGGCAGAGGAGTGAAAAGCATCCTTGTGAACGGCCGGGTATCTCCAGGGACATTTAAGTCATATAACATGGCCCCGTTTTTGACACGGATAATTTTTGATAAAATAGATTTATGTCTAATGCAGTCTGATCTTGACAGGGAAAGGTTGCTCCATATCGGGATAGATCCCGAAAAGGTAAAGACTGCTGGAAATATCAAGTTTGATCGAGTCCAGGCCCCGATGTCTCAGGAAGAACGTCTAAAATGGCATAATCTTCTTGGTCTTTCAGACAAAAATCAGGTATGGGTTGCAGGAAGCACTCACCCCGGCGAAGAAGAGGTTATGCTCAGGGTGTTTAAAAAACTCAGAACCGATTATCCCTTGCTAAGGCTTATCATTGCTCCAAGGAGAATAGAGCAGTCGGAACAGATAGTTAGTCTGGCTCGAGACATGGGAGTAAAGGCTGCGCTAAGGAGCGGGCTTTCAGATAAAAAAAGGGGATCTGAAGTCATTATTCTTGATACATTAGGAGAACTGGGACGTATTTACGGATTATCTCAGGTGAGCTTTGCAGGAGGGAGCCTGGCGCCCTTTGGAGGCCATAACCTTCTTGAGCCTGCCGGTTTTGGATGCCCTGTCCTTTTTGGGCCTCACACCTTTAATTTTGTCTCGATGTCTGATGCCCTTCTTGACGCGGGGGGGGGCTGGCGGGTAAGAGACGAAAGAGAGCTTTATTATGCAGTAAAAACACTTATTGGCAACCCTGAAAAGCGGGCAGAGATGGGAATTCATGCAAAAGGCTTTGTGGAAAAAAACAGGGGCGCCTTAAGACGGGTTATGAGTTATATACGAACTTCTTTGGATGATTCAGGAGAGGCTGATTAATGGTGCGCAGGGAACGGCCAACTACTCATAATAATGAACAGACGGTATTTTTATATTCGCTTATGGCTTTTTTTTCTTTTTTATATGGCATAGCTATAAGGTTCAGGCTCCGGGCATACAGGGAAGGATTTTTTAAGGAGAGATCTCTTCCCGGTTTTGTGGTAAGTATCGGCAATATAACCTGTGGCGGGACCGGCAAAACACCTGCAACGCTTATGCTTGCAAAATGGGCGTCGGATGAGGGATACCGGGTCGCTATTCTTTCAAGGGGGCATGGGGGAAAGTACAGGTCAAAAGTACATGAAGTATCGGATGGAAAAAATATAAAATCTGATTCCCTGCTGTCAGGCGATGAACCTCTTCTCCTTGCAAGGGAGCTTAAGGGAATTCCTGTCATTTTATCGAAGAAACGATATCTTGCCGGGATGTATGCCCATAGAAAGCATGGAACCAATTTTTTTATCCTTGACGATGGTTTTCAGCACCTTGAGCTCAAAAGAGACCTTGACCTGGTCTTAATTGATGCCGGGAATCCATTTGGCAACTGCCGTGTCCTTCCCGCAGGACCGCTGAGAGAACCGGTTGATCAGCTTCAAAGGGCGGATGCTTTTGTTATAACGAGGGCAGGTGATGGAGATGCAGCCAAAAGAACAGGGAAAATACTGGAAGAAAGATTTCCTTCAATCCCCACATTTTCGGCAGATCACCAGCCTGTGAAGCTCATCTTTCCTCACCAAAACGAGGACCGATCCCCGTTTTTTTTAAAGGATAAACGAATCCTTGCATTTGCAGGTATCGCTTATCCTGAGGCCTTCAGAGAGACCTTGAGCAAACTGGGCGCAGCTCCTGTCTATTTTAAGAGCTTCAGGGACCATTACCGTTTCAAAAGGGAAGAGATCGAGGATTTGATACTGAAAGCTGAGAAAGCAGGGGCCGATTATATCCTCACAACGGAAAAGGACTGGATGAGGATTGCGCCTTTTGCGATTGTTTGCCCGAAGATGGCCTATCTCTGTATTGAATTTCAATTCCTGGCCGGCGATAAAGGCCTTTTCAGGATGATCAAGGATGGAATGATAAAGAAAAGGTAACTGTTCACGGGTTCAAAGGTTGCAGGCATAAGGTTGAAGGTTGATATGATATATTGATATTATGAGAGCGCAGGCGCGAACCTTGTGTTCGCCCTTTGATTATTTACCCCTTTAATTATTCGCACGTTTTAAGGGTGAATACAAGATTCGCCCCTACGAGATATTGCCGGATACATTGGGCAGAATTTCCAGTTTCTAATTTCTAATTTCAACGTTCCGTGAACGGTTACAGAAAAGAGAGCATATAATAATGCCAAGCGTCTCGGTATGCCGTGGTAAAAGCTTTGATAAATCGATGGCAGGGCGTATCCTTGTTCGTGCCACGAACTGGGTGGGCGACGTGGTGATGACACTTCCCGCCCTTGAGGCAATCAGGGAAAATTTTCCTGAAAGCTCAATAACTATCCTTGCCAAACCGTGGGTTGCGCCCCTTTTTGAAAATCATCCCTCTGTGGACAGGACAATCAGGTTCAGGAAGGGGGGCGGGGCCATAACAGGTATAGGAGAGATGATCCGGGTCATAAGACTGATACGGAATGAACGGTTTGACCTCTCAATTCTCTTTCAGAATGCGTTTGAAGCGGCTCTTCTCGCATATCTTGGTGGAATCAGATACAGGATCGGTTATAATACGGATGCAAGGGGTTTTTTGTTAACCCACAGGGTTATAAGAGATGCTGAAGTATTGAAAGTCCACCAGACAGAGTACTATTTATCCATATTAAGGGCCATGGGCTGGCATGCTGAAAGCCGTGATCCTTTACTCTATGTTGCCGAAAAATATATAAAGAAAGCAAGGGGGTTTATCGCCTCAAACGGGATAAATAAAGGTGATTTTATCCTGGGGCTCAGTCCGGGAGCGATATTCGGGGGAGCCAAGAGATGGCCTGCTGATCGATTTGCAACGATTGGCGACCGGGCCGCAGAAAGATGGGGTGCAAAGGTCATGATATTTGGAAGCGGCAGGGAAACGGATATTTCAAACAGGTTGTCAACTGCTATGAACCATACTTCGGTCAATTTTTGCGGCAGGACATCTCTCCCTGAAGCAATGGGGCTTATCAGGGAGTGCGATCTTTTTGTTACAAATGACTCCGGCCTCATGCATGTTGCAGCGGCCTTAAGTGTGCCCACAGTCGCAATTTTCGGCTCTACAGACCCTGTGGCTACCGGCCCCCGTGGGACAATGACCACAATTGTCAAGCATAACATTGAATGTGCTCCCTGCCTGAAACCGGAATGTCCCTCTGACTTTCGATGTATGCTGTCGATCAAACCGGAAGAAGTATGGCACGAGATGGAGGTATTGCGTGAAAAGACCTGCCGTATTCATAGATAGGGACGGCACGATTAACGAGCAGATGGGATATATAAACCATCTTAGCAGGTTTGTCCTCCTTCCCGGTGCCGAAGAGGCAATAAAGCTCTTAAACAGGCATCAATACCTGGCAATTATTGTATCAAACCAGTCAGGTGTCGCAAGAGGATATTTCCCCATTGAGCTGGTAGACAAGGTGCATGAACTTATGAAGACATTGCTTGAGAAAAAAGATGCCGTAATTGATGCGATATATTTCTGCCCGCATCATAAAGCAGGTGTTGTACCGGAATACACTACAAGATGCATCTGCAGAAAACCCGGCACAGGACTTATTGATAAGGCCTGCCTGGAATTTGATATTGACATGGAAAATTCCTATGTGATTGGCGATCGAATAACCGATATCGAACTCGCACACAGAGCGAAGATAAAAGGAATCCTGGTTTCCACCGGTTACGGCCGGGGCGATATAGACTATATCCTTCCCCATTCCAATTATAGACCTGTGCATATAGCAGAGGACCTCCTCCATGCTGTTCGCTGGATTATGTCGGAGGGGAGGCCCTGAGGGTCCCTGATTCTCAGATGCAGAACCCTGACCGTATTCTTATCATAAAATTGAGCGCCATAGGAGATCTGGTTCACGCTCTTCCTTTTCTTGAGGTTTTAAAGAAAAGATTTCCCCATACCCGCATCGACTGGCTCGTGGAGGAAAATGCGTATCAGGTCATTAAAGGTCATCCGGCTATAAATCATATGATCGTATCCAAAAGGAAAGCATGGCAAAAAAGATTGGTAAATGGCAAGGAGTTTCTGCCTGCAACGAGGGAGATTATCCGCTTTATAAAGGATGTGAGGAGATATAAATATGACTTTGTAATCGACCTGCAGGGTCTTTTAAAAAGCGGGATTCTGGTATGCCTGTCA
>Ga0190303_1001250_pt1 | contig 10286 bp, 6 predicted proteins | sample 48700701_MG_FD_161672 | JGI IMG/M metagenome (GOLD analysis project Ga0190303, IMG submission 161672) | Hydrothermal vent sediment bacterial communities from Southern Trench, Guaymas Basin, Mexico - 4870-07-0-1_MG | ecosystem: Environmental > Aquatic > Marine > Hydrothermal vents > Sediment ...
ACCCTGAAAACTAACCTTTACCCCTTCTCTTATGCCTAATTCGTTAAGGTATTCCTTTAATTCCTTTCCTCCTTCAATACTTATCACCTCAAAATTTCTCACTTCTCCTTTAACATAGTCTGTCAGCCTTCCTACCTCTGCCATCTTTAAACCTCCTTTTTATTATTTTTTAAGGCAGACGCCTCACCCGTCCCCCACATTTAGGACATTGCTTCTCCCGACACGGTAGCCCAGGTGGTAAAGACAAAACATAACCACAATTGAGGCAGACACATCTTTTCTGCCTACCTTGATAACCACTTAAGTAAGCATTAACACTAATGCGTCCGGGAACAGATAGTGATTGAAGGTTGTCTCTCTGAAACGCATCAAGTGCCCCTTTTACATTTTCCTGGTGTGTTTTAAAGATTTTAATGCTCGCTGTATGGAGAGCAAAAAGGGCATTAATATCTATATGCCTGACAATAACCACCTTTACTTCTTGGGCAGCTAACCATTGGCATACCTGGATGCCCACATCCCTGCTTTGTTCCAGGTAAGGATTTGATAAAAATCTCCCCTTTTCCCCATCGGTGAGGTAGTAATAATTTGATTCCCCAAAACGCTCATTGATCTTTTTGGTAGAGTTTTTCTCCTTTACCGGAATTGCTATCCACATTGTTTTTTACCCCTTTATTGTTTATTAAAGAAATTAATAAAATTATATATTTTAACATTTGAACCAAATAAAATATCCCATTTATTGAGATATGGTCTATAAATACTTTGTGGATTCTTGGCATCAATACAAAGATAGCTTTTTTGCGCAAATATTTTTCTGGGAAAAATAAAAAAGTAAAATTTTTCTTGAATATATAAAACCACTATTAATATGTGTGCCTTTTTAACACTTGGCGCACTTACACGCACTACATAATAGGTATGTCTATTTAATCTAGTCACTTTTGTTGAAATTTTAAATTTTATTAATTTATTATTTTTAATCTGCAGCAGACGCAATTTTACCTTACCATGTAATACAGGCTCTAATCCCATTTTTTGAAGTCTCTCAATAACCAAAGCATAAGCTTGATTTTTTAAATCTTTGCTTTCCTTCCACTTTTGGCACAACAAAAAAAGTTGTTTTTTAGAATACAATTCCCGTTTCCTATAGGACAAAAAACCTTTACCATATATTACATCACAAATTTGCCTGACCCTTTCTCTAGTAAGCCCGAATTTCCCCGCAATGGCGCTCCCTGAAAGAAAAGGGTCATGTCTTAAATCTTTAATCGCCATTAAAAGTTCCTCACCGTGTCTTTTTTGAAGCCCATGAACAAACTTTTCTAGAGTCATTATTACATTACCTCCTACTAAGTTATATAATTTATATTTGTTAAGTTAAATAACATAGTAAAAATAAGTTGTCAAGAGGAAAATTTTTTCAAAAATCCGCGATTGATTTTTGGATAAAATTCCAACCTGCCCGCAGGCAGGCGGGCCCATTTTTTGTTCTAACGTCTCTCCTGGCAGACCTACCTGCCAACAGGCGGGCGAGCACTCCTTGACAGCCCCAGCCTAAAAAATGATTTTTTATAATGTTATAGATTAAAATTAAAAACAATTATCATACTGTGGGTAAGGTCAGTTACTATATTTGACCGTTTTGTTTTAAAGTTATTACTGTTTTGAGGAACTCACCTTATCTTTCTTTTTAGAAAGCTTCTAAAAATTCTGGGGAAAGTCCTGAAATAATCAACATTGACTATTAGAAATTTATGGCCTATAAAATAGAAAATGGGAATCATAATTCCTGATTATAATATTGGGGAAAAGCTAGGTGAAAGTCCCCAGTCTGTAGTATATAAGGCGTTTCACAAAAAAAATCCCAGGCAGCCATTAGTCCTTAAGATTCTAAAGGGAGTTTTGCTGTCTGAAGAACAAAAAAGATATTTTCGGCAGAGAATTGAACATCTTAAGGTTTTACATGATACCCGTGTTATCATTCCTTTATCTTTTAAGATAATAGGGGGTGTCCCGTTTTTCACTCAGAATTATTTTGATGGAATAACACTGGAACAGTGGGCCAAAAGACAAACCAAAATTGCCTTAGATAAATTTTTGGTTATAGCTTGCCAAATAGCCGAAGTCCTCCATAATGTTCATGAAGCAGGCATTATTCATGGTGGGGTCAAACCTCATAATATTCTAATTCAACCTAAGAATCTTGATATTCGCTTAATTGATTTTATAACCCCTTTAGATGTGAAAGATGTGAGTCATTTTATTTATGACCCTTATTTCATTGAAGGGACATTGGCTTATACCTCTCCTGAACAAACAGGACGTATCAACCACAGAGTTGATTTTTCTACTGACCTTTATTCCTTAGGAATCACCTTTTATAAATTGCTAACAGGAAAACTTCCTTTTTTTTCCACTGATCCTCTGGAATTAATTCATTCCCACTTAGCAGAGAAGGCAACACCTGTATGTGAATTAAATCCCGAAATTCCTTCTATTTTAAGTAAGATAGTGGCCAAGTTAATGTTAAAGCAACCTGAAAAACGTTACCAGAGTGCTTCAGGACTGTTGGCTGACCTCAAACAATGTCAGGATAATTATTTAACTACCGGTATAATTAGTGAATTTCCTTTAGGAGTTTATGACCGCAGCCATCGCATTACTTTTGTCTCTAAAATGGTGGGACGTGATAAGGAGACTGAAATTATCCTTGAGGAATATAATAAAGTGACTGATGGGGCTTTTTGCTGTTTATTAATTTCTGGGCTGCCTGGTATCGGAAAGACTCGTTTAATTCAAGAGCTTCAGAAATCCATTGTGGAGCATAGAGGTTATTTTACCTCTGGGAAATTTGATGTTTATCAAAAGAATATTCCATATAGCTCCCTTATCCAGGCCTTTAGGAATTTAATGAGAACTTTTTTGACTGAAAGTGATGAAAGGGTAGCTTTTTGGAGACAAAAGATTATGAAAGCAGTTGGAAATGATGGGCGGGTGGTCACTGATGTGATTCCAGAACTAGAAACCCTGATTGGCCCTCAACCGCAGGTTAAGCCACTACCACCTGTAGAGTCCAAAAATCGCTTCCAAGATGTCTTTGGCCGTTTTTTGGCCTGTCTGGCTGGCAAGGAACATCCCCTGGTGCTTTTTATTGACGACCTTCAATGGTGCGATGTGGCCTCCTTTGATTTTTTGGCTAACATCTTTGCTAACTACCAAGAACACCCCTATCTGTTACTTTTAGGAGCCTATCGTCATAATGAAGTAGATTCAAGCCATCCACTGACAAAGCTAATACGGAACATCAGGAAAAACGCTCAACCTTTAAAAGAAATTAGGTTGGAATCTCTTAAACCACAGCATTGTCATGAGATGATTTCTTATATCTTGGATTCTCCGCTTTCAGAAACCCAGGCCTTAGCAGATTTTATAACCGAATTTAGCGAGGGAAATCCTTTGTTTGTGAGCGAAATGTTATCTTATCTGTATAATGAAAATTTACTCTTTTTAAATGGAAACAGACAATGGCAATGGGACATAGATAAAATCAGGCAGTCTGATATGCCACCCACCATTGTAGCCCTTTTTTACTCAAAGATCAAAAAACTGCCTCCTGAAACCATTGAGTTGCTAGAACTTTGTGCTTGCATGGGAAACCGCTTCACGCCAGACGAGGTTGCATTAGTGAAAGAACTCCCGTTGTTTGATACATTTGAAAGGCTAAAGCCTGCCTTAAGTCAGCAACTTCTAATAGAAAATAGGGATGAATTGCGATTTGTTCACGATCGGGTACAGGAGGCAGTGCTCTCCACCATAAGAGCTGAAAGGAAAAGAAAAATCCATTGGGAGATTGGAAACCACCTGCTTTCTGTTATTCCCAAAGGAGCAGACTTAGAAAAACTGGATAACCTCTTTACCATTGCTTCTCATCTTAATTTAGGAAGGGAAGAGGAATTAGATAAAAAAAGGCTTTATCAATTGTCGGATATTAACTATCATGCAGGTAACAAGGCCTTAAATGCTTTAGCTACAGAAGCAGCTAATGAATATTTTAGACAAAGCCTTGAATTATTACCAGAGGATTGCTGGGAAATACAATATCAGAGAACATTTAAGATTTTTCAAAAATTGGCCAAGACCGAATTAATGTGTGGAAGATATGAGAACTCAGAAAAACTGCTGAATCAATTACTTGAACATGCTAAAACTGATTTGGACAAGGCAGAGGCCCTAGCAGAACAAACCACTTCGCTTTCATCTATAGGCAATTTTATAAAGGCTATTGAAACCGCCAACCGCGGATTGGCCTATTTCGGAAAATCTATTCCAGAAGAACCTGAACTTGCAGAGGAGAAACGAGAGCAGTTAATGAATGAAATCAATTCCCAATATGGTGATAGAATTTGGGACATTCTTCTGAATATGCCATTTACCAAGAAAAGGAGGAGTAAAATTGAATTGGCCTTTTACAGTGAACTTATCCCTGACTTATACATGTCAGGTCTGGTGCCCCAACTATATCTTTCGGCAGTGCAGTCCACCAAACACTGTTTAGAAGGGGGCATGGATGAATCGGTAATTTACTCCTTTTCTATCATGGGGCTCTATCTGGGGGAACAAGGAAAATTTGAACAGGCTTTTAAGTATGAAGACCTAGCCCTTAATTTGTGTGAAAGATACCCCAATACCTTTGGGGCTACACGAGGGATGAATGGAGTTGCTTGGGTCACTATGCATACCAGGCATCATCCTCAAGAGATTGTTAACCATTGTTTAAAAGGAATTCAGTGGGGGAAAAACTGTGGTGATTTATATAATGCTGGACTCCTGTACGGGCCATTGATGTGGAGTCTTCAGGTGCAAGGGGCTGACCTATTGGCCATTGAAGAATATGCCCAAGAGTGCCTCCAGTTTTCTCAAAAATACCATTTAACCTTTTCTGTTGCCCTGGCTGAGGCCATGCAATCTGCTTGGATTGCACCTATGAAGAGAGATTACACACCCATTCCTATGGAGGAGAAGATAAAAAAATGGGAGAGGGAAAATCATATTTCTGCCGCAGGAAGCTACATTATCCATATGGCCTTAACTCATTATTATTTTGGAGAATATGAAAAAGCGGAACATTATTTACAAATACTCAAGCGCTATCTGAGAGGACTTACTGACCATCTATTAAAGCGACAGTGGTATGTATTTCAAGTGCTCAATGCCCTTAGGCTTTATGAAAGGAAAATCATTTATCAAAGCAAACACCAAGTGCTGTCTTATATTCAACCCCTAATCAAAAAGATTGAATCCTGGACTCAATATGGTCCCATGCTCAGGCCTTATCTGTCCTTTATCTATGCAGAATTGGAAAGGGCTATTGGTGATTTAAAAAAGGCCAGGAACCTTTACTTTGATGCTATAGCCATGGCCCATGAGCAGCGATATACCTTTCTAGAAGCTCACCTTAATGAGAATCAGGGAGAACTTCTCAGGGAACTAGGTGTAGGAACAGCCGAACTTTACTTTAAAGAGGCAGCTAGGCTATATAAAAAATGCCATGCCGAACGAAAAGAGTTTTTTCTCATAGAAAAATATCCACAGTATTTTGAAGAAAAAGTTTCTGTAACAGCTGGACCCCAACCCATTGCTCCTACCCTCCCCTGTTTAGATGCCGATTACCTAATGAAGTCTTCAACTGCTATTTCAGCAGAGATAGACCTGGATCTCCTCTTGGGAAAGATTATGAATGTGGCTTTAGAGGCTTCTGGAGCCCAGCATGGTTACCTTTTGATCGAAGAAGATAACACACTCCTGGTTGTGGCTGAGAGTCACATCAGCAGAAAAGATAAAACCCGAAATACTAAATATCACTTTGAACAGGCTACAGATATTTGTAAGGCTATTGTCCGTTATGTGTATAGAACCAGAGAAAGAATAGTTCTCAACAATGCTTCTCAAGAGGGAGAGTTTAAGGAAAATCCTGAAGTACAGGACATGGGGCTTCAATCTGTCCTTTGTCTTCCATTGATTAAACAGTCTAAGTTAATAGGGATTTTATATTTAGAAAACCGCTTGGCTGATTCAGTTTTTACTGCAGAAAGAACAAAGATGACCCAATTGTTAGCCTCTCAGGCTGCCATTTCTTTAGAAAATGCGCAATTAGTAAATAAAATGAAACAGGCGGAACACCAAATTAAGACCTCACTTAAAGAGAAAGAGTTACTTCTAAAAGAAATTCACCATCGTGTAAAAAATAATTTGCAGATTATTTCCAGTCTGCTCAATCTTCAACTGGAACATATCAAAGACCAACAGGCAATTGAGGCATTTAAAGAGAGCCAAAACCGGGTAAAATCCATGGCCCTCATCCATGAAAAATTGTATCAATCCAAAGATTTATCAAAAATAGAGCTTGCTGAATACATCCAGACCTTAACCACTACCTTGTTCCGCTCTTATAAGACCTCTCCAGGCACTATTGCCTTGAAGATAAATGCCCAAGATGTTTTACTGGACATAAATATTGCTATTCCCTGTGGTTTAATTATAAACGAACTTGTTTCAAATGCCCTAAAATATGCCTTCCCTTCAGGTAAGGAAGGCGAAATCTGTATTGACTTATATCCACAAGATGACAAGATTATCTTGGTTGTTAATGATAATGGAATAGGTTTACCTAAAGATCTAGATTTCCAGAATCCAAAAACACTGGGTTTGAAGTTAGTAATGACTTTAGTAAAACAACTTAGGGCTACTATTGACTTGGATAGAACTAGAGGAACAGAGTTTAAGGTGACCATTCCTTATCAGAAATAATAAAATTTGATGGAGTAAAATCATGGCTAAGGCACAAATACTGGTGGTTGAAGATGAAGGTATCATTGCCCAAGATATACAGAATACATTAAAAAAATTGGGATATGCGGTGCCTGCCATTGCCTATTCTGGAAAGGAAGGTATTGAAAAAGCACAAGAAATACAGCCTGATTTGGTGCTGATGGATATCGTGTTGGGAGGAGGAATAGATGGCATTGAGGCGGCTGAGCAAATTCGTAGACGCTTCCATATCCCAGTGGTATATCTTACGGCCTATGCGGATGAGAAAACATTGCAGCGGGCGAAGATAACAGAGCCTTTTGGTTATATACTCAAGCCCTTTGAAGAAAAAGAATTATACATTACTATTGAAATGGCTCTTTACAAACATGAGATGGAAAGGAGGTTAAAAGAAAGTCAACAATGGTTAACCACTACCCTCAAAAGTATAGGCGATGCTGTAATTGCCACAGATATAAATGGATGTGTGATATTTATGAATCCTATAGCTGAGTCCCTAACAGGCTGGAAACAGAAAGAGGCTAGCGGGAAACATCTAAAGAAGATCTTTAATATCATAAATGAAAAAACAGGTAAGCAAGTTGATGATCCGGTTACTAGGGTGCTAAGAGAGGGTATTGTTGTGGGACTGGCGAATCATACCCTATTGATAAGCAAAGACGGAACAAGACGGTCTATTGATGATAGTGGTGCTCCTATTAAAGATGAGAATGGAAAAATCATAGGTGTGGTTTTAGTCTTCCGTGATGTTAGTGAAAAACGGAGGATTGAACAAGAGCTAATGAAGGCAGACAAATTGAATTCTCTGGGTATCCTTGCCGGGGGTATTGCTCATGACTTTAACAACATTTTAACCGCAATCTTGGGTAATATTATTCTGGCAAAGGAGTTTACAAGACCAGGAGAGAAAATATATGAAAGATTGATTGAGGCAGAAAAGGCGTCCTTACGAGCCAAAGATTTAGCTCAACAATTACTTACTTTTTCTAGTGGTGGGGCACCGATTAAGAAAACCATGTTTATTTCAGACTTACTAAAGGAATCGGCGCTTTTTGCCCTAAGTGGGAGCAATGTGCAGTGCGAATTTTCTATATCCAATAACCTCTGGGCAGTTGAAATAGATGAGGGGCAAATCAATCAGGCGATCAACAATTTAATTATTAATGCCATTCAGTCTATGCCAGAAGGCGGAAGAATTAAGTTAACCGCAGAAAATGTCACTGTAAGTGAAGGAGAAAAAAAGGGAAGATATGTAAAAATATCTATTGTAGATCAAGGAATTGGTATACCAAAAGAGCACCTTCCCAAAATATTTGAGCCTTATTTTACTACCAAACAAAAAGGGAGCGGTTTGGGACTGGCTATTGTTTATTCCATTATTAAAAAACATGACGGGTATATTGAGGTAGAAACTGAACTTGGAGTGGGAACAACTTTTAAGGTCTATCTTCCTGCTTCTTTAAAAAATGTATTTATGAGAAAGGGACTTAAAGAAAAAATTCAGACCGGGAAGGGGAAAATTTTAGTAATGGATGATGAAGAATTAGTTAGAAAGGTAATAGGTGAAATGCTTGTATTTTTAGGTTATGAGGTGGAATTTGCTAAAGAAGGAATTGAAGCTATTGAACTATATAAAAAAGCCAAAGCACAAGGGCAACCATTTGATGCAATCATAATGGACTTGACTATTCCTAAAGGAATGGGAGGCAAGGAAACCATAAACAAGTTATTGGAAATAGACCCTACTGTTAAGGCCATTGTTTCAAGTGGCTATTCTACTGATCCAGTTATGACAGAATTCACAAAATATGGATTTAAGGGATTTATAATTAAACCCTTTAAAATTAAAGAATTAGGTGAGGTGTTATACAGAGTGATAATGGAGAAATGATGTTGTTTGTCAATTATGTGATTTAATAGTATTCTATAAACATGGGACTGAAAGAACAGTTAAAAGAAAAAATGGCCTTGGATAAACTCTATGCCTCTGCATTAGAAAAAATAAGGAGACATGAAGGGAAAATCATGGCTGCGAAAGAGGCTGTTTTAAAATTTTTAAAGAAAAATCACTATGAACTGAAAGAAACAAGGGAACTCAAAATCTATACTCATGATGAGGACATTGTGGTATTGGATAATGAGCTTCCTATTTATCGCCATACTACAATAGAAGATGTGGCTATGCGCCGGAACCCCACTATTAAAGAGATGGTAAGCTTTACCAATATAAAAAAGATTCTAGTAAATAGTGATATTGCTTTTAAAAAACGTCTGGAGGCTGTTGATTATCTTTATAAAAAAGCTCTATCTCAATTAGACCTGAAAGGAACACCCTTTGAAATAAAGCAAATTTTTAAAGAAACCATATTGGCCTATGAAAAAAATGACCTGGAAAAAATAGAAGAAGGTTTGGAACTAATATTTGAGATATTGAATTATAAAGAGGTAGGGCCTGAATTGAAACATCCCCCAGAACTTATTTATGGCATTCCAGAAAATGACCAATATCGTGATTTGGTAATTATTTCTCCTGACTATACAGAGATAAAACTCATTAGAGGCAGTTTCTCAACCACAGGAAAGGATACTTTAGCTCATCTCAACCGTATAGTAAGTGGAAAAGAAAGGCCTGATATAGAAGGAATAGATGTGTTTAATTATTGGGAAGAACAGGCATTGAAGTCACCTCTATTGAAAGAATAAGCTTCCTGATGAATTCAAAAATATTGAAGTTCGCCATCCTTTCTCTAGCTACTGGATTGGGCATCGGTTATCTACCAGGGGCACCTGGAACTTATGGCACTTTGTTGGCCATGCTTATTTGTTTTCTACTCCCCCATTCCTATGGATACTATTTGGTATTTCTTATCTTTGCCACATTTATAGGTATTGTAGTTGCTGAAATCGCCCAGAGATACTTCCCAAAAAATGACCCCTCACAGATAGTGATTGATGAAATGCTTGGTTATTGGCTGGCGATTTGGGCTTTGCCTTTAAGGTGGCCTTATATTATAGGGGCTTTTCTTTTATTTCGTTTTTTTGATATAATAAAACCATACCCTATCCGTTCCTTGGAAAAAATGAAAGGGGGAATGGGTATTGTTTTAGATGACATGATGGCAGGTTTTTATAGTTGGTGTATATTACAATTAATTAACCTTTGGGTTAAATGATGGCCATAGGAGAAATTATTGCTATTGGTGATGAATTACTGGTTGGAGAAGTAATGGACACTAATAGTTTTGAGCTTGCTGGAGAGTTATATAAAGCAGGTTTTGTAGTCAATCGGATTACAGTAGTAGGAGACGAACACCAAAGCATCCAAGAGGTCCTTCTTTCTAGCTTAAATAAGGTGGATTTTATTGTGTTGACTGGAGGATTGGGACCCACCTGGGATGATAAAACAGTGAAGGCAGTAGCAGAGGCTCTGAACTTACCTTTAAAGCGAAATGAAG
>Ga0190303_1001251_pt1 | contig 10278 bp, 14 predicted proteins | sample 48700701_MG_FD_161672 | JGI IMG/M metagenome (GOLD analysis project Ga0190303, IMG submission 161672) | Hydrothermal vent sediment bacterial communities from Southern Trench, Guaymas Basin, Mexico - 4870-07-0-1_MG | ecosystem: Environmental > Aquatic > Marine > Hydrothermal vents > Sediment ...
GTTGATATAGAAGATATAATTAAGCAATTCAAACAAGAAATCAAACGAACAATAAAACGAATAGAATATTTTATTGCTGATTATAGATGGTTTTATACAGAATATGAAAGTAAACATGCAAAGAAAGAGTTTGAAAGGTTAAAACAAGAACTTGAAGATTATAAATTAATGGAACGGTTAGAATGACAAATTTAGAAAAAGCAAAAGAATTGAAAGAAAAAATAAATTTACCAGAATTATTTAAAGAAACACAAATATTGAAATGAAACAAGATTATAAAACAATGCAAGAGCAAGCAATAATGAATGGAACACATGAAGATGTAATTCCAAAACATCAAAGAGGGGAAGAAATAGATTTTACTAAAACACCCCCAAAAGAAGAAGTTGACACAAAATTAGATGAATTAACCTTAGAGATAAAAAGATTAATACAATCTGACGTGTTAAGTAGAAGAGATACAACTTTCATATTAGATTATGATGAATTAATTTTGGAGTGTCAATTGATTTCAGAAGAATTTAATAAAAATCCTTTATCTATTATAAATTTAATAAAAAATGAACTTTATGAAGAATATTCTATTAAACCAATATTAAAATTCAAAAATTTATCTTATGAGGAAGAAATAGCAAATATTCGAGTTGAACATATTGGAAAAATTGTTAAAGTTTCTGGAATGTTAAGTAATGCATCAAATATAATGGCTATTACAGTTAGAGAGACTTATGAATGTTCTTCTTGTGGTACACTTATTCGTGTTGAAGGATCTAATAAACCTCAGAAATGTTCTTGTGGAAAAAGGGGTGGATTTAAATTAATAGATAAAATTCAAGAAAATTCACAAGATATAGTTTTAGAAGAAAATCAAGATGAAATTGGAGATAGAAGTCCAAAAAGAGTAAGGGTTAGATTATTAGATAATTTATGTGATAAAGAAATGAATGGAATTGTTAAAGATGGTAATAAAATTGAAATAATTGGTGTTGTTGAAGCTATTCCAATAAAAAAAGATAGTATAGTTAAAGAAGAATTAAGTTATTTTAGAGTAAATGCTCTGCAAGTAGATAGTTTAGAAAATGAATTTGATGAAGATATAAGTGAAGAAGATGAAAAAGAAATTATGGAAATTTCTGTTAATAATCCTTTAAAACAATTAGCAGATTCCTTAAATCCAGGGATTATTGGTAGAGAAATGGAAAAAAAGGCATTAGTATTATGTTCTATAGGGGCCCACCAAAAAAAGACAAAAAAAGGAAGAGATAGGGGAAGAATTAATATGATGCTTATTGGAGATGCATCTACTGGAAAAACACAATTATTACAAGCTATCTGCAAAAAACATTATAAAGCTATATATCGTGGTTGTGAAAGAATGACAGAAGCTGGATTGGTTGGTGGGGCAGATAAAGATGAATTAACAAAAACCTGGGGGATTAAAGCTGGAGTTTTACCAAAAGGAAATAAAGGATTAATTGCTTTAGATGAGATGGATAAAATGCCAGAAAATATTCAAAAATTACTTCATACCCCTATGGAATCTGGGATTGTTTCTCTTAATTTTATTGGAAATTCTGTAAATCTTAATTCAGATAATATTATAATATCTGGTGCAAATCCTAAAAATTCTCGATTTGACAGAACAAAACCATTACCACCACAAATAAACATGACAGATACTTTATTAAGTAGATATACTTTTATAATGGCTATGAAAGATATTATTGATATTGAAGAAGATTACAAAATGGCAGAATCTATTTGGGAAGAAGAAGAAGATTCAATTTTAAATAAAACAGCACATCTAATACCAGATAATCTATTTAAAAAGTATTTAAAATATTCTCAAAAATTCAATCCGCAACCAACTAATGAGGCTAAAAAGATGTTAAATGATTTTTATGTTGAAATTAGACAAAAAACACAAAAATCTGAAGTTGCAGGAGAAGCTATTCCCATTGTTATGAGACAATTAATTGGATTAAAGAAAATTGCAGAAGCAAATGCTAGATGTAGATTAAGTAATGAGTTAACTAAAGAAGATGCAAAAGAAGCTATTGAATTATATAAATATTCACTTGAACAATTAGGAATGAATTTAGATGATAAAGTTGATTTTGCTAAAATTGGTTGTTTAAGTGAAGACACAAAAATAGATATAGTTGAAAATGATAAATTAAAAAGTAAATCTTTAAAAGAATTACCTCAAATTTTTGATGTTGTTTCTCATAATTTTGAAAAACCAAAAAATAAGAAATTTGAGATAAATCAAGCGAAGAAAATAAATTCTGGAATAAAAGAAGTCTATGAGATAGAATTTGAAAATGGAGAAAAAGTTTTAGCCACAGAAGATCACATCTTTTTTACAAATAGAGGAAAAGAAATTCAAGTTAAAGATTTTAGAGTTGGATTAGAAATATTTTCAAAAAAACAAAAGATTAATCTTCTAGTTAAATATGCTTACTGTTCAAAGGAAATACATAAAATGAAAATAAAAAAAATAACTAAAAAAGGAAAAGTCCAAACATATGATTTACAAGTAAAAAACACACACAATTTTTTTCTATCAAATGGAATTCTTTCTCATAATAGTGGTATTACACTCAAAGTAAAAGAAAAGAGAAGTACTGTCCTATCATTCATTAAAATTAAAGATGAAGAGAAAGGATTTGCATCAAGTGAAGAATTAGAAGAATTTGCTGAAAGTAAGGGAATGGATAAAATAGAATTAGAGAAAACTTTGGAGGATTTAAAACAAGAAGGAGTTATTTTCTCTCCAAGACATAAAATGTATAGGTATTTAGGATGATTGAGGAATTTAGAGATAAAGAGTTTGAAGAAATATTAATTATTTTAGAAAAGAGAAATAAAAATGTTTTTAAAATAGATTTAATTAATTGTGCAAAATGGATATTGGGGAATTAAAATGAAAAAAAGAAAAGGTTATAAATATTTAATGTCAGCACAATCAAAGAAATGGATTAAAGAAAATAAATGCCCTAATTGCGGTAAACCAAAAAATAAATGGACGAGAAGAAAAGATTGGAAATGTTGCTCAAAAAAATGTTCTGATGAATTTTATAAAAATTATAAATGTATTAGTTGGCAGCAATTTAGATTAAAAGCTTTAATTAGAGATAAGGATTCTTGTGTAAAATGTGGAGACAATAGAAAGAAAATTTTAATAAAAGGATATAAACCCCAAGAGTGTCCAGATTGGAGAGATAAATTATTGGCTTTAGTTGAGCCAGATAAAATAATAAATAATTTAATTGTAGATCATATTAAACCAATAGCTTTAGGTGGAGAGGAATTTGATTTAGATAATCTTCAGACACTTTGTTTGAAATGTAATAAAATTAAGACTGCAAAAGATATGAAAGATATAGCTAAACAAAGAAGAAAAGAAAAAGAGCAATCAAATAATAAAATTATAAAGGGCTTATTAGAATGAGACTATTTTGAGATTTTTAGTGGTTTTGGTGGTTGGAGCTATGGTTTAAAAAAGGCGGGAATTGCTTTTGAAACAATAGGATATGCAGAGATAGATAAATACGCAATCCAATGTTATGAACAGAATAATCAAAGATATAATTATCTCAATACAATAAAAGACTTAAAATTTAGAGATAACAAAATAAAAAATTATGGAGATATAACTAAAATAAATCCACAAGAAATTTCAGATTTTGATTTATTATGTGCTAGTCCTCCATGTCAATCATTCAGCATAGCTGGTAAAGGTAAAGGTAAAGATGATTCTAGGGGAAGGTTATTTGAAAACACTATTAATATTATGAAAATAAAACAACCAAAATATGCTATTTATGAAAATGTTAAAGGTTTAACAACTAAAACACATAAAGAATATTTTGAATATATCTTAAATTTAATGAAAAATGCTGGATATTATGTTACTTGGAAAATATTAAATACAAAAGAGCATGGAATACCTCAAAATAGGGAAAGAGTTTTTATTATTTGTTTTAAAGATAAAGAAGATTATGACAATTTTGAATTTCCAGAAAAAGAAGAATTAAAAATATTTTTGAAAGATATTTTAGAAGAAGAAGTTGATGAAAAATATTATTTAAGTAAAGAACAAATAAATAAATTAATTAAAAATGGTTTTAAAGAAAAAGAGATTTCAAATACAATTAGGACTGGTGGAAGAAGCAGTTTTGATGTTAAACATTCATGGGATGTTATAAAAGTTGGAAATGTCAATCCTTCTGGAAAAGGGATGAATGGAAATGTTTATTCTGTAGAGATTATGCCAACAATAACAACAAATAAAGGTGAAGGAAATAAAATATTACAATTAGACGTTTCTCAAATTAAAAGAGAAGGAAAACCAAGAATTTATGAAAAAGTTAGTAAATGTTTAAATACTGCACAGGGTGGGGGGCACACCCCTCTTCTTTATCAAAGAGGTAGAGGATTTAATAAAGGTGGTCCAAAAAAGATATCTCCCTCTTTAAGTAGTTCTTCTTGGGAACAAAATAATTTTTTAATGAAAGATTATACAATAAGAAAATTAACTCCGAAAGAATGTTTTAGATTACAAGGATTTCTTCAGGATGAAATAAATCTGGGAGGAATAAGCAATTCTCAACAATATAAATTGGCTGGAAATGGTTTAACAATAACAGTAGTAGGTAAAATATTCGAACAAATGTTCAAAAAACCGAAAGGTTTATAAATGAAAAGGAGTTTAAATTACTACGGCAAAAAAGGGTTCCTAAATTATAATCAAGGAACCGGAGATGTTGGTTTGAATCCAATCGGAGCCATTATGGCTTTGTGGAGTAATGATAGCTCACCGGTATATACACTTACCCTTCGCCTTATACTCAAAAGAAAATGACAAAGAAAAAAATAGAAAATATGACTAAAGAAGAAATTGAAAAAGAAGTTTTAATTATGAAAACAAATAATCTAAAAACTGAATTGGAAAAATATAAAGATGTATTATTAAAATATGCTTTTGTAAAAATGTGTACTGGGGCAACCTATTTTAAAGAATTATTTAATAAAGAATTAATCTCTACAAATGATTTAATTGAAGGTGCAGATATTTCACAAAAAGAAAAAGATAAAATGTTTGGAGATTTGTTTTTTAGAAAAAGAGATGAAAGTGTTGAGCAATCTAATTATAATCATCTTAAAAGATTAGTTAATTGGGCAAAACATAATTTAGATAATTTGCCAACCGAAATTAAAAAGAAAATTATTGATGATTCTATTTCTTCTCAAAATTTATGGTCTGAACAATTAGATCATTACTATAAAGTTAGTGAAAAAATTAAAGAAATTGAAGATGAAAAGATTCAAGGATCATCTGACTATATGATTTTTTGTAAAGAGAATAGTTTGGAATGTGATTGCCCAGACAGTTTAGATAAATATAAGAAAAATAAAGAATAATGAAAGCAAAAAAGATAAATAATAAAATGGAAATAAATAAACAAAATATAAAATTAATACAATCTACTCTTAGATTGTTTAAAGCATTACCTATAGAAAGTAAAGATAAAAGTTCTGCAAGGATTGTTTTAAATGAAACTGTAGAAAGAGGATATGTCTTTTCTCAAGAAGTTTTGAATAATTATAAAGATTTAAATAAATTAATTAATTTGATTGGTGAAGAATATGGTTTAACGGCTGAGCAACTAAATTCTGCATTTCACAAATCTTGGAATAAAATAAAAAATGCTAGTGATGAACAACTTTTTATTGAACAAATTGTGCACTATATCACTACATATGGTTTTGAAAGTTTAGGAATTTATGATGAAAATTCTATTTATATTCCTCAAGAAAAATTAGATATTCCAGAATTAGAAGAAGATATCAAATTAATTATTATTAAAGGGTATACTAAAGAAGAACTTAAAGAAAAAGTTATTAAATTACTCTCTACTGGAATTGCTTTGAAAGAACAAACTATGGAAGATTTGATTACTATTATTAATTATGTTGGTTTTGGAACAGATGAAATTGAACAAATTAAAAATAAAGAAGTTAAAATTCAACTTTATGATAGATTAGGAGTTATTCCAGAAGATCCATTAGAATTTTTACGTTATTTAGTGTTTAAAACAACTGGAGAAACACTTTTAATTAAGAATGATAATTTAATTGAAAAGATAAAAGAAAGAGGTAGTGATAATCAATTAATAGAACAATATGCTGAAGAGTATGGATTAGAAAAATTGGCAACTATTTTTTATAGATTTAAATGTATTTTTTTAGCCTTCAAACCATGCAATAAAGTTGGACCTTTCTTAAATGGACCACATATTAACAAAATTAGAAGATTAGCTAAAATTTATCATAAACCAATGAAAGAAGACTTCTTGAATATGATTACAAGCATTATAAAGAATGGTAAACAAATTAATGATGATTATTTAATTGAAGAATTAAAGAGAGTGAACACCTTCCGTAAGATTAGGCTTGCTTATGCATTACGTTATAGAACAACTGATGCAACATCAATCATGTATAGAGTAAGGAATGGAAAAAGTTATTCAAAAGAAATTATTGAATACACTGAAGAACAAAAATTTGAAGCCCAAAGGGTTTTATACATAGTTTTAAAATCAATCATTAAAGATGTTAGTAAAAATGTTAAATGTAAAAAAATCTTTTATCCAGAGATAATTAATTATACTTTACCTGCAACTGAAAAACAATTTATTGGTAATTTTCCAAATGGTTCTTATGTTAAAACTACTGATGATATGATTGTTGGTATTAATTGGTTTAATGTTGGAAATTTTATGGTAGATTTAGATTTAAAAATGACTAGTGATGGTGAGATGATTGGTTGGGATGGAAATTATAAGACCAAAGAAAGAGGGGTTATGTTCTCTGGAGATATTACTAGTGCTGGAGGAAAAAATGGGGCAACTGAATTATTTAAATTTTCTAAACAACCAACTGAACCTTATTTAATGACTGTTAATTATTATAATTATAATTCAGATGTACCTGTTGATTTTAAAATATTAGTAGCTAAAGAAAAACCAACGAAGTTTAAAGAAAATTATATGGTTAATCCAAATAATGTTTTAGCTAGTTGTAAAAGCAAAATAGATAAAAGAGAAATGGTTTTAGGATTAATTTTACCAACAGAAGATGGATCTAGATTTTATTTTACTGAAACAGGTTTAGGAAATAAAATTTCTGCTAGGGGAGAAGATTATATCACTTGGGCAAGAGAATATATGGTTAATCAATATAATAATTCGATTGAATTAAGAGATATTTTAGAGCAAGCTGGAGCCATATTTGTTGATAAAGTAGAAGATGCAGAAATAGATTTATCTTATGAGAACTTAGAAAAAGATACAATTTTGGAGATGTTAAAATGAGCTTAAGTGAAAAAGAAATTAAATTTATGGGAGATACAGGAATTTATTAGATTGTTGAAAGAATCCATAATAGAAGAAAATATTGGGCAGTTAAAAGATAAATTTATAAATAGAATTAACTTATAAATTATATCTAATTAAAAAATCCAATCAATCAAGTGTCTGTACAACGTGGGCTGCGACCTTTGTTATCCGGATACGAACTTCTTCTGCTTGCTATCACAGAATTAAGCAATATTCTTTTTAAATTAGACAAACTAGCAGGAGATAAATTAATATGATAAAAATAGATAGAGATAAAGCTAAAGTTGAATTAAAAGAAGCAATTAATAAGGTATTTGATGAGGGAGAACTTTCAGATAGGAGCACATACGTTGGAGAAGAAACAATCAATTTAATGGCTGAATCTGCATTAAATGTATTACTTGCTGTTGAAGAAGTTCAAATATTTATTGAAAAAGAGAATTTATAAAATGAAATACAAATTATAGGGTTGATTTGGGGGATAAAGAATATGAAAAAGTTAAAAGAATTTAAGGAGATATTAATAAAATGAAACAAAAAAATTTTAAAATAGGCGATAAAGTAAAAATAATAAACCCTGATGAAAAATTATTTAATATGATTGGAGAAATTGTTGATATGAAAATACATAATGATGTGTTTGATTGGATTGATGTTAGATTTAATAAAGTAAATAATTATACTTACACATATTATTTAAATGATGTTGAGAAAATTAAAGATGAACATAATTTTGAATGGGCAATTAAACAAATGAAACAAGGTAAGTTTTGTTTTACTGGGAACCCTGGAAGAAAATATTTTTATAGTGAACATACAGGATTATTTTATTATGAAAATAATACTGGAACACATAAATTAGTTTTAAGTTTTCCCCTTTTTAATTCTACAAATTGGGAAATATATAATGAAAAACTTAAAACAATAAATGAATTAAAAGAATTTGATCCTCAACCTTGTTGTGGAGAATTGGAAGTAAGGCTGATTAGAAATGAGGCTATTAAATGGGTTAAAGAAATGATAAGAACATATGGAAAAGAACCAGCATTACTTGAATGTAAAAAATTAATTGAATTTATGGATATAAAAGAGAAAGATTTATAAAGGAAAGAAAACTTAAATTAATATGAAAAAAGAATTAGAAAAATATTATGAAAATTTGAAGATAATTGAATCAATTAAAGAATCATTAAAAATTTCTAGAGAAGCTTTTGAAGAAACACTTACAAACCAATTAAATGATTTAAAAGTTGCTGAATTAGATAATATTGACTTAAAAGAAGCAATAACTAATAAAGCAATTCAAGAATATACTGAAACTGGGGAAAAGAAATTAATTGGGGGTTTGGGAATTAGAATAACTAATAAATTAAATTATAATAAGGTAGATGCTATTGATTGGGCTTTAGATAATATGAAAGTTGCAGTTTATACTGAATTAGATAAAAAACAATTTGAAAATTATGCTAAATGTAATGAATTAGAATTTGTTAAAAAGATTGAAAATATTGGAGTTACTTTTCCAAAGGAATTTAAAGGAAGTGAATTAAAATGAATTGGATACAAAGAAAATTATTTAGAATTTTTAAAAGAAAAGAGACTATGTTATTAATAGATATTGGATTAAGAAACATAAAATTAAAAGATTATGGATATAAAGGCCATTCATTATCTCCGAAAGCTTATGAAGTTATATTTGATATGCCTTTTAAGAAAATAAAAGAATTGGGGTTAGTTAAAAAAGAATGATTTGGGGATTAATTATTTTGTATATTTTTGCATTTATAGGACTTTTAATTGCAGCAAATAAACATGGTCAGCCAAGAGAATCTTGGAATTTTTGGGAATATTTAATTTCCTATATAATACAATTCTTCTTAATATTCTGGGCATTAGGTTGGGTGTTTTGGTAAAATGAGTAAAGATAGAAGAGAGTATTATAAAGAATATTATAGTAGACCAGAAGTTGTAGAGAGACGTAAAAATTATTATAAAGAATATAATATTAAATATAGAGAAGCAAATAAAGAAAAAATAAAAGAATATATGAAAAATTACAGAAAAGAATATTCTCAGAGAAAAGATGTTAAACAAAAAAATCACAAAAACATAAAGAACTAAGAAAAACTGATCTAAATTATGCTATTAAGTGTAGGCTAAGAAGTAGGATGAATTTAAAAATAAAACAATATTTTGATAATGGTAAATTGCCAACAAAAAAGATTGATAAACTAATAGATTGGGATGCAGTGGTTAAACATCTAGATGAAACAAAACCAACTAATTGGCAAAATTATCATATAGACCACATAATTTCTTTATCAAAATTTGATTTAACAGATCATAAACAGTTAAAATTTGCAAATAGTCCTGAGAATTTACAGTGGTTAACTGCCAGTGAAAATTTAAAAAAAGGAAATAGGGACAAATGAAGAAAAATAAAAGTATTGGTTTGAGTGGTGAAAAATATACTGCTGAAGAGATAAAAAAGATTGTTCCATTTAAAGCATTAGTTAATGGTGAATTCATTGGTTTACAAAAATATTTTAAAAATCTTGATGAATTTTTAATCAATAATAATATTACAACAAGTCAAAATAAGACTGAATATTTAAGTTTTGATGAATTTAGTAAAGAACTTACTGGATTAGATTATGAAGAATTAAAAGAAGAAACTGGTTGTAAGGATAAGGAGATTAATAGTGATAAAGAAACAGAAAATATGAATAATTATAAAAAACATTTTAGAAAAGAATTAGAAATATTGAAAAAAGGATTAGAAGAGGAAGGAGATAATTTAGCAATTCAAGAGTTTATTCCTCTTATTGAAGATATTACCGATATATTTAGTAAACAAGGACATAGTGGGGGATCT
>Ga0190303_1001252_pt1 | contig 10272 bp, 9 predicted proteins | sample 48700701_MG_FD_161672 | JGI IMG/M metagenome (GOLD analysis project Ga0190303, IMG submission 161672) | Hydrothermal vent sediment bacterial communities from Southern Trench, Guaymas Basin, Mexico - 4870-07-0-1_MG | ecosystem: Environmental > Aquatic > Marine > Hydrothermal vents > Sediment ...
CCGGATCATCTACCCGTTCGGCAGGTCGACGGCGGTTGTCCGCACTGTTTTGACTTTGGCTTCCACCCTCCTCTGGGTTCTCATCTTCAACAGCTCGGTCTGTAGTACTGATTAACGCACCATAGAGCCAAAGTGGTACCGGCACAGGTGGGCGATGGGCGGGCGGCATAGAACCAACACTACCAGGCTTGATCAACGCCTGACAGATGGCCACCTCCACCGCTGCCTCAGCAGCTGGCAACCTGGCCGGGACTGGCCGTACCGCCAAATGCGCCTGAACCAGGCGATTATAGCGCGAAGCAAGACCTGGCAGGTCGGTGATCAACTCACTTGTCAGGGCCTGATTCACTTGTAGCCAGTCACGATGCGCAACGGGTGATGCACGGGCAGCCAAAGCGGCCAACCACAAATAAAGGTCCCTGTTAAGCGATGACTCTGGAAATAACGCCAGACTTGCAGGCAGTTGCAAGGTTTCACCGTCACGACAAGCAACCTCAGCCCGTTCACCACTCCCGGCCAGGCGCTGCAACCAGCTGCGTCGAGCCCCGTGGGAACGGGCCGTGCCAGCCACCACGCGCAACCCACCATCACCACCCAATGCACGAAACAGCACCCCCACTTCACGCTGAACATCATTGAGCTGCACAGCCGCCTCAGGAAAATCATGCTGCGAAGCTCGCGTCACTAATCGGTGCCAAATCTCGCCAATACGCTCTTCCAAGCATTACTCCTTCATCCGCACAGGGCGGTCGGTGAGAAAACATTCAGTGGAGGTGCAGGTATAACGATGGCCAAAATCACGGGTTGACACATCCAGGGCGCACTCTCCGCTAACCCACTGCAATAAACTGCCCCCGGGAGTATTATCCTGCACTTGGGAACAGGCCTGCAGGCAGAGGCCACAATTGGTGCAGGCAAACATATGACGCTTGCTCTGGCGTGGTTTAAGGCGCATCGGACAAACATCATCGCAAGCACCACCACAAGCTATACACGCTTGTGCCCGGGGTCGATCAAAGCCCACCACCAAAGCACGCTTGTTCGCCATCCAGACATAGCTCTGAAACAGTCCGAAAGCGCAACCATAGCGACAAAAGAGGTGCCGTGCCAAAGTAAATTCGATAACAAACACAAGGGTAGCTATACCTAAAAAAAGAGCCTGATTTAGTGTTAGATTCAGTGTTACCAAATTCCCATAAATCTCCCTTGGGGGCAACAGGTAGGTCAGCAACACCAATGCCCAAAGAAAAGCAAAACCCGCCACCGCTACAACCACGACGAACCACCAAAGAGGATGACGATGTTCCGTTTTTCCGTTGGGACGGCGCGCAGACAGCACCTGCGGCTCCCATAAAGTGGGTTTACCACCAGCTCGACGCATCAGCCCATTGATTATTTCTACCACTGAAAAATGGGGGCAGAGCCAGCCACAATAAACGCGCCCCAGGCGCCAGGCGGTCCAAAAGAGACCAGCCACCAACAGCACGACAGGCAGCAGTACCCGCAGCACAAGATTAACCACCGCTTCAACAGGCTCCATAGTTCCACGCTGCAGGGCATCCAGACCCAGAGTCCAATCGAAACCAAAAAGGATAAAATGCCCCAGGTTAAGATCCAAACGAAACAAGTTCAGGGGCGGAGCAAGCACAAACAGAATGAAAAAAACGCTACGTGTCAGCAGCCGATGATGCTGCCGCTTACGAGATTCTGCTACAGAGCCGCATAACTCAGACATATTATGCCGCAATCTCTAGTGCCAGGCAGCCTACCCAGACTATCAGATAGCGAAAGGGCTTGCCGACGATAGTATAAGCTAACTCCATCGCCTCGCAAAACACCAGATACAGATGGGCGGTGACGAAGTAGAGCATGATAAAAATCCAGGTAACCGGGTTCTTATAGTTAAAAGAAAACAATACAACACTGAGGAACCGCACTAGCAGATTGAGAAGAAACAGCTTTTCAGTGGTAACCGCCTGGAGGCGTGAACTAGCCATCCAGGGTAGCATAAACCACTTCCATGAGAGCCGCAGCGGTCTCCTCATCATCAGTTAAGGGTTCTACCAGAGCAGCACGGCAGGCCTGCAGCGGGTCATAGCCTGCAACCATCAGAGTAGCCGCGTAAACCAGCAGTCGGGTACTGGCGCCCTCCTCCAGGTCATGGTCCTTCAATGCTCGCAATGCCGTTGCCAGGCGTACCAAACGCTCAGCCAGATCCAAAGCGATGCCAGACTCCTGAGCTACAATGGCCGCCTCAGCCTCAGGTAGCGGATAGCCAAAACGAAGCGCCACAAAACGCTGCCGAGTACTGGGCTTCATCCCTTTAAGGAAATTTTGGTAACCAGGATTGTAGGAAACAACCAGCATAAATTTGTCCGGTGCCTCCAACTGTTCCCCGGTGCGATCGATGGGTAGAATCCGGCGGTCATCAGAGAGCGGATGAAGCACTACGGTAGTATCTTTGCGCGCTTCAACCACCTCATCAAGATAACAGATCCCTCCGTCACGCACAGCTCGGGTGAGGGGGCCATCGGTCCAATAAGTACCGCCTTCACCGATAAGATGACGACCCACCAGATCAGAGGCCGTAAGATCATCGTGGCAAGCCACCGTATACAGTGGCAGATCCAGACGAGCCGCCATATAGGCAACAAAGCGTGTTTTGCCACAGCCAGTGGGGCCCTTAAGCAGAACTGGCAGGCGATTGTAGAAAGCATGCTCGAAGAGCTCCACCTCATCACCCTGAGGAAGGTAATAGGGCAGTTCTCGCTCTGACAACAGTTTATCTGAGGGTGTAGCAGGCTTGGTAATATCATTCATAAATCAAATCCTTGAAAGGCGGCGAGCAAATATGCCCGCCGCCGAAAGCTTAATCTGCTAATCCTGGCACTGTTGCTTCAGCATCATTTTTACCAACAAAAAAGCTTGCTATATAGCACAGAAGACCGATAAGGAAGGATACACCTGCCGCTTCTCGGAACCAGTAAAAGAGAGTTACCTGATCCTGCACCACCATGAAAGATTGTGGACTTTCACTGTAACGCTGCAACCACACTTGCACGATACCCGCACCGGTAAGAGCAAGTGTGATAAGAACCATGGACACTGTCATCAACCAGAAACCCCACATCTCTATCACCTGAGAACGATGACTATTTGCCTCCTTACGACCATTCAGTATCGGCATGGCGTAAGAGATAATAGCCAGTACGATCATCGCATAGGCACCATAAAATGCCATGTGGCCATGAGCTGCGGTGAGCTGAGAACCGTGGGTATAGTAGTTAACAGGCGACAGGGTGTGAAGAAAGCCCCATACACCAGCCCCCAGAAAAGCCATCACTGAGCACCCCAGCGCCCACAGAGTAGCTGCACGATTCGGATGCTGGCGACGGCGACGATTCACCATAGTGAAGGCGAAAACCGTCATCATGAAGAAAGGCACAGGCTCCAGTGCAGAGAAAACAGACCCGATCCACTGCCAGTACTCTGGCGCACCGATCCAATAATAGTGGTGCCCTGTACCCAATAAACCTGAGATTAGCACCATCGCAATGACGACATACAGCCACTTTTCAATAACCTCACGGTCAACACCGGTCACCTTAATAAGGATAAAGGCAAGGATAGCTCCTAGAATAAGTTCCCAAACACCCTCAACCCAAAGGTGCACCACCCACCACCAAAACAGCTTATCCAACACAAGATTGTGCGGATTATAGAATGAAAACAGGAAGAATACCGCCAGCCCCACCAAACCCAGTATCAGTATCATGCTGATGACAGTTTTGCGCCCCATCAGTATCGTCATACCGATATTGAAGAGAAAACCCAGACAAACAATAACAATTCCGACCTTGGTAATAGTCGGCATCTCCAGAAACTCACGCCCCATTGTTGGAAGCAGGTCATTGCCTGTGATTTCCGCCAAAGTAGCATAGGGTACCGCCAGATAACCGACGATGGTCAGCACACCGGCAACAAGAAAGATCCAGAATAGAACCAGCGCCAATTTAGGACTATACAGCTCGCGCTCAGACTCTTCTGGAACCAGAAAGTAGCTTGCGCCCATAAAGCCGAACAGCAGCCACACAATAAGAAGATTGGTGTGAACCATACGGGCCACGTTGAAGGGGATTGCAGGAAATAGAAAATCTCCCACTATGTACTGCAGCCCCATAATGAGCCCAAAAATGATCTGCCCCAGGAATAGTCCGATGGCGGCGATAAAGTAAGGCTTGGCTACAGCTTGCGATTGATATTGCATTTTATTGTTCTCCTTTCAGGCTTAGCCTTCGATGTTTGGTGGCCAGTTGGCATCGTCAATTTCATTGGTCCATTTCAAAAATGCAACCATGGCATCAAGCTCCTCCTCGCTCAGGTTGAACTGAGGCATCTGCCTTCGGCCAGGCGCATTGGTCGGCATCGCCTGAATCCAGGCCTTAATGAAGGCCGGGCCCCGTCGCTCATAGACATTGCCAAGTTCTGGTGCAAAATAAGCACCCTCTCCCATTATGGTATGACAGCCAATACAGTTGTTATCCTCCCAGACTTTTTTTCCAAGAACCACCGCCTCAGTGATATTCTCCCGGTGATCACGTTCCGGTAATTTCCGGGTAGTATCAAACACGAGGCCAACCAACACTAAGAAAAAGAAAAACGATCCACCGAAGAAGATATTACGTGCTACCGATTTGGTGAAATTATCAGCCATGGGTGTCTCCTTGCAGGGTTGTCCGGGAGTCTGGTTTAACCAACAGGTCTATCATACTGCCATCTCCCCTTGCTGCCGGATATTCCATATCCGCTGCTTACCAACATTAAATTCATAATAGCTTTCCTCTTAATTGAATGTGATTAGAATAGAGTCATATTACAACTTACAACTGTACAATTACATTGCAATTATCAAGCCAATTTTTATCATGCTGATTTTAAAGCTTTTAATACTGCTTGTTATGATTAAGACAACTGCTATACTGTTGTCTTAATCATAACAAGTTACCCTAATGACAACAAAAATCTTCTTTGACAACCTCATATCCATCGTCTCAGACCTCTCCAGCGACCTGCCAGCAGAACAACGCTATCAACAACTACTGGATGCCATGCTGAGGATCTTTCCCTGTGATGCTGCGGCACTACTACGGCTGGAGGGCAAACAGCTTCATCCTTTGGCCATCAAGGGCTTAACCATGGATACCATGGGACGTCGATTTACGGTAGATGAACACCCACGCCTGGCAATACTGTTACATTCACGCGAACCGGTACGCTTTGCCGCCAACTCAGACCTGCCTGACCCCTATGATGGATTAGTGGAAGCAGCCAATCTTGAGCTACATGTGCACGATTGTATGGGGGTGTCTTTGTATATCGACGAAAAACCCTGGGGCGTTCTGACCCTGGACGCAGTACTGCCCGGCACCTTTGATAAAATTGACCTTACCGAGCTGCGCACCTTTATCAGCCTTGCCGAAGCTACAGTTAAAGCCGCCGAGCGCATGGATGCTCTGACTGCACGTGCGGAACGAGAATACCTGGTCGCTCGCACCCTGCTAGAGGAGGGCAATCAGGTAGAGATTATTGGAGACAGCGCACCGATCACACGGCTCAAGGAGGAGATCGCCATCGTTGCACAATCCCCCCTTACCGTCCTGGTACTAGGAGAAACCGGTGTCGGCAAGGAGTTGGTTGCTCGCCAGGTACACCAGTTTTCAACCAGGGCCGAAAAGCCACTGGTCTACATCAACTGCGCGGCACTGCCAGAAAATATCGCCGAAAGCGAATTATTTGGACACACCAAGGGTGCTTTCTCAGGTGCCATCTCGGAACGAGCAGGCAAATTTGAAATTGCCGATGGCGGCACACTGTTTCTGGATGAGGTGGGCGAACTGTCACTGCCTATACAGGCCAAACTGTTACGAGCACTACAGAGCGGCGAAATTCAACGGGTCGGCAGTGACCACCATATCGAAGTCGATGTGCGCATAGTAGCGGCCACCAACCGCGACCTTCAGCAGGAGATATCCCAGGGGCGATTTCGTACAGATCTCTTCCACCGCTTGAGCGTCTATCCAATACAGGTGCCACCACTACGCGAACGTGGTCAGGATATTTTGCTACTGGCTGGCTATTTGCTCGAAGCCAACCAACGTCGCCTTGGAGTTCGCGGGTTGCGTTTAGCGCAGAGTGCAAAACAGGTATTACAACACTACAGCTGGCCTGGAAATGTACGGGAGATGGACCACCTACTGAGTCGAGCCACACTAAAAGCGATGATCGAACAGGGCCGTGACGCACAGATACTCACACTTGAAGCCGAGCATCTGGACATTGAAAGCAGAACCCTGACGGGGATCGCCTCTAGCAACAGTGACGTCGGTGAAACAAACCATACTGCGCAAAAAGAGACCTGCCCGCTCAACCCTGGCGAGGGCCTTAAAGAAGCCCTGGATAACTTTCAGACATCCTTGATTAGCGCCTGCCTGAAACGTCACAATGACAATCAAGCTGCCGCTGCACGAGAGCTTGGGCTAAACCGCAGCAATTTTCACCGCTTACTAAAACGACTGGGGCTGAACCAAACAAACTCTCTTTAAGGAACCTCTGAAAAATACTGTGCGCGAAAGCAAAGACAAAATAAAAACTTGTGGAAAAGCACACAACGCCATGAAAGAGGTGAGCCAAAGCCAAGCTTACATGAGAAAATGAGCTTAATTTTAACGCCATAGATAGCCGAAATTAGTAGAATTTCAACCCGTTACGGCTGAGCAACACAGAACACCACCCCCTCATCAACCCAGCCCTCCTGCACCATGGGCTCGAGCAGGGCCGGGTCGGTAACATAGCGGTGATTGCTGTCTTCGCCGCGCGCAAAACCGCCGTTGTAGGCCCGGTAAACGGGTTGTGAGTCATCGGGGCAGGGCTGGGGTCCCTCCATTGCAGGGGGTATCGCCATAAAGGAGTATTGCTCAAAGTTCCAGCGTGGCTTGGTGGCTGGTGTGGTTTGCTCAAGCTCTAGAAGAGCGCTGCACTCCTGAGTCGAAAGGGTAAAAAAATGGCTGTTAGGGCCTGGGGTTACCGAGCCATATAAGCGGCATAAATTGGCGGCGCTACTGCTGCCCAGCAAACTCCAGGCCTGGAAAGCCTCACCGGTACGCACCCAGCCCGGCCCGGCGCTGCCCTGGTCGATGCCGTTGGCCTCCTCCTCTGAAGGGGTCATAAAGTAGTGGCCAAGCTCTGTGTTGTAAAATTCGGTGACGGTGACCAGGCCACGTTCCTCTTCTGCAGGAACCGCCTGCGCCTCACCTCCGCAATCAACGCTGTTACAGGTAAAGTAACCGGCATTGCTGGAGGCGACCAATACCCCGTTGTGGTAGGTGACGGTGTGGGGGATATTTAATAAGCCTTTGTTCATATCCAGCCAGGAGCTGCCCTCATCAGTGCTGATTTTAACACCGCTATCGGTCCCTACTACCAATGCTCGGGATAGCGGTGGCGCGCGGTCAATAAAGACCATGCCGTGTGCCGCCTCACCCAACAACAGGGTACTCCGCCAGTAGATGCCCCGGTTCGTGCTGATGTATAGTCCTTCTGAGGTTAGTGCGTAGGATATTTGAGCGTTATCCGGGTCATGAACAATGCGAACGGTGTTTTCTGGAAAAGAGCCATTATCAACCTGTGTCCAGGTATCACCATGGTCAAGGGACTCCCATAGGCTTGAGGGTTGATCGTGAATTTTAGAGCTATTTACCCATAATCCAGTCTGTTCTGGGGCGGCGATTAAGGCATAGGTATTAGCACCGATACTGATGTTGCTAGGCTTTCGCGTCCAGCTCTGCCCATTATCGATACTGTGGTAAATAGCAGCTCCTTCTCCATAACGGGGCCGAATGCCAGTGTATAGCATGCCCATCAGTTTAACGGGTGGGGTTATGAGTCTTGAATTGCTAAGTTCCAAAACGCTACTGCCAGACCAGTTATGCTCCTCAATAATCTCCCCTGCCCCCGAGATCTCCTTCAAGTCATAAAGAGAAAAGGTCAACCTGGAACCATCTGATAATCCGATACTGTTTACATCTGAAACAAATGCACTGTTTTGCCCAATAATTTTCTCAGTGTTGCCAGTCAGCGTATCCATACGAAACACCCCACTGGGCTGAGCTGGGTGAGACATTAGTGAGTGTTGAAACCAGATATAACGGCCCGCGGCCAGTGGGCTTGATTCATACCACCCGGCTTCGTCACCATATAATTGAAAATTAGCACTACAGGCTACACCCTCCACACAAAAAGGTTTCCACTGTCCCGCTACAGCAACTCCACAATAGAAAAAAGAGGTAATCAGAGAGGTTCGTAAAAACCAAGTAAAAATATCCTGTTTCATTGACTGTATCCTTACATTAAACCCAGAGAAGACCCATTATCCTGAATGTGGCTGAACAGAAGCTGAACAGCTTCGGCTTAAACAAAAAAGCGGGGATTACCAAACCGTCCTTGGATAATAATCCCCGCTAATATTTTAGCTACTGATACCGAGTCACCTTTGTGTCGACTAAAACCAGCCGCAGTTAAAATTCTTGATAAAAATATTCCAGTTTGGGTTACCTGTTGTCGCAGCTATAGCGATACCCTCTGCAGTATCATCCAAAGATGGAGTACCATAATCCCAGGGCTGACTGGTAACCTGGAGGGTTTTCCAGGTAGTGTGCGGCACCCAGGTGCTACCCACTTTGCGGTCTATCTGATAGCCCACCCATTTACCAGTACTGGCATGCATGACCATTCGATAGTAGGGGTTTGCCCACGGATAACCATCGTACATTTCGCTGCCGCAACTATTGCTGCCATTAAATGTTTTTGACTGCCAGTTTGCGTTCTCCTCATCCCCAGGAGGGCCAGCAGCACCGGGTAGCTGGTACCAACCCTCTATCTGACTGTTAAACAGTGCATTCGGACTACATTTTTGGGGAGATAAATGATTATCACCAATAAATCCGCCCCAGCCCTGCAGTGTATCTTTAAAAAACAGCGGCATGAAAAGATGCGATTCACTTCCGCGGTAACTTCTTGTAAAAAATTCAAACACCGCCCATTGCGTGGTGACATTAGCTGGCCTGCCGGTATTGTTTTGAACGAGCGCCGGGCCATTGCCATATACGCTGCCATTCAGATTAGAGATGTTGAAATTGGCGGGGATCGGGCAACTGGATGCTGTGGCAGCCATGGTTCCGCCCCCTGTGATGGAAGCCGCAGATCCATCTGGAATTACGATCAGGTGAAAACCTGCTGCGTCCAGCTCCTTCACCTCTTTGTCGCTGACAGGTACTTCGTCTATAGTGTAAGTGCCACTTTTTTCCTGTTTGACAGACATTCTGTAAAGCTGACCCGTTTCATCCTCGTTGAGGTATAACGGATGATCTTCCAGGTCAGATCTTAATAGGGTATCAAGATCTTTCCCCAGGGCCGCGCGGTATTCATCCGAGGTGGTATCAGGTTGCCGGGCCAGGGCTGCCTGATATTCGTCTGAGGGGATGGCGGGTTGCTGAGCTTGCGCAGCGAAAGAGATCGATAATAATTGAGATAGGAATAGCAATGATAAGGTGCAGCTTCTGGCTATAGAAAGCATCTTGTCCTCCCTGGACGTAGTAATATCCTTGTTTTTGGAACTTGGATGAGCTGTTCGTAAAACAGCTCATCCAGTGTAGGCTAGCATCAACATTTCCTGTTGTAAATACTTAAAAAGTACTTTCCAATATGAGATGAGCCTGCCACTCCTGTTCAGGCTCATCTCATATTGGAAAAGACCAGGGTTAAACAAGACCAACAAAATGGGGTATGATACTGGAGAAGATCAGATGGCGACTGCGCGACTATCACGCGCTGCCGCCTCATCCTTTTTCTCCAAAGGGAGGTGTTATCTATGTTAACGCTCTATCCGAAGGTCAAACCCTACAATCAGTTTCGCTTAAAAGTGGGGGCATTTCACGAGCTCTATGTAGAGGAGTGCGGCAACCCCCGAGGGATACCCATTCTAATCCTGCATGGTGGCCCTGGGTCAGGCTGTGATCCTGCTATGCGGCGTTTTTTTGATACTACTCACTATCGGATCATTCTGTTTGACCAAAGAGGGTCCGGACGATCCACACCACATGCAGAGTTAAGGGAAAACACCACTGAACACCTGATTAATGATATGGAGGTGATTAGGGAAAATCTGGGTATTGAACAGTGGTTGCTGTTCGGGGGCTCCTGGGGCTCAACTTTGGC
>Ga0190303_1001253_pt1 | contig 10268 bp, 10 predicted proteins | sample 48700701_MG_FD_161672 | JGI IMG/M metagenome (GOLD analysis project Ga0190303, IMG submission 161672) | Hydrothermal vent sediment bacterial communities from Southern Trench, Guaymas Basin, Mexico - 4870-07-0-1_MG | ecosystem: Environmental > Aquatic > Marine > Hydrothermal vents > Sediment ...
TTGTGGTTTCAATCCTTGTTTTAGTGGATGCCGCCCTGCGACGCTGCGCGCCAGACCACTGTTTCGGCGAAATATCACTTCTGCGGGTCTCTTTTTCAAGACTCAATTTCTTGTTGCATTTCTATCAAACCACTTATAAACACAAGACTGTCGCGAATCCCGAAACATCACACGCAGATGTTGCGGTAGCAGCAGTCAACGCATTTAACTGCATCTTTCGTCTTCTCCGGATAAAAACATTTCTCAATAATCTCCAGAATATCCATAATTATCTCTATACCTTTATCAAAATCTCTCTTCTTAAAATCAATCTGCTTGACAAGATTGTTGCTCCGGGTATAGCAGATATACCCCCTATTCACCTCGACATCATAGTTTTCAGCGATCATCAGCGCCTGAAGCACCAGCTGGTACTTATACGTCTTAAAAATCCGATCCTTATACTCTGCAAACTTATATTCAAGTGGAGCAGCCGTTCCGTCCCCGAGAAACAGGACCTCGTCAGCAATCCCCTTGATGTGATGCTCCTTTGCTGCGATGAAGACCTGCCTCTCCTTCCGCACGCAATCGATCTTCTTTCTCGCGTAATCGATATTTGTGGTGCGCCTCTTCTCATGGACATCGCGCCCTTTGAGCACCTTGTACCGCTGCTCCTCATGCTGCGGGATGTCGAGGCAGTGCATGAAATAGATGAATCTGGGGCAGAACAGAAATTCGAGCACATCAGAGATCGTGACCATGATTTCGGATTCAGACCCGGACATTCGACTACACCTCAAAAGAACTTTGTGATGACCTCATCACTCACCAGATCCCTGTCAAAAGCCTGTCCTATTAGTTTAACCTTCTTGAACGACTTGTCGTCCATCGGAAAGATGTATACGGAGTCGGTATCGAGATCGACGATCTCTTCACACTGTAATGCAATGGAATCCCGCTCGTTCCCGTTCAGGTCTCCGAGAAAGACGCTCTTCTGCACCCGGTACAGACCGTAATCAAGACAGATCCGGCTCACTCTGTTTCTGATTTTATCCTCTGATATGTCATAGATCACCCAGACCAGCATCTATTCATCATCCTCCTTTTATCAGACCATTGGCGATACGGTGGCATTCATACTGGATCGTGTTTCCGGTCTTGACATTCCTACCACGATACGGTATCTTCTTCTCGAACGTCTCGTTGATCGCCTGAATGAGCACGGCTTTTCCCTCCTTGTTCAGCACAAAACCGCCGGGAACCGCGTCAAAGAACTCGTCCTTCACTTTCTTCTTCGAAAACAGGTACACAACCGTCCGATCGACATGCACGCGGAACGGTTCAATCAGATCAAAGACAAATGACTTCTTGTTGTAGTTGTCTGTGTGTGCGATACCGACATAAGGATCGAGACCCGCTATGATGCACGCTTTCTCGACCTTCGAGTAGAGGACCCCGTATCCATAGTTCAGAAGACAGTTGAACCCGTCTTCCGCAGGGTTTCTGCTTCTCCCATCAAACCTCCACTTTTCCGGCATGATGAGTGCAAGGGCTCCGAAATACTCCCGCGAGCACATTCCTTCGAGCCCCATCAGCCGGTCCCTCTTCTGTTCCATGACCCCGTGCAACGCACTGAGTTCATCCTTCAATTCAATGATGTTCTCGATGTGGGATACTATTTGCTCCTTCCTGTCCGGACGGTTCTTCTTTAAATCCTTCAGAAAGGTGATCTGGTTATCGATCTTCGTCTCCACCCATTTTTTAGCCATGTTAAATCCTTTGGTCGTGCTTGAGATCTCAAGCTGACGCCTTCTGATGAGAGTCGTGCTCCCGAGTTTGCTGTGCCAGATTCTGCCATAAGGATCTCCAAAATGGTCAAGAAAAACGATATCGATGTTGTTCTCGACCGCGAATTTGACTGCAGCGGTCGTGATCGTGGCGGCGGTGGTGATCAGGATGGAGTCAACCTTGTTTGCCGAGACCTCAAACGCTTTATCGTCTGTCTTCACGAGGAAGCAGTTCCTGCTCTTCTTGAGGTACGATCCGCGGGTGTTTAATACGAGTTGCATGATGCTGTTGAACTTAAATATCGAGTGATTTCAATCATTATTTTACTGTGTGGCACCACCTGCTTCAAGAGCCCAACGGTACAGTTTCTTGCTCAACCAGAAATCATTTCTGATTAGATTGTCCAGTTCTTCTTTTATATCAATTTTTCCGGCTCGTGTAAGTTTTACAAGCAGTGCGACCGTGCCTGCAACCTCGATCTCCATATACTCAGCAATCCGCCGTCCGGGTCTCTCGTCCATCAGGAGAAGATCAGCCTCCAGTTCTGATGCAAGAGCGATCGCTGCAGATTCACCGCGGTCCAATCGCAACCCAAGACTCTTTACGAGACTTTTATTTGCAACTGGTCTCACATCGATCCAGTTTTGACCGAATTCATGCCCTTTTATTGTTAATTCACTGAATACCTCTCTTGGGATCATGATTGTCCCGAATAAGTCTTTAAGAAGGCCAAGCTTACCTATGCGTGAAAATGCGATGAGCGGCGACGAGTTTGAGACGACAATCATCCCAGCACCCGGTCCAGTGTTTCCAGATCCGATTCCAGATCGTCCACATCGTAATTGATCGGAATTCTTCTGATGCTCAACAGGTGCAGCATCTCCTGTTTCGAGAGTCCCATGATCTCACCCGCCTTGCCAAGCGAGATTGTGCCGTTTTTGTACAGGTGTAGTGCAACAATCTCTTTGATCGTGCTGACAGTCTCAGATTCGGATTTGTTCAACGTGATTTCCAGCGATTTCGGGAATGTTACGTGCAATTCATTCATTGGTGTCACCGATTGGTCGAGTCTTTAAACGACTATTTTAATATATTTAAGAGTCTTTGGGGTCACATTGTTCCAATATTCCAAAAGATTTTATTTTGATATCGGATATCCCATCCATGAAACATGTCCCTGGAGTGAAGGCGATGCCATATGAAACAATATCCCGCCCAAATCCTTTTTTTCCGTATACCCTCGAAACGAGAGGTTCGATATTACCTATGTAGGCCTTCTTATCGTTATTATTTAGTTTTAGATGAGAAAATATTGTTTTATCGGCATCAATATTGAATTTCAAAGAATCTGAATCGATCTTGAAACCAAACACATCTTCAGATTGGTCATACGGTGCTAATGCAAGTCTACCAAAACCATATCTAGCATCACCGCCCACATAAAGTTGTTTCAGAGCATCAATAAGTTTCACTGAATGATTATCATATTTGACCTCGATATTCTCAAAATCGCTAGGATTATTCAGGGAATGTCTGTCAGTTTCACAACCTTTGATGAATAGATATCCTATCCAGTTAACCTGTTTATATTCGCCATCAGACTTTATCCTGTTTACAACATATTCGGTCTCATGTAAACTTTCATCCTTCGCTGCTCCACGATCCCCTGATGTAGCGGTAGATACAAAAGACTTGATAAATGTGGATTCAAACTCATTTTCTGACATTTTACCGATTTGACCGTATTGTAATCCGTCCTTTGTAAACCTGGGAATTAAAACATCTTTGCTATCTTTGCTTGGATAAAAATAGGTGGTCCTTATACAGTCTTCGACACACTTACCGATACCTTTGTAGAGAGCGGGGCTATACTTCACACCATTGTCAATCAATCCATGCGTAATGTTTGCAGTTATCGCACCCCATATTGTCTTGCCAGGAATATATCGCTTTGTTTGTTGGATTATGCCTATTTTTCTACTCCCTATGAAAACAGGAGATTCTGCCTTAAACGTTAATCGATAGCATGTGTAAGTCATGTTTAACCACTCATTTCATCGCCTTTGCACGATACCTGACATAAACCAATGTTTTTTCGAGTACTTCTTTTACAAAAAGTAGGTTTTGGATGTTATTTGACAAATTAATGATCTTATCCTCGCCACTGCTGCCATCCAATTCAATACCAAATTGAGTTACAATGTCCACAACATCGATATTTTTATCTCCATTTTCTGATCGCAGAAATAGCCAGAGTGCGTAGACACCGTTTGAAGATAAGACACCCAGCGATTTGTTTATCAGAGTCTCTATCTCTTTTGGTTTTTCTGCAGTCTGCACGATCCCGAAACCAAGTTTTGCAGCGGTGACATCCAGATTGTCATGCGCCATTTGCGATCACTTCCCAAATCTTAAGCCTGCCGAATCCTCTTGTAACCATTCCTCCGATTCCAAGCGTCTCGAAAAGGTCGAATCCCGACTTTATTGCTGATTTCACATCGTCGATAGTGAGACCATCATATCCAAAATAATTTGGATTATTGATGTTCATTTCAAACCAGAGTATCGCACTCCGGGGGATTGCCTCACTTGTAAACAGTGCTCCGTCTTTTCCAGCACCCGTTCTTGGATCGATAGATACTGAAGTCCTTACTTCGAGGTTGGAATTGATAATCTGCGCAATTAAGTTATCGGGCACAACCACGACTCTTCCGGATATGAGTTCTTTTTTGTCTTTTCCCAGACTATCCAGTCCAATGGATGGACATGTTTTGTTCGTATCAATGGGCAAGTTGAGCCAACCCAGATTCAAACTCGACTCCGCAGCAAATTCCGAACCCACTATGATTTTATCCTTTGCAGGTGTATTAGTATCACCCAACGAATCTCCAAACTCGTTTAGTATCATCGGAGCCGTTACCCATGCAGGCCCAAGTCGAGTGCTTACAGGAAATAACAGTATCCGGGCATCGCTGAAGTATACAAGTCCTTGACAGCTTCCCCGATCATCTTTTTTGGAATATCCAAATGACCTACAGACGATGCACTCTCCACAGTGGCCGTCTACGCCTTCTTTGGACACTTCTTCGTCCTGTCCGGCACAACTTATTTTCACTGTTGATCCCTCTTTTTCGATTTCCCGGTAAGTAGTGTAGGTTCTCGCAGTCCCGGCAATGCTGCTTCCAGGAATCTTTGGTATATTGGTTGCAGGCTCTCTGACAATTGTATTATCCACTCGTCCGATTTGATACCCACCGGTTCCAATGTGAATTGGATCCAGTGCCATCGTCAAGTATTTATCCATTCATAGCACCACCTGATTTCAATTTCAATATTGAATTATAAAACTCCAGAATATCGAATATCGTTTTATCGAGGCAAACTTGCATAAGCAACTCTTGTTCGCCGTTCTCCATCGAATTCCACCATTTACGCGTCCCAATATTTATCAAAATGTTCTCTATTTGAGTTTTAAATTCTTTTGAACTTTCATGACCAGCCCAGTCCAAATTCAGTTTTGCGAGTTGCGACTGGATTTTCTTAATCTGTGTCTGTGAGATCGTTGATCTATCAAATAATTTCCAAACTGCGTCAAACACTGTGTTAAACTCTTCAAGATAATACGGTCTCGGTCCACGAAGTTCGCTTTGATCGTTTCGTTTCCAGTTTTCATATCCAATTTCCAATCTTCGTGCGGCCGTATCCAAAAACTCAAAATCGAAATGATTGGTATAAATCATCACTTTATCATTTTCTATTAATTTAGATACATTCAACAAGCCAACTTCCACTCTATCTATGAAACTTTTAAAATAACCATTTCGTTTCTCAACAGATACATACTCCGCAACAATGAAATTCTGATAATACTTAGGGGCATATGAGTCTTTTACCATGTCTTCGAATTTGATCTTCTTTCGCCTCCCACCCTCTCTGACCAGTTCGATGTTCGGATCGTTTGTACCGATCTTTACCAAGAATTGATCACAGGGCTCATCGTCAAAGCCTTGAAGCATCCTTCTTGATGCATTTATTGCTGCATACAGTGCTGTTTTGTAATCAAAAAAGACAACTCCCATATTCAAAGGCAATCTTCCACGTACCTCGCCCATTTCAGTTGAATATTTATCCTGAATTGTTCGCAGTACATTGGGGACACTGCTTGCCGGAACTATGAATTGAAAACTGATCGGAGATAACAAAATATCTAAAAACGGTCGATATGATCCCCCCCACGATATGTCCTTGATTTCGAATTTCTTAAATTCACTGTCGTTTTCATCTTCTCTTTTTATACTAATAATTTCACCTTTATACTCCTCTAAATTTATTTCTCCACTCAACCCGGAAAGCGATAAGTTTTGTGCAGATATTAACTTTTCGCCATCAAAATACATCAAAATATTCGTTTCATTAAATTTCGCATTCTGTAGAGTTCGTGTTATGTTTTCATTGTTTTTTAATTTTATTTCAAGCCTTCTGAATCGTATGTCCTGATTATCACTCGAATAGATGTCTTTTTTCGTTTCCAATTCCTTCTGAACATCTTTCCAGAATGTCTCAGTGGTGGTCCAAATCCTGCGCAAGCGAGCAGGTGATGGGTGTTTTCTAAATATGGTTAAAAGCAGACGTTCGGCTGCTTTCTGGTAATCCGGTCGGTCATTCCAATCGACTTTGGCATCTTGCCACTGTGGATTTCTATCCACCACAATCTTGTCATAAAAATCTCGTACAGGTTCATTTTTGTATGCCTCTCTTGCTATCTCATTCAGCAAACATGAATTTCTTTCATTTGAACTTAAGCATCTCTTTAATTTGCCTCTCAATTCAGTCCAATCATAAGTATACTCTTCTAAAGTCTGTGAAAATACCGTATTTAACAATTCACCATTCAGCCACCTAGTCAAATTAAACCTCCCTGTGACAACCGCAACTCTTTTGTTTTTATCTGCAATTTCATCTATCCAGATGGTCTGATACTTCTTTTCCCACCCGTCTATACGACTTTCTCTGCGCTCCAAACAACGCTTACAGATATCTTGATGTTCACATTTTGGGCGAGCCCCACACACAGGACAGATGTCTACCTGGTACTCTTTAGCGCCCCCACGTGCTACGCAATCCCTTCTACATTGTTTTTTGCAAAAACTGCGTTGTTTAAGATGGACATCGCTGACAATGCAGCTTGATGCATCCTTCCAATTATTAATCCAGTTCGGGGTGGTTTCATGCTGTAAAAAATTATTTCTGGAGTCTCTCAGAAGTTCAGTCAAAATCACCAGTGAACGCGAGGAATCGCTTATAGTTATGCAAGGTATAACTTCACCATCGGTTTCTTTTTGGACTGCATCAACAATACGCTCTCTAATCAAATTCCGTAATTCGACCTCGCCAAGGTCAGGACCCGAAAAATATATTCCAGTTTCATCCCGATATATCTCATTACCCAACGGAATTTCTTCTTCAACTATTTTCTTTATTTTTTCATCGACTTCAATGGACAGTTTCCGGTACCCCACGATATCAGCTAATTTGTGCGCTTTTTCGATCAGACCGAGTTTATCATACTGGACCCCAATTATTCTCCATTTGATTTCCCGCGGTTCGGCCCATTCATTCTCATAAATTATCTTTGCCAATGCTGACTTGTAGAGGCTTGCGACGGAATAGGAATGGTCCCACAGTGTCACGTCATTCCCACTTCTTCTGGTATCGCCCAACCCCTTTAAAAACGCATATTTAACCGATTTGTGAATATTAGTTCTGGATTCCAACAGTTTGGACATATAATCGTCTTTTGTTATTTTTTTATTTTCATATTGCCCATGTGTTTGCGCGATGATGTTCAGGTCAACAGTTAGTTGTGTGCAAAGGGAATCTCTGATCGATTTCAATTTCGAAACATCGATCGGGTTGGCTTCGTAACCAAACGAAGTAGCTTGGCGGGTATCCTCCTTCGGTTGTTTGCCATTATTGTGGAGTACACCTTTGTCAACACCAGAATCAATGCCGTCTATCGATTTAAATAAATCTATAAGCTTAGCAGAATAATCTATTTTGTAGTTTTCTCCTTTATGGTGTTTCGCCATAATATCTGCAAGGTGTACCTCATCCCCAATGACTTGCAACAGAATTTTTTCCAGACATTTTGACAATTTTAGGTCGCCATTGCAGGAGCGCGAATGATACTCACGAACAAAATCTAATAATTTTTGTGATTTCTTTTTGCTGATATCTTTATTATAGTTATTTTTAAAAATATCCACAATCACTTTTTTCAATTCACTCTCACTGCAAATATTTCTACTTTGTAGAATTTTATCAAGAAAATCTTCTTTGATGGATTTGATATCAGCTTCTGTTAACTCAAATCGGGAATTATCTGTGAGATTTATGTGGCATGGAAACTTAAGGCTCCTGCCTAATATTAAATTATGTCTGAATAAATAACTGTTTTCTGTAATTCCAGAACTTTGTTGTGCGATGAACTCCTCACTCAGTTTCCCCAAGTCATGCAACAATGCGCCAATCTCTGCAAGCAGTATAAAATCGCGGTTATCCAATATCCTCTGCAGTCCATTCATTGCAACCCCCTCACAATCGTATTCAGTTCATCGAATGTAGAGAATTCGGATTTTGGCAGATCTATTCCATTTATTTTTACAGCACCGTTCTCTATTATATCTATAACGCCGTATCCACTGCTTGTTTTAGCTCCGAACCCGTATGTTGTCATCATCTCCTTAATTGCTTCGGAAACTTTTTGATAACCTGCTATACTGTCATCCCTCTTATTTGAATCATCACCACCGATCAGATCGAATGGTATATACAGCAGACTGAAAACCCCGCGGCTGCCTTTTGGCACCACTTCGTACAATATGGGGTTGGTCCCAGCCTTTGTTTTTCGGTCGTGTGGATTAATCATTTCAAGTCCGATGTTATCAAAGTAGGTTGGATAAAATATTAAGCGTCCTTTCTTCTGGGTATTCTCTTTCTCGTCAGTACATCCAAATAACCTCTCAATCAGAGGATTATCGCAGTTTTCCGTCATTATATTGTTGACTTTAATCATAGTACTCCTGAGATTCCCTTTCCAGCTACTTGGACGCATCATTGGAATTTTGAAGATGTGTTCTTTCGTTACAGGGTTATCTATTATGTAAAAATCCTCGTCATCATGACTGTAGAATGGTTTTTTGAGCGTGAATTTGAATTGAAGGAAAAATGAGTATTTTGGAAGGGCGGCAATTTCAGGATATGGTTGATACAAATCCAATTTCTCTAAAAACTCTTTATAAAATTTTATATACTGCTTATAATCACCACTCTTGAGTAGTCCTCTGTAACCATCACACACATCGTTTTTATATTCTTCATCTTCGACTTTACTAAAAATAGTAGCTCTCTGAATTGCGATATGGTAGTTCTCCTTATTTAGATCAGATTTCAGGAATTTTGGTAAAGTCTTTTCCATCCAACCGGACCGCTTAGCTCGCGTGCCGTTAAACTTAGCAATTTCTTGTTTGAAGTCTTTGCGCAAACAGGTATCGATTTCTGAAAGAAAATCTGCAGCGTTTTGATTAAGCATTGCCCAACTCCTCCAGCGAAAGTAAGATATCGCCACCTTTTTTGATTTCAAACCCGGACTTTAATAGGTCAGTAATTTTATTAAGCTCTTCTTCGTTTCGAACATATCCAAAAACTCTTTTAGGTTTGTCAAACGAAAATATTTTTTTGCTTACACCTTCTTGTCCTCTTAAAAATTTATAAAAATCGATATTTGAGCTTGATTTCGGTTTCCCTTTTTTATCCAATTTAAGCATGTCATTCATATCTAATCTATTCATGTATTTCCCTTCAACCACCCAATAATACCTAAAATCAAACCAATTTTCATCATTTTTTTTACCAATACCTTTCTTATTTTCAATAACACCCTCCTTCACTTTTGCATAACTGGAACAGCTATTCCACTTGGACATATCACCAAAATCAACATTGATAAGCCCATAATTCTGACCAATGGGTCCTTGTTGTGGTTTTCGAGTTGTTCTTCCGCCAATAGCCCCGTATTGTGCAATAATCTTTAAAGTCTGATAGAATAACCATTTTTCACTATCGGCAATGGCATCAGTTTCATATATCTTTAACTTAAATGCACCATTAAAACCTCCTTTAATCCCTTTAGAGAACAATCCGGCGACATCACTAATTTCCATCCTAAATCTTCGTTTCCACCCAGTGCACCCAAACAGCTGGCATGCCGGACAAACCTTCTTCAATCCAACCGCCAGCGCATCCTCGACGCTTTCACCATTCTCTAAAGCTTTTTCATATCCATCCGTATCGAATTTACAGCTGTCACCAGATAATGTCGGATCACACGCATATCCCCCAAGCCCCCGCACTATCGCTTCGTACCACCAGCGCATGCTTCCGATGATGCCAGTTTCCTTGATCTCAGTACACTTCCCACCAGCATCGCCCGTCCAGATCGG
>Ga0190303_1001254_pt1 | contig 10264 bp, 8 predicted proteins | sample 48700701_MG_FD_161672 | JGI IMG/M metagenome (GOLD analysis project Ga0190303, IMG submission 161672) | Hydrothermal vent sediment bacterial communities from Southern Trench, Guaymas Basin, Mexico - 4870-07-0-1_MG | ecosystem: Environmental > Aquatic > Marine > Hydrothermal vents > Sediment ...
GCGCCGGAAGCTGTGGAAAATCCGGCACAATTCGGACTGGATGTCCCCTCGTGGAACCGTCTGTTTAATCGGGCATTTGCCAAAAAAGCGGATGAACGGTTCCAAACAGCTAAGGACTTTTCCAGCGAACTGACCCGTTCTGTGTCACTGACCAGCTCTCAGAAGAGCCGAATTCGCCAGCTTCTGGTAGATAATTCAACCGACACGGATACAGCTATTGATAAACAATTATTTAGAAATGAATATGAACTGGCCCGGGCGCAGGGTGACAGCCCGAAAAAGAAACGTTCAAAAATGCTGATTTTCTTTTTTGTGTTTCTACTGCTTATCGGAGGTGCTTTCGCGGCCTATTTTTTTACCAATGGGGAGATACTGAACAAGCTGAACGCGGATGGTTTCCGAAAATTGATCGCATTTAAGGTGACTGCCAATCTATCCGTTGAGTCCACTCCTGAAGGGGCCAAGGTTTATCTGGATAATGAGTTCAAAGGCCTGACTCCGCTCAAACTGGCGGTTACGGGAGAAGAGGGCGAACAGCACAGCATCCGGCTTAAAAAACAGGGCTTTGAACCGTTGACAGATACCTTTTACGTATCTTCTGCAACCCGGTTGAATCCCTATGTTTTGAAATCCAACCTGCAGAGAATGCAATTATATACGGAGCCAGCGGTTTGTGACGTGTCTGTAGACGGAAAACCACCGGTAAAAAGTACGGAACCACTCTCCCTTAAAAAAACATCTCCACACAAATTGGTGATTTCCGCCCATGGATACCAGCCGAGAACCATTGAACTTGCTGCGGGAGAAGTAATTGCAGACAAAATCACATTAACCCCTATCCCAAAGCCGGGATTCTTAAAGTTGAAGGGAGAATTCCCGGTATCCATAACGCTGATCCGAAGAGGAAAGCCGGTTTTGAGAAAAACGCTTCGTCCTGGAGCTTCACTGAAGCTGGAGGCGGGCAGTTACACGGTGAAATTATCTGCTGAAAAGGTCTTTTATAAGGCTTCAATGCGGGAGGATGTGTTGGCGGGACAGACGACGGTATTGAGGACCCCCGTGTTGGGTTTGATCAATAAGATTACGATTAAAGGTGGTTGGGGTAACGTCTTTATTGATGGTGTTGACGCGGGGCCGACCCCGATACTGGGGCTTAAAATTGTGACCGGGAAACATCATTTCAAATTGGTGGGCCCCCAGGGTAAAAAGACAAAAGAGCTGGATCGGGATATCACATTTTCAGCTCCTTTGAAAATTGAGGAGCGTCTGAAATGAAAACTCTCCTTCTATTTCTGCTAATTGGCAGTTTGACCAGCCCCAATGACCAGCGGCTGTATGAAAGTGGCCTGGCATTTGAGGCAAACCAGAACTATGAACAGGCGATGCGGGAATTCAACTTGCTGCTGGAGCAATACCCGAAATCCGCTTTCGCAGATGATGCATTGCTGGAAATCGGGCGCTATCATTTCAATCAGGGAGATGCCGAACGTGCAAAGGCATTCTTAGATCGAATTATTTCGGAATATGGAAAGAGCGACAGCTCGGATAATGCCTATCTCCTTATTGGCCGGATTCAACTGAAAGCAGGAGATATTGACGATGCATACAATACATTCTTTCATCTGAAGGGTGCTTTCCCGGAATCGGACGTGCTGGACCGGGACTATTTTTATCTTTCCATTATTTCAAGTCGTCGTGGACAGTTTAAGAAAGCCCTCTATTTTCTGTCTCAGATTTACACGCGGTTTTCAGAGAGTCCGGTTTTTCCCGATTCACTCTATCAGGCGGCTTACTGCTATTATCGGATTGGAGAACCCCAGGAAGCATTGAAAATGATTGCGGCACTGAATGAGGAAGGAAAAGGGGAACAGGCTGTGAAGGCTGAAGACTACACACGCAGTTTGCTCCGGTTCCTGTTGAAACGGCATTATAAAAGGGCAAAACAGTACTTCCAGATGGACAATCCCTCATTACTTGCGACGGGGGAGGCGAATACCCTCTATGTCCAGGCGAAAAAAGGAAGGTTTATCCAGATGATTTCTCCGGGGCAGAACCGGAGGCGCAATACACCGGGAAATGTGCGTGCGATGTATTACCAGAATGACGTCGGCCTGTGGTTCAGCACCGGTGACCAGCTTATTTCGCCATCCGGGTCCGTGAGATTGATCGCAGAGGGGAGTGCGTTGCAGGATATCACTTCCTTTTTCCTCACCAGCAGCGGCGAGATATGGGCCTTTGATAAGAAGACAGGACTGAGCTATGTGTTTTCAAAGGAGCGAAAGCTCATTCGCAAGATGGCGTTGGGGGATGTAGATTTTTTTAAAATCCGTCGGGATGGCCGGATCTTTGTTGTGAAAAATTCCCGCAATGTCATGGAAATCCGAACTCTGGACGGCCACGCGATTAAACAATTCAATAACTTCAAGAAAATTGTGGATATTGCATTTGACCCATTGGACAATATTTACTTGCTTACCAATAAAGGCCGGTCATTGTCCGTATTGACCAGTGATTTTCATGTCTTTCAGTCCGTGCAGCTGCAGAGTATTACCCATAGCAGCAGTCGATATAACCATCTCGCTGTGGATCAGGGAGCCAACATCTTTCTCTCAGTTTCAAGGGAAAGAGAGATATTGAAGGTGTACTGATGAAAAAACTAATTGTTTTCCTGTTGATTGCAACCATCCCCATTTTCGGATTTGACGTTGTCTCCGTGTTCCATGACAATGTGCAGATATTTGAAAATTCGGACAATCCGGAAAACGCCATCAATGGGTTTCAGAAAATTGTCAGTGCCTATGATCTGGGTGAAATTAAGGGGACGGATGCTTTTGGCTACTATCTGCAGAGCATGGAATACCTTATCGTGCTTTATTCCAATAAAGGAGATACAAAGACAGTTTATACAATTTTTGAAAAAATCATTCGTTCCGATCCCGGTCATAAGTTGAACAAGTTTTTTATCTCACCGAAAATCATTCGGGATTTCGAAAATAAGCGAAGTCAAATGGTAGGATACCTCAAAATAAAATGTCCGGTCCCGGGGCTGAATGTTTCTGCAGGGACGCTGAAATTGAGTCCGAATTCAAAGGGCTTGTACACGACACTTGCCGGAGACCTGACCCTCAGGATAGGAAAGGAAAACTACCAACCGGTGACCCGTAATGTGACAGTGGCGGTAGGGAAGACAGTGGAAGTTGAAGTTGACCTTATCCGGACACTGGCTTCCGTCACTGTGCTGACTGATCCGACCGGTGCCCAGGTTTTCATGGACGGTGTGCTGATGGGAGAAACATCAGGAAGTGCGCCAGTGGATTATCTGAAAGATCACTCAGATACAATTGAGGAACTGGGCTTAAACCCCTCTACACTATCCAACTATTTCGTAATCAACCGGGTAGAACCGGGGGACCATGTTCTGGAGTTGAAAAAAAACTGCTACAAACCTGTTCGATTGTCGCTTCCAAAACTGGAGAAACGGGACTATCAGTTCAAGCCGATTCTGCTGGAGCGGAGTATCGGCTATTTGATTGTAGAGGCAGGTGCAGATGATCAGACAGGTGATCTTTTCTTAGACAGCCGGCGAATTGGTTCTCTGCCGATAAGGGACCTGGAAGTCTGTTCAGGTGAACACTTGTTAAAGGTTGCATTTGAAAATGGCACGTTCATTAAAAAGTTGAAAGTGGAAGAAGGCGAACACCGTGTTGTGAAAGCGGTTCCAAAACCGACCTTGCTTTTTACGGGGATAAAGCCTCTGGATACCAATCTGTCAACTGTTCGGCAAGTGACAAATTCTCTGGAAAAGCAATTCCAGAAAATTCCCTTTTACAACGCAGAGATGGATGATTCCTATATTTCTGCCATTGATGGCTTGTTGAAAGGGGATAATAAGGTAATTGAAAATATTCGAAACGACTACGGACAATCTCTTATTATTTTGGGGGTGGAGAAACGGGTAAAGTTGAAGCGATTTATTGATGTCTACGTATTGAATACAGAATTGTACCACCAGGAAAAGTTTACATTGGACCCGGCCAATCCGGATTCTGAAAAGCGGTTTGTTGAGGCTGTATCTATTATGCCGAAACTTGTGGAAAACACGGCTGGTATTGCTGTAATTCGTGACCCGGACCGGAACCTTCCGGTTGTAATTTCATCCACCGTGGAGGGGGTTCAGGCAGGGGATGTCATTCTTTCGGTGAACGGGAATCAATGTGCCAATGAGGCATCTTTTTACAAAACCCTTGTGGTGCCGGAAACGAAGCTGCAGTTGGAGCGTTCCGGGGCTGCTCTGGAAGTTGCCGTAAAGGTTGAAACGACCCCGGTGGTCATGCGCCAGAATCTCAATTCCCTTTCCTACAACTCAGCTTATCTGTATTTCCTGTCACGGATTCAGTTTCCCGGAACGGATGCCCAGAAAGCCGGTGCCCAGCTGAATCTCGCCATGTGCAACCTCCGGTTCAGGCGCTTTGAGCAAGCCTTTGATACCCTGAGTATGGTGCAGCTGCCCGATCGTCCGGGAATCTCTGCCGGTACCGTACTCTACCTCAAAGGCATTTGCTACAAAGAAATCGGTTCCTGGATCGATCTGCAGACCCTGTTCAAGAACTATCATTTCAACGACGGGGCGACGGTGATCAACTCAAGGGGACTTCGGGTTCAGTCTTTGATTGATTTTACCTTTGAATACCTTAGAAAGCAATGAAGAACGCACTGGTCTTGTTAATTGAAACACCGGAAGCGACCCTTTCCGGAAATACATTGGGAACAGAAATTTCATTGGAACTGGCTCGGGAACTCTGTGATTTTTTTACGGATTTGTCCATTTCAGAACTGTATCCGGTGAACAATACGTATGATTTCTATCTGTTGAGTTATTCACCTGAAGAGGCAATCCGCCTGCAGAAACGGATTGGAGATAGTTTTCGGTTCCTCGCTGGGAAGGGGGACACTCAGGTGGAATTTCTCCTGGATGCCGCATCCAGACTGGAAGAATATGAGGGGGTTATTTTTCTCAAATCCAATACGAGCTGCCTTTCTGAAGAAACTGTTGCCGGTTTTTTTGACAGAATGAATGAGTTTGACTTGCTGTTCGGCCCATCAGGCCCTGCGTTTTATCTTTTCGGTATTCACCGGGAAGCCTTGCCCTTTGTGGGGTCTCTTGCCGGATTAAGCGAGGAAAACATGGATGTCTGCGAAATGGAAAATTCATTACACGGTTTTCATTTACCGGAGCGGCCAATAGCGGAGACAGTCAACCTGCTAAGCCGGTTACGTGAGGGCCTCCTTGCCGAATCCGGGCTGGCCCGTAAAATTGACGACATCATCATCCGCGCCACTGCAGCGGATGAACAGGGGAAATGATAGATTTTGGAGTGGGGGCAGGATGCAGATAAGTTAAAGAATTCACTGCTGTTATTGCAAATAGATTCTTGCCCATCACTCATCACCCATCACTCATTACAAAGGCGGAGCCGCAAAGAAGTTGACTTGTCAGGGATTTCGGAGATAATGGTCACGGCATGAAGAAGACATTGAAGAAATGGCTGGAATCTATAAAAACTGAATTGTTTAATCCTGCGCGGACACCGGAGATGAAAGCGCTCTCTGTGGCACTGGGGACTTTTATTGCCTTCAGCCCATTCATGGGCTTCCATTTTATCATGGCTTTCACCCTGGCTGCCCTGTACAAACCGCTGGACAAGGTGTTGTTGGTCGGGTTCACCATCGTGAACAACTGGTGGACAATGGTCCCCATATACGCATTGGGCCTTTGGGTCGGTGGAGTGTTGACGGGAGTTTCAGGATTCACTGCTACCGCTATACAATGGGATATGTTCAAGTTGCGAAACTTCTTCAACGGCAGTGCGTTTGTCTATATTGGCCATACCCTGAAACCCATGCTTCTGCCCTTCATTGTTGGCAACATGGTGACAGCTGTAGTTGCAGCCTTGCTTGCGTTTTTTATCGTCCGGTTTCTCCTGAAAAAAAGAAAAGGGGCGTGAGTTGGAATGAAAAGCATTCATGTTCTGGAAGTGAAAACCAGTCGGCGAAACCAGCTGCTTGACCTGATGCCGGAAATCAGGGCCTTCCTTCGGGATCGGCAGGCCGATGAGGGGACACTGGTTCTCTTTGTTCCCCATACAACTGCTGCGGTGACCATCAATGAAAACGCCGACCCGGATGTCAAAACGGATATACTCTCCTACCTTTCCCGTATGATCCCGGAAAACGCAGGTTTTCACCACATAGAGGGCAATTCCGATGCCCACATCAAAAGCTCCCTTGTTTCCCCTTCTCTCACCATCCTTGTCTCGGAGGGTAATCCGGTGTTGGGAACGTGGCAATCTGTCTTTTTCTGCGAATTTGACGGGCCCCGATCCCGAAAACTCTACATGAAATACATCCCGGATACGGTACCAGCAATGCAGTAAGTTAACCTGTAACTTGTGGTTTGTTGAGAAAAGGGGCGCAAATTTCCGTCTCCATGGCCCATAAAGTAGCCAAATTTATATAAATTTGGCTACTTTGGTTGACAAATTTCAATAAAAATGTAGATTAATAGGTGTGAACCTGTTGAAAAGGGAGTTTTTGTGTGGATTCAACGCTACTACCAGGATAAATTCTCAGAATATCTGACACCGGGCAGGGTTACATTGCTCTATGGGCCAAGGCGAACTGGAAAAACATCCCTGATTCAGCACGTTCTGCGCGATATCAGCGGTAAGGTATTTCAAGGTGTTGGAGAAGACCAGGTGTTGAAAGATCTGTTTCGTCCCCTTCGGGTGAGCAAAATCCAGAATGCGTTTAATGGGTATTCCGTTATTTTTATTGACGAGGCCCAGAAAATACCCGATATCGGGAATGCCCTGAAGGTTCTCGTGGATCATGTTAAGAATACCCGTGTCATTGCCAGCGGGTCTTCTTCTTTCCGGTTGTCTGCAAGGGTGGGGGAGCCCCTTACCGGGCGGCATCGTGCCCTGTTTCTGTACCCCATTTCGGTACTTGAGCTGAAGGCCCAGTTCGGTGGGATGCACGTGTTACAGTTTCTGGAAAATTATATGGTTACCGGGATGTACCCCGAAGCGCTGACCATTCAGAATGCTGCCGAAAAAATTGAATACCTCTGTACCTTAAGAGATTCATATCTTTTTCGAGACATCCTGGAGCTGGAAAACATTCGCAATTCAGACAAGTTGATGGATCTTCTTCGCCTTCTCGCCTTTCAGATTGGAAAGGAGGTTTCACTGAATGAGTTGAGTAATACCCTTGGCCTTGCAAAGAAAACAGTGGAACGGTATCTGGATTTGCTGGAAAAATCGTTTGTCATCAAGAAGGTACGGGCATTTTCAAGAAATCTGAGGAAAGAAATCACCAAAAGCTGCCGCTATTATTTTCTGGACAACGGTGTTCGAAATGCTGTCATCAACAACTTTAATTCCGTCTCTATGCGCAACGATACCGGAATGCTCTGGGAAAATTTTCTGTTCATGGAAAGAATGAAAAAACTCCAGTACAACCGTATTTTTACCAATACATTTTTTTGGCGAACCTATGACCGAAAGGAGATTGACCTGGTGGAAGAACGGGAAGGCAGACTGTACGGATTTGAATTCAAATGGGGTAAAAGTCGGGCAAAGCAAATCAAGGAGTGGACAGATACTTATGAAAACGCTTCCCTTGAGTTTATAACCCGGGAGAATTTTCTAAATTTCATCACCTGAACGGGATTGTCAGGAGGGAGGAACCACAAAGGGTTTGTAAATTCCGGTTATCTGAGTCTTTGCTCAACTTTTTCCGGTCTCAATCTTGCCTTTTGCTTGATTTTTTTGTGTAGGTAAAAAAATGGCGGGAGCGACGAGACTCGAACTCGCGACCTCCGGCGTGACAGGCCGGCGTTCTAACCAACTGAACTACGCCCCCGCATTGGGTAAGACTTTATATTCTGAAAGAGCATGGTGGGCGATGACGGGCTTGAACCGCCGACCCCCTGCTTGTAAGGCAGGTGCTCTCCCAACTGAGCTAATCGCCCCAAAGACAAGCGGTATTATAACAGAGGGAAGACTCAAGTCAACCGCTTTTCCATGTTTGTCCACGTTTTTTCTGTTGTTTTACGGAGAAACCTGCGTTTTAGAAAGTCACCACCTTGTCGCTGTCCATTACCCATGCGGTCATTTCTTTCATCGTGCTTAATTGAACGCCTTCCACCAGTTTCAGTTCTGCAATTCCCCTCGCCTCGGAGCAGCCGCCGCAGGCCTTGACTTCTCCCCCTGACCGGATGACCGATTTCAACATCCGTTCGATGTTGTAATAGCCGTTTGGGGTATTTTGCCCCGGCAATGCGCAGAAAACTCCGTCTGCAAGCAGGAAAATCCGAACTTTTGCATCCGGGTGATTCTTCTGTGTTGTCATGGCCAGTCGCAGGGCATTGTATGCTTTTTCTGTTCCATAGGGTGCGTCATTTATGATGAGCATCAGTTTCATCAGGGCCTCCATTCTGTTTTTGTCTGCACCTGCATTATCAACAAGGAAATCCTTTCTGTCAATCTGGAATAAGCCCTGAATCTGCACCAACTCTCCGAGACCCCTCAGGGTCCGCCGGAGCGGGGGAATTGCACTGAAAATAGTGCATTGAATGGATTGGCAATGTTCTTTTCTCTGATTCTTCCCTCTGAAAACAGGCAAAGCCATGGGAATCGGTTAAAGAACGACGCATTTCACCTGAAAAAGAGCACACCTTACCCATTAACCCTGAAAATTGTGCCTGTTTCTCTTCTCCTTCACCTCCTTTGCATTGGCCTGAATCCGTCTATCCCGACGGGCAGCCTGCCAATACCTCCCGAAAAACAGCAAACCGTTCCTTTGTGCAAAAGAGCCGCACAGTAAAGACACCACTGTGACTCACCCATCTTGCCGCCACCTGATAAAACCGGTACCGAAGGGTCTGCATCCGCATGGACAGGGGATGAATCTTCAGTACCATCTGTTTCAGCAATACCCCGAGGTTGTAAGCCAGCATGACAATGGAAGACCAGACCGCATTCCCGTTCAGGGTACTCATGGGCAGGTAATTCAATGAAAACCCATACTTGGCTTCCTGGATGTACTGTTCACAGTTGGCCCGGCTGTTGTAAAACTGGGTAAACAGTGAGTCCGAAAGCTCGCTGTTGGTGGCGGTGACGAAGTGGATGAACTGATGGGTATCCAGTCTGTCATCTGACGGCTCCGGGATTGGCTCTTTCAGGTATTCCCTTTCCTTGCGAATGACAACCATGCGAAAGCTTTTCTCTGTTTTCTCCATGCTGTGAACTACTGATGTGACTTGGTGTCCGGGGATTTCATACCCGTTCCGGCCAATCAACGGTTCCCAGTCTGTTTCTTTAATGGCAGAAATTTGTTTCACCACGGCTGGATCCATTTTGCCTCGGATGCCATAGGTGATGCCGTGTTCTTCACAGAAGTTGATAATATCGGCCTGGTAACCGGCCGAATCAGACCGGAACCCGGTGACACGGATGTCACCATCCTGTTCCAGGCTGGTGACGATATGGGACAGCATGGCGGCAATGTCACTTTGGGGCGATACGTTGCCCCGTCGAAACCAGCTGCCCAGGCAGATTCCGGTTTCTGCGACGAAGGCGGTGAGTGTTGCCATTCCTTTGGTACCTTTGTAGGTATAGGCACTTTCTTCTTTGTCAGTTTCGATTCCGGTCCAGTCAATGTCGATGGTAGCGGTTTTAAGCCCACTTTGGCGGATGCTTTTCTTTGCCAGTGACATCAGCACCTTGTCCAGTATGCGAAGGGTTTCGCTGTTGGGCTTGTCGGGATGTATAATTTCTTCAGGAAGGCCTGTCCCATGGTAGTCACACCAGCGGCTGATGGTGGTGGGATGAGGGATTCGGCCAAGATGGTGAAGTTGGCAGAGGGCAGTGTCTTCCGCCATTCTGCCAATGTCTTCGAGGTAGCGTCCACCGGTGTGAAGCATAAGGACGGTGGACAGGATGATGTCGGATGGGGAGTAAGTTCTCGGACGCCTTTCATGGATGGTGGTATCCAGTATTTGTTTCAGCTTCAGTTTTTCTTCCAGGGTTCTCAGGAGGATGGTTCCGCCGTGAGCTGTGATTTTTTCCTTGCCTCTTTCCACTTTTTCCTTTATTCTCATTTTGCCACCTTTTGGGTTAGTTTCTATGTTGTCTATCAATTACATTATACTACACCTTAAGGTGGCTTTGTTGTTTTGATGCAGATTTAGGGATCAAACCTT
>Ga0190303_1001257_pt1 | contig 10257 bp, 6 predicted proteins | sample 48700701_MG_FD_161672 | JGI IMG/M metagenome (GOLD analysis project Ga0190303, IMG submission 161672) | Hydrothermal vent sediment bacterial communities from Southern Trench, Guaymas Basin, Mexico - 4870-07-0-1_MG | ecosystem: Environmental > Aquatic > Marine > Hydrothermal vents > Sediment ...
AAACTCTTCATGCGTGCCGGAAAGATCATCTCTTCTACCTATACCTACTTTAGACATACGCATATTTTTGATGAAAATGAAGCATATAAGCAGGCACTTTTAGAATTTTATACGATCGATACACCCAATATTTCAAAACAAATACTTATTGCCCACTCTTTTGAAGATGAACAGCAGGTTGCACAGACACTTAGCACTCGTTTCGGGAAAAAAATAGAAATTTTCACCCCACAGCGTGGTCCAAAAGCCAAACTGATCTCTCTTGCAGTCCAAAACTGTGAAGAGTTGCTCCGTAAAAAACAGAATGATACTCTTATGGAACAAAAAATAGCTGATATCTTTGATCTCACTGTCATTCCTTACCGTATTGAAACATTCGATAACTCTCATATGATGGGAGTTGCAATAGTCGGCGGTATGGTAGTGTGGGATGAAGGAAAATGGGATAAAAGTGCTTACAGACGCTACAAGCTGGAAGCCCGTGATGAGTATGGACAGATGAAAGAGATGCTCTCTCGACGTATAGCAGATTTTAAAAACAGACCTGCTCCGGATCTATGGATACTCGATGGGGGACAAGCCAATTTAAACCTTGCGCGTGCACTGTTAAAAGAAGAAAATGTCAACTTAAATGTCATTGCCATAGCAAAAGAAAAACTTGATGCAAAAGCGCATAGGGCAAAAGGTGCGGCAAAAGATATACTCTATACAGCCAGTGGCATCATGGAATTAAAGTCAAACGACCCGCGTCTACATTGGATACAAAGACAGAGAGATGAAGCACATCGTTATGCTATTACTTACCATCAAAATTTAAAAAGAAAAAATGATACTCAAATTTCTCTACTCAATAAAAAAGGAATAGGAAAAGCAACGGTTAAAAAACTGATCGATTATTTTGGCACATTTGAAGCCATTGAAAGTGCTTCAAGAGAAGAGATAGAAAAAGTGACCAATAAGAAAACTTCAAATATCATTACTCAATAATAAAGCCTGGTATTAAATCAGATTTACTAAAAAAACGGATAAAATATAGTCAATCAAAAAGGAGTTATACATAAAATGTATTATATAGTTAACCATACAGAGCATATCATCGCTGCAGACAGTAGTCTTCTGGAATTACTGTCTGTAAAAAACATCAATGAACTTTATACGAAGATCGCCTTGGGGGAGATTAAATTCACAACATCAAGTGAAGAGGTCACAATTACTACAAAAAATGGGTTAAAATCATACCCGGCACAAAATCACATGCTCTCCGGGATATTGGGAGATATTACTTTAGTACACATTCATCCATCTGCAGAAGATAAAATATCTGTAAGCAATGATGAGCTTTTTGACCTTATGTCTGATGCAGAAGAAGTTAAAGAGAAAAAAGAAGAGAAAATATTATTTGAGGATGAACCTTTTGATCTCATATCTACTGTAGAAGAGGCAACAGCGGAAGAGACTGCAGATCAAGAAACAGTAGATAAAGAGGCAACGACAGAAGGACTTGAAGACAATACCAGCCCTATCGTTATAGATATAGAGAATATTAGTCAAGAGATAGGTATTTCAACAAAGGACTATGAAAACTTTTTAAATGAGTATATTGATACTGCCTTGGCATTAGAAGAAGATTTAAAAAACAGTGAAGAAAAAAAATATTATCATGCCATAAGTACACTTTCTCATCTTTCCGACATTTTACATTTACCTGTCATTACAAATATTATTGAACAAATAGAAAATTCTAAATCGGCTGACCGGGATTCACTTATAGAATCTTTATATGCAACCATAGCCAGACTTACCACAACACAGATCAATATTTTTGAAGAGGAGATAAAATTTCATGTAGAAGATACTGATCCTGTAGTTGAGAAAGACATCACTGCAGAGAGCTTTGGTATCATAAACCTTGATAATGTGAGACCTATACATTTTGATTTTCAAATAGAAGAAGCTGCCAATGATTTGAGTTTACCCATAGAGCTTATTGAAGAGTTTGTGCATGACTTTACAGAACAGGCGCATACAGAAACAGAGAAAATGCTGAGTGCTTATGAGCAGGGTGACCTGAATACAATACAGAACATAGGTCATTTATTAAAAGGAGCAGCCAGTAATCTTCGTATTACTGCCCTTTCAGATTCACTGTACAAAATACAGCTTTGTGAAGACAGTAACAACTTGAAAAATTTAATCAAAGAATACTGGGGACTGTTTTTATCTTTTGAAAATGAAATTAACCTTAGATCCGAAATGGAAAGGAAATAAAACATGACTATTCGTAATAGACTTAAGATAGTTGGAATTGTTCCAATTGTATTTCTTATTCTACTGTCCGGTTATTTCTTTGTAACTTCATATCTGAACTTTGAAAAAGCAAATGCATTCAAAACAATACTTAAGAACAATGCCGCACTAAACAGTACACTGGTACAGATCAGCAAAGAGCGTGGATTAACTTCACTATATTTGGGAAGTGCCGGAAAAGAATTCTCTGCTTCATTGACAAAGCAGAGAACAAGTACAGACAAATCATTTAAAGCACTCAAGCAAAAACTGGTCCTTGCAGATACAAGCTACGCTCCTCTGATTCTCCACTTTCTAGGCAAGAGTGATTCAATTAATACTGCCCAATACAATAAATTACTAAACAACTTAAACAGTATTTCAGCACTTAGAAAGAGTGTAGATGATCAAGGTGAAGATTTCAAAAAAATCTTTTTTGATGGCTATACTCAAAAATTTTCCACACCTATCTTGGATAATATTGCACAAATTAAAAACTTTGCCCTCAATACAGATATCTCTTCTCTAATATCTTCACTGTTACAACTCTCTACTGCAAAAGAAAATGCTGAACTCGAAAGAGGATTTATGGCTTACCACATGACAAAAAGATCCCCAATGTCATTTGAAGAGATCACTTTATGGAATCAATTCAAAACAAAGGCAAATACCTTTGATATTAAGCTGGTAAATGACGATATTCTCCATGTAAACCTGGAAAAAATATTTAATGATCCCAAAGCCAAAGAGATCTTTAAAAAACTTGAAGAAACATCTTCAGTTATTCAGACAGATATCTATAATACTAACTATTCACAAGGAAAAATAGCATGGTTCAAACTAGAAGGTAAAAAAATTCTACTTCTGTCAAAAGCAGAATTAATGACTTCAAGCAGGCTTTGGGAAAAAAATGAGGCATATCTTCAAAAACAACTCATCCTTCTTGGTATTGCTTCAATGATCTTACTCATGAGTTTTATTTTGGCATTCCTTGGTTATCATACAGCAAGAGATATTGCAAAAAACATTAAAGAGCTGCAAGACGTACTTAACAAAGCTGTTGAAGAGATGAAGAGCTCTGAGCAGTACCTCGCTTCAGATACTGCAACTATTGAAAATATTGAGCTCGATACACACGAGGGGACAAAAGAAGCCTATAGATTCCTGGAGGCACTGGTAAACACAGCTAAAGAAGATAAACTTACTGCCGTAAAAGCAAATGAAGCAAAATCACTCTTCCTGGCAAATATGTCACATGAAATTCGTACTCCGCTTAACGGTATTGTAGGGTTCACTGAAATTCTAAAAAGTACTGACCTCACAGCAGAACAGAATGAATTCCTTTCTATTATCGATAAAAGTTCAGAAAACCTTCTAGACATTATTAACAATATTCTTGATCTTTCAAAAATTGAAAGTAATAAGGTCGAAATTGAAGATATTGTATTTGATACAGCTAAAGAATTTGAATCTGCTATTGAAATATATGCAGTTGCGGCAGCAGAAAAAAATATTGATCTTAATTTCTATATGGATCCTGCTATCTCCAACAAACTTAAAGGTGATCCAATTAAGATCAAAGAGATCATTGTTAATCTTCTTTCGAATGCCATTAAGTTTACGAATTACGGAGGAGAGGTCAACCTTACTATAGAGAAAGTTAAAGATAGCGATAATCATATTAAATTCTCTGTTCAGGATAATGGTGTTGGAATCTCGAAAGATAAACAATCACATATCTTTGACGCATTCTCACAGGCAGATGTATCTGTTACACGTAAATTTGGCGGTACAGGTCTTGGACTTACAATTTCCAGTCAATACGTGGAACTCATGGGTGGTGAACTTGAACTTGAAAGTACGCAAGACCATGGTACAACATTCTACTTCACTATAGCACTTGAAGAAATAACTTCAACTGAGCCTAACTATGCACATGCTTTCACCGATCTCACTATCGGTAAATATGAGCAGGACACAGCAACAAGGCTGGACAGTGATCTTCAAAAATACTTTGAATACTTTGGCCTTGAAGTGGAACATTTTGAATCCGTTGGAGACTTGAAAAAGTTAAGTGACAATGATGTATGTAAAAATTACTGGATCGATCTGGACAAAGCAGGACAAAATATTTTAGATGCCATTGGCAATATTGACCGTTCCAAACTTGTTGTTATTGCAAATATTACAAGTCGGTCTAAAATTGAAGCACTTAATATAGATCAAGCGCAAGTCATTTATAAACCTATTACATTGACTAAAGTAAAAAATATTTTAACTGAAACAACAGGTATAGCAACGAAAATTATTGAAGAAACTGTAGCAATAACAAAGTTTGATGCGAAAATATTGGTTACAGAAGATAATATTATCAATCAAAAACTCATTACTCGTATACTGGAAGCGTATGGTGTTACAGTTGACGTAGCGAACAATGGTCTTGAATCATTGGAAAAACGCAGAAAAACCAACTATGATCTTCTTTTCATGGATATTCAAATGCCGGTCATGGATGGTATTGAAGCTACACATAAAATACTTGACTATGAAAAAGATAAAAAGCTGACACACGTACCTATTGTAGCCTTGACAGCGAATGCACTTAAAGGTGACAGTGAAAAATTCATGAGCGAAGGTATGGATGAGTATATTGCAAAACCTATTGAAACAAATGAATTACTCTATATACTGAACAAATTTTTATCGCACAAAATAAAATCAGGAAAAATCATTTTAATTGCTAAAAGATTTCTTATAGAGAAAAAAGTACTTACTAAAGTCATTGAAAATTTAGGGTATGATTATAACGTTTTGGACAATACAGATTTACTTGAAAATGAACTGACATTGGCACATTATGATGTTTTATTTACAGACAAAGATCTTGCTGCAGACAGTATCAGTCAATCCAATGATGATCTGCTGATAATTACGTCGATAAATTCCAAAGAAGAGATTGAAGCTCTTATTAACACACATAGAGGATAAACAGATGGCACTTAAAGTATTAATCGTTGATGATGACTTCATCAACAGAAAACTATTACAAACTCTTTTAAAAAAGAACCCTGATGTAACAGATATACTGGAGGCAGAGGATGGTTCTGATGCGCTCGACAAGTTGAAAAAAGAATCTGACATCAATCTTATCTTACTGGATATTGTGATGCCGATCCTGGATGGTATAGCGTTTCTAAAGATCTTCAGATCTGATATGGCAAATTCCCATATTCCTGTTATCGTATTGTCAACAGATGATTCCAGAAAAACGGAAGTATTTGACAATGGGGCAAATGACTTTTTAAGAAAACCGATTAAAGCAGATGACCTCTTCGCTAAAATAGCTCAGTGGTCGTAAACCGACCCTACACAAACACCTCTTTTAAAACCTCATCCACAGATGACACCCCAATAATTTTTATATTGTCTTTTACTTCACTTGGAATATCAGCCAGGTCACGTTCGTAATTTTTCTGCGGTATAAGTGCTTTGGTCACACCTGCTTTGTATGCTGCGATCAGTTTTTCTTTTAATCCGCCTATGGGGAGAACTTTTCCTGTAAGCGTCACTTCTCCGGTCATAGCCACTTTGTTATCTATTTTTCGATTACTCAAAATAGATGCTATAGTACTTACCATGGCAATTCCGGCAGATGGACCGTCTTTTGGTGTTGCACCCTCAGGAACATGAATATGAAGGTCATAACGCTTATACACTTCAGAGGCATCTACAACTATACCCTCATCACGTTCTTTCAAACTTCTGGGTATCACAGAGCTGGGAATTTTTAACTTCTTTTGGTCTATCAGTATCTTTACAACAGAATGCGCAATACGTACAGACTCTTTCATTACATCACCCAAAGACCCGGTAAGCTGAAGAAGCCCCTTTCCTTTGATCTTGATCGCCTCTATGGTCAGAACATCACCACCAACAGCAGTCCATGCAAGTCCACTGACCACACCTACTTGAGGCTTGGAATCCACTAAAGATATTTCAAATACTTTTTTATCTACATATTTGTTCAAGTTCTTTTTACTGATACGTATCGCATCTTTTGTTTTGTCTTCTAAAAGTTTTCTTGCAGCTTTTCTCATAAGTGAAGCCAGTCTGCGACGCAAATTTCTTACACCTGCTTCCCTTGTATATTCATCTATGAGTATTTTAAGCGCTTTATCTGAAATAGAAAATTCTCTACGCTTAAGGGCATGTTTTTTCAGCTCCTGCGGTATAAGATAGCGTTTTGCAATTTCAAATTTCTCTTTAGGCGTATAAGAGTTCAAACCTATGAATTCCATCCTGTCACGCAGAGCTGCAGGTATACGTCCTACATCATTTGCAGTGGCAATAAAGATCGCTTTGCTCAAATCAATATTGAAATTCAAATAGTAATCTCTGTATTTAGAGTTCTGTTCAGGATCAAGTATTTCAAGCAGTGCTGCTGTCGGGTCTCCACGCATGCTTCTCCCTACTTTGTCTATCTCATCAAGTACAATGACAGGATCCATGCTTTTTGCTTCTATAAGCCCCTGCACAACCCTGCCCGGCATGGCACCAACATAGGTTCGTCTGTGACCTCTAAGCTCATTCACATCTTCAAGACCGCCAAGTGCCATACGTACAAGCGGTCGTCCAAGTGCTGTTGCAATGGAGTTTGCAAGTGAGGTTTTACCCACACCCGGAGGTCCTGCAAAACATAAAATAACACCACCGATCTCTTTAGCTTTGATACCTCTGAGCATTGCCAGTTCTCTCACTGAGAAGAATTCAACAATACGCTCTTTTGGCTTTTCCAAAGAGTAGTGGTCTTTGTCAAGTTCAGCAGAGACATCATGCACAGAGAGATTCTTCTTACTTAGTTTTCCAAATGGAAGTTCAAGTACCCACTCCAGATAGCTTTGCACCGTTTGTGCTTCACCACTTTCAGGATGCATACGTGCAAAACGATCTAACTGTTTACTTATCTCTTTAAAGGCATCTTCATTCATATGAGGTTTAAGTGCCGCTACTTTTTCTCTGAAAGTGGCGATCTCCTCTTCACGCTGTGTATCTGTACCCAATTCCTGCTGTATCTCTTTAAGCTGCTCTTTAAGGAAATATTCTTTATTGGTCTGTTCTATTTTAGAGTGAACTTTCGTCCGTATCTCTCTTTGCACTTTTGCAGCTTCCATTTCAGAAGTCACCACATCAATGAGTCCTAAAAGCCGTTTCTCTATATTTGGCTCTATGTAGAGTGCATAAGCCACTTCTTTGTCCAGCTTCAACATGGAAGAGACCAGATCTGCTATGCGGTGAGGCTCATCATTCTCTTCTATGGTACGCACAAGATCTGCGGGAAAATGACTGCTTAGAGAGGAGAGCTGCTTTATTTTATCTCGCAAGATACCCATAAGGGCATCTACTTTCAATTTATTGAAACTGTCTAATTTGACAATATCTATCACCGCACGATTAAAGTCACCTTGCACAGGATCCATTATCTCTCCGCGGGCAAGCCCTTGAAAAAGTATCTTCACTCTTCCGTCAGGTATGTGCACTTTACGCATAATGGAGCCAACTACTCCTACCTTGTACATGGCATTAAAATCACGACTTCCTTCTTTCCCTGATACAGAAGAGGTCACAAAAAGCAAAGAGTTGTTTTCCATAGCATCCGTGGCCGCATCTATATCTTTCTGATCTGTCAAAAAGATAGGGCTGATCATAAAAGGATAAAGAAAAAGTTCATCCTCTACAACAATAGGTAAAGTAGTAGGAAATGCGTCATAATCGCTGAGTTGCATTAGTCAAATACCATCCCGATAATCCCTTGCTTTGGAGGGGTAATATCTGCCAGATCTACAACAGAACCTTTATTTTTCGCTCTATATATTTTTCCTGCTTCTTCTTTACCTGTACGGTCATACAAGGCTGCAATGTTTTCATTAAGCAGATATTGACTCATATGAAGTCTAATGAGTATGGTATTCACAAGTGGTGCATACTCTGAACCTGGATAACGCATTAAATATTTATTTGCATTACTTATGCTGTCCATGATGAGTTTTTGATCTTTATAGACATCTCTAACCCCAAGAAATGATGCTTTAAGTTTTAGAAAGTCCGTATATTCTCTTGTACGCTCTTCCCCATAACGTTTATTGTACTCATCCAGGTAATAATTTGCCAAAAGATACTCTTCCTGTACCATATGTGCGTTAGCAAGCATATTCATAGCAGTCGGCATAAGCGGTGAACGCATATGTTCACTCTTTAGTGAAATGTAATAAGCATCAGCTTTATCCATATTGTTCTTGGAAATACTGTCACCAATCTTTTTGTACCAGTGAAGTGCCGGCTTATTAAACTCTTCAACTTCATCTGTACTGCCCATACAACCTGCCAACAAAAAGGCTGCTGCCATACTCACTAAAATACTCTTCTTGAAATTCATATCTACCTCATCATAAATGTAATAACCAATATAATAGCTCAAAGTATGTAAAAAGCGTATTAGTCTTTAAAAAAATTTAATTTCTCAATCTGATTCTGACTGATTCTTCATGCGCTGTCAAGCCCTCAGTATTTGCAATAAGTGCACATTGTTCACCTATCTCTTTCATACCCTGTTTAGACATAGAGATAATTGAAGACTTTTTCAAAAAGTTCTCTACCGAAAGAGGTGAGAAGAATTTTGCTGTTCCGCCTGTAGGAAGTGTATGGTTAGGTCCTGCTACATAGTCACCTATAGGTTCAGGTGTATTTTCACCTAAGAAGATCGCTCCTGCATGTTTGATACTGTCCAACAGGCTCATAGGGTCTTTGGTGACAACTTCCAAGTGTTCCGGTGCTATATCATTCATGAGAGCTATAGCTTCATCCATATCATGAGCTACGATGATAGCTCCTCTCTCTTCTATGGACTTTCTTGCGATCTCTTCACGTGAAAGTGTAGCAAGGAATTCTTCTACCTTGTCACTGACTCTGTTTGCCAATTCGCTATCGGTAGTGATCAAAATAGAAGAAGCCATTTCATCATGTTCTGCCTGTGAAAGCAGATCAATAGCCAAATAGTCTTCTCTTGCTGTTTCATCCGCTAAAATACCGATTTCTGATGGTCCTGCGATCATATCAATATTCACTTCACCATAAACCAACTTCTTGGCAGTAGCAACAAATATATTACCGGGACCCGTGATCACATCTACTTTAGGGATGGTCTCTGTACCATATGCCATGGCTCCAATAGCAGATGCACCGCCTACTCTGAAAACCTGTGTCACTTTACAAAGATGGCAGGCAGCAAGAAGCAATTCATTCAGTTCATTGTCCGGTGCCGGGGTACAAATAACGATCTCTTCTACCCCTGCTACCTGTGCAGGGATCACATTCATAAGCAATGAAGAAGGATACGCAGCTTTCCCACCGGGAATATAAAGTCCTGCTCTATCTACAGCAGTTACCTTTTGTCCCAAGATCGTTCCATTGGCTTCTGTATCCATCCAGGTTTTTGGCATAAGTTTCTGGTGATAATTTTCGATTCTGTCATAGGCAAGATGCAAAGCATCACGCAATATGGGATCAATATTTTCATACGCTTTAGCCATATCATCTCTTGAGACTAAAAGCTCATCATCTGATTTTGGTTCCCATCTGTCAAACCTTGCAATTTGAGATTTTAAAGCTTTGTTACCTTCTGTTTGTATCTCTTTCAAAAGTCCAGATACAATGCTTGTTACGCCCTCTATATCCATCTTGCCACGCTGAAGTAATTCATTAAAATTTGCTTCAAATGTATCGTCACTGCTGTAAAATATTTTCATTTTTATCCTAATTATCGGTGTTGTAAGGGTACAACACCCTACACTTTGTATTTCCGTTCATATCTTGGGAGCATACTCTCATTACCCAATACACCACCCTGATGGATGTACAGTGTAGGTTTAGAAAAAACTTCTGGATGTGCAAGTAAGACCCGCCATCCTAGAGGGT
>Ga0190303_1001263_pt1 | contig 10244 bp, 16 predicted proteins | sample 48700701_MG_FD_161672 | JGI IMG/M metagenome (GOLD analysis project Ga0190303, IMG submission 161672) | Hydrothermal vent sediment bacterial communities from Southern Trench, Guaymas Basin, Mexico - 4870-07-0-1_MG | ecosystem: Environmental > Aquatic > Marine > Hydrothermal vents > Sediment ...
CATACCTATCCCTCCAATAAATCTTCTAACTTCAAACCCTTTAAATATTCTTTTCCCCCAACCTTATAGTTTTTACCGTTCTTGAATAAAAGTTCAATTGGAACGAATCTCCACTCTTTATACGGAAGCTTCACTGCTATGAATGCTTTAGCTCCGAATCGTCTGCTGAATTCTTTTATTTCTTCTACTTGTTCTTCTCGAATGTATATCGGAAGCTCCTTTTTCATTTTAACTTCAATAGCGTAGTATACCTTGCCGTTTCCCGCTACGATGTCAGGCAAAGCCCTCGACGTTGCTCCACCGCTTGTAGGAGCACGAACTACCCCAAATCCAGCATCCCAGAACTTTTGGACAAGTTTCCTTTCGTATCTTGAACCTTTAACCTTTGCATTCATACTTTAACCTAACAATTCTTCCACAAACTCGTCCTCGTTTCTAAACCAATCTTCTCCTTTTCTTAACCCTATCTTCATTCTATATCTTATATCCACCCAGATGTTTTTTTCAGCAATGTTTCTCGCAATTCTTGCTATTTTCTCTGGTTCTGCCTTGTCTGTTTCAAAACGTAGCACGTAAAGTTCCTCTCCACAACCCTTTCCCTTACGTTGCACAGTTACAACATCTGCTCTCGCTCCAAGCTTTTCTTTTATATTCTGCTCTACATTCCATGCATCTTCAAGCTCTCCCTCAAAATTGTAGTAAAACTCCGTTACTTCTTCATCAGTAAGCAAACGTATCTCCGTGCTGTATGGATCAACCACAATTTCAGCTTTACCTTTATCTTCTAAATAACAAACGTATTGTTCTTCTCTCGGCTTTTTACGGCATACAGCTCCAACCTTCCTCAAAGCTTTAACTATTTCCTTAACTGTGCTCATACCACCACCTTGTTTCCTCCAACTTCTCCTCTGGAACTGTTATTACATCAACCTCTATTGTCCTCGGCAACCCATATTTTCTCTTCAATCCCTCTAAGAATTGCTTGAATCTCTCTTTTCCTCCAAGAAAGGTCGTCTTAACCTTTACTCTCCTAACTACATCTCTACCATATTTTCGACCTAAGTCGAAGCAGACTTCGGCATTTAGCTCATCATCGAATACGCATTCCCTTCCAAGCTGTCTGAAGACGGTTTTACCAACCAACCTGTTCTCCACGTCGTCAAGCCATACGAAGTCTCTAACTTTAACTTCAACGCTAACGTCTCTCCTTAACCCGTATTTATCTCTGACTGCTTTGAGGAATTCCTTGAACCTGTTTTTGTCACCGATGTAATCAGTTTCGACTACAGCCTTGTAGATGTTTCCGTTCATGTCGAAGTAGAAGCAGATTCCAGATTCGTTGAGTTCTTCGTCGAGTAAGCACAGTTTACCTCCTGCCAACTGCTCGAATCTCAAGCCCATTTCCCGCAATCTATCTTCTAACTCCTTTTTCGTTAAAAATTTGAATAAGTCTGCTATCATAGGTAGCACCTGCTACCAAAAAATTAAGAAACTTTTCTGAAGAACTTGAAGTTGTTTTTGTCAATTACAGACGTTGCCGTAATCTTTACACCTCTGTATTCCTTCCAGAACTTCTGTAAATCTCTAAGACTAATTGCTACAATCAATATTCCACCAGCAACCATTATCTCCCTGAACGGAGTTTCCATCACACCCCAATTCAATATCGTTACTATTACCATTACTCCAACTATTGCAACAATTATAACGTTCTCGATGACTTCATCGATTAGATTTCTGCTTCTCAATATATGGAACACCACTGCCCAAACGGCTATCACACCAAGTATCGCAATCGTTGCTCCGACAGTCTTTGCAAAGTAGAAGTATGCTATAAACGCTGTCAAAAGCATCAGAGCGTTTGCCGTTAGAGTAACAAGGACTTTTGTCCTTTTTCCGACTTCCTTCTTCTTTTTCTCTTCCTTTTCTACTTCTTCAGGAGGACTGGCTTGAAATTCGAACAGCTCAGCCAGACTCATGAAATCCCCTCCTAACGTTTACAAACAATAAATCTATTACCATGTTTCTTTAAGAATTTTACCAGTTCTGGGTCTACGTCTCTTGCATGAAATTTTATTTCTGGTGCTATGTATTTATCTTCGAGAATGTCACATTCTCCACTGTCAATCCAAAAGCTCGAAAAACCCAAATCCTTCAGAGTTTCGTAAATTGCAAGGAGTTCACTATCACTTATACCCTCATCAAGGTCTACTCTCGCAACTACTTCATTTCTGCGGGGGTAGTAGTCAAACTCAATACACCTGTCTCTACCCATTACACTCTTTAATGCGTCAAGTAATTCCTCAATACGCATTTTTATCCCTCCTTTAAAATCAATCCATTCCACACCATACACCAGTATGACTTCTACATTCAAAATAATTTCGTTGAATCGCTGAAGCTATCGATGCTACAAGTGTTTCCTCGTCGTATCTTTCCCTATATTTCTTCGGAAGTTTTCTGATAAACCAGCGAGCATACTTCTTAAACTCTTCTGGAGTTTTCATCCTCTGCTGGAAGAAGAGCAATCTCAGGAATTTCGCATAAATTCCTTTCGGATTTTCCTCCGCTCTCCTTTCGAGTTCGTTGAGCGTTATTTCCTTCTCTGGAATGCAAACTCCGTATTTCTCGCAGAAGTGCTTTATCTCTTCAATTGGAATGATTATGTCCGTATCTGGTATGTAAACTTCCTTACCCTTCCACCAAACAGGTCTTATTTCCTTGTAAAGCCAGATTTCTTCTTCTGGCATGTTTACCACCCTCTCATCAAAGGTGTTCCACACTTAGGACATTTAACAGACCTGCAAGGTTTTCCCGCTCCAACTTCCATCGAGTATCCGCAGTTGGGACATACGCATTGCTTAGACGTGCACACTCCTCCTCTTAAACCTCTACCTCTTCTTCTCTCAAACATTATCCCAACCTCCTTAAATTACTTGTCTCGAAAACAATATATTTGCTTTAACTAAATAACTGTTATGTCTTTGAGAGAGTTGTGTAACAGACTCGGAGGAAAATTCAGAAAAAGAAAATACGATGAAGAAGAGTTCGAAGTTTGCAGAATACCTATAGAAGCTGAAACCCCCTACCAGAAACGCATGGAAGTTCATAGAATTTTCAACGAAATTGCAAAATTTGCAGAGTCAGAATTAGGACTAACAAACCTATCTCTTGGCTCTACAATTAACCTATCTAAAGCAGGAGCAGGCTATAGTGCTCATATAGATGGAACATTAACAGCCGAAGAACCTAAAGATGTAACTGCTATAGAAATTGAATTTAACCCTAAAGAAGAAGTTTATCTCGTAACTCCCATAACAAAACGAGGAAGAGGTTGCACTCTATTCTTCAGTAAGTATAAAATCGGTGGCTATTGCGATAAAAACAAAACTTACATCTCGGTAGAAGGTAGTATTTTTTACTAAATCTTTAATTAATTCTCTTAAAGAACTTATAATTTTGAACAGGATGAACCTCACCTTTTAAAGCTCCGTAAATCGCTCCGAGAAATCCAGAAACTCCAAATGCCCCCGTTGACGAAATAACATCAGATTTCGTCAAACTCACAAGAAAATCTACTACGCTTACCGTAAGATTTTCGAGAGCATCCCAATTTACGATAATAACCCCCATCGACGATAAAACTACGAGAGATGCCAAATACAACCCAACAACATACATCCCAATCTTCGCAACGAACCTGAGAGCTTTACCTATAAGAAAACCGATAGTAAAGCCTCCAACTCCCAGAACGGCAAAACCGAGAGGGTCTGCCATAAGATTATTACGTTTGAATCTATTTTAAATTTTGCTTTATATTGGCTTGTTGGTAGTAGGTGCTACCGAAAACAAAACTGTATTAAAGATAAATCCTCATTTATTTTTGTATGAAGGTAAAGGTTTGGCTGGTGTTGCTGGCTCTGCTCACAATTGCGGGAGTTGCCAGTGCACAGACATACGTTCTAAAAACAGATACTGCCATAACGATAGACGGAGATTTAAGTGAATGGGTTAATGCTTCAATTCTGACTTGGAGGAGTCCACACAGCGATGTAGACTTCAACTACATATACCTACTCCACTCCAATGACTACTATTACATCGGAGCTGAGATTTACGACAACGACGGGATAAACGATGACGATGTTAAGCTTTACCTAAACAACACCACAACCCTCGTCCGCTTCGACTTAAACGAAGGCTCTAACTCCGTTAACGCTTACAAATACGACAACGGTAGCTGGATTCCCATATCAACCAACGCAAGCGTAGTTTACACGAGGTCTAATCCCTACTCCGTAATAGAAATGAGAATTCCTAAGTCTGAGTTTGACTATTCGAGAATTCTGTTGCTATACCTTGAATACCACTCCCCACACATAAGAGATGTCTATAGCTGGTATCCAGTAAATGCAAAGTTCAACGATTCCGACACTTGGGAGCAGGTCAATTTCATTGAAATGATGAACAGAACTCTCAACCTGTCAATATCTGATAGAGACGGTGTTCCAATCGATTACGCAACTGACGATTTCCTACTTGAGTTCAGATATACTGCCAACAACTCAAAGGTTCTGACCGTGTTTGGCAGGTCTCACGTGAGCATTCTCCTCCCTCCGAGCAACATCACGATGATTGTCAAGTTCCTGAACGTTCCCATATTCGAGAAAACATACGATTTGACCCTTACGAACGTTACCGACTCAATCAACATAAACAACCTGCTCAAGGTTGACAGCCCGCAGGGCTATCTCATAATTTCCGTTGAAAAGAACGGAACTCTGAAGAGCGTCGATTTTGATTATGCGAAGAACAGAGCAGTAATCGTCTCGAAGTCCGCTGAGGTCTTATTCGATTCTAAACTTCCTTGGTCTTTTCTCGCAGTTCTGTATGCTGACAACTACACCTACAATCCCGTTACAAATCATCTCTTGGTGAGTTTAAACAGCAGTAAAGATGTCGGATTTGTCCTTGTCGTTGGTGATAACAACACACCAGTGCTAAGCTATGCGAGCAACGTCGTCACGTGCTTGGACTTTGAAAACGACGTATACAGATTCTACGTGAAGAACGGAACTTACAAGTTCTATCACTCAAAATCTCCGTTCTCAATAGCTTTCAACGGTAAAGCTCTCAAGAAGAACGTTGATTACGTTACGGAGGGTAACACAACTACCGTAAACGTTACTTCGGAAGGGTTGCTCGAAGTGTATTACAAGAAACCCGTTTCGGTCTCTCTGGAAAGCCTTTACAGCAACTTCAAGGTCTACATTACTACTCCATACTCATTCAATGGCAAAATAAGATACATCGTCAAAATCAACAATCAGACCGTTGAGGATAGAACGATAAACTTCAAGGCAAATCCACCGATGAGCATTGTTTCTATCCCCCCAGCAACCTTCGGTGACGTTGAAATCCACGTATACGATACGGATACAAACGTTAAGCTTTTCTCTACTACTCAGAAGGCTTTCGCAGACTGGACTCTGATAGCTATTACAATCGCAATACTTGGTGTAATATTCATAGTAATACTTATTACAGCCACGAAAAGAGGTAAAGAAAAAGCAAGAGTCAGAATGGAAGAAGGTTGGAGATTCTTCAGAAGGTTAAGATAAAAAATTATTTTTTCATTTTTTATCAATTTTTATAAAGAATCTGAAACGCTCTCCTTCTGGGAAAATTCGCATTACACCGCTTCTCAGTTTTATAGTGCAATGCTTAGTTCTTGAGAAGAAATTGAAGTCTTCAATCTGCTCCTCTGGAATTTCGAACTTTCCTTCTTCCGTTTCCAGTTGCAAAGTTTTTCCATCGAGCTTTATTTTTATGTTACTACCCTTGAGTATTATCTTATCTTCAACGTCGAGAATAGTTAGAGAGAAGAAGTCCGACAGTTTTCTGAGTAGGAGTTCAAGTTTCATAGTAATTCTTTCTTCCAAGACTCTATTAGCTTTTCGTTGACATTCTTTCCGTCAAAGGGACAGTATTTGAACCTCTCCAAGCAATCCCCGAAATATCCACAGTGATTGCAGTCCCTCGGATTCTCAAATTCGTATGTATCGACGAAGCTCTCACCACAATCTAAGCAGACTATGATGTCCTTCAGCTTGATTATGTTCTTAGAACCGCAATAGATACACTCTTTCACGTCAAGAACAACCATACCATCTCTAATTTCAATCATTTTTTATCATCCTCCTCCCTAACCAGCTTCAACGCAATCTTGTAGACTTTGGACTCGTCCACCTTAATCCTATTCTTCTCGCAGAACTCGATTATCTTGTTCAGTTTTACACCCTGCTTGAGAAGATATTCTATGCTCGAATCGCTTAACTTCCCCATGTGTTGCGTTTTTATGTGCTGAATCACTGAATCGTTGCTTGAGAAGTCATCTCTACCACAAAGCTCGCAAACATGTCTGCTCATGAATACCCCTGCTCTGAAAATCTATTTAAATATTACTATATTTGCTTTTTTAGTAGTAGGTGCTACCTGCTCTTACCATTCCTGAGCAACCATGCTGTGAAAAATAATCCGAATAACGCAAAAAGAGCCTCAAAAGGATGCTCCAATACAACGTCTGGCATAGAATATGTAGAACATTTAACTACTTAAAAATTGTTACAAGCTCCCTAAGAAGGGAGATGCCTTTCTCCTTGAACCATTCATCCATGGTTTTCCCGTTGAAACCCACGTTCGGAACAATAGAATATCCCACCAACTCTCCGCTTTCGCTGTATTCTTCAACCACTCTTGCATCGTGCTCCTCTGCAATACTCTTCAACACCTCGTAATCGACTTCTCCCCTCACGAACAGTTCTCCTCTCATCACCGTAATCGGTGTTCCCTTTATTTTTACAGACTTTCCACCGTTGCAGAAGACTTCAATCAGCTTCCTGAACTTCTCTTTCTCGAATTTCTTGCAATACTCAGAAACGATTTTTTCCAACAACTCCTGAACGTTTAATCCTTTATACTTTGCAATCTTTTCCAGCCTTGCGTAGATTTCCTCGTCAAGTGGTAAATACTTCATCCGACTACACCTCAACACTAAAAAAAATAAAAAATAAAAGCTAAAGGTTATTTCTCATCTTGTAATCTCTTGCCAGAATCTCTACTACTTCCGACAACGATAACCTCTTCTTCATCTTCTGTTGCAATGCTCCCTGAATTTCTATAAGCATCTCGTGCACGTCCTTGGTCACTCTGACCATTGGCATGATCACCCACCCCCTCACGACCACTTGCAGTCGGAGGGGTGTGGGTGAGATGTATCGGTTCTTTAAAGATATTTACACCTATCTCAGTCAAGACAACTCTGTAAATGTAGCAGGGTATGTATTCACTGAGAATCCTCAACATTTGTTTTTGTTCAGTAGTTAACTCCCCGTATCCGAATTTTACTTCACCCAGTTCCCATTTATCTCTCTCTCGTGGGGCTGATGGGTTGTATATCAGAAAATCAGGTGTTCCTCTCTTGAGCTTTACTTCGGCTCGGTTAATTACTCGCTCCTTTTCTTCGGCAGATATTGTCTCGTCCTTCATAAGCTCTTCTAAAGTCCATTCCCTCTTTGCGTAATACACTTTTATTTCTTTGTCTCTACACATTTCAATCGCTTGTTTCACGTGCAATGGAATTCTTGAATCACTCAAAATCTTAATGAAGTCTTTTTCAAGCTTGTATACTTCGCATCCCGCTTCTTTCAGAGCTTGTCTCACTATTAACTCTCCAAACTGTCCCTTGGCATTATTGTTTATTTCTTCGTAAGTATAGAATGTCTTCAATCTCATACAAAGTATAAGATGTAAACAAAGTATATAAGTGTTGTGATTGCCGTAATTATTAGTAGAAGGTGCTACCAGAGATTTGGAAATCCGCATCTTAACCTTAAGCGTAAAAAACAGGTGATTAAGTGGTCTACCAACTGGTTTATTATTATATATGGTCTATTATATAGTAAGTCAAATCAAAAATGTTAAAAAATTAACAATTTGAAGAAGGTGCTACCCCCAACTCGGAAGTCTGCATCTTAGCCTTTAAGCTTAAGAAACTAAGACTAACTTAGCAAAAAATTTCGACGTAATTTTCACTTTCTCTTGGTTCTAAGTTTGCAGGCTTTTTCCAACAACTCCTTTAATTTCATTGTTGTTTCTGACGGTAGGCTGTATTCGTATATCTCTTGCTCTATTATTTTGTCTACGAGTTTTTCCAATTTAGAGCAGGTAGCTATGTATTCAAACGGAATGTCTTTCTCTTTTAAAAATTTGTAGGTTTTGTCGTCAACTACTATTACTCTTTTCATATTACTTCTTCGGTGTTTTATCTATAAATAGATTTTCCGTGTCGGAGAACGTAAACCATTTCACTTCGTAAACGGGTGGTTTTCCAAGGTGGAACTACAAACTCCGAGGTGCGTCTGGAAGCTATCAACATTATCAAATGTTATCAGATTCCTTCATCCTTGGGCATCATCGGATTCGGGGATACATCTCCTCGAGCCCCGTTCACCGTGCACCCTCACACGGCACATCCCAATATGTTAAACCACTTATTTACCAAATTAAGCACAGCCACCGAATCTCTGTTCATTGTAAATCCACAATTCTTACAGGTTAGGATTCTTTCTCTGAATTCAGTATTCAAGCTCTTGCACTTGGGGCAAGTCTTTGACGTGTTCGTAGGATTAACGTAAACCACTGCTAATCCTTCTTTCTTAGCCTGCCATTCTATCCAGCTTTGCAATTTACGATAGGCAAAGAATGTAAACCTTTCCCTCCACGTTTTCTTTAACTTGGCTTGTTCATCCTTTAACCCGTTCAAGTCTTCCAGCACTATCGTGTCGTATCCTCTCTCTTTCGCAAATACTACAATCCGTCTTGAGATTTGCTTTACGAAATCGTCAGTAATGTTGCTAATTTTCTTCCACCACCTCGAAATAGCGTTTCTAATTCCTTTAACGTGTCTCCACTGTTTGTTGTATTTTTTCTGAGTTTTCTCGATGTGATTCTTTTTCAAGTGCATGATTTTTCGTAAGGGGATTCTAAACCTTGCTTCAAATTCGTGATTGCCCATCACCACCTCTTCAAAGTTTAAATCTACTGCCACAGCTTTCTCTGACGGTTCAGCTACCTTTACGGTTTTCTTAAACGTTACGAAGAGCTTAACGAGTCCATTTTCGAGCTTCATTATCAGATCTCCTAATCTCCAATCCTTGAACTTTGTAAACCACTTTCTCGAAAATCCCGTTACCTCTATCTCACCGAAGTTTCTGAGCTTCAGATAACATTTACCATCTCTAACCTCAATCTTATAAGCTTGGTAGTCTACCCTCGCTCTGTAATTCCTGATGACGCACTTACCTCCGTTGTTTTCATTGTTTAGAACTGACTTAACAATCGCTACAGCTTCATTCTGACATGCAATTGCAAACTTCGGTGGTAAGCTACACTTTAAAACCTCGTAAAAACTGTGGTGAATCCTTCTTAAATCATGTTCCCACTTGATTCTTTTGCTTCTTTTAACGTATCTCCATCTACCATATTTGCTTGGATCTTTTAATATCTCTGAAACTACAAATCTCAACCCATTCGTATAATTCCGAATAAGCTGTGCTAAGGGCTCTGCCCTAACGGTCATCTCAATCGTTCCCGTTAGGGTTACTTCATCGCCCATGTATGCTCGTTCGCATACATAATTTATAAAGTTTTTGGTTGATTTGATATGTTTCATTTATTATCAAATAATTATATTCGATAACAATTTTGTTGAAATTGTTGATCACACGAAAAAGTCTGAAACTGTCGGAGAATTTACGAACTCCGACACTTCCAAACAGAAAATAGTAATGTCGGATTTCACAAAAATCGACAGTAAAAAATTAGAAAATTCAAAACATCTTGGAAGCTTTCCTCCACAAGTCTTCCTTGTATCTTCTGTCTTCTCTGACTGGTTGCGGTGGAAGGTATTTGCCTTCTTCATTCTGAATTTTCCTCCTGCAACGAGAAATCGTATCCTCTGGAATAATAGTGCTTAAGACTTTCTTCGCTATCTTTACCGTTTGCTCCGACGGAAGTTTCCTGTTACCATAGTTCTTATTCATCCAAAGGATTAGCTTACCCATCTTGACAAGGTTATCTCTGTTGAAAACCCAGTTTACAAAGAACCAGAGAAGAACGTCGTCTTCCCTCGTTTCCTTTATGTGTTTAAGAATAAATTCAGTTCTATCTTTCGTCTTTTCGAG
>Ga0190303_1001266_pt1 | contig 10234 bp, 8 predicted proteins | sample 48700701_MG_FD_161672 | JGI IMG/M metagenome (GOLD analysis project Ga0190303, IMG submission 161672) | Hydrothermal vent sediment bacterial communities from Southern Trench, Guaymas Basin, Mexico - 4870-07-0-1_MG | ecosystem: Environmental > Aquatic > Marine > Hydrothermal vents > Sediment ...
GCCACTTTTGAACCGAACCAATGCGCTTGCGGTGTCTTCATTCTCCACCTCGGCACGCCCCGACCCATCTGCCAATGGGCGGGTTTTGTGGATAGTTTGAATATCGGCAATCAGGCTGTCGATGGGTCCGACAATGCCGTATGCCATTGAAATCAGATGGCATCCCAAATCGCCCAAGGCTCCTAGCCCCGCGTCGGAAATTTTGGCACGCCAAGTCCAGGGAAAATCAGGATCAGCCTGATAATCTTCATCCACCCAACCGCGAAAATGCACGATGTCGCCGATCATCCCATCGGTGATCAGCGCCTGCGCATGAGTGAAGGCCGGATTTTTGATGTAGTTATAGCCAACCATGGTTTTCACACCGGCCTTAACGGCTGCATCAGCCATTTCCTGTGCCTGATCAACGGTCAGTGAAAGGGGCTTTTCACAATAAACATGTTTGCCTGCTGCAATCGCGGCCAGCGCCATTTCATGATGCAAGTGGTTTGGTGTGGTGATTGAAACGATGTCAACGCGTGGGTCAGTGACCAGCGACTTCCAGTCATCCGTCGCCCGCGCGAACCCGAATTGCGCCGCCATTTCGCGGGCTTTTTCTAGTGGTGTATCGCATAAAAGTTCCAGTCTTGGTGTGGGCACATCACCCATAACCGCGCGAACGGCCCCAAAAGCCAAGGCATGGGTTTTCCCCATAAATCCGGTGCCAATCAGCCCGATACCCAGTTCCCGCATTTCGATAGACTCCCGTCACGACTCAAAATAGAATATATATTCTACGCACTGGAATGTGATTGATCCGCCGCGCTGTCAAGACAAAAGAAAGAAACCGGATGACAAATACCGACGCCCCGAAAACGATTGAGGAATTCCAGAGCCGCTTGGTGGAAATCACCGATGGCTTGCCAAAACGGCTTCGCCAATGTGCTGACTATGTTGCGCGAAATACCGATCTTATCGCGGTTTCGACGGTTGCCGATTTGTCAAAGGCGGCAGGGGTGCAACCCTCGGCGTTCATGCGGTTTTGCCAGTTGATGGGGTTTTCCGGTTATTCGCAAATGCAACGGATATTTCGTGAGAACCACGCACAGCGCTGGCCGGATTATGCAACCCGGTTGGAAAATTTGCGGGCAGGGGGCGAGGAATCCCCTTCGGCATTGCTGGCAGAATTTGTTGATGCAGGGCGCGCGTCCTTGGAAAACCTTGCCAGCAGCATCGACCCCGCGACGCTGGAGAATGCAGTGGCGGCGATCGCCAAAGCGCCAATGATACACATCATAGGCCTCAGCAGGGCGTTCCCCGTTGCGACCTATCTGGCTTACGCGCTTGAGAAAATGGACATTCCAGCAATGTTGCATGGCAAGTTTGGCAATCTGGACCATCGCCACGCAATTTTGCCGGACGATGTTTTAATCGCAATTACCTTTGCGCCTTATACGCAAGAAACGCTGGACCTTGCGAATTACGCAAATACGCAGGGCAGCGAGATTGTGGCTATTACGGATGCGATCAACAGCCCGTTACATCATTTAGGGGCGACAACGTTGACTGTTTCCGAGGTCGACGTTGGTGCATTTCGCGCTCTGACAGCGCCATTATCGCTCGCAATTACTCTGGCGGTTGCCGTTGGCACGCGGCGCGGGGCGACAACGGTTGGAAAATAAGTGTTGCTTTTTTTACGAATAGAATAAATATTCTACAGTGCTGAAGAACAGAATGCGATTCCCTCGTGCCAATTGGTTTTGGGGGGCGGGATGCGCATAATCTGGCAATTGAACTTATAGGGAGACAACAAATGAGAAAGTCATTTACCGCAATGTTGACGGCGGCAGCGCTCATGCTGTCAGTTGGCACACCTGCTATGGCTGAGGGGGAACGGTTCGTTCTGATCAGCCACGCACCAGACAGTGACAGCTGGTGGAACACGATTAAGAACGCGATCGAGGTTGCAGGCGACCAGATGGACGTGACGGTTGAATACCGCAACCCGCCAACGGGTGATTTGGCCGATATGGCCCGTATCGTCGAGCAAGCTATCGCTTCAAACCCCGATGGCATTATCCTGACAATCGCTGACTTTGATGTGCTGTCGGGGCCAGTTGCCGATGCGGTGGATCAGGGCATTCCTGTTATCACCATCAATTCGGGCACGCAGGCACAATCCGAAGCAATGGGCGCATTGCTGCATGTTGGCCAGCCAGAATATACCGCTGGTTTTGAAGCCGGCAAACGGGCCAAAGCAGCGGGTGTTACGTCGTTCCTATGTGTGAACCACTACATCACCAACCCGGCGTCAGTTGAGCGTTGCAAGGGTTTCGCAGATGCTATTGGCGCAGATGTTGGCGCCAGCATGATCGATTCAGGCCAAGACCCTGCCGAGATCAAAAACAAGGTCATTGCCTACCTGGCAGCCAACCCTGATACGGGCGCGGTTCTGACACTCGGCCCTACCTCGGCTCATCCAACACTGGCCGCACTTGAGGCAGAAAGCTTGTCAGGCGAGATATTCTTTGGCACGTTTGATCTGTCCGGTGAAATCGCGGATGCGATCAAGGCCGATACGATTGCTTTTGCCATCGATCAACAGCCGTACTTGCAGGGCTATATGCCGGTGATCATCCTGACCAATCTGGTGCGTTATGGCGTTTTGCCATCGGGCCACATGAACTCTGGTCCGGGTTTCATCACCAAAGACAGCCTCTCGTTTGTTGAGAAATATGCTGGCGTTTACCGCTAGGCTTATCTTGAAAGGGCGGCACATTGGTGCCGCCCTTTTCTGCCTCACCACATTAACGGGGAATTTTCTATGACCGACGAACGCACAAAACAAGTCTCGAAGTTACGGCAGGCGATGATCCGCCCCGAACTTGGAGCAATAGCCGGAACCATTCTGGTGTTTGTATTCTTTTTCATGATTGCCGGTGACAGCGGCATGTTCGGCCCTAAGGGGATTCAGAACTGGACCGTGGTGTCGGCCCAATTTGCCATTATCGCCGTGGGTGCCTGCCTGCTGATGATCGCGGGCGAATTTGACCTTTCGGTTGGTTCAATGATCGGCTTTGCCGGTATCGTTATTGCCATCCTGTCCGTGCAATGGGGCTGGCCGGTGTGGATCGCGATCCTTGTGGCCTTTGTTATTTGCATAGCACTCGGGGCGTTGAACGGGTTTCTGGTGATCAAAACCGGATTGCCCAGTTTCATCGTGACGCTGGCGTTTTTATATATCCTGCGCGGATTGACCATCTGGTTGGCGATCCTGACCACCCAGAAAACCATCATCGGCGGGGTGAAACAAGCGGCCGAGGGAGACTGGTTAGCCCCGCTGTTTGGCGGCACGATCCTTAAGGGGTTGTTCCAATGGTTCGCTGACATGGGTTTGATTGATACGTTTTCGCGTGGCAGCCGGATAGGGCAGCCCGTAGTCGAAGGCGTGCCGATGCTGGTGGTTTGGGCCATCGGGTTAATCATCTTTGGCCAGTGGCTGCTGACTCGCACTAGATTTGGCAACTGGATTTTTGCTGCAGGCGGGGATGCGCAGGCCGCGCGTTACGTCGGGGTTCCGGTAAACCGCGTCAAAATGCTGATGTTCATGTTCACGGCTTTTTGCGCGTGCGTATTTGCAACCGCGCAGGTGATGGAATTTGGTTCCGCTGCTGCTGACCGTGGCTTGTTGAAAGAATTCGAGGCGATCATCTGTGTTGTCATCGGCGGTGCATTGTTGACGGGCGGGTATGGCTCGGTTGTCGGGGCAGCGCTTGGCGCGTTGATCTTTGGGGTGGTGCAGCAAGGGCTGTTCTTCTCTGGCGCTGAAAGCTCGCTTTTCCGCGTGTTCCTCGGAACTATTCTAATTCTGGCGGTGATCCTGAATACCTACATCCGCCGTATGATAACGGGAGAACGCTGATGACTGCTCCTCTGATAGAAATGCAAGATATCGAGAAACACTTCGGCGCGGTAATTGCGCTGGGTGGTGTCTCGTTCGATGTTCGCCCCGGTGAATGTCACTGTTTATTGGGTGACAACGGGGCCGGCAAATCCACCTTCATCAAGACCATGTCGGGGGTGCACAAACCCTCCAAGGGCACGATAATGTTTGAAGGCGTCGAGATGAATTTCAACAGTCCCCGCGATTCAATGAATGCGGGGATTGCCACGGTTTATCAGGATCTGGCGATGATCCCGCTGATGTCGGTGACCCGCAACTTCTGGATGGGCAACGAGCCGGTCAAGAAAGTCGGGCCCTTTACTATGATGGATTTTGCCAAGGCTAACGATGTAACGATGTCCGAGATGAAGAAGATGGGTATCAATCTGCGCGAGTCCAATCAGGCGGTTGGCACATTGTCAGGCGGTGAACGCCAGACCGTGGCGATTGCTCGGGCGGTGTATTTCGGGGCCAAGCTGTTGATACTGGACGAGCCGACATCGGCACTGGGCGTGCGTCAAACCGCCAATGTGCTGGCAAACATCGACAAAGTTCGCAAGCAGGGGATCGCGGTCGTGTTCATCACTCACAACGTGCGGCACGCGATGGCGGTCGGGGATCGGTTCACTGTCCTCAATCGCGGCAAAACCCTCGGGACTGCCGTGCGTGGTGAAATCACGCCAGAGGAGTTGCAAGACATGATGGCCGGTGGCGAAGAACTCGCAACCCTCGAAGGGTCATTGGGGGGAACTGTGTGAAGCTTGATGTAGTAACCATTGGCCGCTCGTCGGTTGACCTATACGGCGCGCAAGTGGGCGGGCGGCTGGAAGATATGGCGTCGTTTAACAAGTATATTGGCGGATCACCCACCAACATCGCTGCGGGCTGCGCGCGGCTGGGCCTGAAATCGGGCCTGATCACGCGGGTCGGAGACGAACACATGGGGCGGTTCATTCGTGAACAATTGCTGCGCGAAGGGGTGGATGTGCGCGGGGTTATCACCGACCCCGAGCGCCTGACCGCGCTGGTGTTGCTGGGCATTCGTGACCGCGACCAATTCCCGTTGATTTTCTACCGCGAGAATTGCGCAGATATGGCGCTGTGTGAAGATGACATTGATCCGGCGCTGATCAAGGATAGCCGCTGTGTCACCGTCACCGGCACCCACCTTAGCCATCAAAATACCAAAATCGCCGTGTTGAAGGCGCTGACGCTGGCCCGTGAATTTGGTGCGCAAACAGCGCTTGATATTGATTACCGCCCGAACCTCTGGGGGTTGTCGGGGCATGGCGATGGCGAAAACCGGTTTATCGCCTCGGATGCGGTGACGGAAAAGCTGCAATCAACCTTGCATCTGTTTGACTTGATCGTCGGCACCGAAGAAGAATTTCATATCGCGGGCGGCACCACTGATACCATTCAGGCGCTTCGCAATGTGCGCAATGTTAGCAAGGCTGTGCTGGTTTGCAAACGCGGCCCAATGGGAGCAAGCGCTTTTACCGATGACATCCCCGATAGTCTGGATGAGGGGAAAAGCGGGCCGGGCTTTCCGATTGAAGTATTCAATGTGCTGGGCGCAGGTGACGGGTTTATGAGCGGCCTTTTGAAGGGCTGGCTTACCGATCAGAATTGGCAGACCACGTTGAAATACGCCAACGCGTGTGGTGCGTTTGCCGTCAGCCGTCACGGCTGCACCCCCGCCTATCCCAGTTGGGATGAATTGCAATATTTCTTTGATACCGGCATTCAAAACCCCGCCCTGCGCAAAGATGCAGCATTGGAGCAAATCCACTGGTCGACCAACCGCACAGGGGATTGGCCACAAATGCGGGTGTTTGCCTTTGACCACCGGATACAGTTCGAGGAGATGGCCGATGCCACGCCTGAACGCATTGGCGCTTTCAAAAAACTTTGCCTGACCGCCGCGCTGAAAGTGTCGGAGGGCAAGGCGGGCTATGGAATTCTGTGCGATAGCCGTCTGGGGCAGGGGGCGCTATTTGATGCTGTGGGTATGGGCCTATGGGTCGCACGCCCCGTGGAATGGCCGGGGTCGCGGCCCCTGACGCTGGAGCCCGAAATAGGGCCGGATTTTGGCGGGCTGAACGAGTGGCCGGTGGATCATGTGGTCAAGGTGCTGTGCTTTTACCATCCCGGTGATGATGCCGAGACGAAGGCAGCACAGGAAGGCACGGTTCAAAGATTGTTCGCGGCTGCGCGGCGTAACAGGCTGGAATTCCTGCTTGAGGTGATCCCGTCAAAGGTGGCGAATTGCGACAATGAGACGACTGCAAAAATCATTCAGCGTTTCTATGACATCGGCATTTACCCCGATTGGTGGAAGCTGGAGCCGATGAAAACCGATGCGGCATGGAAAGCGACCTGTGCGGCGATTGCGAAGAATGACCCATATTGCCGTGGTATTGTGGTGTTGGGGCTGGACGCACCTACGGCACATCTAAGTGCTAGTTTCAAAGCGGCCGCCAAGCATGATCTGGTCAAAGGTTTCGCTGTCGGGCGCACGATTTTTGCGGATGCCGCGCAGCTATGGCTATCGGGTGCTATAAGCGACAAGCAAGCGATTGATGACATGGCCGAAAAATACCACGCGTTATGCAAGATATGGGATGAAGCCCGAAACGGAGCCGCCAAATGAAAACGATTAGACTAACGGCAGCACAAGCAATGGTGCGCTATCTTTCGGTTCAGATGAACGGTGATGGCGAGCGGTTCCTTGCGGGGTGCTGGGCCATTTTCGGGCATGGCAATGTGGCCGGTTTGGGCGAGGCATTGCATGGCGTGGGCGATGTTTTTCCCACATGGCGCGGCCACAATGAGCAGGGCATGGCGCATGCCGCGATTGCCTATGCCAAGGCCCGTAATCGCAAGCGAGCAATGGCGGTGACGTCCTCTATCGGCCCCGGTGCGCTGAACATGGTGACGGCGGCGGCACTGGCCCATGTGAACCGTCTGCCGGTGCTGTTCATCCCCGGTGATGTGTTCGCCAACCGCGCACCGGATCCGGTTCTGCAACAAGTTGAAGATTTCAATGATGGAACCATCAGCGCCAATGATTGTTTCAAACCCGTTAGTCGATATTTCGACCGCATAACCCGCCCCGAACAACTGCTAACCGCATTGCCCCGCGCCATGGCGGTGATGACCGATCCTGCCGAGTGCGGTCCCGTGACGTTGGCATTCTGTCAGGACGTGCAGGCCGAGGCCTATGATTGGCCCGAAAATTTCTTTACGTCCAAGGTCTGGACACAACGCCGCCCGCGTCCTGATCTGACCGAACTGGCAGCGGCGGTTGATGCGGTCAAAGCGGCTAAAACCCCGCTGATTATTGCGGGTGGCGGGGTGCATTACTCTGGCGCGACGGAAGCGTTGCTGGCCTTTGCCGAGAAACACCAAATCCCGGTGGCCGAGACACAGGCCGGAAAATCGGCGCTGCCTTGGGACCATCCGCAGAACCTTGGTTCTATCGGGGTGACGGGATCATCGGCGGCCAATGCGGTGGCGATGAAGGCCGATCTGGTGATCGGTATTGGCACCCGTTTTCAGGATTTCACCACCGGCAGCTGGGCGCTGTTCCAAAACCCCGACCGGCGTATCCTGTCACTCAATATCACAGGTTATGACAGCGTCAAACATAACGCGCTGCCGCTGGTTTGCGATGCCCGCATAGGGTTGGAGGAGCTTTCCGCCGCTATTGGCAATCACAAAGCTACGCCCCCCAACCCTGCGCTAAAATCCACATGGATGGTAGCGGTAGAGGCTGGAACGGCTACGCCCAAGGGCAATGATTTACCCACGGACGCACAGGTGATCGGCGCGGTGCAGCGTGGCGTTGATGATAATGCCATCGTGGTTTGCGCCGCTGGCGGGTTGCCGGGAGAATTGCATAAACTGTGGAAATCGGGCGCGCCAAATGGCTATCACGTCGAATACGGATTTTCCTGTATGGGCTATGAAGTCGCTGGTGCATTAGGGGTAAAAATGGCGCATCCCAACCGCGAGGTTGTGGTGATGGTTGGCGATGGCTCCTACATGATGCTGAATTCGGAACTGGCCACATCGGTGATGCTGGGCCACAAAATTATTACGGTGGTGTTGGACAACCGTGGCTATGCCTGCATCAATCGTTTGCAAATCGGGACAGGCGGTGAGAGTTTCAACAACCTGCTGGATACAGCGCGTCACGAGGTGCCTTCCGACATTGATTTCGCCGCCCACGCGGGGGCGATGGGGGCAACCAGCGAAAAGGTTGACTCAATCGCCGATCTGGAAGACGCGATGCAGCGTGCGCGGGCTTCGGACCGCTCCTATGTCATCGTTATTGACACCGACCCGATGCCAACCACCGAGGCAGGTGGCGCGTGGTGGGATGTGGCTGTGCCGGAAGTGTCAAAGCGCCCGCAAGTTACCCAAGCCCATGCAAATTACCAAAAACACCTGAAATCCCAGCGCTCTGCTGACTGATACGGACTAACGACTATGATCCTTTACGGCACAAACCCTATCGCGTGGTCCAATGATGACGACCAGAGCCTTGGCGCGGATATCCCGCTGGAACAATGCCTGCGCGAGGCTGGCGAAATCGGCTTTGATGGCATCGAGAAGGGCCATAAAATGCCCACCACGCCGGAAGCACTAAAGGCCGCGCTGGAACCGCATGGGTTGCAGTTTATCTCGGGCTGGCATTCGTTGAACCTGCTGACCCATTCGGTTGCGGATGAGAAACAGGCGATCCAGCCGCATCTTGACCTGCTCAAGGCGATGGGCTGCAAGGTTTGTATCGTTTGCGAAACCTCCAATGCAATCCACGGGCGTGATGATCTGGCGCTTGCCGATAGTCCTACCTTGCCAGACGATAAATGGGCCGATTTTGGGGCGGATGTCGAGGCGATTGCAGCGTTCTGCGCCGCCCAAGGCATCACGCTGGTCTACCACCACCACATGGGCACTATCGTTGAAAATAGCACCGAGATTGATGCCTTCATGGCCAACACCGGCCCCGCAACCAAGTTGCTGCTAGATACAGGTCATGCGTGGTTTGCAGGTGTGGACCCCGAAGCACTGGCGCAGAAATACATGCACCGTGTCGGGCATCTACACGCCAAAAATGTGCGCCCTGATATCAAGGCACAGGTGGGGGGCGACGACCTGTCATTCCTCGAAGGTGTGCGGCGCGGGGTGTTTACCGTTCCGGGTGATGCCGAGGGTGGCGTGGATTTTGAACCGGTTCTGAAAATCGCAGCCGAGCATGGTTACGAGGGTTGGTTGGTGATCGAGGCGGAGCAAGACCCTGCTGTGCGCAACCCGCTGCACTATCAAACGATGGGGTTGAAAGCGCTCAAGGAAATGGCCCACGCGGCCGGTTTGGACAAGGATAAATCTGATGGCTGATCTGTTACGCAAACCGAACGGGACAACGGGCAAGGTCCATGACATCACACCTGAAAGTGCCGGGTGGGGCTATGTTGGTTTTGGTCTCTATCGTCTGAAGGCAGGCGAAACAGTTGCGGAACCTACGGGGGATACCGAAGTCATTCTGGTGCTGGTCGAGGGCAAAGCCACGATCAGCGGAGCCGGCAAGGATTTCGGCGAGCTGGGTGAGCGGATGAGCGTATTCGAGCGCACCCCGCCCCATTGTGTCTATATCCCGAACGGCACGGATTGGTCGGCCACGGCCACCACGGACCTGACCCTTGCCGTCTGCACGGCCCCCGGAAAAGGCGAGCATGACGCCCAAATCATCGGACCTGCGGGCATTGATCTGGAGGAGCGCGGCAAGGGTGCCAACACCCGTTATATCCACAATATCGGCATGGAAAACCGCGATGTGGCTGACAGCCTGCTGGTGACCGAAGTGTTCACCCCCAGCGGCAACTGGTCATCCTACCCGCCACACCGTCATGATGAGGATAATTTCCCCGAGATGACCTATCTGGAAGAGACCTATTACCACCGGTTGAACCCGTCGCAAGGGTTCGGATTCCAGCGGGTGTTTACAGAAGACGGTGAACTGGATGAAACCATGGCTGTCTCCGATGGCGATGTGGTTCTGGTTCCCAAGGGCCACCACCCTTGCGGCGCGCCATACGGTTACGACATGTACTACCTGAACGTCATGGCCGGCCCACGTCGCAATTGGCGGTTCCAGAACCACCCCGAACATGACTGGATATTTCAGCGGGATAAGTAGGCATTTTCCTAGGGCTTGTTGAGATTCACCGTGAATTAATGATTGCTGCCGACATATAGATCATTGAGGCGTAGCTTTGATCGGTTTTGCAGGATCGCATGGCTATG
>Ga0190303_1001267_pt1 | contig 10227 bp, 6 predicted proteins | sample 48700701_MG_FD_161672 | JGI IMG/M metagenome (GOLD analysis project Ga0190303, IMG submission 161672) | Hydrothermal vent sediment bacterial communities from Southern Trench, Guaymas Basin, Mexico - 4870-07-0-1_MG | ecosystem: Environmental > Aquatic > Marine > Hydrothermal vents > Sediment ...
GAACAGGTTATACTATCAAAGGCATTTGAGAAAGAAAAGACATTTGAATTGAGTTTTTGTCAAAAGCCTATTGATATACACACCGCAACTATTGCAAAAGATGCGGATGGAATAGGAATATTCATCCAATCTCAGATTACACAGGAGGTGCTCGATCTGCTGCCCCAGCTGAGGATAATTGTCACCATGTCCACCGGTTTCGACCATATTGATTTAGAGGCCTGTAAGTCTCGAAACATCACCGTATGCAATGTCCCCGCTTATGGTGACAACACGGTAGCCGAATATGCGTTCGGTCTTATTATAGCCCTGGCCCGTAAATTGAAGCCAACATTTGAACGGGTAGAGCGGGGACTTTTTAGCCGTACCGGCCTCATGGGTATGGATCTCAAAGGAAAGACTCTCGGCCTGGTAGGAACTGGTCGAATCGGCTCTCATATGGCAAGGCTTGGATGGGCCTTCGGGATGAAAGTAATTGCCTGTGATGTGAAGCCAAATGTAACACTTGCCGAAAAGTTCGGCGTGACGTTTCTGAGCCTGGAGGAGGTATTGCAGCAGGCGGACGTTATCAGCCTGCATGTGCCGTATCTCCCGTCTACCCATCACCTGATTGATGCAGAGAGATTGCGATTTCTCAAACCCACAGCCTTGCTTGTCAACACAGCGCGCGGGAAGGTCGTTGATACCAAAGCTGTTGCTGCAGCTCTGCGTGAAGGCCGATTGGGAGGAATAGCCCTGGATACCTTTGAGGGTGAAAAAGTCTGGATTGAAGAAGAGTTTCTCAAAAGAGATGATCTGGCGGCCATCACGCTGAGGGAGGCTATGGAGAGTTTTTCAATCATGCATTCAGAACACGCAATCCTGACGCCGCACAATGCGTTCAATACCAGGGAGGCATTGGAGCGAATTCTCATCACAAGCGCTGAAAACTTCAAGGCCTATTTTAGCGGCGGTCCACAAAATACAGTCTCAGTAGCGCCTTAAGTTTCACCCTGGCGCTAAGGAATCAAGTTAAGCGGATAATGCGATTGAGCTACTCAAACAGAAACTTGCATCAAGAGCTCGGGTGCTGAGTGACGGGAAATGGTTGGAATTGCCGTTTTTTTCTTGCTATTTTGAGCATTCGGATAATTTAGAACCCGATCGTTGTCTTAGGAAGACCGGAAATGGGCAATAAGAGATATCAAATTTCCAGGGACAGGTATGATGCGGTCGTCTTTGATCTGGACGGAGTGGTTACCAGGACAGCATGTATCCATGCCGCTGCATGGAAGGATCTCTTTGATGAATTACTAAAAAAACGCTGTAAAGACGAAACATTTGAACCTTTTGATTCCGGTGCCGATTACCGTAAATACGTGGACGGCAAGCCCCGTCATGAAGGAGTGAAGGGCTTTCTTGCCTCCCGCGGGATAGAGGTTGCATATGGCAATGCCGATGATTCACCGGACAAAGAAACGGTTTGCGGCCTGGGAAACAGGAAAAACCGGTTGTTCTTGAAGCGCCTGAAAATGGAAGGGGTGCGGGTCTATGAATCCACCATAGACTTGATAGGCAGGCTCAGAAAGAGGGGCTTTAAGACCGCCATCGTCTCTTCCAGCAGGAACTGTGCTGATATCCTTGACAGGGCCAATATCACAGATCTGTTTGATGCAAAGGTGGATGGGATGGACTCCGAGGTCCTTGACCTTACAGGCAAACCCGAGCCGGACATCTTTTTGGAGTCAGCCCGGCGGCTGAAGGTCAGACCTGAAAGGTGCGTGGTGGTGGAGGATGCTGTTTCAGGTGTCCAGGCCGGACGCAAAGGGGGATTCGGCCTGGTTATAGGAGTCGACCGGGCACGGCAGGAAAAGGCGCTGAAAGAAGCAGGGGCCGACATGGTGGTCCAGGACCTTTCAGAAATAAAGACGGCGGCTGATATGAAGGACCTGCCCCATGCCCTGGAGGCCTTTGAGGAAATCAGGGAACAGATAGGGGGCAAAGAAGTGGTCGTTTTTCTCGACTATGACGGCACACTGACCCCTATCGTCTCCCATCCCGAGGATGCCGTACTGTCCGAAGATATGCGAAAAACGCTTGCCGGTCTGTCCGGCCAATGCCCTTTAGCGATAATAAGCGGAAGAGGCCTTAAAGACGTAAAAGAGCGGGTAGGTATCAAAAACATCTGCTATGCCGGCAGCCACGGTTTTGAAATAAAAGGACCGGGAGATCTAAAGATGGAGCATGAAGAGGCCATAAAGCTCCTCCCGGTCCTTGATGAGGCCGAAGAAGACCTGAAGCGGCAACTTGCGGATATCAAAGGCGCCCAGGTAGAACGCAAGAAATTTACCATTGCGGTTCATTACCGTAATGTCGGGGACGAACACGCTGGTTCGGTGGAAAAAATTGTAGACCGTGCGGCCGATCATTATTCAGGGCTTCGAAAGGCAGAGGGCAAGAAGGTCTATGAACTCAGGCCCGATATCGACTGGGACAAGGGAAAGGCGATTTCCTGGATTCTGGATACCCTGAATTTTGTCGGTCCGGGGATCTTTCCCTTTTATATAGGAGACGATATTACGGATGAGGACGCCTTTGAGGCCCTCGCCGGGCAAGGCATAGGCATTGTGGTGGGGGAAAATTCCCGGACCACTGAAGCCGTGCTCAGACTGAAATCCCCTGATCAGGTTCGTATGTTTCTGTGCAAACTGAAGTCCGCGCTGGAACATGGAAATGCCTGGTCACTGACCTGTGAGGGCTTCAATCCAAAAGAAGAAGGCCTGCGGGAGGCGCTGTGCACCCTGGGAAACGGCTATTTCGGTACCCGGGGGACAGGGCCGGAGGCGGATGCAGACGATATCCACTATCCCGGAACCTACCTGGCCGGCGGCTACAACCGCCTCAAGACCAAAATAGCGGGCCGGACCATAGAGAACGAGGATCTGGTCAATATGCCTAATTGGCTTTGCCTCAATTTCCATATCCCTGGTGAAGAATGGTTTGATCTAAAGGCGGTGGACATCCTTTTCTATTGCCAGCATCTGGATATCAAAAGAGGGATGCTTCACCGGACGGTGCGATTCAGGGATACGAAGGGCCGGGAAACGAGACTGCTCCAGTGCCGGCTGGTCCATATCGGCGATAAACATGTGGCTGCACTGAAAACGGTCATTACGCCGTTAAACTGGAGCGGTAAACTGGAGATTCGCTCTGCACTGGACGGCCGGGTCACCAATTCCGGCGTAGAACGTTATAAAGGTCTGAGCAACAGGCATCTGGAGCCGGTGGAAAGCAGACTGATCGATGAAAACAGAATGCTTTTGAAAGTGCGTACCAGCCAGTCCGGGTTGCACGTTGCGATGGGTGCAAGGACGGAAATATTCCGGGACGGAAAACCACTGGCTTTCAAACGAACCGTAATGGAAAGTCCGGCCTATGTTGCCCAGCTATTTACAGTGGAGGTTACCAAAGGGACAGGGATTACCATAGAAAAGACGGTTTCATTGTACACCTCCAGGGATCCGGCCGTCTCTGAGTGCTCCCTTGAGGCGGAGAAGGCAATCACTGATGCCGGCAGCTTCTCCGGTCTGCTCCGGTCCCATGTCCTTGCCTGGCAGCACCTGTGGCGCAGGTTTGACGTCAAGGGGAAATTGAGCGTCTCTTCTGATGACCATCACATACAAAGAAACATCCGTTTGTACAGCTTCCATATTCTGCAAAGCTCTTCCATGCACTCTATCGACATCGACGTGGGGATACCCTCACGGGGATGGCACGGCGAGGCCTACCGCGGGCATATCTTTTGGGACGAGCTGATTATTTTTCCCTTTCTTAACTACAGGGCCCCACAGATTACCCGAAGCCTGCTCATGTATCGCTATCGCCGCCTCAAAGAGGCACGGAGGGCCGCCCGCAGGCTGGGCTACAAGGGAGCCATGTATCCGTGGCAGAGCGCAAGCAACGGCAGAGAGGAAACCCAGCAGATCCATCTCAACCCAAGGTCAGGCCGATGGATCCCGGATCACTCGTACCGGCAGCGTCATATAAACGCCGCCATTGTCTACAATATATGGCAGTACTGGCAGATCAGCGGCGACCTGGAATTTTTGTCCTTTTACGGCGGTGAGATGATACTGGAAATCGCCCGCTTTTGGGCCAGTATAGCAACATATAATCAGGAGCTTGACCGGTACGAGATCCGCGGCATCATGGGCCCGGACGAATATCATGACAGCTATCCAGGAGCAGATGAGCCGGGCCTGAACAACAACGCATACACCAACATTATGGTGGCCTTTGTAATGAACCGTGCACTTGAACTGCCTCGCATCCTTCCCGAGGAGCAATTCATTCAGCTATACCAAAAGCTTGACATAAAAGAGACAGAGATGGAGAGATGGGAAGAGATGAGCCGCAAGATGCGGGTGACATTCCATGATGACGGAATAATCAGCCAGTTTGAGGGTTATGACCGCCTGGAGGAATTCGACTGGGAGGGTTACCTGAAAAGATACGGGAATATTCAGCGCCTGGACCGGATCCTGGAGGCGGAAAACGACACGACAAACCGCTACAAGGTCTCCAAACAAGCCGATGTCCTGATGCTCTTCTATCTTTTCAGCGCCGAGAAACTGAAAAAGCTGTTCAGCCAACTGGGATATCCCTTTGAATATGAAACCATACCCAAAAATATTGATTACTACCTGAAACGTACCTCCAACGGCTCGTCCCTGAGCTGGATCATTCATTCCTGGGTTGCCATCCGGCGGGACAGGGAACGTTCGTGGGAATTCTTTAACCAGGCCCTGAAAACGGATATAGCCGACATCCAGGGCGGCACCACACGGGAAGGTGTTCATTTGGGAGCCATGGCCGGCTGCGTGGATATGCTTCAGCGAGGTTATACAGGACTGGAGGCACAGGGTGACGTGCTGCGCCTGAATCCATCCTTTCCCAGGGAGATAAGGCAGGTGCACTTTCATCTTCGATATCGGGGACACTGGCTGGATCTGGACATTGCCTCCGACAGGCTGAAGATTACAGCCCTCTCGAGCAGGGCAAAGCCGATTCAGGTCCGGGTTAAAGACAAGGATTTTGAACTCAAAGAGGGAGAGACCGAAGAGGTCGTATTTTAAAGTTGCTAAGTGTTTTCATCAGGACCAAGGAATCGGGTCCCAAGATACATATAATGAAGTCCGGATATCACAGTGATCAGGACAGTAGCCACATAGAGAAAGGGTAAAAACCTGCTCAGTGTTCCCAACTCACGATTTACAAGAACTACAAAAATAGTCCCCAATTGGGCCACGGTAGTTATCTTACCCAGCACAGACGGGCGGATTTCCACTCCACCCTGAAACAGAAATATTATCAGGACTCCGAACACGATTATCACATCCCGGCTGATCACAGTTACTGCCAGCCAGGCCGGCAGTAACTTTACGACCGCAAGGGTTACATAAGCTGATGTGAGAAGGAGTTTGTCTGCAATAGGGTCCAAAATGGCGCCGATACGGGTCTTCTGTCTCATATATCGAGCTATCAGTCCGTCCAGGCCGTCGGTTATTCCGGCTACAGTGAAAACAATCAGGGCTTCCGCAAATTTACTGTTGATAAGGAGTATCACCAGCAACGGCGTAAGTATAATACGTATGAGTGTCAGTAAATTAGGTATGTTCAATTCTCAGATCTCATTCACTGCAAAAAGTCTGAAACATGATTCCGCTCAAAAAGCCCGAGACCTGCCTGCCGGCAGGTGCAAGGCGCTAAAATCAGCTCAAAGCTCAAAGGTTAAAGCTCAAAGAGCTATCGCAATCAGCCCCTTTCAGCTTTCGGCTTCAGGCTTTCAGCTCTTATGCAACGCCGCGGATCGGGTTTTTTCAGCGGAATCAGATCTAATTTTATGCCAGATACTGTAGACGTCCGTCAGGGCTTCAGGATGATACCATCTGATCTCAGGATCGGCCCGGAACCAGGTGAGCTGGCGCTTTGCATAGTGACGGGTATCCCTTCTCAATTGACTTACGGCCTCATCAAGGGACGATTCCCCCCTGAGAAAACGGATCATATGCCGATATCCAAGGGACTGCAAGGGTTTAAGACGATGTGAATACCCTTTATTCAACAATAATTCCACTTCCTCCAGGAGCCCGGCATCCAGCATATAGTCAACCCGCGAGTCAATCCGCTCATAGAGTTCTTCCCTGGGCCTCACCAGTCCTATCTTTATGCAGGGCAGTCTCTGACCTGACATACTTTTATGCCTCCTATGCCATTTTGATATGGGCTCGCCGGTCTGATGATACACCTCAAGAGCCCTTATTACCCTGAATGTATCATTCGGATGGAGCCTGCTCGCTGCTTCCGGGTCTGCACGGGCAAGTATGTCATGCAAGGCCCTTTTCCCATGATTCGACAAAATTTTACGCAACATTTCCCTCACCACGGGGTCATGTCCAGGACACGGGGCCAGTCCCTCAAGAAGAGACCTCAGATAAAGTCCGCTACCCCCGACCAGCAACGGCACCTTTCCCCTCGATGTCATCGACCTGATGATGCCCAGCGCCTTATGCACAAAGTCAGCCACGTCGAAGGGCTCATCAGGATCCGCGACGTCAATCATGTGATGGGGGACCTGCTGCTGTTCCTCAGGGCCTGGCTTGGCGGTCCCGATATCAAGTCCCCTGAATACCTGCACTGAATCCACACTTATGATCTCAGCGCATATCTCTTTCGCAAGGCGGAGAGACAGGTCCGTCTTTCCGGCAGCAGTCGGGCCGACAAGGGCCACCAGGGGAAATCGGGTGATTTGGTGGCTGATGGATCCAATCATCGCTTTTACCATAACTTACTCATTTTTATATTTTATCATAGAATGCAGGACATCCGGTGACAAAAATACGCTTGTCAAAATCACTTCAGCGTGTTGTTGCCCTGGAAACGCTTTGTTATATTGAAAAATTCTTCACCGACTTTATCATCTGAAACCCTGAAAATGAATTAATAACAGAAAAATTACAAAACCATGGCAGAAAAAGAAGCCTTTCCTCCGGGAATGTCCGGAATATATCTTGATTACAACGCAACCACACCTGTTGCAAAGCCGGTGCAGGAGACGGTAAGCTCTGCACTGAAAAATAAATGGGGCAATCCCGGCAGCGGACACAGGTTCGGCAAAACGGCCAAGATGGTTCTGGAATCTGCCAGGGTCCGGGTGGCATCGCTGCTCAATGCGGATCAGACTGAAATCCTTTTTACCAGCGGAGGCACGGAGTCCAATAATACCGTCATACTGGGTGTATGCCAATCCATGTCCGGCAAAGGACGGCACATCATCACCACTCGTATCGAGCACCCATCCCTTATGAATCCCTGCCTGCATTTGCTTGAACAGGGTTGGGACGTGACCTTCATAAAGGTAAACAGCCAGGGAGTTGTAGATCCCATGGAGATTGAAAGGGCCTTGCGTCCTGATACAGTGCTGGTCTCAGTGATGCTGGCAAACAATGAGACCGGGGCCATTCAGCCGGTAGCCGCTATTTCGCAACTGGCCCGCAAGCGCGGGGTACTGGTCCACACGGATGCGGCCCAGGCCGTGGGCAAGATCCCGGTGGATGTCAAATATCTCGGAATAGACTACCTGAGTATTGCAGGACACAAGCTCTATGCACCAAAAGGAATAGGCGCCCTTTATTGCAGGAAAGGGGCGCACCTTGGTCGGCTCATGTTCGGCGCAGGCCAGGAGCAGGGCATCCGGCCAGGCACCGAGCCGGTTCCCCTGGCAGTGGGACTGGGAGCTGCCTGCGATTTTGTCGCCAGGGATATCAAGGCCGAGGCAGACAGGCAAACAGGTCTCAGGGAAAAGCTCTATGCAGAGCTATCCAAAATGGGGTATCCTGTAATCAGGCATGGTGATCCTGGGAATACACTTCCAAATACCTTGAGCGTCAGTTTTATCGGCAAAAATGGGGCGGAGATCCTGGCCCAGGCCCCGGAGATTATGGCCTCTACCGGTGCGGCCTGCCATGACAGGGCAATTAAGGTCTCGCATGTGCTCGCAGCCATGGGAGTCTCGCCGGAAGTAGCCATGGGGACGCTTCGTCTTTCGCTGGGCCGGTGTACTACCGAATCGGATGTAGAAATTGCCGCCAAGGCTATCGGCAGGGCGCTTGAAAGGATACAGACATGAAATTTGTTGATTTAGGCAGGCAGTATCAAAGCTACAGACAGGAAATAGACTCGGCCATCCACGAGATAATTAAAGAGAGCCGGTTCATACTGGGCAAGCCGGTGGAGGACCTGGAGACAGCTCTTGCGGATTACGTAGAGGTAAGCCACGCAATAGGGGTAGGCTCGGGCACGGACGGTCTGCTCCTTGCCCTCATGGCAATGGACTTAAAACCAGGAGAAGAGGTCATCACCACCCCCTTTACGTTTATAGCCACCGCGGAAGTCATAGCCCTTCTGAAGGCAAGGCCCGTATTCGTGGATATAGACCCTAAAAGCTTCAACCTTGACACCGGCGAGATACGGGACATCCTGGCTGCAAGGCAGAAGGCCGGGGCCAGGGTGAGGGGTATCCTCCCGGTGAGCCTCTATGGCCAGTGCCCCGATATGGACGAGATCAATGAAATTGCGTCAGGGTCCGGCCTGTTTGTGATCGAGGATGCCTGCCAGTCCTTCGGGGCAAGATACAAAGACCGGCTGTCCTGCGGCCTCAGCGATATAGGTGTCACCTCTTTTTTCCCTTCAAAGCCCCTTGGGGCATATGGGGACGGGGGCATGGTCTTCACTGACGACCCGGAGAAGGCGGATATGATAAGGTGCCTCAGGGTCCATGGCCAGAAGGCCAGATACCTGCACGAAGAAATAGGCATTAATGCCAGGCTGGACAGCATCCAGGCAGCAATAGTCCTGGCCAAATTTGCCCACTTTGATGAAGAAATCAAGGCCAGACAGAAAGCCGCAATCCATTATTCAGAACTGATTAGCCATAAGATGCCGGAAATACAGGTTCCTGAAATAATGCCTGAAAGGACAAGTGTATACGCCCAGTACACTGTAAGAATCACTGGGGGATTGAGAGATCAGGTGGCCGGCTTTCTCAAACAAGAGGGGATTCCCTTTGCCATACATTATCCCAAACCGATACACCTCCAGCCCGCCTTTAAAGGCCTGGGGCTCGGGCCAGGCTCCTTTCCCCATGCTGAAAGGGCCGCAGAGGAAGTGCTGTCCCTTCCCATGCATGCCTTCATCACACCAGAGGAACAGGAAATAGTCATAGATTGTCTGGAAAGGGCCATCGGTTCTCAGGCATGAATTAATTGGAGCAGTTAGATAGGATCGCATGAACGAAAAAATTGAAATGATGCCTGGAACAGGGTATTTTCAGCAGAATTAAAAATGTTATTTTAGGAGACCAATTCATGTCTCAAGGACCTGAAGCTTATATTGACAAATCCAGACAATTAAAAGATAACGACACCTTCTGCTTTTCCTGCACGCCGGATAAGAGCTGTTTTACATCCTGCTGTTATGATTTAAGCCTGATCCTCACGCCTTATGATATATTCAGGCTCAAGAATCACCTGGATATGAAGTCCGGGGACTTTCTTAAACGTTATACAACCATATATGTCGGGCAGAATTCAGGGCTTCCGGTAGTGACGCTCAAGATGGAAGACCCTTATTTAAAATGCCCGTTTCTGGAAGAGGGAAAAGGCTGCAGGGTTTATAAGGACCGGCCCGGTGCATGCCGCACTTATCCCCTGGCCAGAATGGCCTGTCGAAGCCAGGACAGGGAGGGAGTGGAGGAGTTCTATTATATTGTCAGGGAACCGGATTGTGAGGGATTCCGGGACGGGAAGGAATGGACCGTCAGGAACTGGAAGGAAAATGAAGGCCTTGAGCCATATAATGAAATGAATGACATCTTTGGGGAGATACTTCAGGCCAAGACAGTGTCAGGCATAGCTAATCTTAATGCAGATCAAATAGATATCTTCCACATGGGATGCTATGACGTTGACAGGTTCCGTCAATATTTCCTGGAGGGCCCTAACCTTGATCGTTACATGGAGTCTGAGGAGGTGATAGAGGCCATATCCAATGACGAAAAGGCCTTGCTCAAATATGGCATGCGCTGGGTCAAGAAAAAGCTCTTCCAGGGCAGGTGTAGTATGGCCAGTGCCTCCGGGCTCAGTTTGTGAGGGACGAAGGCCGCCCTGTTATCACAGTTAAGTTGAGCCG